>Ga0306901_1000567_pt1 | contig 15131 bp, 13 predicted proteins | sample AntRauMFilla3767_FD_190431 | JGI IMG/M metagenome (GOLD analysis project Ga0306901, IMG submission 190431) | Saline lake microbial communities from Rauer Islands, Antarctica - Metagenome Filla 3 #767 (v2) (version 2) | ecosystem: Environmental > Aquatic > Non-marine Saline and Alkaline > Saline ... | reverse complement strand
CTTGAAAAACTCCTCAGGGTTTAATTTTGAATATTCAGTATCTTTTACAATTGTTTTAAATCCTTTCGCACTAGAGGAAGGGTTTACTCCGACAAATAACAACGTATCTTTTTTGAATGAATCGTAGAACAGTGGTCCTAAGACTTGCTTGTCTCCTTCAAAATACTTATTCCAAAGCTTAATTATTTTATTGTTGATTCGTTTGTTTTTCATTCTAAATTTTCTCAGTGTAATCACACTTTGGGTACGTAGCACAACCTAGAAATGGACCGTACTTACCTTTGCGTTTGACTAGCTCACTTCCGCACTTTTGACAGACAGGTGTTTTTGCTTCAGGAACAGTAGTATCTACCATCTGCATGTACTCCATTAGCTTGAACTTGTCGATAAGCTCAATCGGCTTATCTTCTGCAAACTTATCTGCATCGAGAGTAAACACGTTCGTGGTAATAAAATATCCTTTTCCACCATCAACTCGATCTGCAATTGCCCCATAGAAATCACGAACTGCACTGACGGGAACCTTAGATGAGATGTACTTCTTGCATTGGATGTAGTGAACATGATCATCTTTAACAGCCTCTACGTCTACCCCTCCATCACCACTCCCTCCAGTTACTTTTGTTTCGTATCCAAGCGATTGAAATAGAGCTGCGATATATTCCTCGAATTGAGTTGGGGTAAGTTGCTGAAGGTCTTGAACCTTCTTTTTACCTAGATACCATTTGATCTTACTACGTCTGTTTGTTAGATCCATCACTACCCTAAGAACGATAGCTAGAAAAGCGACTCCAAACGCTAAGAAATATAGCTCTTTCATTTCCCACATCCCCGAGAGAACACCTTTCAGTATATTTGTAGTGTTGAATTCCATACTATGAACCAAAACCAAATTTAGGTGTCTCTTCCTCGACAGGTTTTAGCTTCTTAACTTCTTCTTCCAAAAGTTCCTGACTAATCTCTGACTCATCTAAGTTAGCAGCTATTCGTGAAGCAGTCTCAACAATACCTTCAATAATATCAGCACTACTATAACCTTCAGTTAATTCAGCTAGATACTCAAAATCAATATCAGAATTATGAGGTCGCCCAGATAGACCAAGCTCAAACAATGCTTTTCTCGCCTCAGCATCTGGTGGTGGGACATGTATCTTTTTATCCATTCTACCCGGTCGCAATATTGCAGGATCAATACGGTCAATGTAATTAGTCGCTCCAACAACCAGAACGTTGTTGTCTGCAGCATCATTCAATTGAACTAAAAATTCATTTACCTCTTCCTCTTTATGAGAAGAAGAATCATTTAAATTCTGACGGTTAGGGACTAATCCACTTATCTCATCAAAGAATAGTATTGCGGGAGAATTATTCTTAGCGGTATCAAAAGCTTTTCCTATATTACCTACTGAACCATGGATAAAAGGGGTAGCTAAGTCTGAATGTTTAACCTCAAAAAAATTGTATCCCAATTCCTCAGCCAGCTTTCTAACAATAAAGGTTTTCCCACAGCCTGGTGGACCATAGAGCAATATACCGTTTGGTATAGATACCTTAAACTTTTCAAACCTTTCTGGGTCACGAAGTGGATTAATGACCTCTGCGATCAATAGATTTTTTAAGTCAGTCATTCCTGCGATGTTATCAAAGCCTCGAAGTGTGGTTAGCTCTTCAACAACTGACGAAACACCTTGACTGGTATGACTTTTAACAACTACACCCAACCATTCTTTTGACTGAACAGTGATTCTAACTAATTCGTATTTACCTCGATTATCAATAACCTCATTAGGCTCTAGATTCAAAAATAGGTAGAAGAAAGTTCCATTCTCTAACTCATAAACTTCAGTGAAAAAGACCTTCTCGATACGGTTTTTTATTTTCAGCTCATCATTAATCTGAAATCCGTTATGTAGTATTGGTTTAGTTTGTAATGACATAATATTTATTTAGGATCACAGTTAGTAATCAGATAGTTATTATATATCTCTACTTCTCTATTAAATCTATCAATTTTTAACTGTAATTTGTCTGAATCTGTATTGTACTGAGTCAGTTTGTAATTGTAATCATTAATCATTTGATTGTACTGATCAATTTCCCACTGGTATGAATATTCAGTAACAGTTGAATTATTAATTCTTGACTCCAATAAATCAACCTCGCTTGAGCTCCTACTTAGGCGACTTCTTTCTAGCTCGATTTGATATTCATAGGTAGGCTCTAGCTCAGTTGATTTGCGGTTATGATAACTTGAGCACCAGAATTCGCCTGTATCCACTAGATCATTATTATTATAATTTTGAGTTGCAGTAGATGGTTTTGAAGTGGGAGTGTAAGTTGAGGTGCTTGAACTCGAGCCTTCCATTGAGCCAATGACTATTAATACACCAATGACTATTGCTGCTATTATCCAACCTTTTTTACTACCTCCCCCTCCGGAAGGTGGAGTACTCTTAGGTGCAGATGGCCGACTCTCTCCTGATGTGGAGTTGTCTAAGAAATCAGTGTCAAAATCTAGATGATCATTCATAAGCTTATCCGCTAAATAAAACTATTAAAATAATAATTACAGAAACCACTCTCAACACTTGTTGCCAAGGATGTAGTTCGAGTTTTCCCATAAAACTATAGTTACCGCCATCATTAGTTAGCGAGTATCTAACTAATGGAAATACTGGTATGTACAAACCAGTTAGATATAGTGTGTCTCCATAAATCATGGATCCAAAACCCCACCAAGTAAATAGCGTAGGTGCATTTTTTACAGGCTTACCATGCTCAAGCATCCTCTTCTCAATAACTTGCTTTACTTCAAGTAGAGTATTTTTAAGTTCCTGATCAGTGTTTTCATTATAGATGTATGTGTTGATGGTCTGGAGTGCCTTTTCTGACCTACCTGCCTTAAAATCAGCCAGAATAGGATCTACGATAGACATCTGTTTCTTTTCACGCTCAGAATAATCTTGATTGTCCTGCAGGGTTTTTAAGTCCTGCTGAACTTTGTTTTTGAATCCAGAAGTACCAGACATACTGTCGGCAATTTTAATAAGACCTAATGCAACGCTAGTTTCATTTAGATTATTGTTCACTTCAATACTCAACTTCCTTAGAGTTGATGCCGCACGATCTCTTACAAGCTTAATCTTACTTTCCTCGTAAAGACCAAGATCAATTAGCTTATTCAATTCAGATTGAATAATTCCAACTAAACGCTTAATATCGGCTGTTTCTTGCTGATCTAAAATTCCGTCATCACTTACACCTAGTGAATCTAACTCCTCTACAGCACCATTTATAGTTTTGTAGATAGGATCTAAAATATTTGTCTCCATTTTATCGCCCTTCATTCCAAAACTGTTTGCGAAGACTGTTACAAACGAATCATCTTCATACTGAGAGGATAGATCAGCATAAATATCAGAAATATAATCTCCTACATCTTTTTGGAAAACCTCCAAAACATCATCGTCAGATCCTAACTCATCATGTAGCTTGTAGATTTTATTAAAAGCATTCCAAAACTTGCTTGAGTTAGTTAATTCACTCCATAAAGCCACAGACCTTTCAAGCAACTCATTATCGTTTGATTTATACAAAAGTATCGTTACTAAAATCGCTAGATTTTTCTTGTACAACAAAGACTTAACCGTGTCAGTCTTACTGTTATCTTTCCATATCTTTGCAGCTTCACCATATTTTCCTTTTTGAAAAAGAGATACAGCTTCCTCATCTACAGAGTCTGCCACTTGAATCCAGAAAAAATATTCTTTAAGTTGTTTTTTTGGTGTAGACAGGTTCGCCACAGCTTTCTTAACTGAGCTTTCTGTCCTGAAGTCTTCAATAAAATTGATGTCGATGTCATACTCAGGAACATCGTCAATCTTTAAGCGAGTTAGTATTTCTTTTGATCTTTTTGCAACTTCTTTTTGATTAGAAGAAGTATCGAGTCCGAGAACGTGGTATGCATTATCTTTTAAGAGGTTCATATATTTTATGGTTAATAAGTTATTCCTGACATTGAATTCTGTATACTTTGCTGTTGCTCTGGAGGAAGTAATAACAAAAGACCTCTAACACATCTCTTTAATTCCTCTGTATCTCCCATTTCAATAGAACGCAATCCTTTATTTACGTAGTACTCTGCTTCTTTATCACTAATAAAGTTTTTATTCTCAGACACTATCTTTTGGAACATATATGTCCATGCTGCAGGGTTTGAAAACAAAATCTTATGCTTAAGATCTTGAATCTGCTCATTCACACTAGAAAGCAAGTGTTTATCGTTGTTTTCGATTGCTAGCTCACCCTCTGCTTTAAGGGCCTCCAAAAGTTCTTTGTGCTGGTGGTACTCTTCTCGGTCGCCCAGTTCTTTTATAGTTTCGTCAGCTTGCATTAAGCCTTCTTTAAATTCGCGGCTTAGTTGAGGCATTTCCTTATCCCTTTCGAGTAAGTCTAGCTGTATTTTTAAATCTTTTAATTGTTTACTTGCTTTTCTTTTCTCATCCAGATCACTATCTGCTCGTTGGAGACTATCATCGGTAGATTCGTATGTGTTTTCCAGGTCGCGCTTTTCAGAATCAGAGCAGTTATGCTTTGCGCTTTCAATCCTAGTTCGCTGCGATTCTAGCTCAACTTTCATCTGCTCCACATCCAATTCTTCGTCATGAATAGTAGCTCTAGCATCCACAGACAGGTCTATTGATTCAATATATGCATTAACTGAAACTTCTCGAGACTCATTTATTGTAATTGTAATATCAATTGGTGTGCCCTCAGGTAAATCGTAAGGGATGCTTTCCCCTGAAAGATTAAGGCTACAAATTCTTTGATTTCGATCTTGTCTATCTGATTCTCCTTCATACACGTTAATAGGCAAGGCGTTGTCTTTATCTCCCTTCTTCAGCTTCCTTAGGGTCTTGAAGGTTTTCGTCTCTTTCAAAGGTAGGACACTATTTTTTGAGAAGAATTTATCAAAGGTCTCAGTAGCTACGCCTGTCTTGTAATCTTTCTTGATGACGCCAATGCCAACCGAATGAGGGATCGGTGCACCTGAAATTGAAAGGCCGTGAATAATGGTGAACGAGTCTGGATCAATAGTTACAGTATTACCCTCGCTATCAAAAAGGTACACCCAGAAAAGATTTGATTTATTCTCATCCAAAGTTAACGTGTCAAAAAACTTACCGCCCTTAACCTTTATCTTAGGACCATTATATGTGCCTGATTCACTTTGAATTTGTAGATAATACTCTTCTTCAGAATCAACTAAATCTTCGATGATTCCGCTCACCGTCGTCTCTGTGTCTGACGACAAGGAATCAAAGTGTAATTTCAATGAAAAAGCATTTTCATCTACATTGTCTTTATTAATATGTTCTTCAGGAACCTGTTGACTAGCGCCATATATACAAGCACCTCTTGCAACAATAGTAAGTGGATCAACGCCAGTATCAACTTCAATTTTTAAATCTTTTTCAAGTCTATTTTTTACATAAGGTATAAGTGTTGGGCCACCAACAAGAACAATCTTATTGATTGAACTTTGTTTTATGCCTGACTCTTTTATAGTTTCTTGACTAAGCTTAATCGTCCTATCTACAAGTGGTTTAATCAACTCCTCAAACTCTTTCTTTGTAAAATCAATCGATAAATAAATTTCCTTTCCGTCTAAGTCCTCTCCGATGTTTTCAATCTGGATATTTGTAGTATCAACAGAGGTAAGTTCCACCTTGGCTACTTCTGCCAAATTTTTTAACTTTGAGAAAATGACCGGATCTTCTTTAATATCAGGACAATCAAATTCTTCTTTGATTCTTGGAATAAAGACTTTTTCTATGATTAATTTATCAATATCTTTACCCCCTAAGAAATTATCACCATTCTGGGCAATAACTGTGAGGGTTCCATCTTTAGCAGATATCAAAGCTACATCAAAAGTACCTCCACCGAAGTCGTATACTAACCAGTTTTCATTCTTTGCATTCATGAAGCCATAACCTACTGCTGCAGCGATGGGTTCTTGAATCAAAACAACGTAACTAAATCCCGCTAGGTTACCAGCTCGCTTAGTAGCTTCTGCCTGTACTACTGAGAAGTGTGCCGGGATAGTAATCACAGCAGACACTGTGTCAAACTCACTATGCTTCCTTAAAATATCTTCTTTTAATGACTTGAGGATCTCGGCTGAAATCTCTTCTGGTTTTAAATCTTCATTTGACCTATCAAAGCGTACCGTTTCTGATGTACCCATTATTCTTTTTACCTCTGCCTTGTTATTCAAAAGTTCTTCTTCAGATGAGTACTTATATAACCGTTCGTATGCTTTTTTACCAACAATCTTGTTCTTTGATTTATCAATACCAAAAACTGACGGGGTGTATTCATCATTGAAACCGTTTTTAATTATTTCAATCGAAGTACCGTTATTAATAGCCACCTCTGAGTTAGTAGTTCCTAAGTCGATACCAATTTGAATATTTCTATTTGCCATATTTATACTTGATTTGAAGCCAATATTACTTTTGCCCTCTTCACTACACGCCCTCTACAAATGATTGTGGGTTCAACTGTCTCTTTTACTATTGGAAACTCTAGCGAAGGATCTTGCTCACGAGACAAAACATCAAAATTTAATCCATCATTGTACTTTTGCCCAGTATAATCTTTGATTTCAATATCATATTTATTGAGGTAATTCTTCAGTCGACCTAATGAACTTGATAGTCCTTTTTGATGTATTTCGGGCAGCGCATCATTTGCCTTTAAGATTCGTTGTTCGATTTTCCAAACTTCAGCAGCTAACTCAATGATTTCCTCAACCCCAACAGGAACTTCTCCCATAGGTTCAAAAGCAAACTTAATGTCATCTTTAATTTTTTGATACAAATTGTCGTCATTTACTACTTTTGCAGAAAATATAGCTCTGTAGATTAAAAAAAACACCCCAAAAAAGGTGAGAGCATTCATCAGTACCAAAATTGCCAGAAAGTTTATGGTCATATTCATTTAGTTAGTTACTTATAATTTACATTAGCTATCATTAATATCTTAAAAAGGACTGATTAATCAAGCTCTGATGTACAAATAATAGCATAAAATGAGCCTTATACACTTATATAGTAGGCTGAAATACACATATTTGTAGCTTAGCTTATTTTTCAAGTTCTGCGAAGCGATTTGCCAACTAATCAAGCATTTATATAGCTAGACTTATAGCGGACGCGGCGTCATTAATGTGTATATGGAGAATACGGCAAATGCTCTGGTACAAAATTTTGGAACACAGGCAGTTCCTAAGATTGAAACAAAATACGTACTATATGCACGAAAGAGTTCTGAATCGGAAGAAAAGCAGGTGCTATCGATTGATTCTCAGATAAAAGAAATGTTGCAACTCGCTGAGCGTGAGGGACTGGAGATTGTAGCGATGAAACGTGAAAGCCATTCTGCAAAGGAGACGGGTTGCCGACCAGTGTTTAATGAAATTGTTCAGGAACTGTATGATGAGAAATACAACGGCATACTCACTTGGGCTCCAGACCGTATTTCACGAAACGCAGGTGACCTTGGAAAAATTGTGGACCTGATGGATGCTGGGAAACTAAATGAAATACGTACTTTCGGACAAACATTCTCTAATAACCCAAATGAGAAGTTTCTCCTGATGATTCTAGGTTCTCAGGCAAAGCTTGAGAATGATAATCGAGGTATTAATGTGAAGCGTGGCTTACGGACTAGAGTAGAGATGGGACTATGGCCAGGCATCGCTCCAGTGGGATATCTCAACCAAAAACACATGGATAAAAAGTGTCAGGTCATCACTGACTTAGAACGAGCTCCTATAGTGAAACAGATGTTTGAGAAGATGGCGTATGAAAAATGGTCAGGGCGAAAGATATATCACTGGCTAAAGTTTGAGCTAAACTTTAAATCAGTTGGCAACCATAACCTTGCCCTAAGTAACATCTACAGAACTCTTCAAAATACCTTCTACTATGGAGTGTTTGAATACCCTAAAGGCAGTGGTAATTGGTACCAAGGTAAACATGAACCAATTGTAGACAAAGACCTATTCGAAAAAGTACAAGAACAACTTAAGAGAGACAACATAGTCAGACAATCTAAAGAGTTTGCTTTCACCAAGCTCATGACCTGCGGGCTCTGCGAATCAGGCATCTCGGCTGAAGAAAAATACAAACAACTCAAAGACGGGACTTCAGCTAAGTACATCTACTATGGGTGTGGACGATCAAAGGATCGGCACTGCAAGAATCCATATATACGTGAGGAAGACTTAGTAGATCAGTTAGTCAAACTAATGAGTAAGGTCACCTTTAACCCAACCGCAGTCCAGATGAAATTTGAAGACGAACTCAAGCGATTTAACAAGTTCCATCGAGGTGTACTTGGAGTCTCAGGCAAGAAAGAAAAACACAAAGACATCGACCTTAAGACCTATTCGAAATACATCCTTAAGGAAGGTTCGAATGAAGAGAAGCGGGAGCTGATGGGATGCTTTGTGAGTAAGGTGGTTGTTAAAGAGAAAAAAGTAAAGTTAAAAGTCGGGTAAAATATCTGTTACTTTTTCAATTCTGTTACTCCCAATGAAAGCCATATCCTCCAAAAGTCTCACTCTCTCCTGCAACCGTTCATTACCTATTAATGAGTGTTGCCAAATCATAAATCTTGCACGAAGCAAGTAGTAACTGCTTCTAATAGGGTTATTGAAAGAATGATGTTCAAGACATAAATCTAGACAGCTATCAATCTCATGCTCCCTTGCCTTTATCTGCCTAAAAATTTTTACTGCACTATGCAATGAGTCGATACAATCTTTTTTAAACCTATTTAAATGAAGTCTAGATTTTTTATCCATCACAAACAAATCATCTAAACCGACCCACTTTATTAATAAATTATTTCCAAATCTTGCTCTCCACGGACGGCCTTGTTTGAAATAGTACAGTTTTAACTGGAGATAATGTGATCCATAAACTTGCCCGGCTGTGTTGTAACAGTAAGCCACAGCCCCTGCATCAGGATTTTCACTGATTAACTCATGACCCTTATTAATGAAAGACTGTGTATTTCCCAAGATCGTTTTTAATTCTTTATCCAGCTTCTTGTATCTGTCTTCAGCTTTTGTTAACGCAAAACCAAACCAGTCTATAGCTGTTGTTATATTTTTCATTTCAGCAATAATCATCCCACTTTGAGCAATCTCAGATTTGGCTCGCATAAAACAGAACTGGGCAGCCATTTCAGGTCTATTTGCCTTAACGGCAACAGTCATACCCGCCTCAGTAGTCATATTCAATTCATCATTTTGATCAAGTGGTGACAGGTTTGCAATTAGGTCACTGATGGCAGATATCTTTTCTTGATTACCCAACTCAGATGAAACGAGAGTATCCAAATCTTTTTTAAAATTATCTTTTCCTGACATAACGTTTTTTATATTTGATGGATCGCTTAAAATCTGAGATGAAAAAACGTGTCTTTTGTCTCAAGATTCTTGTTAAGAAAAACAAATCAAGCGGTACACGACTAAACCAAATGCGTTTTGTTTTTCTACGAGGAGAAATGAACTCTTTATTAGAATATGATCTAGTCATTCTGTTCAACATCTCATCTACAGTGTTTCCGTTGGCGTACGAGTAACCATGAAAATTAGCCCACGTGAACATCACAGTAATCTCAGGACTTAGTGCTAAGGTGAGTTGAATATTTTTTTGGCCAAAGCCTGGACCATAAAATCTCTGCCACTGTAAATCTGGGTTAAAAAGTACACAGGGATCATCTGATGTTATAAACCAATGTTTATCAGTATTTTTGACACACAGAAACGCAAGGCTCATCTGCATAAGTAAGTTGGCAAGATACGGAATGCCTTCAACCAATTGAAGCTTATGAATATCTTTTTTGTATTCCTTCCACTGTCTAACTTGAGCTGAATCTGACATACCATGAGCTAATGCCATTTGTGTACCGTGATCTATTAGCTGCTGTATGAAACTTTCTTGATTTTCTTTATATCGAAGAGTTCTCTGAAGTTGTGCAGCTACGAACGCACAAAGATAGGCATGCTCAGTTTCATTTAAAGGTTTCTTATGCTTAATCTTTGTATTGAAAATATATGCATACTTTGACTCAATCGCTGATAGACTCTTTTCGATAGAAAAATCTTTCTCTCCGCTAAATTCAAAAGTGTATAGGTGTGTCTGAGTGAAAATATTTTTAGGAGCTTTCTTTCTTGGATTTTTTCCATTCTTATCAAAAACCCATACATACGGCTCTTGACCTTCAGGAGTTTGGGGATCCGTGAATTGAGAAAGATAACACCTTGGAACAAAATGCTGATTCTTAGGTCCATTGGATTTCTTTGACTTTTTCTTTCCTGGTTTTCTTTTGGACATGCAAACTGATTATAGTCTTTTATTTACTGATCACAATCAATTGCAGTAAAATTCGAATCTCTGGGCGGTGACTAATTTGCTTGGCTTTCTGAACTCTACAAAGACAGAATATACATAAAGTAAAATATTGTTTTACTGGACCAAATCTGTAGTGTTTCTACACTTGGGGAATGAGCACACCTCACAACTCACCTCTGGGACCCTTTTACTTAATTACCGCATCTTGGGAAAATTCCAGTTTCATCGTATTTATTTGTATTGACGGGGTATCTAGGTCATCTTCCAGCATCATCTCCAAAACGGTTTACATCAATCATGTAAATGTGATTTCTTAATAATATAAAGCAACTGTCACTTCGTTGTTCCACCAGGTTATTTTAAGACCCTCTTCTTCGTAAATGAAAGTTCTCGGTGTCCTTAGATCAACCACTCTCTCCTTTGCATCATCAGAGGAACCACCTTCATTTTTAATACGTGTTACCTCTTCTGTTTCTGTATCAGAAAGTCCACTTTCTTGGTCACCACGACTCGACAAAGCTTTTGCTACGTCCCTATCAATGCTATCTGCAACTCCTAGTATTCTGTACATACTTTCTTCGTTTGGGAAAATTGAACTAATTTTTGGATCTATGATTTCAATTTCATGTACTCTGATTTTGTAATCACCACTATTTCTCCTGGTTTTTTTCATCGATGTTGAAAAGATAGCTTTGTCTGTTCTTACTGAGTTATAGTCTTGTGATTGTATTTTATTTGGATCAATTGTACTTAGGTCATCACCAAGACCAACCTCATCAACAGTAAAGTTTCGCGCATTGAAATCCTCACTCGTTATTACTCTGTAATTATTTGTTAGCTCAACCCTATCTTCTTCTGACACAATAGAGGAATACAAGTTAGAAAAAATGGGGTATTCCCTAGAAGTAAAGTTTAAGATTGTGAATATGATAATTCCTAAAGCAATAATTACCCAAGCTAACTTGACCCAATAACCAGTTCCATTCCAACTCATTTTTTTCTCCTTTTTGAGTTTTGTTTCCTCGGACTTTATTTTTTCTCCACATTCAATACAAAACACGGCATCTTCCATATTTTTAGCACCACAGTTTGAACAAAACATATAAATTAATTATACATATTAAAACAAGCTTTTAATAAAACTAACAAACCTACCAATCAGACCTTCTTTAAAACGAGGTGGTTCTTCTTGCTCATTCGGATAATAAATTTCTTCGCTGACTGACTCCTGATCCACTTGTTCGTTCTCAGTACCGCTTACATCATCAAAAATGTTTTCATTATTATCCTCCTCAACTTTTATTTGTTCTGTGTCCGCTGTTTCTTCAGCTGAGGCAGGCTCTTGGGTATAGGTTGGAATTGGAGCTGGAGTGTATTCTTGCACAGGTGGAGTGTAAACGTAGGTTTCTATAACTTCATCTTCAAAAGTATATTCATTAGTCCAGTCTACACTTAAAATTGAACAATTTTGGTCATGATTAGGCAAAACCAAAGTGTCGAATAAGTCAATTGAGAAGTCCGTACCCATATTGACCACTACACTGGCTTGTTCGTAGGTCTCTATAGCATAATCCCAACAACCTGTTCCAAATTCTATTAGATATTTTTGAAAATCATTTTGACTCTCTATGATAAGCTCGTCGCCATCTAGACTAATGTCTAGCAGTGTGAAGTAAGCGCTGTTATGCTTTTTTACACACTGTAAGTCATCATCGAAGGTATACCCATTATCACACTCACATTTATTCGATAGGCTATCGTAAGAGGCATAAATACCGTGGTCACTTCTACAAACGGTATCTCCATATGAACACTTGCCATTACTACCAATTATGTAACCCGAGGAACACTTACATTGGTCGCCATAAGTATGTCTAGAGTGTATTCCTAACTGATCTTTACATGCTTGGTCATCAGTTATACATTGCCCATTGTCTCCCCAAACGTAACCATAACGACAATCGCAAGACCCGGATAAACTATCGTATTCAGAACCGTATCCATATTTTTCACTACAGACATTATCAGCGTCAACACACTGCTCATCCCCGAACATGTTGGTTCCAAATACATACCCTGAACGACACTCACAACCTCCAGTGTAACTAGCTCTGGCGTTGTAGCCATACTGATCCTTACACGCCTGGTCTTCTGAAACACAATACGAACCACCCAGGACACCTTCTCCCATAACATAGCCAGACATACACCGACAGTACCCTCCGCTTTCGTATGCCATTACACCGTATTCACTACAAGAACCAAACTGAGCATCTGATGTATTAGGAAACATAAGAATCGTTACCAGAAAAAACAAGAGTCCCAAAATATTCCGTATACTATTTATATTTCTTAATGTCATATTTATTAAATCTAATTACTTAACGACTGGACAGTTTCTGAGATTTCATTCAGCTGTTCCTCTGCACCATCAACCCCTAGAGAGAGCATGATTTCGTACACGCTCTGCAAAACTAGCCAATTTTTAACTTCTCCCGGACCCATATCAGTTGCTGACTGCGCTGCTGTTATGGCTGACTCCGCAGTTTCCAAAAATTCTTCCAAGTCTTGATCTGTAGGGTCATCAATGGAAATTAAATCCAACATTCGTCTTATATGATAATTTGCTACGTTTCGAGCTTCTACATCATTAGAAAATGACGTAGGTACTTGTCCTTGCTGATATTCATTATCAGAAAGTCCTTCTTCGAAAGAATCAGTTCTTCCTGTATCCTTATAAAATTCTTCCAAGTCATCTTCTATTGCAACATCAAAATCGAAGACGAACTCTGCATCAATAATTTCTCCAAACACCTCATCATCTGTTTCTTCATCATAGTAGACTGCTGTAGGTACGCCCACGTAGCAACCATTACCATCTACAGCTAAACCACCAGAATTACCACTGACGATCTTTGCTGAAGTGACAATGTACCCGTCTTGGGAATAAAGACTACTTACCAAACCATTTGTGATGGTAAGTGAGCCGCCACTTAATGGTGGGTAGCCTAAAATACGTAGTTCATCACCTAGTTTTGTTGCTGTAGCTAAACATTCATCAGTATGTTTAAAGTACGGGAAGGAACTATCGAGTATTCTGTCATAGTAACCATACAAGTTTCCTTCTTCATCGTAAATTGGTTTTTCAATGGCTAAGTAAGCAAGGTCGTGTCCTGTTTCATTAGCTTTGTCAGTAATAATTGTAGTCCAGTATGCTTCACGTATCAGACCAGACATGGGGTCAGGAAAGCCTACCATACAAGCATCCTCTTCTAACCCTTCTACGACGTGATAGTTAGTGAGCACATATCCAGCAGGGTCTACATTTGTTCCTGAACCATAGTATATAAAGTCATCATCTTCACAAACAATTTTAACCACAGAAGCAAAAGTCATATTCTCATCTGTAACTAGGGTCTGTTCAACATCGAGGTATTGCACCTGCGAGAACCACTCTTTAGGATCAATATCTGCTTCGAATAAACTCATATCACTAAAGTATCCCACTGGCTCCATAAGTGGACCTAATTCATTCAAAGCAGTAACATACTCCTCTTCATCTGAAATATAGGCATCTGATGATGTATCATGTGAACCGTTGTTTAGTAGCACATAGCCTACAAAACTAATCATTACTACTACAAAGATCGCAGGAAGGTATTTAGCTACTGAAAATGATGTCGAGGAAGAAGTTGGTGCTGTTGGAGTACAGGTGTCAGGTGTAACCTGCCCCGCTGATACGGTTTCACCACAGTGTATGCAAAACTTATCTCCTTCATTCAATTTTTCTCCGCATTTTTCACAAAACATAACATATAGTGATTACTTAATTCCTTCGCCACATTTTCTACAGAACTTTGCATCAGAGCTATGCATCTCACCACATTGGCTACAATAGGCTGCATTATCTAAAGGTGCATGTTGAGATGGTGTGGTTGACTTCCTTATACTCTCCACTTTCCAAGCTTTCCAAATATATGGAAGAATTATTATCATCCAAATTATGGGCATAATAGATGGAGCAATCATCAAAGTCACAACCCTGTCAAAAATGAAAAGAACTCCCAACCCTGCAATTGCCCAGCGGTGACCCAAGTATGTAAATATAAGAAAAGGAAGGAAAATTATAAAGCCGTACAGGAAATCTTCAAAAGCGAACCCGTCAATATCACCAAAAGCGTAGCTGACTACAAGACCTAGTAAAATTAAGGCAGATACAGCTATCGCGGAAATACCCCTGTAGCTTTGGTATGGTTTAAGAGAGTCATAATTATCGACCTGTTCCTGTAACTCTTTTTCGTTAATTGAAAGTGAAAAAAAACTCATAATGTAGATTTATTTAATAAAGGTTCCCGCTACTCTGTTAGACTTTTCATCTCTCTTTTGTCTGCACTTTTCACAAAACATAATCATTCAAGTCAACTATATTCATAAAGTAACCCCCTTTACACCATTTGTCTACGACAAAAAATCAATAAAACTCTAACAAAAGCACACAAAAAACTGCGCATCGTTTTAATACTTTTATAATCAAAGCATCTATTCCAAGGCTCAATCAAAATAAAGGCCTCAGGGTCTACCGATAACCGGTATCCAGTGCGGGGACTAAGGGATACTCACCAGTATGGGTCATCCGATACTAAGTATTTAGTTCCTACTTTGAAAATAAGCTTCTGGCTCTAGGTTTTCTTCTTCTAA
>Ga0306901_1000566_pt1 | contig 15134 bp, 9 predicted proteins | sample AntRauMFilla3767_FD_190431 | JGI IMG/M metagenome (GOLD analysis project Ga0306901, IMG submission 190431) | Saline lake microbial communities from Rauer Islands, Antarctica - Metagenome Filla 3 #767 (v2) (version 2) | ecosystem: Environmental > Aquatic > Non-marine Saline and Alkaline > Saline ... | reverse complement strand
AAAAGTTCAGCCCTCGATCGAAGCATTAGGCGAAGGCGGGGGCTTCATCGTACGGCTCAACGTAAGCTGGAATCTCGACAGGGAATTCAGAGATGCTGTGAGGCAGGCGCAAAGTGAGGGCGTGATAGGCAGCAGACTAAATAGCCATGAGGCTACCTATGATGAAGCAAAAGCTGCGTTGGCAACAGCGTTAGACGACTTTGAAACAGAAATAAATACATTTATTCAAACGTATAATAGTTCACAAGAATAGTATTTTTTTGTAACTTAATTTCACACTAACAGACAAAAACACAATAATATTATGAAAATTACACTTAGCGAATGCGTACAAGTTTGGAATACCCTCACCGAAATAGTATCATTAAATCAAGAGGTATCGTCAAAGCTAACTGGGGATCTGCCATTCTTGCGACCAGAAATAAAAAAATGGAATGAGCTTAATCAATCTGAACGCGTGGCCTTTGGCTCCGCCGAAATTGAGTTGCCCTTGGAGCAAATAACAAAAGACGATTTGCCAGATACTATGCCCAAGGATCTCTATGAATCCCTGAACCCGATAGCCGCTGAATCTTTTGAAAACGAAAAGTCGGAGCTTGAAAAGCTAATGGAAGAAGAGGAATAGGTTAATTATTCTTCACGAAGACCTAAAGCCGTCTCCAATATGGGGGTGGGTTTTTCGCTTAATTAATTAATGCCTCCCCATTAGGCAACGCTTCACTTGCCGCCTCATAGAAATCCTTTGGCGTAAGCTCATCGTAGCGCTCATCAAAGACAAGTCCTATGATTTGAAAGGGGCGGTCCGTCAGGCGGCTCGGGGCCATACACTCCGCGTTATCAATGATCATCGGCGCAACGGTGCCCCAATAGTCGGACAAGCCTTCAACAATATCGCATCCTGCCATGATCTGCTCAGAGCTGGACAGGTCATCCGTAAAGTCCCGCCCTTGCCATATCGGGCGGCATACGCGCTTGAACCCGCCATTAAGCTGGGGCTGGAACAACTCCCAGGACATATTCTTAAACTTCTTATTCACCGACTGGGTGATAAGCTCGCCCTGCGAAACCCTGTAGGCTTCCATCAACATAAGCTGCTGCTGTATATCCTGATACGCTTTCGCATGCTCTCTTTGCGTATCTTTTAGGGTCTGTATGCGCTTGTCTTTCTCTTTGTTTTCTTCGGCCTGTTGGAGAGATACCCTACATTCTGCGGATAGCTGTTTACGGGCTTGAAGGGACTCTTTTACGGATGCTAATCGCTCGTTTAAATCTTGCTGAGCATCCTCAAGGTCTCCGGAAAGATTTTGGTAGGTGTTATGTAGCTTTTTATAGGCGGGGGTGTCTTTCAGGTCCACGGAGGACTGGTGTATGTCGGCCAGCTCCTTTTGCTTTTCCTCGAGTGTAGTCTGGTATTGCTGCTTACTGCTTTTAAGTTTGTCTATGGTCTCTCTCGCACGTTTCACCTCCGCCTTGTGTCCCTTAAGATTCTCTCGCAAAGCTGCCTCTCTTTTCTCAGCTTGTTCTATCTTCTCGGCGCGGTCGATATTAAATATAGTTTTATACTCCTCGTAAGGCACCCCGTCAGGCACCTCCTGCCCGCAGGAACTACACACGTTCCCGTCATAATCATCGGCAAGGACGGGTCTTATACTCCGGATGTCTTTTATTTTTGCGTGCAAGACCCTACCCTTATCTTCGTCAACCTTAAGGGTCTCTTGTTTCTCGCTAATCAATCGCTTGCCCTTATTTATTCTCCGAAGCACCTCGTCGATCAGGCCCTCAATGTGGGCTATATTTTTCCGCACAGACTTTGTTTTACCAGACACCTCTTCGGCGGCTTCCTGTTGGGCGTCGATCATCTGTTGTTTAAGATCTTGCCGTTTGGCTTTGATCGTTGCAGCCGGGCTCGCATTCCTTAAGGCCTCAATATCTTCTTTAAAGAAATCTATCTGCTCGTTGTAGTCGGACAGGTTATCTCTGATGGCATCAACATCCCCTATTTCGTGCTTCTGAGATCGAGTCTCACTAATGCGCGTAGGAAACTCATCCATCTTCCGCTTGGCCTCTTTTGCCTCATCTCCGAGTATCTCTTGTTTGTCCGCGTGGGTCATATCCCCTATGATGTCCGGGTACTCGGAAACGTCTGGGTTGTAGTCGGTAACATCGGAGGTGGAAACGTTCTCCGCCATGCCTACCAACACATCGCGCCGCTCATCTTTATCAATATGCTGGGCAAAGTAGTGAGGGGTGGAGAGCAGCTTCAACTTATCGGGCGACAACACCTCGGCCAAGGCCATCTGGAATGCACGCTTCTTCTTCTTGGCTCTGTCCACATAGTAGGTGGTAGAGTGTCCCTTAAGCTCCTCTTCGGCCTGTCCGCGCGGGGTGGCCCACCGTTCTTTGTAGGTTTTCTTGAGGGTTATATTGTTGAACACAAGCTCCACGCTGTGGGTCAGCTTGTGGATGGTCTCCCCCTCTTCTTTGCGCTTAATATTGAACCCCTGAGGGCTGCGTTGCTTGGAATCTTTGCCCGTCAGAACCCACATATAGGCGTCTGCCACACTGGTCTTGCCCCGGTAGTTGTCCCCGTGGATATACAGATCTTCCCCATTAGGGGTGAGGGTTAGAGATTTAATTCCTTTGAAGTTTAAGATACTTATCCGTTGTAAATTCATTTTGGTTGGTTTCACTAATTAGATTTAAGTATTTCCCAGCCTTCGATGTTACGGCAAAGGTCGATGTGGGTATCCTTTACCTCGCGCAACAGGTCTGGGCCCATGCGTTGTTCGGTGTTTTTCAGATACACCCGCAGCTCTTTGTGGCCCAGCTGTGTTACCTCGTTGACAATTCGTTCTATGCGGCGCGATGAAAGCGTCCCTCCACACACCTTACGCAAGGACTGTACTTGCACGCCGTGCCTATCAGCCAGTTCCGTGAGGGAGAACCCCAACGCCTGACAGCTTAGTTTTAACGCTTCGTATTTATCTATTTTTAGCATGATTATTTTAAATCTGATTGGGAGTTGTTGAATTCCTCCTCCAATTTTTCGCAATAGATCTGTTCAGCCTTGGACTGCGTGTATATCACACCGCCCAAAAAACCTATTGTGAGTGCTATTGCTATGGATATTGTGATGATCCAAATCATTTAAGGGTTGGTTAGGGTTTCAATACTCCTCAAAGTTGAGGTTTCCAAACAGCGAATTTTGGTGGCCATAATCCCTCAAAAAATCTGCCGGTGGCATCATTATCTTGATATAAATATTAACAGACTCGACTCTATGTACATCATTAGTTGTGGGGGTGAGGTTGCTCTCCTCATAATAATAATAGTCCGTTGCCGGTTTATCATTACGTTCGTAGCGATCTCTTAAATAGTCCGCTTCGCCGCAATTTCTGACCACCCAAGATTGAGCGTCTCTGAGGCATTCATATTCCCACCCTCGGTAATCATCAAGGTCTGATTTCTTTATTTCATAAAAGCGAGAATAATCAGGTTTATATAAATCGACCGTCTCTATACTTTCAACATACAAATCACTCGTGGACTGGTGCTGTGCATACAAGTTCTGAATACCGAAAAGCTGTGCATACGAGCTCTGAATACCGAAACTAACGGTGAGAAGTAAAATTGTTAATAGTGTTTTCATGTTCTTAAGGGTTTATGGTTGTGCTACTCCCTTAAGATAAAGATACCTTTATTAAATAACAACTAAAAAATAGGATGATTGAACTGTTCTGATTTAAAATATTACGAATCTTCCAAGCCCAATGACAACTTTTACCTACATACTATGTGTGGTTTTATTGTTCAATATTTATGTGTAGGTAGCGACGTGGAGCCGGAATCAGTGACTTAAAACGTAATTCATCTAAAAAGGATATAAAACCACAATATAGCCATTGTGTCCTTATTGTGTCTCTATTGTGTCTTTATCGTGCTGTTAGCCTCCTTCATGAGTTATGTTCAAGAGAGAAAAAGCTCAACGGTATAGAAAGCCCAAGCCAGTTAATTGCTTAACCTTTCTACACCGGAGCCCTTCAAACGTTAGTGGTAGAGTCTGAATGGAGCTACATTGCTCAATTGTGTTTGGCAATGCGTCATGTTTAAAAGCCTCACAGGCTTGGTATCTCTGAACATGCAGGAATTAATCCTCGGCATCAGATGCAAGTTTGATACGCCCAACTTCTACTTGCTTTTGTTAACCGCCCCGAACCGTGTAACTGACTGTTAAAGGCATTATAGGCTATCCGGTTATCCTCCGACCTTCCTCGGTGTATTAGTAATAAAAAAAAGCCTAACCCCTAAGTGGACATGACACTTAGAAGCAGGCTTTTAGTTGGTTTCCCCCTTGAAGGGGTACACTCTCTTAAATCATGTCCCTTAAAAGAGTGTACCAGTTCGTTTCAAAAAGATCGCTGACTATAGCCCCAGCGTTGGCATCCAAAAAGTTAACAAATGCCTAATACATTTCCAAATTTTATCCTTCATAGACCATCAGCCCTGCGTCGCGCCCATGTTCATTGGTCCGGCCGGTCCAACCGGTCATCTTTTCAAAGGTGCCGGCATCAATTTTTGTAGCCCCTTTGATTGGGTGAACAAACCGGTGGGTTAGGTTATTTTCCTCACAAATTTCTTTCCAAATCTTGCAATCTCTTTTAATGGAGCCGGCACCTTGCGCTTTGGCAGCAGATTTTTTTCCGAACCATTTTCTTTTGGAGGCGTCCTCTATTACGATCATATGCGGTGTATTTGTGGTCCATTCAAGGACCGCGTGATAACATTCAATAATTGTGCCGGACGTTACCTCAATGAGTTCGCGCTGCACCACGTCAAAAATTGCAAGGCCCGTATGCGTGCCGGGGTCAATGCCGATCTTAACCATTGGTTTTTTTCCCGCCTGGCCGCCAACCTCCGCCCCACGGATCTTGCTTGTTAGATGCCTCGGCAGCTCGTCTAATTTGTAGCCCATAAGTTTGCCTGTTCGTTGGGGTTTGGTTAGTTTCAGACAACATAATAAAAATGAAAACAAATTCCACTATTATGGCTGACGACAAAGACGATATCTATGTACAGACACTCTTCATCTCCACAAAATCACCGGAAGGCCCCAAGATAAACAAATTCATAGGCCTCGCATTGATGGGGCCAGAACAATGGGACAAGCAAAAGGAGAAGCCTCTTGCAGAATTGCTTGACAGCGAAAACCAACCTTCCATAATGTTTGATGATCCGTACAGCGTTGAAGATCTGCTGCAAGATAATCCAGAGATGAAGGGATTAGTTAGCACAATTCGAAAACACGCCGCTGAACAGCTTGGGCCCGAAGAGTCCGACTAAAGGGGTTAATGGATGTACTTAAGCTCCTGCCTGTCAGGTTGTGAGGAATCGTATGCAACATGCACCCACTTTGGCATATCTTCGGGATGATCCAGCGCGCCGTCCTCAACATATTCCCATATGAGCTCCGTGAAAACGCCTCTTGCTTTAATAATCTCATACAAAAGCGTATTGTTTTCCGCTCCCTTTATGTAGAGCTCACAATCTGCAGCCCCATACCTGTGAAATGAAGTGGAAGATCCTCCAACTAATCCATTCAATTTCTCACTTCTGTAGCCTGATGTAATCCGTATATAATAGCTGTCATGGCCTACAATATCACCTATCAAATCGTGCGCGGGCTGTAACACCTCCTCGCAAAGAACTTTGAGTCTGGATACCACATGATCAGGAGCAGTATTATTTATGTCATTAGCAGCGGCCAGAACACTACGTTCAAACTCTTTGATGTGAAAATTCTTTGTCAGCTTCAAGCTATCATTATCCATCTTATCAGGGGTTGGGTTAGGGTTAGGTTGGGGATCAGGTTGATCCGTTGTGAAAAAAGACATAATCCATAAAAAAACTTTAGAAAACATAATCTACACCTATCATTCCAAAAGATTGTTTACTTGCATTGAGCGAGCCTTCAAGTCCTATCCCGCGCCAGCTTAGTCCCACCTCATATTGCAGGTAAAGGCCCTCATAGTCGTTTCCAACAAGGTAACCTGCTCCCACCCCCTGGGTGAAATCCCACCCCGAAGAGCGCGAACGTTGGAGCTGTGGAATACCATTGGCTAATCCTATCGTATAATTATCGTCGCCAATAGTCCACTTCTGGGCGGTTGCCTCCCCCTCTGTATTCATATAGGTTAAGGTGAGGGTAGGGTTGTGGCGCTTTAATCCCAAAAACTTGGGGGCTTGAGTGTAATTGGTGAGAAAATTGTCGTTGTAATAGATATTATCGTTGATGATCATGGTATCACGCACATGTTGCACAGATTCTATACGCACGGTGTCGGTCTTAAATTTAATAACCTGAAGGGGTTTCGTAACCTTTTTGATGACTTCTATCTCGTAGGGCTTATCCACATAAACGGTATCAGGTATAGCTTGCGGGGTAGGTTGACTGCGGTAGTGCCATCGTGTGAGGGCGAAGGTGAGTGCTACAAAGACAAGAACATAAACAACTATATTGATAACTTTTCCCATAGTTACACCCTATTCGTCATCACCATCATATGTCATGTCAGTTTCCTTCATATGTCATGTCAGTTTCCTTATCCTGTTGGTCAGTATCGGTTAGGACTTTAAAAATATTAGCTCCCCGACCCTTCGGATATATAGCCCTATATACCTTCACAAGATAGGCACGGAGCCCTACGTTCTGTGCAATACTCAGCCCCTCTTTAATGAAGAACGAAAGGTACACAAAGTACTGAATGAAGCTTAGTATATTCTCAAAAACATTCGCCATAACAGCGGCGGCCACTCCCGTTACGATGTAGCCAAAAGTTTGGAACCACTTATCGGCAACGTATCTAATGGCAAAAGATCCCTTGTAGATGCTTCTTACAATACCGGTGATCCAGTCTAAAAAGACCAGTACGGCCAGCCCTTGCCACCAAATCGCCGGCGTCGAAAGTATTTCCCACTGGAACTGTGCAGCTCCCAAAAAAACAATTAGCAGGAAAAATATTTTCCCCCATATAAAGTCTGATAACGATCCCATCGCTTGTACTATGGGTATAATAAGCATCTTGTAAATCATGGTGTAATGTCGTTTGTCGAAATTCATAGTATCATATGTGTTAACATTTCAGGTTAATCCAACTTCCATTATAATACAAAAACGAGCGGCCACTTTCAGTCGTTAATTATCTTTCAGCAGCTGCTTGGCGCGTGCCACATCCTCGGCATCCTTCGCGCTCATCGTCTGCCGCCCCATCACCTCGGCGTCGGTAAGCTCGCCTGAAAACAAGCCAATAATCTCTCGTTGCCTCTTAAGTTGCTTGTCATAGAGCTCCTGCACCTCGTCGGCCAACTCCTCGGCTTTGGCTTTCTTGGCGGCAATACGTTTGCCCGCCCCAGGCCCGCCATTGGTATCTATTTGGGTGGCTTCCTGGCGAAGTTTCTCAGCCAACGCTTTCTTTTTATAGGCACTTTCTGACCATGCTTTGATGGTATCCAGACTTTTAGCTACCGTCTGCTTATGGTCAAAGTACGTGGGATAATCCTGCTCCGTCTGTTGCTGTGCCTCTTTATTACCATCTTCGCCAAAGGCCTCATAGTCGCTCATAATATAGCGGTACTGGTTGATGATGCCATCATACTCCTTGACAATACCCCAGCGATTAGGACCTGACACGAAAGTCCCAAGAAAAGGAACATCCTTGGTCTTGAAAGGATCTATGCCGCGGGCCATCTTTTGAGAGGTGTTTAAGTCACCTATAAAACGTCCGATGCCTCCCGTGACAAACTCGGCAAGATAGTCCGTGGTCTCCGGTGATATATCTCCATAGCCGCCCGGCTTGTTTGGCAGGGATGGGTCGCCGGTGGTCATATCATACAACCCTTTCGTTAAATTTTTTGATGTTGGTGATACGTTACGGAAGTGCGTTTTATAATCCGGTCGGGGCGTATCCGTGAAAGGATTTTTCTCAGGATAGATACTATCATTAAAGAAATTCTTATTTGTAATCATTCGCACGGGGGGTTGGCCAAAGGTCGGCACAATCGTCTGCGTAAGGTCACCCTGGCCTGTGGGCAGCGTGTTCGTGAGCAATGAGTTGGCAATGTGTCCAAACTGCTCACCGGGGTCAAACTGTCCCTGCCCCCATGCGTAGTGCAGGAAAAGCTTGGCCAGAGCATCCCCCGTATTCTTCACCGGAGCAGTAATACCATAGGTACGCATCCTAACCTTATTACCACTCCCATCAGGGGACATGATCCAAAGGTTATTTTCTTTCCCGAAGTCCGAGACGTCCTGGTCGTATAAATATTCTCCTGTCAGATCATCCTTGCCTCCCATAACACGATTGTAGATGCCAAGCAGGGTGAAGGCCCAGAATATTTTACCTAAAAACTTACGTCCTGCCCTTGAAGCTGCTACCTTACCCCCTCGCACGCCCGACTGCACAGCAGGGTTAGAAAACGCATACAGTCGCTTCATCCTCTTACCCCAACGGCCTCGTTTATCAAAGTCAAGGGTTATGTTTTTAGAGACATGACCAGACTCTTGTTTAGAAAATCCGTTACGTCTCATCACGCGGTAAATGTTGAATCGCGTGCCATTCTCATATACTTCGCCCGTGTCAAGCAACCATTTAGCTGATTTTTTTATGCCTTCTATTGGACTCAAAGGAACGCTATCAGAGGCATCTACTAATCGGTTAAAATGGTCTTGCAACTTCGTGACACTACCATAGTAATGGGCTTGTGATGACTTGCCACCGGCAAGGCTGAATTCGCGGGCCTCCTCGTGGAGCCGGGCATACTCCTCGTTGGAGGGAGACTTGCCCTTGGCTATCTGGTTAAGGGCGCGTATAGATTTGGTTATGGCTTTGGGGTTGCCGGCTTCTGCCCGTAAATGTGCGATGGGGGTGTCGGCAATATTGACCATCGCCTCTAAATAATCCCCTGTGAAGTTGCGTAATATCCACGGCGGGTTCAGAGCCGTCTGAGCCATGGAATAGTACCCCATCATGTTGCCCCATACGGTGCCAAATTTGCCATCCCACACCTGCTCAGTGTCGTTAATAGATTTTGCAAGATCCTTACCAGCCGTGCTGTGGAACTGAATGTAATGAGCTTGCCCATCGCGGTACACCTCCACCACATCAAGTCTTGTTTTATATTTAGGGTCGGGAATCGTGACCGCCTTACCGTTGGAATCCGTGGTGCGTACAGAAGGGGCATCATCAATAGTCCACATATCAGGGTTGGGAAACTGCGTGACAAACCGATACAGATCGTTTTTCCATTCATTTTGAACAGCGTTATCAATATCTTCCAACACCTTTAAGATAGTATGAGTAGCCTCGTCCCGAGCTCTGTCCGGGCGACCCAACCTCTCGGGGTGATACAGCCGAACGGCGATGTCCCCGGATATACCAGTCGCATTCCCATCTTCCTCGATTCCACCCCGCGTGGATAGGTAGTGTGGATAGGTTGCCTTAAAGCGGTCAATCTCCTTTGCTGAATGGAGGCCTGATGATAGCATAAGCTGTCGATCAAACTCCATAAAATTGTCCCACATACGCCCCAGCTCTTTGGCTTTCTCGGCGTCAGCGCCATTGTGAGTCTCTTCTAATATATCTACTGCCTCCCTCGTCCACATGCCTGAACCCTTATCGGGCATGGCATCGTTCTTGCGGGCTACTTCGATATTAATTTCCTCAGCCGCGCGTGCAAGTAGGTAGTCATCAGCTTTCGCTGTTTTCCAGTCTAAATCATTCTTTATAACATCCCATATAGGCTTCACCATCTTGTTAACAACGTCAACACGATACTGCCGAACCCGCGAAGAAGACAGACTCTCGTTGCGAGCAAACTGGAGGTTCTCAGGTAGTTCTCCCCCCGCGGCCTCGGCTCCCGCCTGTTCAATGCGCACGCCGGGAATCATTTTGTTTTGCAGGTACATACGCGAGATGTCGGGTGCCATAGTAGGTGCACTCCAGGGTGAGTCGCCAATACTGTCAACTAAGTCCTTTAAATTACTGCTAGTCACCTTTGCCCGCTTGGCGAGCTTGTCGCCCCATCCGGAGCTTCCGGGGTGGGCCTCCCACGGATCAACAAGGTCAGTCTTTTTAATCATAGGGGCCTTATCGTCGGACACTTTTCCTTGGGAAGGTAACTCTATTCCTTCCTGGGTGGGTTGGTCAGGCTCTCGAACGGCCCCCTGATAGGACGTTTGTGGTTCGGTTAGTGGACCTAAGTTGCTCTTGCCTCTACCACGATAGCTCTGATAATGTTCAAGATTCCCTTTGGATGTCGTCACATGCACATAATCTGCAATATGCCCAATAGGCAGTGCCTCATTAATCTTCTCGATAGCCTCAGGACTGTTAATATTCTCGTTTCGCCCAGCCAAAATGATTTTACCACTATTAAAGTTGGACATGGCGCTGGTCAGATAATCCGTGATCGCCTCTATCCCTTTATCGGGTACTTGTAGAACAGCATTTACATCATTGCGCGTATTTAACACGATGGCTGTGGTCTTATCACCAATACTGTATCGAGCGCCGGTCAAAAACTCAGCTGCTTTTTGGGGGCTCATAACATCCTTGGCCACTACCGCATCGGCATACACCTGCTTACTAAAACTTCCAACAGTTACCTTGTTAGATTCTCCCTGGTCTGTCGGCCGGTCGGCGACTGTTGTTTCTGAACGAGAACCGCGGCCGGTCGGCGGCTTAAAATGAGCAAATTTGCCCTCATGCGCATCCATTATAATAGTTTCAACAGGGGTGTCGCCCGTTACCTGGTCAACCTTTTTCGTAGTGGCAAAATCTGAGCGCGATGCCTCCATATTAGCACTCGGGTGGTTGTGGGCAAAATATAGCTTTTTAAAATTACCGGTCTCGGCAAAGTTTTGTACGGCGCGAAAATCAATAAGGGTTGCATTTATCGTCCCTGTGGACAAGAATCGTACCCGGGGCGTACCATCTGCTTTAACACCCACCATAAAGGAATGCTCAACAGAGGCTGTCTCTAAGGCGCGGAGTAGATAGGCCACATCCCCGATATTATCAAGGGTCTCCTTGCCGGTCGTGAAGTTCCAGTTCTTGTTGGGCTCCTCCATTCTGCGCACGTTCCAAAACTCTTTGGGTAAGGTGGCACCGCGGGGCGCTGCGGGGACATCCGCGAAGGGTCGCCCTTGCTGTCTCGTTGAAACGTAATCAATCTTCTGCCCGTCCGGTCCCTTAAATAGGGTCTGTTGCTTATTAGCTCCATATACCTGCCCTGCTTCCTCAACAACCTTTCCACCCTCAGGAGCTTCCTGTGGTTTTTGAGTGAATGGTTTCATGGGCTCACCCGCTTTTTGTATGCGAGAAAGCGTGGCTTTCTGGTCTGGGGTGGCTGCTTTTACGGTCGCGTCAAAAAGGTCTGATATAATCTGGTCTCGTCCGCGTGGGGCTTGGTCAAACATATTGCCCCCACCCTCAGCTACGGAGTTCGTGTAAATCTGTACGCCCTTCTTAAAGTTTGAGCGGCCTTGGTGTAGTAGGTAGTTAAAAAACTTACCCTGCGGGCTGAACGAGCCTGTACCAAACATGCCTGTTTGTGAGTATATGTCCTGTGGTGGTTGCCCTGAACTCACGATCTCACGTTGCACCGAAACAGCCTCGTTAACAATAGGAGATAAATCAAATTCGGGGCCTAAGCGCTTCGATTCAAGAAGTGCAGGCAAACTATGCACAATTTTATTTGTTACGGCCCGCATGCCTTCGTTTCGTCGGATACGTAGGCTGTTGGCATTGAGAACACTGCCTAACGCTACGTTTTCAATAAGATTCTTGCCATCAGCGGTTAGGCCATCATGGGCAGGGTCATAGAAACGCGCCTTCTCTGCCTGGTCTATATGGTTCGCACCTTGCAGCACCTGTATAGCGGCGCGTGCATTCTGGTCGTTATCCAAAGCCTGTCGAACCGTCGTGTTTTCACCTGGCTGAATTACATTTACAAGACGCCTAATTGTGTCAGGCTTGATGGTCTTGGAAATGTTAATAGCTCGTTGTACGGGCGAGCGCTGTTTGGTGCCGACAGCATTATACTTCTGAAAATCCTCTACCTTGTATTCACTAGTGGTATGGTCTATGCGAATAAGAACGGGCTCATCAAACTTGGGTATCTCTTTGGGGTCAATACCTACCTTGCTTGCTTGGTGGGGGAGGTCAGTTTGATAGTCCCTCCATCCTGCATTTTTATACTTTGCAGCTCTTTTTATGCCCATCGTCGTTCCATTGCCGCTAATAGCGGTCTTATCTGGAGTATATACAGGGGTATTTTGAAAAGCACGGTCATCCAAATCCTTACCAATCTCAAAAGTAAGCTCTTGGCCTGCCCCTTTCTGATTATAATCATTTTGATTAGCCGTTCCACCCTCCGGACCCTTCGGGAAGCCCTGATTCATTACAAAAGTAAACGGATCGTGTGATGGTTGCAACTCCGCTAATTCCGCCAACGCATATTGCACATCAACCTTATCACCCGTAGGCAAGGTGATGGTCTCTCTGTCACCCTTGGAAACTTTTCCCTGATAGGTCTTATTTTTAACTTGCTGGGGGTAGTCGCCCGTATCTTTCTGCGCAGTCTCTATCTCTATGGGTACATCACCCATGTCAGTCTCCTGGTAGGCTGCTCGCAGGGCACGCGATCCCTGCATCTGTAAGGCCCCATCCGGCCCTTTGATAACCTTAATAGGGGGTAGGTCGGCGGTATCTATCTGTCCCGATTCAATTTGTCTTGATAATTCATCGCGTTGCTGCACCTCATTAGGCGTTAAGTCCCCACCCGTGGTCTCAATACTGGCCAGTGGTGCCGTTGTCCGGGTTGGGGTCGATGGTTTGGGTGTGGTAGTCGGCGAAGCCTGGGTTGGTTGCGTGGTTTCGGCTGGTTCGGCTGGTTCAGCAGGTTCAGTTGGTTCCGTTGGTTCAGGTGTGGATTCGGGCGTAGATGTCTCGGCAGGGGCAGGCTCAGCTGGCTGAGTCTCCACAGGGTAATCCTCGGGAGATACCTTTTTTTGCAGTGATTCAATATCGTCTATAGCGTTCTGATAAGCTGCGCGCTCAGACTCTATCTTAACATACTCCCCTGCCTCATCCAACTCATTCTTCTGCTTATACAGTCTGTCACGCTCTTTCTTTAACTGCCGCTTCTGAACATCGGTTGATGCCTCAGGGTCAAAAATAAACTCAGCGCCCTCCCCTGTCTGCACATCAGTACTTGTTAACTTTTTGATCTTGTCGGTAATACTATTCCACGTGTCCTTTACAATATTCCCGGAGGATTCAGATGCCTCAGTAGATTCAGCAGGTGTAGTCTCAGTCGTAGGTTTAGCTGCGGTTTCAGCCGTCGGCTCACTTTGTGTCTTAGGGGCCGCTTCTGTCGTTGTCGGCCTTGGCTGTGAGGGCTCCCCCCGTGTTTTGGGGGCACCTCCGGAAGGAGACTCGGGAGTCGGCGGTTTGGGCTGTGATGGTTGCCTACCTGCTCTTGGCGCACCCCCGGAAGATGCGGGCCCCTCACCTGTCACATCAGTAAACTCAGCTTTTTCAGGCTCGGCCGGGGTCGATCGCTTGTTCCTTATAACAATATCATCTTTCATTTTTACCTTCTCTGTGCCGGGCTTACCCGATACTTCCTTGCCTGTTGCCTTCTTAATAGCCTTGCTTATACCACCCGCGTCCATAACTTTCGCAAAAACTTCGGGAGTGGTTGAGGCCATCTGATTTATATCAACATTCTTTTCAGCCACGAAGGTTCGCTTACCGGAAGCATCCATCGCCTCAGCCCCGAAGGTCTTACCACGCTTACCATATCCTAAAAACTCATACGGCTTACCATCAGCCTTATTTTTAAAGACAACCACTCGGCCTTGTTTTGCTCGGCGCGCTCCGGTTGCTTGCTCCTTGGCTCTAAATGCCGTGGGTGTAGCGGCCAGTCCCATAAAAACACCAAGGGCTGCACCCTCTGCTGCATGCTTTGGTATTCCCGCAAGCGTTTGCCACCGATCTGCATTCTCTTGGTAGGCAAGGGTTAATATGTCGCTCCCAATATTTATCCCTGCCAAGGTTGCTCCCCCACGCGAAGAGGCTTTAGCGGCCTCCTTGGTGAATCGGGCCGCCTTATTCGGATACTTCTGGGCAAATTTAGTGAGAATGTTGGCTGTTCTTTTTTCAGCCGTTTTCATCCCCTCTTTACCTAATACGTTTTTTAATCCTTGACTAATACCAGCTTTCTCAAGAAGCTTCTTTCCAGCATTGCCATACAACATCCTACCTATCCCAAGATGTCCACCTACACCATAAATGGCTCCCGTCCCTACGCCAATAAGCTGTCGAACGGCAGGGTCAACTTCTTCCCCTTTATCTTCTTTATATTTTGTGTATGCTTGCTCGGCTTGGCCTTTTCCTGTAAGGCCATAGTAGGATGATACTAGTATGCTGGGCACAGCCGCTGCGCTGGTGGCCCCCGTAAACGGTGCTGCTGCAATGACCACTGCCGCGGGAAGTAATGAACCCGTAAAACGAGCCGCCGACTCAACGCCCGTGCCTTCGCCCTCCGGTGAAGCCTCTTTTGCTAATTCTCCGAATTGCTTTACCTCTTCACCAAGCATTAACATGGGCATCGTTTGAGCGTTGGCTCTCCCCGAAGATTGTATAAGGTTACCAACCGCCGTAGATATAGTACTTGCTGCCATGTGTCCGGATTGAACTAAGCCTGTACCTATCTCTTTAAGAAACGCGCCCTTGCCTTTAATACCACTATAATCCGGGTCCTTAGCAAGCTCTTGTTGATCCCGCCCCAACCACCAGTTGTTAAAATTCTCCGGGCTATCAGGTAATCCTTGTATCGCCCGGTTCTCCGCAAGCTTACCATATACAGCATCGCGAACATCGGGGTCCTCCATTGCGGACTTGAACCTGGCAAAGGTAGGCAATCCCTTAACTGCCTCGCTTTGTTTCAACCTATCATAAAACATGCGTTGTTTTTGGGTCGTCTCGGCAACGTTTATCTTCTTATAAAGATTCTTTTTAGCCTCATCGTCCCCCGTTATACCACTCTTGTATCCATCAAATTTTACATCAAAA
>Ga0306901_1000564_pt1 | contig 15197 bp, 38 predicted proteins | sample AntRauMFilla3767_FD_190431 | JGI IMG/M metagenome (GOLD analysis project Ga0306901, IMG submission 190431) | Saline lake microbial communities from Rauer Islands, Antarctica - Metagenome Filla 3 #767 (v2) (version 2) | ecosystem: Environmental > Aquatic > Non-marine Saline and Alkaline > Saline ... | reverse complement strand
GTATGAAAAGACCGACCTGTGTGTAACCTTTCACAAAAATTTTAACAATTTTTTAAAAGCGGCTATTGTCAGGTGATAACACCAATGCGGCATTTATATTAACTAATATTTAACAAAAACTCACATATAAAATAATGTTTAAAAAAAGGTTAATAATTATCTGTCCCATACATTCGTCAAATTTTGACATGAGGGATTTGTGTTAAGGGAATCTTAACATTGGGGATAAGGGTCCTCCCCTATTCAATATAATTTTTGAATAGGGGTTGATGGCCAGTTACTATGTTGTAACTGACGATACAAAGATACGATTAATAATTGTTTTATACTATTAAAATTATGTTAAAATATGAAATAATTATATTGGTTAATATTGTTGTAGGTTGGAGTCTACTCTTTCGAATATTTCTATCCAGACTAACCAATACAAATATAAAACAATATTATGTTGTGTACAAATAATTAAGAATATTTTAACAATTTATGTTTATTCGTGTTGGAGTCTACTCTTCCGATTGTTACCTCAGGCTACTGTAAAGGTACGAAAAAATAATGTAACTACAATGGGTTTTAACAATATTTTAACATTTCAAACTGAGGTTTGTTGGAGTCTACTCTTCCCACCATTCAGGTGCGCCCGTCATCCTATACAAAGATAAGGATAATAAACGTATCTGCAATGGGCTTTAACATTTATTTATGAAAATAGTTCCATATGTTAAAATGATGTTATTATGTTGTGAGAACTCTTTTATTGTTATATATTTGTATCATCATAATGTTTATATTTTAGATTATCAATCAGCAAACCCTTAGCTTTTTTAGTTGAGGGTTTTGTTGTATATTTGTGGAGGGATAAATAAAAACCAGTATTATGCATATAGAAACTAAGTTAACGTTATTTTATTTTATTTTAAGATAGGTGCCAGTAATAAGTTTTAGACAGGGCATTGTGTTGGTGCTTGTGTATTAAGTAAGGCGTTAAGCGAGAATAACATTCCTTATGATACTATTAGTTGGGGAGGTAAGAACGGTAAATTTAGTTATGGCAAAAATAATAACGTAGTTAGAACTAAATCTAATCTTTTTGATTATGCGTTATACTTTTATATTCCAATGTATATAAGGTTATTAATAAGTCCTAAAATAATAAGGTTTCATATAATTCAAGTTTAACACCTCATTAACGGTATAATCCTTTATGTTGTTTTATATTTGTATCATTAATATAAAACAATATTATTATGAAATTAGATGAGAATACTATTGTAGGAGATTGTCCTATATGTGATTGTGCTTTAACTGACCTTATAGAGGATAGTGAAGAGATAAGAGAATGTGACGGTTGTGGTGCTGAGTGGGAACAGTCCAATGGTACTATAACATTAGACCCTAGAGAACTTTAACATCTCATTAACAGTATAATCCTTTATGTTATTTTATATTTGTAACGTAATCAAAAAACATATACACATGAAGACATTTAAAAAAGTTATTGATAAGAATAGGTTAGAGATAACTTATGATTCAAACGCTGAAAGTCCTAGAGAGGATTCTAATTTAGGATATTTCATCACTTGTGAGACTGGAAGGTACAGTCCTGATAGAGATGAGGTTTTGGAGGGTATTGTTGAGTCCACGGGTTACAGGGCTAAAGGTGCTGATAATCATATGGAACTTATTACTGATGAGTTTGAGGGAGATGTAATTACTATATTTCCAGTATGTAAGTATGAGCATGGAGGCGTTAAGTATTCTTTGGGTATTAAACATGGGTTTGACTATTCTAATTGTGGTTTTTATATTGTAACTAAGGAGAGTTTGGATGAGATAGGTTATGAGATAACCAGTGGAAAAAAATTACATAGTATGATATTGGATGAGATTAATGCTTTCAATGCTTATATCAATGGAGATGTGTATTGTTATACTCTATATGATGAGGGCGGTAACGTTCAAGATTCTTGTTGTGGATTTTATTCGATTGATGATATTGCTAGTGAGTTACCTGATGAATTCAAGGATGAGAATTTAGAAGATTATATTGTTTAATATTTTAACAGACCCTTAACGTAATAGTTGAGGGTTTTGTTTTATCTTTGTATAAGTAATCAAAAAAAATATCATGAGTAAAACGTATGTAGAAAAATTTATTAAAGAGGTCCAGAAGACTGAATTGGATATGGATTTTCCTTTTTGGGGTTTTAATCCCTTATCCGAATGTGATGATAATGACCGCAATGAAGTTATGATACCTAATAACAGGCTAACCTTTGCTGAAGCCCCATCAATGGATATTGATGAGTGTATTGATATACTTGAAGGTTTAAAGTCAGAGGGTGCCAATAGAGTTTATATTGCGGACCACATTGACCACAGAGGATATCATATTTACGGAGTTGAATTAAAAGAAATATAAAATACTATGGAATCATTTATTAGTCAGTTGGAAACATTATGGATGACGGCGCAGGTGTCAATCATTGAGAAAGTAAGAGAGATAGGCGTTGAGTCAGAAGATTACGATTTTAAAGTAATTAAGACCGATGCAGCTAGGAGCTTTAATTTAGATAGTAGCAAATGGCTTGCCGAAGTTGGAGAGGATGAGATTTATGATAACGAGGGTTATACCTACTCATACGGCGTATTAACCCATGAACAACTTTGTGAGTTGGCAGATTGGGTTGATACTTTAACAGTTGATTAATATATTATACTGTTTATTATTATTATCTTTGTATAAAAAAAATCAAAAAGATGACTAGAAGATTATATTATTTAGCCCATAAGTTTTTGGGTCATAAAGGAGCGGGTTTGAATCCAATGAAAGTCTTAAAGGGCTTGGAGGAATCAGATGAGAAAATCTTAAGAGCTTTCTTAAGGTCAAAACATAAAATAGATTTTAGCCAATACAATGAAAAAATTAATTAAAGTATTGGCAGTAGGAATGTTATTAGCAACAACTTTAATAGGTTGTGAAAAACAAGAGAGTGAAGCAGAAATATTAGGACTTTAACATTTTGTTAACGATGTAATTCGTTATGTTGTTTTATATTTATAATGTAATTAAAAATCAAAATATCATGGGACATAAAGTGTCAAAGACTAAAGAAGAACTTTTAAAAAACACTATTAATCATTTTAACGCTAATAACAGAGCGACTGATAGGTGGGGTAGGTGTCAGTATTTAACTGAAGACGGTAGACGTTGTGCCATTGGTAGAGAGGTGTCTTTAAAGTTGGCTAAGTCTATTAATCAAGGCAAAACAGTTGGAAATGAAGAGCTTTTCAATAGTTTACCACAAAGACTTAAAGATATGGGACAAAATTACCTACTATCAATTCAACAACTTCATGATAGTGGCTTAAACTGGAATGAGACTGGTTTAAGTACAAGTGGAGAGTCATGTGTTGAGTCCATAAAGTCTAGACACTTTTAACATTTTGTTAACAGAAATAACCAATTGTTATTCGTATCTTTGTGGTGTAATGAAAAACAAAAAACACCATGGATTTTAAAGTAAACGAATTTACAACAATTAAAGATTTTGACTTCACAAGCGATAAGGTTATCGAGAAAATTAAATTCGGTACAATTTATAACTATCGAGAGTTCAAAGGAGAAATAGACGGTAAGAAAGTTACTGGTCTAGTATGCTTGGAAGATGATAATGTATTTGATTTAAAATATGCATAACTTTAACAACCCTTTAACATTCTAGTTAAAGGGTTTTTCTTATATTTGTAATGTAATCAAAAAACATATATCATGAATTCTATCGAGTACAAAAATGAATCTTATCCTGTAAAAGTTATAACGGCTGTAAACGACGTTGACGGACAACCTACAGAGTATAGAATATCAATCGAAGGTTTGAATAGGGTATTAAGCAATGACATTGAGAACGGTTCAGATGAGGTTTCTAGTGAAGCTTATGAAGTTGATAGTGCTATCTATTTTTACGTTGACAATAGTATGTTCAATGAATCGGATGAGTACATTGCAAACCATGGGTTAGACGTTCCTATGACTTTACATACAGAGCAATAAAAACTTAAGACCATGAAAGTACAAGACCATAAAAAATATGCATTGTTTAATTATGAGCAGAACCCATCAGATAGTGATAAATTCACATTGGGTAGTGTTGTGATAAACAAAGAAAATGAAATAGGCGTTATCATTCAATGCCATGGTAAGGATGAATATAGAACTGATATGTTTGGTAACTGTTGTCACGATGATAATTACGGTAATATTGAACAAGCTAGTTTAGTGCAAATTGTTGCATACAGACCGCAATTATTTGATTAAATTTTAACATTATATTATTTGTACAATATGTTTTATTGTTGTATATTTGTATAAGCTCTTTGAAAGACGATAAGCAGGTTCATGGGTAGCTAACGTATCCAGTCAAATATTTCCTAGACAAAACAGACTGATAGTGTTCCAAGCCATACCAGTGGCTGTGTTTATCGAATTTATATTATTAGAACCTGAGTGGAACACGTAGCTCAGAAGGATAACAGTGGTGGCTCTCGCATTATGCGGTAGGGGCGTAGACGTATAGTAATGTACGTTGGTTTTCAGATAAGAGGTATTTTACCTTGGATTACGATGTATTCCTTTAATGATATTTCAGATTGGTACTGACCAAAGAGCTTTTTTAATTGATAGTTAGTTAAAATAAAGTTAAGCCTGAGAACTTACTCAATTTGATATTCTCATCGTATAAAAGCAGGGACCTCTGCGACTTAACTATCTTTTTAATAAACAGTATAAAGTTTTAACACTTCATTAACATTATAAACTGTTTAATATTCGTATCTTTGTATTGGCAATAATGCTATAATCAAAACCACATAAGATGAGTTACACAATTCCAAGAAATTTATTATCTACACAAAACAGTAAAACTATTAAGGGTGCAAAGTTTGGCTATACTACTTACATTATGTATTTAGCCCCACATACTCAAAATAGTAAAGGTAAAAACCTTTGCAGTCATGCCAGTGAAGGGTGCGCAGAAGCTTGTTTATTTGGCTCTGGGGCAGCTAGATTTGATGCTGTACAGGCGGGTAAAATAAATAAGACTGAATACTTTTTAGCTAACCGTACACGTTTTATGAGACAATTGGCTAATGAGATTGAAGTTATTGTAAGTAAGCACGCCAAAGTAGAGGGTACTGAAACACTATCTTTCAATGGTAGTGTCTTAAGACATAAAAACTTTGCAATTCGTTTAAACGGTACAAGTGATTTCCCTTTCGAAAATCTAAGAATTTTTAAAAGAACTAGCAATGGTAAAATATGGGTTTATAAGAAACCTAATAAAAACCTTAAGAGTATTTTCGAATTGTTTCCTGATGTTACATTTTACGATTATACTAAAATACCTAATAGGTTTAACAACAAAATCCTTTCAAGCAATTATCAATTGACATTTTCTAGGAGTGAGACAAACCATAATGAAGTTGTTGATATTCTAAATAGAGGTTATAATGTTGCAGTTGTGTTTGGCGTAAAGGACGAAAACGATATGCCTGAGACGTATTTAGGTTATCCTGTTATCAATGGAGATGAAAGTGATTTGAGATTTTTAGATAATGATAATGTTGTTGTAGGACTTAAATACAAGTATCTTACAGGCAAAGGTAGTAAAGGTAAAAATGCCGAAATGTTGGATAACAACGACTTTATTGTAGACGTTGAAGCCTTAAAAGAGGAAGAGACCGAAGCGGAAGCAGAGCTTGAATCAATGTTAGCCAGTGTATAATATTTTTTGATTGCTGTAATGAAACCCATAGAGTTAAGGCTTTATGGGTTTTTTAACATTTTATTAACTCAAATAACCAATGTTTATTCTTATCTTTGTAATGTAATCAAAAACACACATCATGAAAAAAGGTAGAACTTACACAAGACAACAAATGATTAACGCTTTACAGAAAGCTTATCCAACGCAATTCATTAGTACGACTGAGGAGTTTTCAGGAACTGAGGGTGGTATCTGGCTATCTGGAGAGGATGGTACTGTAGACCGTAAAGGTGTTAAGATATTCAATTACTACAATATGTCAGACCAATATGAGTTAGGCGTTGTAGCTCACTTAAACCAGTACGTAGAGTGTCATGGATGGTATTTCGAATGGTACGACGCAGGCACCATCATGTTATGGAAACTTTAACAAAAATAACCCATCATTTATTTGGTGGGTTAATTATATTGTTTTATATTTGTAATGTAATCAAAAACACAATGATATGAGTAAATTAACTGAAGCAGAATTAATCCAAGAATTTTCAAACACTGTTAATAATTTTAGTTTTGACAGGACAGCGTTTGCTGATGCTTTTAAGAAAGAGCATAGAACACTACAGCAATCAATGATGAGAGCAATGATTGAATGTATATCAGTCGCAGCATCAGATGACTACTCTTATGATGACAGAAACAAAGCATCTCATGAGACCTGCAAATTAATGATTAAAGGTTGGAAGGTTGAAAAAGCCAAAGCTTTAAAAGAAAGTAGTAATGACGGTTACTGGACTGACGAGAGAATTAAGGGGTTTTTTAATGAAAATGTCAAACCAAGTAATTTGCCAATGATTTAACTTTGTGAAAGTATAATTTAGTGATATAACACTAAGAATCCTCATCATTAATTTGATGAGGATTTTTATATTAATTAAATGTTAAAGTCCTTGTGATAAGCATTTAATTTTTTTATCTTTGTATTGGTTAGTCTGAATAGCGATATTCGAAAGAGTAGACTCCAACCTATGTGAATATTTTTTTTAATTTAATAAATGTTAAATTCTATAATAAAATGTTAAAGCGTTTGTGAGAACTCTTTTATTGTTTTATATTTGTACCAACAATAATACTAATAATCAAAAACACTAAATTATGTCAAACGTATTAGAACAAGTCAAAGAAACTGAAAGACCTAACCTTTCACCTAGAGCTATCAAGGCATCTAAAGGACTTAATAAATGTGGTCAAACGCCTGAGGAAGCTAGAGAAGCTAGAAAGCTTAAAAAAGAAGTTAAGGAGTTCGCCGTTAATCATGGCCTAGATTGGGGTGTAATCAAAAAGCAATTTCATATTAATATTAACGGGGAGTTTATTCCAACCAATGATTTTGCCTTAGTACATTCCAGAAGTAATGAGGTTCTAAACTCAGTTAAAGGTGGGTATAATGTATCTCAAAACCTACATATCATTCAATTGATGTTATTAGGCGTTAAGCCCTTTGGAGATGAATTACAGGTTATACAGGCGGGTAACCTTAATGGAGGTCGCAAAGTATATATTCAATTAAAGGTTATTGGTGATGCCAAAATTGGTAACGATACCGTTGAACGTTATGTAACTATTATTGATAGTAACGACGGGTCTACATCTTTATCAGTTGGTATTGGAAATAAGACAATGAGCTGTAACAATCAGTTTTTCTACTTTTACAAAAATGGTAATGCTAAGTTCCGTCACTCTGCATCTATGCAAAATAAAATGAAGGAGATTCCATATCTAATTGAAACGGCATTAGCCAGAAGTCTTAAGATGGTTAAAATTTATGAGACGTTTGAATCTACGCCTTGTAGTAGAGAGCTTGCTCATTCCCTTGTAAGCCAACAATTGGGTTGTTCAAGGTTATCCACTAAAGAAGAGCTTGAAGAGCTTTCTACCCGTAAAAGAAATACTATGGATAGTTTGTACAATAACATTTATGGTGAGATGGACGGCGACCAAGGTAACGGGTTTGTAGGTAAGGGCGAAAACCTTTGGGGATTGTTTTCAGGTGTAACTAGATGGACAACGCATGAGAAGTCAGCACCTAGACGTGATAACGGTAGACTTGAAGGTGTGATGGTTGGTAACAACTACAAGAATAATCTAAGCGCTTTAAAATTCACTTTAAATGAGGCAAAGCTGGTATTCTAATTAAGACTCTGCCTTAAAAAATTAAAGGAGTATAATTTACTCCTTTTTTTTTTACTCTATATATCCAGAAAATATTGTCGTAGGTTGGAGTCTACTCTTCCGACTTGTACCTCAGGCTAACACTACAAAGATAAGAAAAATAAGAGTATCTACAATAGACTTTAACACTTTATTAACAACAAAATATTATGCAAAAAAGTACGAAAGCAATCAGAAAAGAATTAGCCATTTTAATTAAGGAAAAGCTAAAAGTATGTACTTCTAAAAAACAAAAAAATGTTGCTGTAGAAACTGCAAGAGAAGAAATAAATTTAAAATATGGTAAAGGTTGGCGAGAATGGGATGACTTTAAACCAAGTAACTAAAAATAGTTTAACATTTATTTGGCTATTATTACTCTTAATTTTCCCTATCTTTGTAGTCAGAAACAAAACAATTTTAATCAACAAAACAATTTTAATCATGGAAACTGGAACAGAAGAGGTCAAATTAAAAGATGGTAGAACTTTTAGGGTTCACGTTAATAACTCGGCACAATCAAAACGTCTTTACAAAGCAATAAGGCAAATAGAAAACAAAATTGAAAGCCACCATACAGTTGTAAATGGAGTGCATACAATTAAGCAGTTTGAATTAATATTAAAAACACTTTAAAATGGAGTTTAGAAACGATTACACAGACGATAATAACTATACTCATATTGACTATTGGTCAACCGATGACGATAATGAAGTGGGTAGAACAATAGCCATAGTTTGTAGGGATACTAAAAAAGTCTATTATATTGACAATGATTTCATATTAAATGCAATTGTCCGAGAGTTAATTGAAGAGACACTAAATGAAATTTAACAACTTATTAACAATACCAATTAAATAATAGTTGTATATTTGTAACTCACAAACACTAGAAAATTAATTATGAAAACCCTAAAATCAAAACTTCAAAACGAACTAAACAAAAACGATATTGAACCAAACGTAAAAATGTACGTTGATTCTTCATCTATATTTTGGATGGTAGAAGATGACACTTTTTTGTTTATTTCAGACCACAGTGGTATTTCAGAATATATAGATGAAACCCACCATATTATAGAAAACTATGCAAATGGAGAGGGTGTTGGAGTTGACGGTGTAATTTGGAATAATTTAGATTTTGAAAACCCTTTCCATATTTCTGAATTCCAAGAAGCGGTTGACACAGTTAACATTTAAAAAACAGATATTAGTCATTAACTTTACTTAAACAAAATCATAAATTATGAAGTATATTACCATATTAGAGAAAAATGCTGATTGTGCATCGCCTAACATCGGGACAATAACAACGGTAAATCTTGAGGAAGCGTTTAAGGTTGCAGTTCAAAGTCACTTTGACGCCAACGTTAAATCATACTCTTTTGATAAAGATGATGTGAACTCTATAGATGATTGTATCAATGCATACCCAATAGACGTTACAGTTGTGTTGGATGTGGGCCGTGGTCTATTCGAAGCAAAAGTAGAACTATCACAAACTTGGTTGTATTAACAACCAAGTTTAATAAACAATAATAATAAATAAAAAAGTTATGTCAGATAAATTGAAGAAAGCAGATTTCATTAGGAATAGTAAAGACCAACGTTTTAACCAAAGTGTCTTGCGTATGCTGAAGAGGTCTTGGAACGATGTGGTTAATGACCCTAAACTAATAAGTGTTGACCATTTCAGCTCTAAGCAACTGAATACATTAGCCTCCATGAATCTGAATACCTTTACTAAAAAAGCCGTATGCTTAAACCACCAGTCTAGTGTTGGTGAAGATGTAATATATGTGTTCAGCTTTCTCCTTCACGACATGAGAAAAGAATTAGAATCAATGCTATAGGGGTGTCAGAGATGATACTTCGGGGTGAAGTGTTGGGGAACCTTCACCCTTGATGACAGGGTTAGTTACCCATACAACTAGACGGAAGAGCTGGAATCAAGTCCAGCTCTTCTAATTTTATGATTTCATTAACACTATATTCTGAATATTATCTTTATATTTGTAATGTAACATAAAACAACAATTATGAAATTAGTATTTGAAGGAACTGAAGAGCAACTTGAAAATTTAAAGGCGTTGGTTAAAAATAGTAAAGAAAATTTACCAGAGCATAATGATAATTATCAAGTGAATAATTTATGGCACGTAAATGATGTTAAAATTAATTATGTGTGTGAAGATGAAGATGCTATGGACGTATTGGACAGTGCTTTACATAACGAAGCAACTATGGCTCAAATATGGTTCGCAATTCATTTGGAGGCTGATTATTTAGGGTTAAAGAAAAAAAGCTTTGATTAAAAAATATTTCTTATATTTGTAATATTATGACAAAACAAAAATGTTACGTCGGAGGTAGACTAGGAATGATTGTAGAACGCTACACTTATACTGTGGATATCTACATGTTCAAATCCAAGATGACCAAGACGGGAGTAAACAAAAGGTATGTCAAAATGTTACCACTTGAGAAAAAGGGTATTCCTAATCAATTAACCTTTAACTATGAGGCGTAGATATTTAAAAAAAGTTAACGTTGTGTACAGGTTTAAACTGAGAGTGTTAACTCTAGATGAGTATGAAGACCTGAACGAAGACGAAAGACGTGACTTGTGGAAGGTTTATCTAGATTCTTTATATAGAACTAACCAGATAAGCAAGCACCAAGCTAGAACTTGGAAGTATCCAAGTAAAGAATTAAAATAAATATTAACCAATAAATAAATAACATGGGATTTAAACCAAGAACAAGTATCGAACTCAATGTTTTTCACATTAAGAGGAATCTAAAGAAACTTAGGAGTCGTGAGATTAATATAATCCACTGCGGACTTAATAAAAGATTCGATAGGTTAAAAACTGAGTCACCTGAATGGTTCGAAGACTTGCACCCACAATATATTGAGATTGCAAAGGATATAAATAGGTAAGTTATGAATTCAAGACTATTAATTATCGCTAGTTTAGGATTATTCCTGATATTAATGGCTAATACGACCTCATTTTCCTTAAAAATGCTCTATATTATAGTTCAAATCATTATAATAGGTAGATATGCCTTAAATAATCAAAATTAGCCTTTCTAAGAGACTTTATTTAATTTAAGGACATAACACCTAAGAATACCAAAAAAGCCCCTACATGGGGCTTATTTTAATTAAAATAGGGTTATTTTTGGGCTTTATTTCGCTAATAATGACCCTAAATTATTATTTAGGATGATATAACCCTCTTTTTTCTTCTTAGCAATGGCTTCTTTAACAATATCTTTACCTTTTGGGTGTGTTAAAAGTTTATTCATCGGTAAATTCCAACTAATAAGGAACCTATTTTTGACCTTATCCTCAATGTACAACCCCTTTCTAGAGTTTTTAACCAATTGCTTTCTTTCTAACCACTTTACTAACATATTATCCACTTGGTTTTCTAAATTCGATGCGTATGTGACAGGTAAACCATCTTCATTCAGGAACTTTGCCTGTATGTCAGGGGAATTTTTAGCATATTTTACAGCCTCATTGAATAATTCATCCTTTTTATGTAATGACTTAACTAATGTGGGTCCACCATGACCATCATTTTCAGCTGTAGCAAACTTTCTGTTGTCTAAGTACACGTCAGCGGCAAATGCGTTGGTTTCTTGTGATAGTCTCTCCGAAAAATAAACGTTTTTTAATTGTAACCTCATAAAATATTGTTTTTTGATTATTACTAATGCAAAGATAAAACAATAAAGAGTTGCAATAAATTTTTTAAGATTTATTTAACAAAAAAGGGATAGCCCACAACAGCTATCCCTTACACATAATCAAAAAACAAACACAATTATATTTTACCGTCCCATACGTTTTAAAACTCTTTGTTATACTGGTCGTATAGATGTTGATTTTTTAGTGGGTATATGTCTTCTTTAATCTTAACCTCAACCCACTTATTCATAAAACTAGGTTTTTAGTTGCTCGTATCCAGATTTGATGTATTATTTTTGGTATCTGCATTAATCTTTACTAGCTTCTCGTTCAACTTCAATTGTTATTAAAGAGTTATTGGAGTAGTGTTTAAATACCAACCCATTGTTTAACTTCACAACCTTTATTGGTTTCATATTATTTTAAATTTACCTGTTTCCTCATCCACAACAAGAGTAAGAATTTCTGCCCTTAGATAATTCGCATCTGAATATGTGCCTTGGCTGTTTGTCTTCTTGAAAATGCTTACCATAGCCTTTGTGAGTTATCATAAGGGTAGTGCCTGTATTGTCCAAGAAATCAATTGATGCTTGTTCGTAATTTTCCATGTGTTTAGTTTTTTTATTAAAAATAAAATAGCTTTTTTTATTCCACCTATCTTTCAGTTTCCGTTGGTCTTTGAAAGCGCAATGCTAATGACCTCTATTTGTGGTGCGGGAATAATTTAAACTTGTTCCCCTTAATCAAGTTACTATTTTAATTAATTTCTATGTGCAAAGATAATAAAATTTTAGGCTTATATTGTTAAGCTGAAGTTAAAATATCAAAATCGCAGTAATTTTCATAACTCACCGCTTCGCTCAAATCTTCATCTGAATAACCCTCATTATCAAAGTAAAATTCTAATAAAGTACCAAAGGTATGAGATAGTTCATCATCTGTGGCTACCTTGAAATCGGTAATCCAATCATTAGCATCGTTTGAATAGAAACTACTGAATCCAGAACGGCTTGTATAACGCTCTTTAATGTACTCTTTGAAGGCTTCAATGTTATCTTCCAAATAATCTGTAAACTTAGTAAATTCACGCTGTCCTAATATATAGGTAACTTGTATTTCATCTGTGGCGAAATTATATTCACGTGGACTTTTTAACTGCTCAAATTCCAATTTAATTTTAAAGTCATCACCTTGCAAATATGTTTCAATTTCATCAACGCACGCCTTTGAAATTCTTTTACTATAATCTTCATAGTCAAATTCAAAATCATCGAACGATAGGTCAGTACCATTCTCTTCATTGTAGTTTTCAATATCAAACTCTTCATTGTCGTACTCAAATAGGGTGTTATAAAATCCCAAAAAACACGGTAAATAACTCTTTATAGTTCTCATAATTTCTAATTGTTTTGTTATTACATTACAAAGATACAATACCTTTGTACTTAATACTGTTAATATGATGTTAAATTATATCGTCCTCTGAAACTTCCCAAACATAAAATTCCTCGTGTTGAATCTCTCTGTTAGCTTGTATAAATGCGTCATTTGCATTGTGCGCTGGTATTTCCATACTTTCAACGTCAATTTCTTCTTCCCAATTTCCATTTCTAGGAACGTCTACGTAAATTTGATAGGTTTTCATTTTTCAAGTGTTTATTCCAAAGAATAATTTGTTCTTCTCGATAAGTTAATTTTTTAAGTTTTGCCTTACTGCTTTCAATATCAAATAATAGTTCTAATTTAGTCATAATAGTTATTTCAATTACGATTAATGTTCACTTAACTTAGTACAGTGAAGTTATTGTAAGCCGAATTATATTCAGCCAACACTATCCTAGAATCGGCAATCTTATTTTCAACACTAATGGTAACAGTAATAGCCATAAAACTATTTATAGCCAGAAGTTTTTCACATTCCAATTTACAAATTGATTCTCTCATTTCATTGTCGGAATCTCTAAAGGAAAAGCTATACAAAGTGGTAACATTGTTACCTCTCTTATCTTTGAATAGTACATTGTTTCCATCTTTAACCGATACTGTATAAGTTTCCATAATTGCTATTTTTAGTTGTTACACAAAGATACGCATACTAATTAGTTATTCATGTTAATAGTAAGTTAAAGAATTAGAGATTTTATATGTTACTATCTCGTTCTTTGTTTAGTTCGGGCATACCTTCATAGTAATAGTCGGGACAATCTGAATAAGCCATTTCTACCTTACAATGGGGGCAATATATACCTTCGCTATCATCTTCCATTTTAGGCTTTGTCTCTTCATTTAATAGTATAATGCCCCCACAATTACCGCAACTACATACGTTAAATCCTTTTGATTGCATTTCCTCTATTATGCTTACTTGTTTTTGATATGTCATAATTTTCAGGTTTTAATATTCATCAAAATTGTACTCTGTGTTGTTTGTGGCTTCCATAACAAAACTGTATAGAGGTGTTAATAGGTCGTTTATATCGAATATGGTTCTACTTCTAATACCTATTATGTATTCCCCTTGTTGTAGGTTATCTAATACGCCCAAAGCTATCTCGTTTTCTACGGGTATTTCAGTGTCTAATAGGCAAACTGTAAAATCAAAATAGCCTTGTATGTTTAATTCTAGTGTCATAATGTTGTTGTTTTAGGTTACTCAAAGGTAAGGTTAATGATTAAATAATAACGTTAATGCTTAGTTAAGGTTTGGCTTCTATTGTAAAAACCCCTTGACCATTATAGCTTGTAATATCACTTCTAAGAAACTTTTTAACTATTCTTATAGATAGTCATCAGTTTCTAATACTCCATACTCAATAGCATCATTAATAATGGCATTATCCACATCTGTAAAAATATGCTTTTTATAGAGGTCTAAAATCTGTTCTTTGTGAGCATCTAACAACTCTGTAACTATAATATCTTGTATAGTAAATTCTGTATCATCATCTGTATCAATACAACTTTTAACAATACCCTGTTCTACCATATTATCTACTATTCTAATAGCCACGTCTCTAAAATCGTCTGCATTTAATTTCATAATTTTTTGTTATTAATTTGTTAAAACCTCATCTATCATCTCCTTGTTCTTCTAATTGTACAAAGGTATAATTAGTATCCGTTTTCAATTAGATTTATTATATAATTATCGTGCTTCGTGTTAGGTTGTATTTTGGTATTCTTAGGGCAATTAATAACCGTATAATTAGACTCAAAGTTGTAGGGTTTTGATGGTTCTCCAAAGGAACCTCCCGCTAATTTTAAACCTAATTTTTGTACTATAGTCCTAGCCTTTTTCTCGGCTTTATAATAATTATCATTAAAAGTAGGTACTTTTATAACTGTAAAATACTTCTCTGTAAACCCTTTTGTCTTGTTTTGTTTTTCTATAGTATTATCTACATATAGGTATCTAGTTTCTGTTTGCATAATTTTTAGCGTTTTTCGTTGCTCAAAGATACGATTAATAAATGGTTGAAGGTGTTAACAGTAAGTTAAACTAATTCCCAACTTATGTTTATAA
>Ga0306901_1000562_pt1 | contig 15225 bp, 26 predicted proteins | sample AntRauMFilla3767_FD_190431 | JGI IMG/M metagenome (GOLD analysis project Ga0306901, IMG submission 190431) | Saline lake microbial communities from Rauer Islands, Antarctica - Metagenome Filla 3 #767 (v2) (version 2) | ecosystem: Environmental > Aquatic > Non-marine Saline and Alkaline > Saline ... | reverse complement strand
TTATCTTACCCTCGATAATTCGGCCAAACTCTGCGGCTGTAATTCTGTCTATGGAATTAATCACTTTTCCTCCATTCACGTATAAGAGACGTATTGTCTTTCACCAGTCCATGTATGATAGCCTGGGTTACCCATAATAATTTTTTTAGCCATCTACACGTGCTACTGCAACGGCATAGTATTGTGGGTCTTTCTCTATTCCTATTCCGTTTCTGTTTAGGTTCTTACACGCTAACATAGTTGTTCCACTTCCCATAGTATTATCTAAAATTGTATCGTTTTCGTTTGAATAAGAAGAAATTAACCATTCAAGCAATAGTAAAGGTTTTTGTGTTGGGTGCAAAGAACTGCCTTTACCTTTTCTGTTGTCTGGAAAGTATCTTCTTATTGTTGTTGCAGTTCGTGTTGTTTTGTCTTTAAAAGGTTTTCTTTTTGTTAATCCTTTTGCTCCAAGTTCACTACTTTGTTTTATTGTTCTACTGTCTGAATATGCTTTAAACCCTTTATCGTCTATTCTGTTATACTGAACTTTGCCTTTTGAGAAAACTGCAATATTCTCATGGACTGTAATTGGTTTATTGTTCGCTTGTGCAAAATCAGTTCCTGCATTTTTGTCCCAAATTATTTCATATTTGAAAGCCTTTTTATTTGAGCAAATAAGGTCAGAAAAGAAAGGTTGTCTTCCAAATAACACAATAGCACCGTTATCTTTTATAACTCTATTGTATTCATTCCAAAGTAAATAAAAAGGTATTACTACATCCCATTTACAAGCCGTAGTTCCATAGGGTAGGTCACAAATAATAGCATCTATACTATTATTTGGTATCGTTTTCATTACTTCAAGGCAATCGCCTAATCTCAAATCTATCATATTTTAATTTTATCAAGTTAATTTGCCACCGCACAAAAATAACTATGGGTAACACCGTATATAATTAATTGGCAAAAAAGCAAACTAACCTTATACTTTGCCGTTAGCAACAATAAAAATTACTACGTTAGTTCTTTAATTTCGTGTTCGTAGTACATACCACCTTCTTTTAACCTATACGCTCGGTAAGTTCCACCGCCAAACCTACCACCATATTGCCCTTCACTTGTGTAAAAGCAAAAATCAATAGTTCCATACTTGCTTTTTTTGTGTGGCTTTCGCACTCTTACCTTGTCTCCTTTTTTGTAGGTATGGTTATATTTTTCTAACAGGTGTTTTGTTGTTTTTTCGGTTGGTTCGTAAACGTGCTGTAAAAATTCAGCTCCAAAAAAGTTACCTGAGTAATTTTGATTTCTATTGCTCATATTCCGTAATTTTAAAAGATGGCTAACACCACCTAAAGTTTATAATTTTCGTTCCTCAAATTCCAAGCCTTAGCTTAAACGTTATGTACAATATGGCTTAGTTCCGTTCTTCGATTGAAAGTTAGTGATAATCATACCGTATTTATTTTTTTCCCTCGCTTTTAAAAAGTCTGTAAATATCATTTTTACTTAAACTTGGAGCAGATTGGTGGTTTTTGTAATTCTGCCAATCAAAGTTTAAAATAGAATCTCTAACAAAACCAACATTATTTTTATCTTCAACTACTATCTTGTAAGTCTGTGTATGTAGGTCTTTAAACTTCTCTTTTCCACTACTTGCACCACGTCTAAATATACAAAGGTCAAAATCTATTTCTTCATAACCTTGTTGGTCGTCCCTGTGTATTGTAAATAAGTCGCTACTTAATTTAGGCTTCTTATTCAACGTTCCAATTTTAGGTCTATGGTACAAATTAAAGCAACAATGCACTTTCATTCCACTATATTCTAAAACACCTAAATCAACACTTTTTACCAAGTCAAATAAATATAAACTATCAGCGTTATCAAATTGGCTTATAGGTAAAATAAAACCTATCATATCACCCATTTTACAAGCGTGTTTATAAAAACTTCTAGCAAGGTTATTTCTATCACCAAAAGGTGGGTTTCCAATGAACGCTCTACCTTGTTTATAAGGCAAATCTAATTTTAAGAAATCCTGCTCAATTATACTTTCGTGTTCGGGTTCTAAATCGTATGCAATGCAGTTTGGTATCTGTAAACTAAATGCTCCGTTTCCTGCACTTGGTTCAATTATCTCTGTTACATCCTTAAAAGTTTCGTTAAACAAACCAATACATTTCTTTGCTGTTTCTTTTGGTGTGTAAAACTTATCTAATTCTATATTCTTACTCATACGTATTTGGTTTTTGCAAAACCACGCCTTTAAAAAAACAGGTGACAAAGTATATAATGCATAATTTTAAGAAAAATAAAATTCCGACACCATATACAAAACGTTATGTGGCATTAGAGCCATTTACGTGCTTTACGTATTCTTCTTTTTCAAATATTTCGTGTTCAGAATCAAGTTGGTAAACTAATTCCGCAACAAGTGGCTCCGTTAAGTTCATACTATATTCGTGATTTATAGCATTACCGAGTTTCACTATTATATTAGCTCTTACTTTGCTACTAACTTCGGTCATTCTAAATACTTCAATTAAACTTTTCATATTTTGTTTTTAATTAATCCGTAAAGCAGGTAACACTGTATAAATTGCATAGCGAAAAGCTACGCACCTTATACTAAACGTTACCCATAATAATTTTTTTAGCCATCTACACGTGCTACTGCAACGGCATAGTATTGCGGGTCTTTCTCTATTCCTATCCCGTTTCTGTTAAGGTTTTTACACGCTAACATTGTTGTTCCGCTTCCCATAGTATTATCTAAAATAGTATCGTTTTCATTCGTGTAGGTTTTTACTAAATATTCTATCAATTCTAACGGCTTTTGTGTTGAGTGCAATGTATTTCGCTCAACTACATTAAATTCTAATAACCTTTTAGGGTATCGCTTTCCGTTGTTATCATTCCCTTTTCTGTTATCTTTTCCATAGCCATCAAAACTACTTTTTCCACTTTTAGATTTGTATGGTTTACCCTCTGTAAATTGTGGGTTGTAAACACATTGTTTTCTATAAAAAACGCTTATGGTTTCCACATCATTCATTGGCATTCTTTTTGCGTTTAAATGTCCTGTTCCTTTTGGTTTCTTCCATATCCAATCGTATTTATAGCTCTTTATATTAGATGTTCTTAAAAAACTGCTAAAGGGTTCACTTCCAAATAACACTATTGCACCATTTATTTTTACAATTCTATTGTATTCATTCCAAAGTTCTTTAAAAGGTATAATGTTATCCCATTTACATTGAGTAGTTCCATAAGGTAAGTCACAGATAACAGCATCAATACTATTATCTTCAATCGTTTTCATTACTTCAAGGCAATCGCCTAATCTTAAATCTATCATAAATATTTTAATTTTATCAAATTAATTTGCCACTTTGCTTTATCCATTATCTTCTGTTTTAAATCCTTCTAAAATCCCTCTGTACTCATCAACGGAATACCTATTCGTCTTATCAATAAACACGATTTGCTGTGACTCCATTTGTTCGGCGCTAAACATAGTATCCATGTGAATCCAAGTGTCGGCCAACAAAATACTTTCTATTCGCCAAATACCATAAACAAAAAGTATCTCTGGACATTGCACTGCTATTTCATGAAACATTTTAACTAACTCCTTAGCTGAGTACCCTTTCGCGAATGGCACAAAATCAATAGCATTGCCATTGTCGTGCATCCCTGTTCCATCCCTGTAATACTGATGACCTTCTACCCTCAAACCACTTTCATCTCTATTTCCACCTTTCCACAAAGTGTTCATAATTATACCTTCCCATCTGGGAGTGCAATCTCCATAGGAGTCAGCCACCTCATTGTAGAAGTCAAACACCGCCTGAACGCCTAAAATTAGGTTACCGTTCATTTTTCGGATAGCTCGTCCTTTTTCTTCCTGCCATATTCGGTAAGGCACAATTTCTCTTAAATCAATGTTTTCAGTTAGTTTCATATAATTTCATTTTCTTTGTTAACTAAAAAGAAGGAGGGGTTTAAACCTCTCACATAGTCTTCAGACTCCCAATAGTACAACTTTGTTCCGTAAGGTGGGCTTTGCCTTGTTACTTCTAATTCTATACTAGCTGTTTTCATATATCATTGCTTTTATTTGAATTAAGTTCCCTTTCCGTGTAAACCCATTTTTCTATTGCCACAGGATACCAATTTCTGCAAGGTACATACCTCAAAAGATTCCCATCTTTTATCACTTTAACACTTTTTGTTTTCATTAACCCCTTATTTTAATACCACCCTTCTCAGTAATCAATATTTCAGCCAATTTTGTCATATAGTCGTAACCAAGTGCCGTATTCATACAAACTCTTTTGGCTGAATACATAAACCCTCTGTCATGTATAACTAAACCCTTACCTAACCTAATACTATTAGTTTTCAAAACCTTCTATTTTTCTGCTGCCAAAAGAATGCCAATAGCCTCCAAATGGCTTGAATTTATGGTTGCGACCTAGCCACATTTTACAACTAGCCGCAAATATTCCAACCTTTTTCTCCTTTTCCAACCTAATGCTTTTAGTCATCATATTCCCTTACATTCAAACCTTATCTGTAAACCCACAACCTCACTTTTCACTTACCATGTTTTCTAAAAGGGGCGACAAAATCTCTCTTGCCACCCCTTTCCAAAACCAAACAAATTATTCCCTAAAACGGAAGGTCGTCATCATCAGGACCATCGTTACTCGGTTGTGGCACACTCGGAGGTGCAGAAGGAACATCGTCCTCGGCAACATCTCCTGCCGCAAACTTCTTAGTTTCCTCTGAATACCCTTCATTATCCATGTAATTAGCCACTCTTTTGTCGCTGTTCATCTCCACAACCTCTTTCATCTTCTCATTAAACACATTCATCAAAAACTCATCTTGTTCGTCATAGTTCCAAGTGTCCTTGATTTGATTATGAGTAGGTTGAGGGAGACCATTAGGCGTTTCTCGTGTATAATGAGGCCCAATCTTTTCAGTGAAGTTGTCTCCCTGATATACAGTGTAACCTTGAATAGGCTTATCCTTATCATCGGGGGTAAATTTATAAGCACTCAACAAAACAGGTTTGCTAAAGTCTATGTTGGGAAGTCTTTTGTAGAAAGTCTTCGCTCTTCGGTAATCTGCGTTATCAAAGAAAGTCATTTCCTGCTCTCCATCACTAAAAACTAACTTCAACTGTAGTTGGTTAATCTTCTCGTTGTTTTCAATGATCCCCTCTACAATATGACCTTGTAAAGTCTCATAAGGTATGTAGTAAATAACGTTACCTTTACTTGTGGTTCTATCCAACAAATGACGCTCTTCTTCTGCCGAAATACCTTTAGGCTTTTCATTGTAAAACTCTCTTGTGAAGTTCCCATCGAAGAATTTAAAATACTTTCCTTTCGAGTTTCCTCTTGATGTTCTTAATCCTGCACCCATAATTACTGATTGATTTTGATTCCGTTGGCTCTGTACAAGTCTCTATCGTACTGAGATAAATAAAAATTAACGGGAACTCCCTTGTCTTTGACAATAAAATCGCCAAATCTTGGAAGTGAGACTCCCACCCTTTTGTCGGGCATCGTCTTTAAAACAACTTTAATGTTGCTAAAGTTCACTTTATATAACTTTTCTTTTAAAGTTTCTAAGAAGTCCTGAAAGCCGCTTGAATACGTCCTTGCGTCTATTAGGTCTTCATGGCTTAGGTAGGTTGCGAAAAGCTTTCCTATCCAGTTTAAAACGTTCTCACCTTCTTTTTTAAACTCTTTAGTAGCCTTCTGTTGGTCTTTGTACTTATCCTTAAAGTAATCCTTATTCGGTTTGAATACTCTGTGGTTTAAAGACTCACCATTAGACCCTTTAAATGTGAAATCCACATATGTAGGGTTTACACTTACATTTTGTAAAGTGCAACCATAAACAGCAGGCTGTATTGGCATGTCGTTTTTATTCTCTGTTTTTAGTTTTGCTCCCATTATTTATCTTTTATTTCAAATTGAGGATGGTTTTTGCCATCTCCTATACATTCTATCGTTACCCTCCCACTCATTTGCCTCCCCTTGGGGTCAGTGTCAACCCAATAATAACCTTTTTGGTCTACAAAGAAAGACACGTCAGACTTTCTTCCGTTTATTTTATCATACAGTATTTTATCCATTATTTATTTTTCTGATTCTCGATTCGCGAATTGCGAATAGATATTTTATGATTCCCTATGGTGTTTAAGGTTTGGAAGAGCAATATGCCCTATTTGAGTCATTGCGTATATATTTGGACTGCTTCTATCTGAAAACACAAACCATTTTATTGTTTGATTCTCTACTTTACCACCATCTACTTTGTCTCCTATCGTGAACACCCTTCCATCACTTAAACGTTTAATAGAAAATATTTTGTCTTCGTTGTCAACACGAAACTCCTCCAATACCTCATACCCTTCACCCTCTCTTTTCTCTTCTTCCTCACAACAACCAAAGAAATTAATCAAAACTTCCAAGTGTTCTGCATCTCTTATAGGCATCCTAGATTCAATGTACCCCTCACTATCTGTTCTGACCATTTCACAAATCCTAGTTTGTTTTGGCCAATCAAGATAAATGTTTTTAGTTAGTTGTTTGGTTATGATAACATACTCAAAACCGTATTTGTTGAAATATACCTTGTCGTCTGGGTCTTTATTTTCTGTGAAGCCTAATCTCACAATGTCTTTGTAGTCAATTTCTTGTTGTTTCATTTTTGTTCGTTTTGTTTTAAAATGGCGGGTCATCAACAGGCCCACTAATACTCCCTTGTTTAATCTTTTGGTCGTCTTGCACAATTGGGTTTTGCAAACCTCCCATAACAACATTTCCATCTTGGTCGTGCCGTATTGTGAAAGATTCAAAATCACCTCTTCTTTTCTTCCCCGCCGTAATTTCTGTTTCACCAGTGTAGTCAAGTTCTTTTAACTCTAAAGAATAAGAAGATTTCTCCTTCAAAAGAGTTCCTAGCCTTCCCACCATGTCCATACCCTTTTTATCAGTATGTAACACAGTAACTAAACCAAAATCATACTCTATTTGCAAAGCTCTTATCTCCTCAATAACTTCTTTGCTTTCCTTTTCATCGTTAGAATCACCAACTAAATCTTTAAACCCATCTATAACAAGCAAAGACACATCTTTGTTCATATCCCTACAAATTTCCAAAGCTGCCTTTATTGCTAACCTTTTGTCTCCTAACGTTGGAAATGGAACTAAATTGTATGACATTATATCTTCTTGGTTGCCTTCTTCGCCCCACATGAACCTCAACTTCCTCTGCATCTCCCAAAACTCTATTCCTGATTGCTCTGTGTCTATGTAGATAGTAACTCCTGTGGAATAGTTCTTAATCCTTGGGAACCTATCGGTGTATTTTGCCGCAACAAGAATGTTCATGAACGTACTTTTACGAACACCAGTCTTACCATACACACAAAGAAAACTTTGCTTATGCAGGATTGGAACCTCTCTGTTATCATCAACGATGGATATTAAAGGGTCTTTTTCCTCTGGGGGATTGTTGTAATCATACCGGAACTCTTGAAGTTTCTCTTTATATTGTTCTATCGAATCTAACATTTAACTCCTTTAATTATCTTCACGGATAGTAAACCCACAATGTAACTATGAGTAAATTTTGCAATGAATTTATCGTGAAACTCTTTTTCTTTAGGGTTTTCTTCAAACCTGTATTGTTTATTCCCTTTCATATCTAATCGTCTTTAAAAATTAATCCTAGCAATAATCTGTACCCTATCACAATACCCATGATAATCAATAATCCCATTAATGTACCTCCGCATAATTTTGACCAAACTTAATGTCGAATTTAAGCCTGACGTTTAGTTTAAGAATATTGTTTGCATTATACATAGCCTGTTTAACAAGCCCCGTCATCTCACTTTCAAAGCCTTGTTTTAACTCACTTATAAACTCATCATGAAACTGTCCTGTGAGTTGTGGCCGCAGTTTCAACAACTGTAACAACCAAACGTCAAAACAATAACAACCCAACCCTTGATTTAAAACACTGAACTTGTCCTTTTTGTTCTTCAAAAAGTACCAAAACCCATTTACAGGGTTAAAAATCCAATTCACACCGTTCACTTTTTTTACAATGGCATCCCTTTCAACCATTTTCACCGCTTTGTTTCGCTCCCAATAGCCTTTTAAGAAAACTGATGCCTTTCTTTTGGTTGTCCCTAAGCTCAAAGCCAAAGTCTCTTCTTGGACACCATATATACCAGAAAAATTGACTCTTTTGCCTACCCCTCTTTCGTCACTGTAATCTGCCTCACCTTTTTTATGAGCCTCTGCTTGTTGAGTTGTTAACACACCACTTCTAACTGCTATGTCTAAGTGAGGGTCAAAACCCTCTTGTTGCATCTCTTTAACGTACTCTGGGTCGTAGTTGTAAATGAGGTGCTGCTTTGTTGAATCCTCTAAAGAACTCACATCAGCCCCACATAACATTTTACCTTCCCTGCTTGTAAGTAAACTCCTTATTTCTTTACCTAAATAAGATGAAGTGTTGGGAATGTTCACAAGCTCCCTGTGTTTCAACCTAAAAGTGTTTGTAAACCCTGCTGCTTTGGCTTGTAAGAAGCCGTTTTCTTCGTCTCGAAGGAAACCTTCCAAAACTGCTTTTCTGCTCTGTAAAACGCTTAGTTTGTCTAGGTTCTCTACTTCTGGGTGTTTCTCTTTAAGCCTTAAAATACTGTCCGTTAAATCTCTTGTGAAAGGGTCTTTAACTTGGGGGACTTTCTCCCCTTTGTTGTTCTTTTTAAAGGTGCATGGCTCCCAACCTAAATCATACAACCACTCTTTTATTTGGACATGAGAGTTGGGGTTAGGCTCCTCCCCTTTATCAACCAATACTTTGTCATGTTTTGTTCCATCTAACCCATGCTGCTCACACAGTTCAATCCAATCTTCCCCTCTTTTAGATAGCTCTCCATTCTTTTTGTACATTATCTTAGGTCTGTTAGCAAACTCTGTGGGTCGGGGCATAACTTCTATTAAAGCCGCCTCTCTTTTCTCCATTTCCTCATTTACATAAGCCAAAAGTTTTTTAGTCCCTTCCACATCAAGTTTCCACTTTGACTTTTTAGCTAACTTCAAGCAGTACATTTTGAAACTCAAATACTTTATTAAGGATCTGTAATGCTTGTTGTTGTAAAGTTTGTGTAAGAACCTCATTTGTTGGCCGAACAAAGACTTCGTTATTTTCACATCTATTTCACATCTTCTTTTATACTCTTCGGCAGAAAGACCTTCCCAATCTTCTATCTCCACTTTTTTTATACCAAAAGTCTCTCCCCAGTCTTCTAAGTTGTGAGTGGGTTTGTTGTAATAAAGGTAATAAGAAAGAGCTAAAGTATCTACACAATTCTTGTAATCTATTTCAATACCGTATAACTTCTCTATAACCCACAAATCATACTCTATTATGTTGTGTCCAACAAACACATAGTCTGAGGTAAATAGCTTTTTTATCTCTTCATCACCTGTTATGGTATCTATTCTATCTTTGTGCCAACCTTGAATCCAATACGACACACAATGGACTTTGGTTGGGTCAAACCCATCGGTTTCTATGTCGAATATGCAATACTTCATTTGTTTGGTTGTATTTACTTTTGTGCCTCTTTAAATAGTTTAAAAACCTTCTCCACATTGTACTTTTCATTTCCTTTTTCGGTGAATATGGTTTTTGCTTCTCTTAAAGTTTCAGCATCTCTAATCCACTTAAAGACTATGTGCCATTGCGCCCAATAATCCTGCATTTTCAAAAACGCTTCTCTGCCGTCAAACTTTTCATCACACCCAATCAAATCTTGAAGAAAAAACATTGTTTCACCACTTACGTTCCCATCATCCAATAGTGGAAGTATGTACTTTATATCTGTAATTCTTTCCAGTCTCTTTTCCTCAGTTTCCATATGTTTATTTTTGTTACTTATGTTTCATACAACCAAAGTCAGCCGCAAACTGATTTACATCATATGAAACAAAACTTTGTCAAGTATATTGCGAATAATTGACTATTCGACCTTAAAAATATAAACCCCTGAGTCTCCTTCCCTATGTAAAGTCATCAATCTATCTGAAAAAGAAAATTCCCAAACACCATTAGGGCTTTGACATTGAAATACTTTTCTGGAAGCGTAATAATCTTTTTGGCAAACAAAGTTTAATCCTAAGTCCATAGACTCAAACCAGACTTCTAGGTCATTAACCCTCACTCTTGTATCAAGGCAATACCTCCAATTAATGACTTGTGTTAAGTTGTCTGAAGAAACACCCTCCATCTTTGTGTACTTCACCCCCTCATAAAAGTCATCCTGCCCCACACAAAAGAAGGGTAGCAACATCAACAATATAACACTAACTTTCATGACTACGGACTTTTTGATACACTTGATAATATTCACTGATTTGTTCAACTGTACTTCTGAGCCACTGTTCTGTTTCATCTAATACTTTTTTGTTTATTTCTCGTTCAATAAAATCTCCTACTCCTGCAACCTCTAAAGTTTCCCCTCGGAAAGGATTGCCCTTTCTCATTATCGGTAACACAGCCGCCTTCTTAGGCATCTTTCCTGTGTGCTTTTTAATGCACAAGGAATACAACTCCAACTGCTTGTAAGAGTCTTTGTGGTACTTCTTAATTGAGTTGTCAGAGCAGGTCTTAAAGTCATGCAGAACACTCATATCTTTTGTGCAATTATCAATGTACAAGGTAACTAAGAACTCTCCAAAGTCAACCACTAAGTTTTGCTGAAACACCTCTAAAGGTTTGATAGTCTTCAAATGTGCCGTTTCTTCATCTGTAAACCCTGTGAAATCTTGTTTCTCAATAGCGTCTTCCACTTTATTTCCAAAGTCAGCCCACACAGGATTGTATGGTAAGTCCAAACCTAAGAAATACTTTTGGAAGTATTCATACATTCCTGGGCTGTAATTTATTGTAAACCCTGTCTCGGAATGAAACTTCTCACATTGAGAGTACGAAGTGATGGGTCTTCCATCTTTTGTTTTTGGTAATATTATCATGCTTTATGTTTATAGTATTTTTGCGAATAGTGTATCAATCTTTGATTTCTGTGCTGAATCGTCTCCCTTCTTACCCACGCAAACTGCCGCTTTAACTAAATCTTTATACATCCGTATTTCATCAGGCTCTAATCCTTCTGCACGTTTTAGGATTTCTTTTTCGTCTTGCTTGGTAATCACTTTACACATACCAATCTTCTTCAAAAGAGGCATCCCCTCCATTTTGGTTTGCTCATCGTAATCAGCTAGCTCTCGACCTGTTATTTTCAAGAAGATATTAGCCGTTGTTAAAACATCCCCCTCGCAATACTCTCTGATTGTCTCTAACTTTCCATCCCAGAAAGCATCATTCACTTCACCACCTTCTATCTTTTGCTTGGGGCTTGGAAGACCTAACATATAAGCCGTTGACATCAAAGATGGAGAATAATACATATTCGCCTTCATTAACTCTCTTAAATCTACTGACTCAATCAACCAAGGCTTAACGTCTATGTTGTCTAATACTGGGGGAACGTCTGAAATTCCATTGGCTAACATTCGTTTTAGAACAAATGGCTCGTCAAAGTTTTTCCCCGCAAAATGACATAGCGTAAAACCTCTTCCTGCACCTTCTAAGAACTCTTTGAACTCATTTAGTATGATGCGTTCATCTACTCCATGAAAGCTCTTGCAACGTAGCTTATTGTCTTTTGTAAGCACTCCTACGCTAATGCAACACACTTGCCCTAACTCGGCGAACAGAGGGGATTTGTTTTCATAGAACTCTTCTATTGAATCAAACCCTTCTGCCTCTTTTCTATACCGTGCTATGTACTCTGTGGTGGCATAAACTTCGGGATTGTCCTCTTTGGTTATGCTTTGGTACTCTGCTCTTGTTTCTATGTCCAAGAACAATAATTTGTAGGGGTTAACCTTTTCTAATGCTTTTATCATGTTGTTATTATTTTAAATTCGTTTTCATTGTCAAAATATTCTAGTGGTGTTATGAGATGCAATATATCTTCCTTTCAATCCTCATACAAAAGTGGTCCTAATATAAACCCTATAATAAACCCTCCTACTCCTAAAAGAATCATAAATCCATATGTGTCACCAGTTTCATCTTTGAAATATACATCAGGCTCTAATGTTTTTGTGTTATGTAAAAAAACTTCATTATCATTTGTGTTTAAATAATATGTTGTACTTGTATCAATATCGTTGAAAACATAATATTCGGCTTTTACACTGTAGGGATGTTTTTGGAAATCACCATCAGATATATACTGGTTTTCACATGAACTGAACAATATCATTGTCACGATTAGGACAAATAAAAATTTCATAGTATTTGTTTAAGTTTGTTTTGTACAATGTATTAACGTTTACCTTTGTGTTATTGTTTCAAATTTAGTTAATTTTCTCATGCATCATATTATATTTTTGTCTTGCTTCATCTTGGCTATCAGCATAAATAATGTCAAAATCTTGGTAAATTGTTTCTGGCATCTCCATTGTACCGCCTACACTTAATGCAATCAAATATTTGTTCATTATTTCGTTTTTTCCCACAAAAATTTATTTAGTCTGTAATAACTCCTATCTTTCATTACCAAATCTGAACTGTCTTTGCTCAACTTTTTCGGCAAAGTAAATGGTGTCCATCCTGTCAATCTTTTCAATGTCTTTGCGCTTTCAATTCCTGCCTCGTCATTATCAAAAAAGATAAACTTGTTCTTAAACCTTCTGTCTATCTCATCTTTTTTCTCAACCACAACATGATAGCTGTTTTCAGATGAAGGAGAGCATGAAGGGTAACCTGCCACATCTAAAACCGCCACATCTTTCAATGACTTGGTAAGAATAAACGTATCAGAACTTGAAGGAAGTTGCTCCCATCCTTCCAACACATTGCCATTGTTTAACCCAAAGAATTTATCTTCTTTATTCTTTTCAAGAGGGCTGTATGTTTTAAACATAAGCCCATCTTCATTCTTTCCAAAGTTATAGTGATAGATTGGTGTTCCTTTTTCAGAACCAAACAATTCATATCCATTCACATACATTTTCTCCAAAGCGGTTATTCCAAACTTTCTTAGCCTTTGCCGACCAACCTCCAAAGATTTCCAGTATTCTAATTCCCAATCCTTAAAATCTCTGGTCTTAAATGAGAAATCTTTTGGTCGGGAAAAATCTACTTTATCCCTCACTCCCTCTTTATAGTAGCCCCCATCAACTACTAAGTCCTTATACACTTTACCTATCGCATCTTCTCTACACAACCCATGCCTTTCCATTACAAACCCTATACCATCGCAAAACTCTTGGTTTGCCATACCATAGTCTTTCCAATACAAATTACCTTTCTTGGAATAACTTATCTCAAAAGAAGGTGTGCTGTCCTCCCTCCCTTTAATGGGGCTATGGTATTTTTTATCCAAAGAGAACTCCCCAAAGTAGTACCTGTATATGGCACTGTCGTTGGGAATAAACAACCTTAACGTTTCTTCTTTTTCGATTGACATTTACTATTCCTCTTCGTCTATTTCGTCTTTAATATGTAGAACACCCTCGGAATGAAATTTGTACACCCACTTGGTTGTAACGAAGGGTTTGTCAAACTTCGTTTGGGGCATATACATCACTTTCCAAAACTCTTTTTCGGCAATTAGGAAGTGGTTGTCTATTTCACACATTGCCACCTTTTCAGAATCTCTCCAACTTTCAGCTCTCTCTATTAGAACTATGTTTCCTTGCAGTATATAGCCATCCTTGCTTTCAACAATAGCTTTCTTTTCCAACCCCGTAAAGAGCTGTTCTGGTAAATCCTCTTTAAAATCACACATCCTTATAATTGCTCATTGAGTTTAATGTTTCTTTTACAGTGTCCTTGAGGTAATGTGCCGAATAAAACTCTGACACCGCATCATTACATCTTTGCCGCAAGTCTATATACTCTTCATCTGTCTTTGTCATCTTTCTTGCCTTGCTATCTGCTTGGCTTTTTGAATAACCTCCGTTCTCTTCGTGCATAAGATAGTCTTCATAGTAAATATACTTTTGAGACTCCATAATGTCAAGTTCTAACTCTAATCTCATTTTAGCATCGGATAAGTCTTTGAAAAACTCCGTTGTGTAAATGTACAAAGCCGTTGAAAGCCTCGCTCTTAACTCTTGTATGTAATCAAAGTAGTTGTTGTAGTTCTCCGCCTTTTCCACACCCAGTAGAGAGCGCTGTCTTGCTGCTGTGTTGAATTTTTTGATTAGGGAAGTTATAGCGTATTCAGCTTCTTCCTTAGTTATAGTGCTATCTTCTTGTTGCTCCATTTTTTTTTATTTACTGTCATGCTTTATTACAAGGTCTAATGCATTCTGCCAATCTTTATACAAACTATGTTTCTTCTTAAATTTCCACCAAGCACACGCCTCGTATTTTCTCTTGTATTGTCCCGCCATCTCTAAAAATATTTCTGCTCTTCTGTCCATCCTATTTGCTTTAAAATAACTCCCACAACAATCCCTGTATATCTATGTGGAGATGGTATTTATTCAAAACTATGAATAACAACAACCCAAAACTAATTAGGCTGTCTAACCAACTTAACCAAACATATTTCTTAGGTGGAAGTGAAATGATTAACAACACCAAAAACAAAATCCACTGTGAGGTGAATATACCTACAAATACCCATAGCAAATAGCCTAGCATACACCCAGTTAAAGCACTTTCTTTGGCAGAATGTTCTGTTGATTTTTTACTTTTTAAGTTCTTCACGAACATAAAAGTTTTCACAGGGTTGCTTATGTTTGCACCCTCCCATAATATAGGGAAAATAGCGAAGAAATAGAATATGTAACTCATGTTATTTTGTTTTTAATGTGATATTTTGTTTTTCAAAAAGGTACTTCACCTTCCTGAATAGTTTCTATTAAATACTTTAACTTTCTTTCAGAAACCCATTTACCTTCAATCCAATAACCGATTGAACCTCCATTCAGACATCTCTTGATAGCCTTATTTGTTCTTGTGTTAATTATCTTCTTACATTTTGAAACACAATAATGTGGCGCTCCTTTAAACTGCCATTTCAAGGTATAACTCATTGACAATGTTGCTTTCATGCTTTGGTTGAGTTGCGTTTATAAAGTAGTTAGGCGTAATTGCTAAATTCCTTTACTCAACCTT
>Ga0306901_1000557_pt1 | contig 15286 bp, 13 predicted proteins | sample AntRauMFilla3767_FD_190431 | JGI IMG/M metagenome (GOLD analysis project Ga0306901, IMG submission 190431) | Saline lake microbial communities from Rauer Islands, Antarctica - Metagenome Filla 3 #767 (v2) (version 2) | ecosystem: Environmental > Aquatic > Non-marine Saline and Alkaline > Saline ... | reverse complement strand
GTTTAATGATCCCAATCAAATAACTGATATTATGCGCCCGGTTAAGCTGGTGCCCGTATCACAAAAATCGAAAGATCTGCTTTCGGAGTTTCGACAATCAAATATATCGGTTGCTGTAGTGCTCGATGAATACGGCGGAACAGCCGGCATGGTCACCATTGAAGATTTGCTGGAAGAAGTGGTGGGCGATATTCAGGATGAATATGATACCGATGAGACGGTGGTCAAAAAACTGTCGCCCAATACCTACGTAATAAGCGGCGGGGTAGAAATTGATGTATTGACTGAAAATCACCCCGAGATACCGTTGCCCACAGAAACCGAGGACTACGAAACCATTGCCGGATATGTGATAAACCGGCTGGGGCGTATTCCCACCACCAATGAAGAGCTTCTATTAGATGGCTGCAAAATAATTATCAGTAAGGCAACGCCCAGTCGCATCGAGATGGTAAAGCTGGTTATTACTGAAGAGTGATTTTTAAATCAGTAGCAGTTAGCAGGATGCAGGTGGTAGTAAAATTTCAACCAAATGTAGAGCGATTTGCTAAATCGCTCAGTAATTTAATGCTTTAGGAAAATCAATACTAAGAAATAGAAATATGATAACAAGCTACCCAAAATGGGCGCAAAAATTGGCCCAAAAATACTTAAGCCGCACCGTTAATCAGTTCATTCTGCACGGCAATGTCCATGATTTAGTGCCCCTGAAAAGGCAGGAAAATAAATTTGTGCGATTAAAAACATTCTTGGCCGAAGAGTTCTTCGGCGCGCGCGATTATGTGATATTTTATGATCGGTCATCGGGTATTTATTTTCGGGACAAAGAAACGCAAAAGGATTTCAACCAGGCTATTGCCGGGCGTGATTCACTGATGGGCACTGACGTAGCCAATAAGCTGCCCAAAGATCCGGTGGGCGTATTTTCATTGCTGGAACAGTACTTTCGCATCCGTCTGGACAACAAAAAAAGCGTTGCTCTCATCATGGATTATGCCGAGACCATCGTGCCCATGAACGAAGCCGGCTCCACCGGCACCGAAGACCGCACCTCGCTGGTGTACCTACAGCGCTGGGCGCACGATCCGCTTTTTATGGCCTCCGATTTTACAACGGTGTTGATTTCGGAAAATCTGGCCGACATCAACAAAACGCTGGTTCAAAATCCTTATACCGACAGTATCGAAATCTCAATCCCCGATGAAGCGCAGCGTCTTGCATTCATTGATAATGAAATCAAAGAAGCTGAATTTGAATCCATTTCTGAAGTCGATAAAAAAGTGGTAGCCCAACAAACTGCGGGGCTCAATCTTATCAACCTGCAAAGCATTCTGGCTGATGCCCGCCAGAACGAACGACCTATCACCTATCAAAATTTGTCTGATTCCAAAAAAGAACGCATAGAGGCCGAAGCATACGGCTTGCTGGAATTTGTGGATAATAATTATACGCTGGATAATGTGGCGGGGCACGGAAAAGTAAAAAAGCACTTACGTAATGCGGTAAAAGCGCTCAAATCCGGTCGACAGGATGTGCTGCCCATGGGCTATCTTATTTGCGGTCCGGTGGGCACGGGCAAAACGTTTATGGTGACCTGCTTCTCGAATGAAGTGGGCATCCCCATGGTAAAGCTCAAGAATTTTCGCAGCCAATGGCAGGGCGTTACAGAAGGGAACCTGGAGAAAATTTTAGGCCTGCTTAAAGCCATGGCGCCGGTGGCGGTGATGATTGATGAAGCCGATGCCTATCTGGGTGATCGCGACCAAGGCGGAGACAGCGGGGTTTCAAGTCGGGTATTCTCGCAAATTGCTACTTTTATGAGTGATACCGCAAACCGCGGACGTATTCTCTGGTTCTTGATGACGGCCCGCCCCGACTTGATGCCGGTGGATTTAAAGCGTCAGGGTCGCGCCGAGGAGCATTTGCCGCTATTCCCGCCCCAAACCGAAGAAGACCGTGTAGAACTTTTTAAGGTGATGAAAAAGAAAACCGGCCTTCAATTATCGGAAGAGTATATTCCCAAAATTATTAAGAAGGGAACCAAATCATTTTCCGGGGCCGATATGGAAGCGGCCCTTACGCGCGCCAAGTTTCGTGCCGCTGCAGAGGATCAATCCAACGTATCGCCCGAAATTTTGGATGCGGCTTTGAACGATTTTCTTCCGCCCACCTATCCCGAAGAGATAGAGCTCCAAACCCTCAGCGCGGTGATTGAATGCACCTCCAAAGAACTGCTGCCCGAGCGCTACCGCAACATGGACCGCGGCGATATTCTCTCCAAAATTGGTGAGCTTAAAATGCGGGTGGGGTGAGGTTTTAGATGTAGGCCGGATTGGCTATCCGGCCGATCGGGCTGGCAGCCCGACCTACATTTTAGTTCTCAAATTCTATTTTTTCATCGGATGCACATCTTGTTTTATAACATCGCCCGCTTCATCTCTGCCAATATCGAGATCGAATTTAGATTGCAGGTTCATCCAGAATTCCGGTGTAGTTCCTAAAGCACGAGACAGCCGCAACGCCGTATCAGCAGTAACACTTCGCTTTTCGTTTACAATTTGGTTGAGCCGGGTATGCGTAACCCCAATCGTTGCAGTAAATGATCGCTGACTCATGCCCAACGGCTTGATAAACTCTTCCCGCAATACTTCGCCGGGATGTACAGGTTTCAGTGTTTTTGTTGCCATAACAGTGCGTTTTTAAGTTAATGGTAATCGACAATTTCTACGTTATACGCATCGCCTTTATTCCAGTTAAAAACAGATTGCCATTGTTGGTTGATTCGGATACTGTGCTGTCCATCTCGGCTTCCTTTCAGGACTTCCAAACGATTGCCCGGCGGCACGCGTAAATCATTAATGTTTACAGCGGCATCTACCATTCGAAGTTTTCGCAAGGCTCGTTATTAGAGGCTTTTTTTTATCAGAGAATTTTACAATGGCTTTACCTGAGGGTGATTTATTGTAGCCCGGACATCTTGTCCGGGTAATACCTGTTGCCAGTCGGGCAGGATGCCCGACCTACGTATTTTTCTAATTTTCCATCTGGATCTCCTCGTCTTTCCAAATCATTCCAAAAGCTTTCTGTTTATCAAAGTCTGCGGCTGCACGAATCCATTGATCGTCCTGCTCCACGCGCACAAATCCTTTCTCCAGCGGGGCATTGGGATTTTGGTTTTCCAGCCGATGGGTGAGGGCCGTGAGCCGCTCGTTTTTTCCCAAGAAAAGCAATTCCTGTCCGTGTTGAATTTTTTGGTACAGGGTTTCAATTTTGTCGGACGTTGAATTGATACGGTCTTTCATTTTAAGCAGCGCGTGTGATTGAACTAACTTTTCGATGCGGTTTTTCAGGTCGCCAATTTTGCGTTGGCTCTTTTCTTCAATCTGCCGGCTGAGCTCATCCACATACATGCGCATTTCATTGATATCGGGCGTTGCAATAATGGCGGCCTGAGTGGGCGTAGCGGCGCGGGCATCGGCCACAAAATCGGAGATGCTGAAATCCACCTCGTGTCCTACGGCGCTGATGGTGGGAATGGGGCAATCAAATAGTGCGCGGGCTACAGCCTCTTCATTAAACGGCCAGAGGTCTTCCAGCGAGCCGCCGCCGCGGCCAATTATAAGCAGGTCCACCTCTTGTTTTTCCGAAAAATAACTGATGGCTCCAACCAGTTCCGGTGCGGCATTGACCCCTTGCACACTGGCATGGTGCAGTTGCACGGAGGCCAGCGGCCATCGCTTTTTTAGCGTATCGGTGATGTCATGGAACGCAGCCCCGGTGGCCGAAGTGATGACGCCAATCCGTTTGGGAAAGGTAGGCAGCGCCACTTTGTGGATATCATCAAACAAGCCTTCTTTTTTGAGTTTGGCCTTCAATTTTTCAAATGCTTTTTGCAGCGCCCCAATGCCGGCCTGTTCAACTGAACGCACAATCAGTTGGTATTTCCCGTGCGGCGGATACACCTGAATATCACCCCCGACAATAATTTGTTGTCCATCGGTAATTTCAGCATCCAGGCGCTGGTTCACCCCGCGCCAGATGACACACGAAAGCTGGGCATCTTCGTCTTTGAGTGTAAAATAGGTGTGCCCATTGCGACTGGTGGAGACGTTACTGGCTTCGCCCTCCACTTTTAGGTCAAGAAAATTTCCTTCCAGCAGGGCTTTTATTTCACCGGTAAGGTCGGAAACCGACAGCGTTTGTGGGTTGAACAGATCAGATTGAGACATAAAGTTTTTTTGGCCGCGGATTTGCACAGATTATAACGGATAAATATGGGACAGTACAAGAAATCGTTTTTTATCTGTGTTTATCTGTGGCTTTTGTATATTTAGCATCAAAAATAACAGTTCAAAGGTATGAATCATACTCCCAATTTACTGCTGCAAAATGTAACGCTCATTGGTGATGGCCATGAGGGTAAGAGTTCTACGCATTTGCGAATTAAAGGCGGGGAAATAGCTGAAATTGGTGATGCACTTGAACCGCAGGATGGAGAAAAAGACGTTGACGCCGGCGGTGCTTATTGCTCTCCGGGCTGGATGGATATGCACGTGCACCTGCGGGAGCCGGGCTTTGAGCACAAAGAAACCATTGAATCCGGCTGCAATGCCGCGGCTTTTGGCGGTTTTACCGAAGTGGCCTGCATGCCTAATACCAATCCGCCGATACATACGCGGGATGTGGTTGAATACATTAGGTCGAAATCAGAGAAGCATGCCGTGGAGGTACATCCTATTGGCTGCGTTTCAAAAAATAGGGAAGGCAAAGCCATTGCCGAAATGGGCGACATGCAGCAGGGTGGGGCGGTGGCGTTCAGTGATGACGGAGACCCGGTGTACAATTCTCAGCTGATGCGGGTGGCGTTGGAATATTCATCTATGCTGGGAATGCCCATTATAAACCATGAAGAAGATTTGAAACTTTCGCGGCCGGGCCATATGCATGAAGGAGCCGTATCAACGCGGCTGGGGCTGGACGGTACGCCGGGCATTGCCGAGGAGGTGATGATTGCACGCGATATTTTGCTGGCGGAGTTCACCGGTGGACACGTACATGTGGCGCATATCAGCACAGCAAAAGCGGTAGAGTTGGTGCGGCGCGCCAAGGCAGACGGAATCAACATCACCACGGAAGTGTGCACACATCATTTTGATTTAACGGACGAAGAAATTGCGCAACGTGATTTTGATACCAACTGCAAAATGCATCCCCCGCTGCGCACCCGCGATGATGTGGAAGCCATGATTGAAGGATTGGCTGACGGAACTATTGATGCCATTTGCACCGATCATGCTCCGCATGCCATTGAAGAAAAGGAGGTGGAATTTTTGTATGCGCCAAACGGTATCATTGGGCTGGAGACGGCCTGGCCGGTAACGGTGCGGACGCTTTTAAAATCCGATAAAATGGATTTAAGGGCGGTATTGAAAAAAATGGTGCAAAATCCACGAGGAATATTGAATATTGATGTCCCCAAAATTGAGGCCGGTACCCGGGCAAATTTGACGATTTTTAATACCGATGAAGAGTGGACGCTTGAAGAGCAGCACCTGAAATCAAAATCAAAGAATACCCCTTATTTGCAGTCTTCTATGGTTGGTCGCGCGGAAGCCATTTACAACAACGGGCAATTTATAGAAAATTCACTACCTGCATAAAATTAATTGGGTTATTAAAGCGTTCATTAAAGAAAATGTGATTTTTCAATTCTATTTTTGCAGGTCATGTGCAGGCGATTTTATCTTTTTTTATTTCTTAGTGCTTTTTTGTGCTTTAACCTTTCAGCACAAACGCCCACCGAACCTCAGTTTGGCCGTATTCCCGATTCACTTTTTGCGGCAGAACGGTATCCGGTTGATACGGACGTACCGTTTATCTATTCGTTGAAGCAGCTTGATATCAATTTTGAGAATGAGCAGGAATCTATCGTTGCGGTACTCAATTACCATGTGCGGATTAAGGTATTCGATGCAACGGCTCAGGGCGCCCGTGTGGTAGGTATTCCTTATTATTTCGAAAATAATATTGAATCGGTCTCCAATATTCGAGCTGCAACCTATGGCAGCCCTGAATCAGCCGTGCCGGTTTCAGCTGAAAATATTCGCACTATCAACGTGAATTCGCGCTATAACGTAAAAGAGTTCACCATGCCGGCCGTGGAAGACGGCTCCGTCATTGAGTACCGGTACACCATTCGTCGGCGATATATTGAAGAACTGCCCGATTTTTATTTGTCCCATCAGGTTCCTACCGAATGGGCTGAAGTGTCCATCACCTATCCCAAATATTTGCGGTATTCGGGTGCGGCAGAAAATTTTGATGGAACCATCAATCATTTTATCACCCAGCTAAGCAGCAGTACCGTGCCCAAAGTATTTACCTATCCGCAACCGGATCCCATTATTAAAGAAACGTGGCGCGCTCGCAATATCCCTGCCGTTCAAAAAGAAACCTACATATCGTCTTTGGATGATTACCGCGGGAAATTGAAATTTCAGCTAAGCGCGTTTGGCCTGCCCCGGCAAACATTGGAAAACAGCTGGAATTATGTGGTGGCAGAACTTCGCCGTGAGCAACAAATACTGGCTTTCATAAACGCCAACGAGGTAGCAAAAAAACGCGGACAAGAAATTGGTGATGCATTTGCAAGCAAAGAAGCCGTACAAGACAGTATCTTCCGGTATGTGAACGAAAACACGCGCTTTTCGGGCAGTAAATCTCCATTCAGCTCGGTCAAAGACAGCGTGGTGTTACGGGGTGATCCGGTCGATCAGGCGGCCATAAACCAGACTCTGGCAGCCATGCTCAACGGCGCGGGAATTGATGCGTATCCGGTGCTGATATCAACCCGCGAATCGGGCATGATAAATACCTCTTTCCCATCATTTTTCGAATTCAACGGGCAGCTTATTCATACCGAAATCAACGGTACATCCTATTTTATGGATGCCAGCTTTTCGCATAGCCAACCCAATCTTATTCCGGTTAATACATTCAATGAAACGGGGTTGCTGATAAGGCCCAAAAGCCACCGATGGGTTGATTTAAAACCCGACCGCAGCCTTTTTTCCATTGATGTTGATATTGATGCAGCGCTTGACCGCCAAGGCAATCTGCAGGGGCGTCTTCAGTCGCATATCGTGGGCTATCCGGCCCAAAAAATACGTCAACTTAAGGCCGAAGGGACGCCGGTTTCACAAATTATCAAGGAAGCGGTGCTGGACGGCTACCCGCAGGTTGAGCTTTCAAATGCATCACTCCAAAATCTGCATGCTTATAATGCGCCCATTAGGCTTGCCGCTGATTTTACGCTTGAAGATTATGCTGTGTCTTATACCGACGGGCTTGAATTTTCGCCCATGGTGGTGGGCTATCTCAGAAATAATCCATTTGACGAAAATCAGCGGAACCTGCCGGTAACCCTCGATGCCCCGGAACGCCTCAACCTGCAATACAACATTTCTTTGCCCGAAGGTATGGCATTGCCCGCAGTGCCCAATGACCGTACAATACAGTTGCCCGGCGCCAGCTTTTCTGAGCAATATAATATGGGTTCTAATACGCTGCGCTATCAGTTCAACATTGATATTTCGCGTAAAACCTTTTCCACTGATGTATATCCGCGGCTGTTGAATTTTTATGAGCGATGGGTACACTTGAGCAACAGTAGCTGGCTTATAGAATCATAAATCATAACAGAAGGAGCGGAAAATTCCTGCCCCTTCTGTTGCTTTCTGTTGTGCCCCGTCTAAGAAATCAGGCAAATTGCGCTTCTTCGGTTGATCCGGTGAGTGCCAGCGTAGAACTTTCACCGCTGTTGATGGTATTTTTCACGGCATCAAAGTAACCGGTTCCCACCTCGCGTTGATGTTTGGTGGCGGTATAACCAATCGACTCGCTTCCAAACTCCTGTTCTTGAAGCTTTGAGTATGCAGCCATTCCTTTATCCCGGTACTGGTTGGCCAGGTTGAACATGCTTTAATTTAAGGAATGGAAACCCGCCAGTGTCACAAATTGAAATTTGTACCCCATGGCGGCAATTTCTTGCTGGAAGTTCGCAATCTCGCTGTCCGAGAGATTCTGTTTCCAGTTAAAAGATGGCGAGCAATTATATGCCAGCATTTGGTTGGGATACTGCTCATGGATTGCATCTGCAAAAATTTGTGCTTCTTCCAGATTTGGCCGCGATGTTTCCCACCAGACTAAATCGGCGTAGGGCGCGTATGCAAGTCCACGGCTGATAGCCTGCTCCAGCCCGGATTTTACATGAAAGAATCCTTCCGGAGAACGTTCGCCGCTCATAAACTGATGATCATATGAATCAATGTCGCTGGTCAGCAATTTGGCTGAGTCGGCATCGGTGCGTGCGATGATTAAGGTTGGCACATTAAGCACGTCAGCTGCAAGCCGCGCGGCTGTCAAAGTTTCAATGAATTGGCAAGTCGGAACCAATACTTTTCCACCCAGGTGGCCGCATTTCTTTTCAGAAGCAAGCTGATCTTCGAAATGAACGCCTGCGGCCCCGGCCTCAATCATGCTTTTCATCAGTTCAAATGCGTTGAGCGATCCTCCGAATCCGGCCTCGGCATCCGCAATGATGGGAGCCAGCCAGTGCGTGGAATGGTCGCCTTCCATGTGGTGAATTTGATCAGCCCGCATCAACGTTTGGTTGATACGTTTTACCAGCTTGGGCACGCTGTTAGCTCGATACAGGCTTTGATCGGGATACATCTGACCGGCTACGTTTGCATCGGCAGCTACTTGCCAACCGCTCAAATAAATGGCTTTCAAGCCGGCCTTAACCTGTTGCATGGCTTGATTTCCGGTCAGGGCGCCCAGTGATGAGACGAATTCTTCCTCTTGCAGCAGCTTGCGAAGGCGCTGTGCCCCCAGTTTTGTCAGCGTATGCTCGGGAACGATGGACCCTTGAAGTTTTACAACTTCTTCAGGTGCATAATTGCGCTTGACGCCTTCCCATCGCTCGTCGTTATCCCATTCATTTTTAAGTTGTTCAACTGTTTTCATAGGGTGGTTAATTTTTAGTTGGATTTTACTTTTTCGACTGCAATATTCAGGAAATTCGGCAGGCTGCTGAGCACAAATATTGCTCCTGTATCTTCGCGTGCTTCCCGAAACTGTTGCTTGATGGTTGTTATTTGTTTTTCCGGCGCCCCCTGCATGGTTTCGTCAACCTCGGCTAATATTTTATCGAGTTCTTCATCAAGCATGGTATCAACGAGTTCGCGCGTTACATTGCGGCCATCCGCTAGGGTTACATCATGATAAATCCACTGCCATATTTGTGCTCGTGAAATTTCCATCGTGGCTAAATCTTCCATCAGATTATCCCATGCCACACAGCCGATATCCTGGTTCCAGCCCCGCATGTACGCAATGCCCACACGGATGTTGGTCCGCACGCCGGCTTCGGTAACCTCGCCACCGCCCTGCGGCAAGATATCGGGATATTTATCTTGGTTTGGCAAGGTGCACTCCAGCTGATTCTGTTCCGGAAAACAGGCTAAAGCTGGGGTGATGAAATAAGGGTGAGAAACCCAGCAGCCATCATGACCAATATTGAATTCATTTTCCTTGTCAGCCTTTACCTTGGCGGTTTGTTCTTTTCGCAGTTCGGCATCTTTGCCGGGCGTAAAGGCCGACATGCCTCCAATGGCCATAGCTCCGCGAGAATGGCAGATTTTAATCAACCGTTTGGCATATTGATCCATCCAGGGTTTGCTCATGTCAATAGTGCTTCGGTCGGGCATAATACGATCTTTGTGATATCGCAGTACCTTAATGTCGCTGAATATTTTATCCCAGCGACCCACATTTAAACCGGCAGCGTGATCTTTGATTTCGTACAGAATTTCTTCTACTTGAAAGGCACCCGTAAGGGTTTCAATCAAAAAGGTGGCGCGCAGGGTGCCGGTTTCAAAGTCCAGCCGATCTTCAAGCACCGTAAACAGGCGGTTCCACCAGCGCGCTTCTTGGTATGATTCACATTTGGGAATGTAATATTTGGGTGTTCGTCCCTTTTGAACCTGCAGGGCAGCTGTGTGGTAAAAGGTGACCGCCAAATCAAGCAGGCCGGCCGAGAGGGGTTCGCCGTTGATTGTAATGTTAGGCTCATTCAGGTGCAGGCCCCGCACACGCACCATAACCCCGGGCATATCATCGGGATTGAGGCTGTATGTTTTAGCGGGGCGGTCGCCTTTGGCCGGCTGTTTAAAACGCAGATCGCCCCGTACCGCACCGATGACATTGTTATAGCCATCCACAATATTTGGCCAGCTTGGTTTCATTGAGTCTTCGAAGTCGAGCATGGCCATATCAGCGCGATCGCCGGATTTATTTCGGCTCAGCATATTAATGACCATCTTGGCCGAGTTTACCGGACCTGTAATTTCAACCCGGCGTTTTTTTAAATCTTCAGGCAGTGGATTTATGTTCCAGTCCCCCTCAACGGCAGCATTATTTTTGTTCAGATATTCCGGTGCTTCTCCTTCATTGAATTTTGACTGTTTCACCTTTCGGCTCCAAAGCAACGACTGCCGCTCTGGATCTAATTTTTCATGAAGCTCAACCAGTAAATCGGTCAGTTCTTTGTTTAGTAGATTCTGTATTGAGGTGTCCGGAGCTTCTCCACTTATCTTAAGCGAAGTATCGGTTCGCTCTTTGGTATTTACTTTTCCCATGTTAGTAGTGATTTAGATGCGATTTCCCGTTCCATCACAAATAAATAAAAACGAATATAAATTACAAGCGAATATTCGCTAAATATTATAATTCGCTGAATTAGATTTATAAACTACCTCTACACCATTTTAAGCTGTATGAATGATGATTTTTTCTTAGGTTAGGCATAGGAATTTTCACTAACAGCTAATATTCGTTTAAAATGCCCATTCAGGTTCAGGAAGAAAATTTAAAAGCGATCTTTGGTCTCAAGCTTCGCCAATACCGTGAAGCCAAAGGGTTTTCCACGCAGCATCTTGCTAAAAAAGCCGGGGTGTCGGCCTCCTATATCAATGAGATTGAAAAAGGAAAGAAATACCCCAAGGTAGATAAAATTGTGGCCTTGGCCGGGGCGCTTGGCGTAGAGTATGAGGAGATGGTATCGCTAAAGCTGGGCAAACAACTTGGTCAACTTTCCGACTTACTTAAAAGCAACGCATTGCATGAAATACCACTGGAACTTTTTGGCATAAAGATCAGTGATCTTATTGGCATGATGGGCGATGATCCGGCCCGATTCAGTGCTCTGATGCATGCCCTGTTTGAAGTAGCCCGAAATTATGATGTGCGGATTGAGCATCTGCTGCTGGCATCGCTGCGGTCGTACCAGGAGTTGAATGATAATTACATGGGGGATATTGAAGAGCAGGTACAGCAATTTTTGTCTGATCAAAACTGGAATAATCACCCTGCCATACCATACAGAGAGTTAAAAAAATTGCTGGAAACAGCGTACGAATATGAAGTGATGGAAAGCTCATTTGATGAACAACCCCAACTGCGGGCCTTCCGTTCTGTGCTGGTTCCCGGCAGCCCTCCCAAACTTTATGTGAATGAAGGACTCAAAGATACCCAGAAAGCGTTTGTAATGAGCCGTGAGCTTGGCTACCAGAAACTCAATTTAGAGGAACGGGCACTGTCATCATCCTGGATTAATATTGAATCATTCGATCAGGTTTTTAATAACTTTAAAGCCTCCTACTTCTCCGGGGCCGTAATGCTTAACAGTGTTCTGCTTGTTGAAAAGTTGAACGATTTTTTCAGCAAGGAGCAGTGGGAACCGGAATCGCTCCAATCTATACTGGATTATTTTTCAACCACTCCGGAAACCCTTATTCACCGTTTAACACAGATTTTGCCCCATCATTTTGGGCTTGATCAGCTCTTCTTTCTTCGGTTTCACAATCCATCGGGCACCCAGCAATTTAAGCTTACTAAAGAGCTGCATCTCTCACAGTTGCATAATCCGCACCGCATCAACCGCAACGAACATTATTGCCGGCGGTGGGTAACCATCACCATTTTACAGGATTTAGCAGAACAGTTAAGGGAAGGCACATACCGTACACCGGTTATTGATATTCAAAAATCGCGTTTCCACGGCACGGAAAATGAATACCTGTGTATTTCCATGGCCCGTCCGCTGGCAATATCCGAAGGAAAAAATTCTTGTATTACCCTGGGTTTACTTATTGATGATAAACTAAAAAAGGCCGTCAACTTTTTGGATGATCCCAACATCCCATCGCGCATTGTCAATGAATCGTGCGAACGATGCGGCATCCAAGACTGCCGGGAGCGCGTAGCTGAGCCTAAAATTTATGAGTCAAAAAAACAAGAGCAGTCGCTGGAAAATGAGCTACAGAAATTCCTCCAAACGCATTCTTCAGAGAGCTGATGGGGGTACAATTTTCAAGCGAATGATAGATAGCGCGTGGAAATGAACGCTACATATTCTATATGATGTTAAATTATTTACCATATATTTTTAATTAAATACCACGTATTTATGCCATTTATTAAGAGTAAAGCAGGAGATACACCAACCAATATTTATTATCAGGATTGTGGCGAAGGGCAGCCCGTTATTTTGATTCACGGATGGCCGTTGAGCCAACGCATGTGGGAATACCAAATTAATGCTCTTACGGAGGCCGGGTATCGCTGTATTGCGTACGACCGTCGCGGCTTTGGCGATTCCGATAAGCCGTGGACCGGTTACAATTACGATACTATGGCGGGCGATCTGCACGAATTGCTTGTCAATTTAGATATCAATGATGCTATCATTGCCGGCTTTTCGATGGGCGGCGGCGAAGTAGCACGCTACTTGGGTCATTTTGGCTCCGACCGCGTATCCAAGGCCATGCTTATAAGCGCGGTACCGCCGTATTTGAAGAAAACGTCCGATAACCCTGATGGCGGACTTGAACAGGAAGATATTGACGGATTTATGGAAGGCGTTAAAGGCGATCGCATTGCCTTCCTGGACGATTTTGGCAAGCAGTTTGTTAACTTTGATGACCTCGGTGGCGATAAAATTAGTGAGGATCTGGTTCACTACAATAAGACCATTGCCTCCTTTGCTTCTCCGAAAGCCACGCAAGATTGCATCATTGCGTTTGCGGAGACGGATTTCCGGGATGATCTGAAAAAAATAGACGTGCCGGTACTTGTTGTACATGGTGCCGAAGATCAAGTAGTGCCGCTGGAAGTAAGCGGGCAACGCTCGGATGAGATGATTACCGACAGCCGGTTGGAAGTGATTGAAGGGGCCCCGCACGGCCTCAATTATACCCACACCCAAACGCTCAATGAGCTGATGATTGACTTCATCGGGTAGTAAAGCGAAGTTAATTTAGGTATCTTTGGAGAGCCAGGCAGCAAATGCGGTCTGCTTTTTTATTTTGCTCGGAGGTACAACCTCCTCCCAACAATTAGAAGCGAGTTTTTTATACTGAGGGAATTAATTTCTTCGTAAATGATGGTCTTTCTCGTTCCTGACCTCCGGCCGGGAACGAGAAAATAGGTTTTGCACCGGAGGTACGAAACGAGATCAAAATTGATATGATTTTAGCTATAGAAACCGCCACCGATGTTTGTTCGGTAGCATTTAAAAATGAGTCCGGCGAAATTTTTGAGGAACGCATCCAATCACGCGGTTCGCATTCCGAAAAGCTTTTTCTTTTCATTAAAGCGTTGATGAAGGTCCATCAATTTTCGGTTGATGATCTTGATGCCGTGCTGGTCAGCGAAGGTCCGGGATCGTACACCGGCTTACGCATTGCTGCCAGCGGGGTCAAAGGGTTGCTTTTCGGATCGGAAGTTCCGCTCTATGGAATTCCTACATTAGCATCATTTGCTGGGGCTGTTCTCAAAAAAGAGCCGCCGCCCTCTCGCATTCACGCAATCATTGATGCGCGGCGCAAGCATGTGTATCACCAGCAGTTTAGCGTGATTGATAATCAGTTGCGTGCGGAATCAGCGGTGAATACCATAGAAATAACAGCCTTGGAGGCGGCCTTAGAAGATGATGATTGTCTGGTGGGAACGGGTATTGATCGCTTCAGCAAGAAGGTGAGGGGTAGCATAAAAACACATGCAAAAAAGATAATATCAGCAACGTCGCTTATTGAATTGTATCAACTGAAGGCCAATAATTTCACTCACAAAATTTCGCCTGCGCAATTTGATCCCCAATATTATACCTCAAAGTAAGTATGAAAAATAAAATCATTTCTCCTTCACTACTTATTCATTATTTTGTTTAAGATAAAAAAATAAATAAAGCGTAAAAATATGGCTTGGTTCAAGCGTAAAGACAAAAACATTCAAACAGATCAGCGCAAAGAAATGCCGGAAGGCGTGTGGATAAAAGTGCCCACAACCGGTGAAACGGTGCACCGCCGCGAGTTGGAAGATAATTTATGGGTTGATCCGCTGAGTGATTATCACTTCCGTATTGGAAGCGACAAGTATTTTTCTTTTTTGTTTGATGGCGGAGAATTTGAGGAAATAGGGCAGGAAATTGTACCCACTGATCCGCTGGGATTTGAAGATCGTAAAAAATATTCCGACCGCCTGGATGAATATCAGCAAAAAACCAATCACTCCGATGCGGCCCGCGTGGGTGTGGGCAAAATGAATGAGCTTGATGTTGTGATTGCCTGCATGGATTTTGATTTCATGGGCGGCAGCATGGGGTCGGTAGTTGGCGAACGCCTGGGCATGGCCATTGATCGTGCCAGAGAGCAGCAGCAACCGTTGATTATTATTTCACAGTCGGGCGGTGCGCGTATGCAAGAAAGCGTGCTCAGCCTTATGCAAATGGCAAAAACCTCGGCCAAACTTGCGCAACTGGAAGAAGCCGGCGTTCCGTATATTTCATATATGACCAACCCCACTACCGGCGGCGTTACGGCCAGTTTTGCTATGCTGGGTGATTTTAATATTGCCGAGCCCGAAGCACTCATCGGCTTTGCAGGTCCGCGGGTTATTCGGCAAACTATTGGCCGTGATTTGCCGGAAGGATTTCAAACGTCGGAATATTTGCTTAAAGAAGGATTTTTAGATCTCATTGTTCCGCGTACCAAAATGAGAGCAGAGCTCAGTAAATTACTAAAGCTGGTGCTCCATAAATTTGAACACTGAGAGCACCTCCTCAACTAATAATCTTGATGTTCTTTTAAACCATCACTACTTATGAAAAAACTACTATTACTCATTTTTGTGATCAGCTGGGTCATCCCTCAGCCGGTAGAGGCCC
>Ga0306901_1000555_pt1 | contig 15329 bp, 15 predicted proteins | sample AntRauMFilla3767_FD_190431 | JGI IMG/M metagenome (GOLD analysis project Ga0306901, IMG submission 190431) | Saline lake microbial communities from Rauer Islands, Antarctica - Metagenome Filla 3 #767 (v2) (version 2) | ecosystem: Environmental > Aquatic > Non-marine Saline and Alkaline > Saline ... | reverse complement strand
AGCCACTGGATGTCGAAGCCATCGAGCGAGGTACATCTGTCTACTTGGTGGACCGAGTGATTCCGATGCTACCAGAAGTGTTATCAAATGATCTCTGTTCTTTGCGCCCAAACGAGGACCGGCTGGCTTTTTCAGCAGTCTTTGAGCTCGATGCAGACGCTGGAGTAGTTGGTCAATGGTACGGTCAAAGCATCATTCACTCTGACAAGCGATTTAGCTATGAAGACGCTCAGACTATTCTTGATGAGCAGGCTGGCGAGTACCTCACAGAACTCAATACGCTCATGAAGTTGGGACGCCTCCTGCGTCGTAAGCGACAATCCAACGGAGCAATCGCTTTTGAACAACCCGAAGTAAAATTTGAGCTCGACGAAAACGGCACGCCGATTCGAGCGTACACCAAAGTACGCACCGAGACGATGATGATGATTGAAGACTTCATGCTGCTTGCCAACCGGGAAGTTGCGACCTTTATCAATCAAAAAGCCAAGGGTGAGGACAAGGACCTCACGTTTGTCTACCGAATCCACGACGTACCAAATCCAGACAAGATTGAAGAATTGGCTACCTTTGTCCATGCACTTGGGTATGAATTTGAAACCAAGCAAGGAATAGTCGGGGCCAAAGCCCTCAACAAACTTATGAGTGACGTTGACGGTGAGTCTGAAGCCAATCTCATCCGTACTGCAAGTATTCGTTCTATGTCTAAAGCGATATATTCAACCAAGAACATCGGGCACTTTGGTTTGGCGTTCAAGTTTTACACACACTTCACTTCACCGATTCGACGGTATCCAGACTTGATGGCACACCGAATGTTGCGGATGCACCTGGACGGAGAGACCATTGGGCCAAAAGAAACTGCTCGCTATGAGCAAATTTCAGTTCAATCGTCTGAGCGCGAGATGGAAGCCGTATCGGCTGAACGTGACTCAATCAAATTCAAGTCTGTTGAATACATGATGAACAAAGTTGGACAGGCATTCAACGGCATCATAACCGGAGTCACCGACTGGGGCATCTATGTCCAAGAACAAGATTCTCTGGCTGAAGGGATGGTTCGGCTCTCTACTATCAAAGGTGACTACTTTGAGCATGAAGCCACCAAATACCGTATCAAAGGTAAGCAGACAGGAAAGGTATACCGACTGGGTGATGAGGTGCGAGTAAAGCTGGTACGAGCAGATAAAGATGATCGCCAACTCGACTTTGAGCTTGTCACGAAGGAGAAGAAGTAGGCACTAGTCATAAAAAGACCGACTCAATGAGTCGGTCTTTTTATGTTTATTGTGTATTCCATGCTATCTGTCCATCTTCATCGTTACCTTGCTGCGGATATTTTTCTTCTAACATCGCCACATTCCCGTACACCCCTGAGACATAGCTTCCGGCTTTTTCTTTCACCCCATACTTTTGTCCTGTCTTACTATTTTGAGCAAAATCTCGAAATTGCAAAAACAAGTCTTTTCCAGCTAGTAATTTTTCTTTTGGAGTCTGCTGCACAAATTCAGCCACCAGTAATCCAGTAGCCGGACCACCAACGTTATATGCAATCACCATCAGTGGGACTACCATGTCTATTTCGAAATCCTCTTGGGTGTCGAACTGGTCACGCAACACAGACAGCTCACCTTCTGCAGAGTGGGTGAGATAGTGATAATTATCAGACACTAACTTCCCCGCTACCTCCAGCTGGTCATCCATACGTAACGAAACTTTAATAGTATCTTCAACTTTGTTCCATTCTGCCGCTTGCTCTTGCATAGTTGCAAAACTTTTTTCACGAGTGTATTCCCACCAGGTTTTTGGCATAATCTGTGCCAGCCCTTTTGCTCCATCTAAGCTCGACAGTCCAGCGTTGAATTTTGACTCGTGCGCAAACAGACCAGGCAAGATTCTTCTGAATTCAGCCTGGACTGCTGCTGGTACTGCCGGACGACTAGCTTCAGCTTCTGAACGAAATTCAATCTGCTGCTGGGCGTATTCCATGCGATTTAAGTGCTCAGCACCACGAACTGGTTTTTCAGCAAAGTAACTGACGATATCGTCGTAACTATTGATTTCACCAGAGGTTATTCCGGCTACCAATTCAGGCTCGTCAGCTTCTTCGTACGCAGCTTTAAAGTCAAGCACTACATTCAATCGGCTTACGATATCTCGTGAGGGATACCTGGCTTCTACTAGAGCTTGTGCATAGTCCAGCCACTCCCTGGGTATACCCTGCTCAGGAACACCGGCCTTATTTAATTCTCCTGGTGTGTACAAATAGCGCTCAATGACCGAGCCATCGGATTTTACTTTTTTATCTATAAAATCCTGAAACTCAAAGGGTGGACCGACGGGTTGATAGTACTCATCAAGAAACAGCACCTCGTCCTTGTGTAGTTTTGTAAACGCTTTGTAGCCTAACACTTCTGCATTAAAACGCTCGTCTTGCAAATCATCATTTTCAATCGCTGCTTCTGGTTCCGCTTCAGTTTTTTCCTCAATAGCAGCCAACGTGTTGGCATCTGCCTCAATTTCTTTGAGTAGCTGCTCTCTGATCACTCTATCTGCAATCTCTTGTGCCTCTTGCTCAACGACCACCGTCTCCGGTGCTGACAGGACAGGTTCTGATGCTTGGGTTTCTGAATACCCATCTACTGCTTCCCCCTCATGCTTTGAGATTGCATAGGCACTTACAGCAACCATCCCAGCCGCACCGAGCGCAGCAGCTAGTCCCTTCTTTGAAGTGCTACTTAACTTTTTTTTTGGTCAGGGAAATTTGGTGCTCCAGATTCGGCCAATGCTGCCACCAAGTCTGCTCTTTGCTCTGGGGTCTGTGGACCAAGCTCGTCGACTGGGTTGGTATCAGGAACACGTTCTAGACGATTTCCGTACGGAGTCTCTGCTACTGGTTGAAATTTTGGTATACCTTCTTTCATCCCACTATCATAACAAAAAACGTGGGGCCAAAAAGCCCCACGTAGGATAAGTCACTCACAATGATCTGGGTGTGCCTGACTCGGAAAGTGATGCGGACAAATACGTAATCGCCACATCAATACTTGTATGCGTATTTTTTTGCGCACAGACGCAATCATTTTTTGTACGGGGGTTTTCTTTTTAGATTTCCTCCGCACGGACAGCTCGTCCTTTCCTGCTATCATGCCTATTACTCCCTTGTGAACACCTGGACATTTTAACTACCAATGGACTGCAAAAGTTTTATTTTGCTACTGCTGCTGCCTCTTCAAATTTGACCGAGAGTACTTTTGAAACTCCTTCACCTCCCATTGTAATACCATAGAGAATACCGGCCCGAGCCATCGTCTCACGATTGTGCGTAATCAGTACCAGCTGAGACTTTTTGGAGAGCGCTTCTATCATATCGCCATAGCGTCGACTATTCGCCTCATCCAGCGCAGCGTCAGTCTCATCAAGAATGATAAATGGTGGCGGATTTACCTGACTCATAGCAAAAATGAGTGCGATAGACGTCAATGCACGCTCCCCTCCTGAAAGCATCTCGAGCCCTTTTACACGCTTATTGGGTAGCTGTACATTGAGCTCAATTCCTTCTTCTGTTTTTGCATCCTCAGCATCATCGTCATCTTCGTGCTTACGCACTTTTAATGCAACTCTTTGCAGTACCGCCGAACCTCCGCCAAACATGAGCGTAAAGAAGGTATTGAATTCTTGAGAAATTTTTTCCATCCCAGCGGCAAATTGCTCTTGGAGCTTTTCTTGCATTTCCTCCGTGAGGGACTTGAGATTGTCTACAGATTGAGACAAATCATCCAGTTCACTCGCCAAAAACGTATCGCGCTCTTGAGCTTCTTTGTGCTCACTCAGCAAGTCTTCGGTTGCCCCCACCCCAAGTTCTTCCAGGCGGATTTTTAGTTTTTCGAGTTCTCTTTTTCGCTTCCGTTGTTCTTGACGGTCTTCTTGCACAATCTGTTCTTGATTGATATTTTCACCGTGTTCGGACTGTAATTCTTTTGTGTAGTAGTCACTCGCACTTCGTCCAATCAATGAAACAGCTTCCTGAATTTCTTGTTTAAAATCGACCCGATCTCGCTCAAGTACTTGCAACTCTGCAGATAGTTGTTGGATTTTTTGTTCAGTCTCTCTTTGCGTATTAATCAAAGCAAACATCTCTCTTTCGGCTTCACGATTTTCTTGTGTACCTTGCTGTTTCTGTGACTCCGCTTCTGAGACAGCTGCCCGTGCTTTTTCCTCGTCCGTCAGCGCATCTGCTACTGCCTGCTGGGCTGCCTGCAGGTGTACTGTTAGCGCTTCCAAATCCTTGGTATCTGCCTCGGTAGTGTCGATAGTCTGGACTGGTTCTTTTTTTACAAAAGACTTGAGTTGATTGACCAGGTCGTTTAGTGCCCTACCAAGTACTGACTCGCCTCCTTTACTCAAGGCTTTATCAGCAGCATTTTCAATCTCGGTGACCAGCTTTTCTAGCTCAGCTCGCGCCACGACTCCGCCAACCGCGACCTCTGGCACGGGCTCTTTTAGTCTTTTTTCCAAAAAACTCATCTGCCCCTCCAGACTACTCACTTCTCGCTCGGCAGTCTGCCGACGTTGAGAATAGGTTTTGAGTTCTGTTTGAGCAGCTTGCAGTTGTTGATTTTGTTTTTGCTCGTCATCAGTCTCCTTGAGCAGCTCTTTGAGTGTAACCAGTCTGTTTTGAATACTTTTTAACTCGCTCTCAGGCGCAGTTATTTCTTGTTGCAGACGATCAGAATGAAACGCTAAATAGGTATCCTCGCGTTTAAGATACTCAGTATACACATGCTTCAGCTGCGTTTGTATTTCCAGTGAGCGCTCAGCTTTTTCAACTTGTTTTTTTAGGTATTTTAAATGGGGTGCAGCTTCACGACGGAGCGACTCGACTTGCAAAATATTTTCTTGAGTTTTCTCGAGTTTGCGCAGGGTTTCTTGCTTTTTGAGCTGATAGACTTTCAAGCCTAATGCATCCTCTATCATCTCTCGACGTTCTTTTGGACCTGCAGCTAACACTCGATCGGCTTCTCCTTGCGAAATGATGTGGTGCCCGGTTGAGCCGATGTTGGCTGTAGCCAACAATTCGTGCACGTCTTTTAGTCGCACGATAGAGCCATTGATCTTGTACTCGTTTTGCCCGTCTCGATGCACAACTCGTTGAATTTTCACTTCATCAAAATCCAATGCAAAATTGCGCTGTGTGTTGTCAAATGTCACTTCTACACCCGCCCGGTTACCGCGTGAAATCTTGTCTGATCCACCCCAGATTAAGTCTTCGCCTTTTTTACCCCGCATTGATTTGACCGACTGCTCCCCGAGCACAAAGCGAAAAGACTCAGCGATATTACTCTTGCCAGACCCGTTAGGTCCCACGATAGCTGTAATGGATGAGGAAAACTCCAGCTCGCTTTTCTTAGCAAATGACTTGAATCCTTGAATTGACAGTTCTTTTAAATACATACTTTACTTAACATCTACCACGCCTCGGCTCCGGTCGAGTACACTGCGTACGTATTGGCCGGAGCACCCAATTGACATGGACTTCCGACAATAGCAGAAGGACACCGTACGAATTCATTTTCAAAACTAGTGATGGTATCTGATTCAACAGTATCAAGAATTAATAATTTGTACCTGTCACCCATGGGGCTCACCCGGTACATAAAACCTACATTGTCTTCATTTTCTTGATTGGGATCGGTTGACAACGTATCAATAAAGTCTGGTGCTAGTCCTAAAATATATTCATTACACGCGTTTCCCCAACTAGCACTATGAGGACCAGGACCAGTCCAGGCAGCTTGTCCGTCCCAATTCGCGGTAAGGGGCGTGTCGTTCGGACCAATCAATGGCCCTCCACAACGACCCTCAGCCGGATAAAAACCAAATTGAGATTTATAGAGTTCAATTGCCAAAGCTAATTCTTTTAATTCTGTTTTTCTGACTTTGTCTCGAGAATTTTCTCTGGCATCACCAAAACTCGCATAAATAACCCCAGACAATATGCTAATAATAGCAATCACAACCAATACTTCAACAAGAGTGAAACCAGAGAATGCTTTCTTCATAGCGTTATTCTAACATTAGAAGCAATCACAAATTATGCATGCCCACAGCAGTATCACCACTCCTGCGCTCCGAAGGAATACACTGCGTAAGTCTCCGGATCAGGGGTTGCCCCACAATTAGCCCCGGCACTACTCGGACATCTTGAGAAAGGGTGGTTATAATCTGCAACTACATCAGCCTCTGCTGTCTGATACGATAGCAGCTTATACGCACTTCCGGTGCTATTCACCTGATACGCATACCCTCTCGCTGTCTCCTCTTCCCATACTGGATCAAGTGGCAACACTGAAATAAAATTCGGAGCTAAACCAACTATGTACTCAGCGCACTGAGACCCAAACGCGCCTTGCGGCCCAGGACCAGTCCAAGTGCCTTGCCCTTCCCAGTTTATCCCTGAAGTTGCAGGAGTATCGCCAGGACTAATTGTGGGACCACCACAATCACCTTCCGCGGGATAAAAACCAAATTGTGCCTTGTACAGCTCGAGTGCGACTTGCATTTCTTGCAGCGTGCTTTGACGCACCTCGTCGCGCGACAGAGCACGCGCGTCGCCAAAACCTGCGTACACCACACCAGCAAGTACACTAATGATTGAGATCACTACCATGATTTCTATGAGAGTAAAGGCAAGGTTTTTTTGTTTCATATCATATTACTCAATAATGCAACGTACTTCCTCAGTGCTTTCTTGTGCGCGTGGGTGCGCACCTGGGAAAGGATACCCTACGTGAATCCAACCATATTGTTCTTCAGCCACGCCTCCCCATATACCAAAGGAAGTATCAAACGTAGGATGTCCAGTTGCACACCAAGCTGGTCTTGATCCACCAAGATTACTACTTAACTGATTGCATACTGGACCTAAACTTGATGAGTTGTCTGTATCACAGCTTTTGAACGGATGATCATATCCAATAGTTTCAGACTCCACAGTCAGCCGTGCTTTCATGATATAGGCAGAACCCTCAACGTTTGTAGCGTAGACATATCCAGAATTGTTTCCGTTGAGCTTAGGATCTTGTGGCAGACGTGAAATAAACTCAGGAGCTAAACCTACTATATATTGATTGCCTGAAGAACATGCATAATCTAGTGCATGACCCGACCAAGTGCCAGCAGCATTACATCCTTGTGGATATTCACCATATTTATTTTTGTACAGCTCCAGGGCATTACTCACTGCACGCAAATCAGCCTGTCGTTGGGCATCTCGGGACTGAGCTGAACCTTGACTGACATTTATATAGAGTATCGAACTTAAGATGGCAATAATCGCCAATACTACCAAAATCTCTACGAGACTAAATCCAGACTGATGCCTTTTCATGTAAAAAGTATAGCACGCAATATTTTTAGATATTGCAGGCTATACAAAGGACTCTCTTTAGTTTTCATTCCATCCTTTTGCCTGGATAGCATGCTCGGCGGCTTGCTGCTCAGCTTCTTGCTTGGCGGCACCTTTCCCTTGCGCAATTAATTCATTTTTTAAGTAGACCCCGACAGTGAACATGAGATCATGATCTGGACCCTCTTGACTCATGGTTTCGTACCGTGGAGTAACAGATGCGTATTCTTGAGCCAGCTCTTGGAATCGACTTTTTGCATCTTGCCAGAGTCGATTTTTAACAATCTCGTCAGTTTTTGCAAACAGCTGTCTTCCGATAAAATCAACCGCCTCGTCATACCCCTGATCAAGATAAATTGCTCCGATACAAGCTTCGAACACATTTGCAAGTATGTACTGCCTAGCTCTCCCCATATCTTTTGCCTCTCCCTTAGACATGAGCAAATAATCGTTCACCCCAAGTTTTTCAGAAGCTTGTGCAAGCGACACGGTATTTACCAAAGACGCTCGTACGGCGGTCAATTCCCCTTCTGGTTTTTCTGGGTATTTTTCAAATAAAAATGAGGTGATGACCAACTCGAGTACAGCATCTCCTAAAAACTCGAGTCGTTCGTTATGATCCCAAGTAGCCTCTTTGTGTTCATTCAAATACGAGCGGTGAGTAACTGCCGACAACAATACTGACACGTCAGTAAACGTAACTTGGAGAATTTGCTGTAATTTAGTAAGACTAGCTTGAATTTCGGTATCTTCCATAATCTGAGTTAAATGTATATTGTTGAGATTATCACTATTTTGAGCCTCTGCCAACTAGCATTGTAATCGCCTTGGTGACGATGGGAAGAATATCCTCGTAGAAATTAAGATCTAGAATTTCTGCTACTTTAAACCACTTTGCATCGTCCAGACCACCTTTTTTGAGCAATGCAATGTTTTCGTACGGCGCGCTTGCTAAGAAATAGTGCACTTGTTTGCGAACCTTTCCTTTTTCTGGCTGTGAAGCAATATATTCGTTGTTCCCCAACTCAGCCTCGACTACAATTGGTAACCCGACTTCTTCCAAAAGCGCTCGAGTCGCTCCCTCCTCAACCGTTTCTTCTTCACGCACTTTGCTCTTAGAGAGAGTCCAGTGACCAAAAATGTCGTGCACAAGAGCAAGATACATCTGTCCTTCATGTTCAGCGTATACTACTGCGCCTGATAGCCGTTCGATTGGCATCTCTTCAAATGGCACATCCTTTTTACGTCGTGTACCTTGCTCTTCTTTCCCGGGCTCACCAATTTCCTTGTAGACGGCACCAAGCACACCATTTACAAACCGACTACTGTTGTCACCTCCAAATTGCTTGGCCAGCTCAATCGCTTCATTGATTGCTACTTTTGCGGGCACTTCACTTCGATCTGCAAATAATAGTTCGTATAGACCCAGTCGTAAAATATTTCTATCCACTGGAGAAATACGATCAATTGGCCATTCCGGTGCGGCTTTTTCAATAATAAGATCAAGCTCTGACTGTTTCGCCATCACTCCATCGAGGAGTTTTTCCATAAACGGCAAATCTGTTTTGTTGGGAGCAAACTCGCTTACGTTGCGCCCCAGTACTTCGTGTACTGCTTTTCTTTCAAGTGCGTTTAAATCCCACTCAAAGAGTGACTGAAGAACGATGCTGCGGGATAAATGTCGATTTGCCATATTTAATGTACTAAACTTTTACTGCATATAGTGTACCAGCAATGTAAACAAAAATTCCGCTGCAAGCGGAATGTATGTGGATTATGATGCCTGCCCTTTTCTTGGTGTTGCTGTCTTGGCTTGTGACATCTCTGGTGACTCTACCTTTTTTGCTTTTGCAGTCGGTACTTTGTCTAGAGACGGAGCTTCAACTGCTTCGGCTGCTGCTGCCTGAGGATCTGCTCCGGCGTCTGCCTCTGTTTGATTTGCTTTAATTGCGTCTTTCTTTGCTTGCATTCGAGCTGAGCGGGCATCGCTCTTGGCTTTCATGTCAATCACTAGACGTCCTTTATAAAAGCCACATTCTTGACACATGTGGTGTGGTCGATGTTTTGCCTCACAATTGCTACAAATCGCCAAAGTAGGCGTTTTGAGCGCGTGGTGAGATCGACGATTTGCGGTGTGTGACCGCGTGTGACGCATTCGAATTACCATAGTGGCGAAACTATAGCAGAAACGCCTAAAAATGCAATGACCCCAATCGTTTCCTACCCGAAACACTGCGTCTGATTCACAAAACAGATCTATTATGACATTTCATAACGATAGTTTCGTACCACTGGATTTTAATAAAATCTTTTCTAAGACCATTCAAATTTACAAAAAAAAGCCGGTTCGCAATACGAACCGGCAAAACTCGTTATGTACGGCCAACTAGGCCAAGAACTCAATCTGTGTTGCAACGACAGATTGTCGGTTAAGCAGCTTTTTTTCTGGCGCGGTCTTGTTTTTGTTTTGCGCGTTCTTGCCACGCTTTATGCGGGCAAAGTTCGCACTTAGAAGCTTGCCTGCGTTTTACGGGGATGGGATGTCCATCCACGAAAACGACAGGACCTTCGTAGACTGCATTTTTGCACACCTCACATGGTGTCTGCTGCTTCTGTCCCTGAGACATTTTCACCTCAATATTCAAGTGTTTAGGTTCATTTCATAAGTATGAAATTGAGGATCCCTTGTGCAGAGAATTTAACCATACAGTACAAACTGTATGTATGCAATGACTCGAAACTGTGTACATTCAATATGTAAAATGTGCCACCGCAGATACGTTGACAAAAGTGCTCTTGATTGCTCATTCTAGAAATGCCGTCATTTTACTGACCAGAGGGAATATAAAAATGGAAATGAAATACTCTAGTGGTGAAAGCCGTCGATTCAGCCGCGCCGCGTACAGAAAATATGTCGCTGCGCTCGGTATTTTCCAGCAACTAAATCTTTTCAAGTAGTTACTTTGGTGAATGGATTGAGTGCCTGTTCTAGGAATTTGCCCTAGGTCAGGGGCAAATTCAGAACTAAATCTTTTCAAGTAGTTACTTTGGTGAATGGATTGAGTGCCTGTTCTAGGAATTTGCCCTAGGTCAGGGGCAAATTCAGAACTAAATTCGCAATAGGTCCTTTGGACCTTTGCTCATTTAAAAATTTCTGCAATAGCTTTGGCGGTGGATTGGTGAGAGGCCGTGTTTTACTATTGCTTCACGGTGGGCTTTGGTGCCATAGCCTTTGTGTTGGGCAATGCCGTACTGGGGGTACTTTTTATCTTGCTCGAGCATATATCTATCTCGAGTAACTTTGGCCATTATTGAAGCCAGACCAATCACTGGCTCTTTCCCATCTCCCCCGATAATTGTTTCTTGAGTGAACTGTTCTGGAGCCTTGAGTGAGCCATCGAGCTTTATAGCGACATCAGCAGAATTGAGCTTGAGATCTTCCAATCCCGCCTCTATCGCTCGCACAATAGCCAGAGCGATTCCTTTTGCATCGATTGATTTAGCTGAGACTGACTTAACTGAATACTCAATCAATCCCTGTTTAGAAAGTTCTCTGACATTTTCAAAAATCACTTCCCGTTTCTTCTCACTAATTTTCTTTGAATCATTTACCCCCAGAACCAATTCCCAATCAAAATTCGCCGGAATCTTCACCAACCCCACCGTCACCGGCCCCGCCAGCGGTCCACGACCAGCTTCGTCTATCCCGATAATCCATTGCATGGAGCTAGTATACCAGATATTGACTTTTATATATTTATATGTATAATAAAATAGTTTGACTTTTGTCTTGAAAGGACCAAAATGAAACTTGCTCTTTCTGCAGCTCTGACGATTGTTTGTTCTGGACAGGTTCTCGCCGGAGCAAGCCAAGATGTGGTTGCTGACCGAATCGCAATACTCGGCTTGGATATCGCAGTCGCGGAAATCCGTGACCTGCCACCAGCAGTCTATTTTCTTCTCACAGAAGATGTGTGCTGGAAAGGTGACATCCCACTTTGTGGTATCAGTCGACAATAAGCAATCCAGCGCACCCCTCCAGGGTGCGCTTTTCAAATTTGGTTTTTGCTTGCTCGGATACTGATTTCATATTAACAAATGACTGTTCAATATTTTACCATGCGCCCAAATTTGAAACTAAGCGAGTGGTTTCTGTGTCCGCCGGGATTGCTTACCAAAATCTTGCAACCAGTGACACACTTGATTCTCCTGACATCGGTGAGATTGATCAATGGCTCCAGGCTGTTACCCGCTACTGGAAACTACAAATGGGCTTCATTCGTTAATACCGTGCCTCAGGGCAATACCCTAAGGTGCTTTTTTACTCTCTACTACGTAAATCTGAACAGAGTCCAACACAAAGAGAAATACGTCAGACATTGACTTTTTGTGTAAAATACGTATAATATAGAAAACCGAAAGCACTGGAGGAAATCATGCTTCGCTTCGTTCTTTTTACTATCTTTTGTCTACCTGCAGCCATCGCTTCGGCTGACCCTCTTTTCTTTCCGATTAACAACCCGTACTTCGGACCGCCAAGTGGGGGCTACTGTCAGCATCTCAATGCGCCCACGGTAGTTTCAGCTCAAGCCATGAAAGAAGCTGAACGGCAAATGAGCCTTATCTATCAGGTACGCAGTGAGACTGGCAAAAGGTTGGGTGAACAATACCCAGCTCGAGTTTTAACTGACACAGAGGAGCGTCGACTGATCGCTGGTTATGTGCTCCTGCACTGGTTCGCAAAATGGAAAGCTGTAGATGATTTTCATCATGCATACTCCATCAGGTTTTGGAATCAAAAGTACAACGATGTTGACATGGAATTGCTTTGGCATATTCTGCAGCGACCGTGCAGAGCAGGCAGTTAGACACGTATCGCAGAGCGCCCCGAAACTAGTCCGGGGCGTTTTTTTACCCTCAACTCCGTAAGATTGGCTACGGTACAGCGTATACAGAAACCTGTACCAGGTATTGACTTTTGTATTTTTATACGTATAATATGCACAGGCTCAAAAAAGGATACAGACTATGACCATGAATCGCACTTTCGCTTCGTCTATCGCTGCCGCTGTTCTTGTGTTGGCCACTGGTGCCAGCGCGCAAAGCTTCTCTACTGGCACAACCACAGGTGTCAGTAGCTACATGGGCACAACCACAAGTGTCAATGAGTACTCAAATCACCTTCAGAGTCAGGGTGAAACGTCCAGCTCCGTCACCATATGTGTCGGACAGACCTGCCCCACCACTGTCCCTGGCCGCATTATCTCAGAAAAGGCATGCGGCACCGATGAGGAGCTTGAAAACGTCGGTGGTTTTTACGTCCCACCTTGGGACACTATCGAAGAGACAGAGGTGTACAAAATCGAACATCGCTCAGTAAGTGTGACGTTTGCAGTTGATCCAGATCAAATGACGCACACCATTGAGCAAAGGCGGGTGACCCTACACGGCGAGCCTTACAGCTGTGTCGAGACCTTCAGCATAAGGTGACATCGGCCAGCTCAAGCGCCCCGGACTAGTTTCGGGGCGTTTTTTATTCTCAACTCCGTAGGATTGGCTACGGTACAGCGTATAGAGAAACCTGTACTAGGTATTGACTTTTGTATTTTTATACGTATAATATATGCAAGTTCACAAAACAAGGATACAGACTATGCGCACTTTCGCTTCGTCTATCGCTGCTGCATTTGTTCTGCTGGCCACTGGTGCCAGCGGACAGCACAGCTTCTCTTATGGCGGCACTACGAGTATCACCAGTTCCTTCACCCATTGCCCAGAAACCATCTGCGTTTCCGCTCCCGTTTTCCGCACCGTTACAGTCGCCGAACGCGACTGTTCCACCAACCAACGCCTTGAACAGGACGGGTGGACGGTAGAAAGTTATCGAGAAGGACTCAGCCACAGAACAGGCCTGAAATTCGCGGTAACCACCTTCGTCCACACCTTAGACTCGGCTGTTAAGCTCGAGCAAGAGTGGGACTTGGTTGAAGACACATCAGTCCACTGCGAGGAATCAATCTTCGTAGAAAGACAATAACCTTTGCGCCCCGGACTAGTTTCGGGGCGTTTCTACGTTTACCCAAATAGCAAACCCGGGTACTTTTTCTGTGTTCGCAGAGTAGCGTGCCCAGAGCGGTTTGTGAACATCAAAGCGTACAGAAAAAAGTGCCTGGGTTTGCTATACTGTCACCACCTATGGCGGAAGATACTGAAATTGAAAATACTCCCCTCCCAACACCAGAGTTTGTACATCTGCACGTGCACTCGATGTATTCCCTTTTAAACGCTGTACCGACCCCGAAAGAACTGGTGGCAGCTGCCAAAGCTGATGGACAAACCATGCTCGCCGTCACCGACGCCGGCACACTCTACGGTGCGATAGATTTTTATAAGCAATGCACCGCGGGAGATATCAAACCGATTATTGGCATCGACGCCTTTTTGGCCCCTCGGTCGCGCCATGACAAAGAAGTAAATATCGACAAGCCTCGGTCGCGCTTAGTATTACTTGCCAAAACATTCAAGGGATACCAAAATCTCATCAAGCTTATTACTCAAGCCAACACCGAGGGATTCTATTATCGTCCCCGCATTGACGAAGAAATGTTGGCTGAACTGAAAGAGGACCTCGTATGTATCATCCCCTCTTTTGCTGGTGAAGTCGCTCAAGCGCTAAAAGACAGTAATCCCGAAAAAGCGGCTGAACGCTTGGATTGGTACAAAAATACCTTTGGTGAGGATTGTTATCTGGAAATCTCACACCACCCAGAAATGTTTGGTCATAACGAAAATCAAGACAAAATAAAAGAACTGGCCAAAAAAACTGACACTCCACTGGTCGCTGCTCACGATGTCTACTACATCAAACCCGAAGACAGAATCGCGCGCGAAACGATGATCAAAATCCAGAGTGGTGGTGTAGTTGACCTGACTGCTGACCATGACGGTGCAGAGGACTTCTCATTTACCACCCAAGCGCAAATGAAAGAGTGGTTTGCTGATACCCCCGAGGCTTTGAGCAACACGGTAAAGATTGCTGAGCAATGTAATGTGGAAATCACTCTCGGACAAGAAGCCTGGGTCTTCCCGAACTACATCATTGACAGTGGTCGTGAACCAGATGAGGAGCTCAAAGTCACGTCCTACGAAGGGGTAAAGTGGCGTGGACTCGATGTCAACGACACGGAAGTAACTACTCGACTTGATTACGAACTAGAAGTAATCAAAAACAAAGGCTACGCCAAGTACTTCTTGGTGGTAGGTGATTTGCTGCGTGAAGCTCGAGAACGAGACATCTTGACCACCATTCGAGGCTCTGTTGCTGGATCACTCACTACCTATGTACTCGGCATTACCAATGTAAATCCATTAGAATACAAGCTCCCCTTTGAACGATTCCTCAACCCCGAGCGACCATCAGCTCCAGACGTCGACATGGACTTTGCTGATAATCGTCGGGACGAAATCATTGAGTACGCCAAGCAAAAGTATGGTGAAGATAAAGTAGCCCAGATTGGAACGTTTGGGACCATGATGGCCAAGGCGGCAGTACGAGACGTGGCGCGCGCACTTGGTCATTCCTACTCTACTGGTGACCGCATCTCCAAGATGATTCCTCTGGGTGCCCAGGGGATGCCCATGACGATTGATAAAGCTATCGACATCGAGCCCGATTTGGCTGAATTATATAAAAAAGATTCTGAAAGTCGCGAGGTGATTGATCTAGCTAAACAAATTGAAGGAAGAGTGCGACACCTGGGCGTACACGCAGCTGGCGTGGTGATTTCCCCAGAACCTCTTAATCGCTACGTGCCAATCCAAATCGACTCCAAGACGGGTAAGTTTATTACCCAATACGAAATGCATTCTGTAGGTGAAGATGGTGTTGGATTGCTCAAGTTTGATTTTCTAGGTATCAAAA
>Ga0306901_1000552_pt1 | contig 15354 bp, 19 predicted proteins | sample AntRauMFilla3767_FD_190431 | JGI IMG/M metagenome (GOLD analysis project Ga0306901, IMG submission 190431) | Saline lake microbial communities from Rauer Islands, Antarctica - Metagenome Filla 3 #767 (v2) (version 2) | ecosystem: Environmental > Aquatic > Non-marine Saline and Alkaline > Saline ... | reverse complement strand
TAATTATTTTTGGAGTAATCATGATTAGAAACCTTTGCAAAACTTAACTGTCATTGCGAACGGAGTGTGGCGATCTCCTTTTATTATTCAGGAGGGAGATTGCTTCGCAGGCTCGCAATGACAAATTTATTAAATTACGGGTTTTGCAAAGCCCTTGATAAACTGCTCAGTTTTTAAAATTTATTTACATATATGAGTGACCAAAAAAACCATTTTTTCTCATCACGTCTGGGCTTAATTTTAAGTGTATTAGGTATTGCCGTTGGTACAGGCAACATTTGGCGATTTCCGCGTATTGCTGCACAAAATGGGGGAGCGGAGGGCGCGGGTGCTTTTATATTTGCCTGGATATGCTGCCTGTTTCTTTTTTCCATTCCGTTGATTATTGCTGAATACGGCATGGGTCGCTACGCTCGTAAAGGGGTTATCGGTTCATTCATAAAACTGGTGGGTAAAAAATTCGCATGGATGGGCAGCTTTATTGCTTTTGTGGCCACAGCCATCATGTTTTATTACAGTGTGATAGCCGGCTGGTGCCTGTATTATTTTATCCAATCGCTTACCGCTGAATTGCCCGCTAACCTTCAGCAAGCCGAAGCGGTATGGTATGGATTTCAAGGCACGGCGTGGCCCTCGGTTTTTCATGCGCTTATGATTGGCACCGGCGGCTACATTGTGGTGAAAGGAATCTCATCCATCGAGCGCATTAACAAGATTCTTATCCCATCGCTGTTGGTGGTAATTGTTATTTCACTTATCCGCGCGGTAACTCTTGAGGGCAGTATGCAGGGCATTGAATATTTATTCACCCCGGATTGGTCTACCTTGTCAGAGCCGACCATTTGGATTGAAGCCCTCACCCAAAACGCCTGGGATACCGGCGCTGCATGGGGACTCATTTTAACCTATGCGGCCTACATGCGTATGCGTGATGATATTACCATCAGCGCGTTTCAAACGGGCATTGGCAACAATATTGTATCGCTGTTGGCGGCCATCACTATATTTTCAACGGTATTCGGTACGTTGGGCGGTAGCATGGGCAATGCCGAGATTCTGAATATTATGAAAGATTCCGGCCCTGCGGGTACCGGTTTAACTTTTATTTGGATGCCGCAGCTTTTCGTAGAAATGACCGGCGGCCGCTTCTTTGCCATCATCTTTTTCCTGGGACTCACCTTTGCCGCCTTTAGCTCGCTTATATCAATGATTGAGCTTTCCAGCCGCGTGTTGGTGGATACCGGCATCCCTCGCAAAAAAGCAGCCATCGGCGTTTGTATCACCGGCTTTCTGTTCGGGCTGCCATCGGCCATCTCAACGGATGTATTGGTGAATCAGGATACGGTATGGGGCATTGGGCTGTTGGTTTCGGGTGCTTTTATGTCGTTTGCCATCATTAAATTCAACCCTGGCCGGTTCCGCTCGGAGCTGGTTAATACGCCAGAACATACGTACACATTGGGCAAATGGTGGGAGGTGGTGATTAAATATGTAGTGCCCATTGAAGTTATCACACTGCTGGTCTGGTGGATCTATCAAAGCGCCTCGGTTTCGCAGTGGTATAATCCCATCAGCACCTTTTCGCTGGCTACCGTATTGTTACAGTGGGGGATGGCTATGGGCTTGTTTGTACTGTACAACCGCAAAATTGCTGATAAGACCACCGGTTAATGCGTGTTTTTTCTGATTTAATTTTGCCTGTTCATTTTTATTATGTCAACATGTTATATCACAGCTTATGGTCATAATACTACAATTTGTTGATTAGTGGCATGGTAGTGCAACTTTCTGCATATTATAACTTTGAAGATAACCCATCATTTTTCGGGGTTCTTTGAGATAATTGTATGTTAGGTACACAAACCATTTCAAATTATGGATGAACAAAAAGAAAGAGAGATAGAAAGTTTAAATACTTTTTTAGATTTAATCGATTTAGAACATGATGATATTAATCCAGATGAATCACCAGATTTTTTGATTAATATTGCTGATTCAATGCTTGGTATTGAAGTAACTGAAATCTTTCAACCACCTCCGGAAAAAGGAATCTATCTTCAGGAACAAGAGAGCATTAAAAGAGATATAATAAATAATTCACAAGAAAAATTGGACCAGCTTGAAATTCCTAAATTAGATATCTACGTTAGTTTTAATGACGAATTTAGGATTAATATTGACACCTCAATATTTGCACTATCAAAAAATAATAGATATGACTTTCCAGAAATTATAGCTGACATAGTTACTGATAATATTCCTGATCCTAATAGCGAAATAGAAATTTATGGCGTTGAATGTGAAAAATTACCTATTCAAATAAACTCATTGACGATTAGAAGACAAAAATATTACACTAAACTTAATATAGGTACTTCGCATGGTGGGATATTACCACCTCTTGATAATGAAACTTTAGGAAAAACAATTTTAAAAAAGAATAAAAAAATTGATGAGTACTATAAAAAATGTGACCAATGTTGGCTTCTTATGGCCTCTAATTCACATAAATTTGAGAAACTATTTGATATGGATAGATCAAAGTCAGCATTAGAAGCCTGTTATGAGTTCGCTTTTGATAAAGTTTATTTTTTAGATCAAGGTTCAGAAAATATTCACGAAATTAAATTGTGTACCTAACAAGCGCTTCAATAGGGACGCGCCTCGCCCATGCTTGCCAAGTTAAAGTTTATCAATTTCTATAGTACATTGGTATATAATTTACGTTGGTCTGCGCGCCCGTTAAGCGCGGGGTCGTTATACCCACAATGTATTTATGATAATCTAAGTTGACTTTTTATATAGAAAATATAAAAGCTTGAGTTATTTTGGGACTACAAAAATTTTGGATTCATTTATTTTTCCAACCAACAGTAGTTCAATTTTGATTAATCATTTATTATGATACATTAGAATGGATGAAACATTTTTTAAGGCTTGTAATTGCCTTTCCATATACTATTTTAATAATTGAAATTGTATTCGCCAATAAATAAATGCTATAACCTTTTAAAAAATTTATGGAGTTAATTGAGAAAAATCCATTTCGGATTCTTGGCTTATCGGTAAATGCATCAGAGAAAGAAATAGCAAAGCGAATATCTGACCTTGAGATATTCGCAGAGATGGGTAAGTCCAAAAGTTATGATTCAGATCTTGAATTTTTATCTCCTATCGATCGCACTCCAGAATTAATCAAAGAAGCTTCCCAAAAGATTGAACAGCCGAAAAATAAGTTTTATCAAAGCTTGTGGTGGTTTTGGCCAAGTAATGCCGTTGATGAGCTGGCAATAGATGTACTGCAAGATGGTAACTATAAAAAAGCTCTTAGTCTTTGGTATGATTCAATTAAAGATACTGAGCCAAGCATAAAAAACGTATCAAACTATAAAAATCTGGGTTTATTGGCGTTATGGCTTTCAGTAAAAGGAGATAAGATTAGTAAAGATACTTTTGAAAATGGTTTAAAGTTTACGGGCCAGTTTATGGACAGTGGTTCCTTTGATGCATATCAATCAGCTATTCTAAAAGAACCTTCAATATATGATTTAGAAGATTCAACTGGTTTATTTGTAGAAGATCTGTACAAAGAATTAGGCTCATCATCTAGCAATGGTAGCGCAATTGATGAGAAAGATTTCTTGAACTTTATTAAAGAATTTCCGGCCGGAGCAAAACGAAAAATAAAGGATTCACTGATAAGCACACCGGCTAATCATATTGAAAAGGAGATAAAAAAATGTAGAGATCAACGGGAAAAGAATCCATCAAAAGCAGCAAAATATGGGGTTGAGCTTGATGGAGCTGGGACTGATGATGTTAAAGCTCTCAAACAAGTTTTGTCAATCGATGACATGGAATATCAAATGGTGGTTGACAAACTTGCCGAGGAAATATTACAGTGCTCTATTACCTATTTTAACTATCACTTAGAGAATAATACTGACGTTGATCCTGGAGATGATGCTTATATGTGTGCAATACTGGCTAAAGAATTAGCAGTTGGACAAAAAACTAAAAATCGGATTAAGGAAAACTTGCCTACTCTTCATGATTGGATAAACAATAAAGGAGAAAGGCAAAAATTACAGAAAATAGAAGAAGAGAGTAGTTTTATTACAAATAAGCTAAATAAAATAACAAGTTCTCACGAGACAACTTTAGACCAAGCAAAGAATTTAGTGGATTCTTGCAAGCCAAAATTAATATCTTTTAAGCAAAAGATAGGTAAGAATGAAACATTGTATAAAGATGCAAGTGATGCAGTCATTAATGTGGCTTTAAACATAATTATTGATGTTATTAATAATGGGGAAAAAACTGTAATAGATGGCCTAAATAATTTAGATGGCAACTTTGATGACCTGTCATTGCAGGGTTTCGCAAGTGAATATAATAGAGCATCAAATTTTAAAAAAGCTTATCCAATAATTAACACGATGGATGGGATGAACATGCGTACTAAGACTCGCAAAAGGTTTAATAAGAATAAAAAAATTATTACAGAAGCTTACCATAAAATTAGTCAAGACAGCCAGTCTAACTCTCAAGGCGGCTGCTATATAGCAACAATGGTATATGGAGATTACGATCACCCAAAAGTTAAAATTCTTAGAAAATTCAGAGACGATACCCTAGCCGAATACTATTGGGGACAACTCTTCATAAAGCTCTACTACAAATACTCTCCTGGATTTGTTGAGCAGGTAAAGGAATACCCAAATGTTAATAAGGTCATAAAATTTCTGCTCGAAAAAACACTCATTAAATGGAATAAAGAATGAAGAAAATAGGACTTCTTTTACTGTTACTTTCTCTTTCCCTGGCTGTGCATGGCCAACAAAGTAGTGATACTTCTTATGTAAGTTCTGAAGCATTTCAGGAACGTGTAACAGTTTTTGAGAATAAAATAGACAGCCTTTCTAATGGGGTCTCTAAGAGTGAACGAGAAAATGATGAGCTGAGAAATAAGCTTCAACAGGCCCAAGCACAATTAGAAAATTTGAACAGTCGATTAGATGAGCAGCAGAATGCAATAACACAATCTAATCAAAAAATTGACAGTTTAAGTCAAAAATCTGCTCAAGAGATCGACTCTGCACAAGCCGAAATTGCTGGCTTGGAAAACGAGACAGAAAGTCAATTTTCTACCGTAACCTCCAGCTTTTCAGAAAGTATGTGGTGGATAGGGGGTGCTATATTATCTGTATTGATTTTAAGTGTCGTTGGATTTATGGTTGTTAGAGGCAGGGCTACCAAAGAAAAAGAGGAGCTTGATGAGCGGTTTACAAAAAAGAATAATCAGTTAGAAAGCAAAATTTCACAACTGGAACAAACCAACAAATCTGATACAAAGTTGTTGGAAGTTTTAAATGAAAAGCTCGAAAATATGCCTTCACCAAGTGAACAACAGGAGGTAGATCATTCACTGGCGTTGGCTTCATCGCTTGAGATTATACGGATGCGAAAAAGAATTGAGCGTATGGACGCTGATGCGAAGGGATTAAAATCTCTCAGCAAAGCATTAGAACGTTTACAGGATGAACTGGAGATCAAAGGATATGAAATAATCGATCTTGAAGGGCAAGAATATCATGATGGAATGAATGTAAAGGCAAATTTTGTCCCTGATGAGGAGTTGGATGAAGATGAATCAGTCATAAAAAGAACCATTAAACCCCAAGTTAATTACCAAGGGAAAGCAGTTCAACACGCACAGATACAAGTAGCAACAGGTACAAAAAAATAAATTTAAAATAGATTATTTTCAGATATGGGACGAAGTAAAATTGATTACGGTATAGATTTAGGAACTACTAATTCTGCTATCAGCAGGATGGATAACGGAGAAGTTAACCTTATTAAAGGTGATGATACTGATTCAGATACTATTCCATCATGTGTTGCTATAAATCCAAAGGGCACAGTCTTTGTTGGTGATAAAGCTTTAAACTACTATCAAAAAGCTGTAAAGGCAGCATTTAAATCAAGAAGTACCAGTGGGTTAAATAGTTTTCTTGAATTTAAAAGAACAATGGGTACTGACAAAAAATACGAATCTGGGCATGCAGGAAAATCACAGAGTTCAGAAGAGTTATCTGCAGAAGTATTAAAAAAGCTGAAAGGATATGTAAGAGATGACCAAATAAATGCGGCAGTTATAACAGTTCCTGCAAGATTTAGACAGAACCAACTTAATGCTACACAGAGGGCTGCAGAATTATCAGGATTTGATTATTGTGAGCTACTACAAGAGCCTATTGCTGCTTCAATGGCTTATGGATTAGAAACGGGAGAAATTCAAGGAAAATGGCTCGTATTCGATTTTGGTGGAGGTACATTTGATGCTGCTCTATTACAGGTAGATGAAGGAATTATGAAAGTCATCGATACTGAAGGGGATAATCAACTTGGCGGGAAGAATATAACTGAAGCAATTATTGATCAAATCCTTATTCCTTACTTGCAGGATGAATATAACTTAGAAGAAACATTATCGAATGATAAATTAAAAAACGTTTTAAGACAGGCTCTAAAAGAGTTGGCGGAGCAAGCAAAGGTTGAGCTTGCGACTAAAGAAAAGGCCGAGATTTATGTTGATGCCGTGATGTATGATCTGGGGGAGGATGATGATGGTGAGGAAATTATCATAAGTAGAACTATTACGCTTGAAGAATTTGAGAAGGTTGTTGGTCCATTATTGCAGAAAAGTGTGGATATTGCTAATGACTTATTAAACGAAAACAACCTTTCTGGGGCTGATTTAGAAAAAATTATACCTGTTGGTGGTACGACCTACTTGCAGTCACTACGGAATATGATCAGCAATCAGGTATCCGAAAATTTAGATGTTAGTAAAAACCCTATGACAGCGGTATCAAAGGGAGCCGCCCTTTTTGCTTCAACTAAAGACATTCCTGAAGAGCAATTGGTTCGTGATAGGACAAAGGTGCAACTTAAATTAAAGTATCCTGAGACAACTGTCGAAAAAGAAGAAAAGATCGGTATAAGAGTATTAAGGGATGAAACAGAAGAAAGTATACCAGAGAAATTGTTTGCTGAAATAAGTAGAAATGATGCAGGATGGGCAAGTGGAAAAAACGAGATCGAGGACGATGCAACAATATTGGATGTATTATTGAATGAGGGTAAGTCAAATGGGTTCGAAATAACTCTTTATGACGAAAGAGGAAATACATTTCCAGCGGAGCCAAATAGTTTTACTATTATAAACGGTTTGAAAAACCCTAATGCCACATTGCCTTTTCATATTTGCATTGATGCTTATCAACATGATAAGGATAAATCGTTATTAGTGTCTATTCCGGGATTAAGGAAGAATCAGTCTTTACCTGCCAAGGGAAGGAGTACATTCAAAATTCTTAAAGACTTGAGACCGGGTAATTCGGAAGATGTATTGAATATCGAAGTTTTTGAGGGAGAGCCTTGTACAAATAAAGATTTTAATGGCTTTGTAAGAAGTGACAAGATTACTGGCAAAGATGTCCCACAGTTTATTCCAGAAGGAAGTGAAGTGGAAATTACATTAAAAGTTGATAGCTCAAGGAGAACAACCTTGAGTGCCTATTTTCCGTACATCGACGAAACGGTGGAAACATCCAAGGAAAAAATTGAAACAACTGAGCCCGAAGTGGAAGAATTAGAGATAATGATTAATAAAGCAAAACAAAAACTTAGCGCAAATAAAAACAATTACAGTTCACTCAATTCAGATAAAGTTCAAAAATTAGAATCAGAATTAGAGCGTGTTAGTCAGCTTTTAAAAGATGGGAAAGAAGATACCGATACAAAAGTAACGGTGTTAGAAAACATACGCGAAATATCTATTGAGCTGCAAAAGCTTGAGGAAAAAGCTGAATGGCCACAGGTTGAAAATGAACTGAAGGAGTGCTTAAAGAGCTTGAAAGAAAATAAGCGGCAGTATGGTAATGAAGAGACCCAAAAAGCTGTCAATGATCTCGAACAGAAAGCAAATGAAGTAATCAGAAACCAAAAGACAAAGCGAGCAGAAGATCTTATTGAACAAATACGTTCTCTTGATTTCCAGCTTATGGGACAGGATATAGGTTTTTGGGTTGCTTTAATTAAGAACTTTGATGACGAATTTGATATGCATGACTGGGATGATCCAAATGCTGCAAAGAACTTGATCAATCAGGCCAAGCAGAATATTGCGACGCAACCATCACTTGAAAAAATACGAAAAATTGTCATTGAATTGTTCGGGTTGTTACCGAATGCGGAAAAACCGGCCATTCCAACAGGACCAACAAGTGACTTAGGTACTTAAATATGGCGCATAAAAAGGCTGGTATATTATCGCCGGGAGATAAGGTCAAAGGAACCTACAAGGTTAAATTTTTTTTGGGTGAGGGGGCTTTCGGTGAAGTGTACCAAGTAGAACATAACTTTTTAAACCTTCAGGTGATGAAGGTTTTCAAAGAGAAATATGTCAAAAACAGCGACTTGGATACCTTAATGAATGAAGCCCGCATATTAACAACGTTGACTCATGAAAATTTGGTTCGGGTTTTTGAAGCCAACCATTTTTCAAATAATGGGAAGAAACATTATTACCTAACGCTGAATCATGTATCCGGTGAGCCATTGGCCAAAAGGTTAGAGCGCGATATCAAATTAGATGTTGACCTTGCTTTATCAATTCAATTAGATGTCCTCGAGGCATTAAGTTATGTGCATAATCAATCCTCATCTATTGTGCATCGCGATATAAATCCTGATAATATACTTTTGTCATATGAAGATGAGGGGATTGTGGGTAAATTATCAGATTTTGGCCTTGCTCAATCGATAGGACAAATGGATGAAATAACCAATGCAGCCGGTCGTTTTCTCTATTTTGCACCTGAATGCTTCTGGGGTTCTTACTTGCCTACAAGCGATGTATTTTCTGCAGGTATCGTTTTTTATCGGATGTTGACAGGCGTTTTTCCATGGTCTTACAATTTATCCGGATTAAACGGATATTCTAAAGACTTAGAGAAACAGATACGGATCTCCAGAAATAAAAAGCCTCGTAACCCTTCAGTATATACTTCCTCGATCAGCCCTGAATTAGACGGGGTCGTCTTGAAATCATTAGAGCTAAGTATAGAGGACCGGTATCGAAACGCTGAAGAATTTTTAAACGATCTAAAAAATATAAAGTCAAATTTGTCTCAATAGTTATGGATTCTAAAGATTTTCAAAAATTCTTATTTAAAATTGCTTTTTCTGTTATCGTAATTGATGGGGAAATACATGAGGATGAAATTGACCAGTTAAAACAAATAGATAAAAAGACGTCCTATTTTAGTGATACAGACTTATCTGAAGAACTCGGTGATCTTATTAACTTATTCAAAAATGATGGTACCGTGATCGTTGAAAATATACTCAATGGAATAAGAGATCTAAGTTTAAATCAGGTTCAGGAGCTGTTAGTATTGGAAGTGGCTCTAAGAATTATCTATGCTGACCAAAGATTTGATGAAAGCGAGAAAAAATTCATTCGTTTATTGAGGTCAAAGCTCAAGGTTTCGAATGAATTAATACGTAAAAGATTTGGAAATATTGGTGTTCTCAATACAGAAAAATCAGATTTTAAAAATATTAAGGCTACGGAGGATCAATTTAAAAAGATAAATAGCATTGCAGAAAATCAACTGGAGACACTTAGTAGTATCAATTTTCCTATCAGTGATGAGCAAAAGAAATAAAGCCAAGCATTTACAGACTGATTAATCATTTCATTAAATAAAAGTAAATGATACAACATCATGGGAAAGTATTTGCCTTTAAAATTGAGGGCAAATTATTTGAGCTTTATCGTATCAAGACTGTTCGAAAGCACAGAATATATGTTGATAATTTCGGCCAATGCTATGCTTCCTGGAATGACTTCTGGCATGTCTTTAACAATCTGGAGTCTTCTGGAGATAAGCATTGGAGTATTTATAAACCAAAATATATTCACAGAGACCATAAAAGATTTATTCTCAAGGAGCTCTCAAAGTTTAAATCATCTACCAAAGCAGAAAACTGGGATGTATATTTAGAATCTTGGAGTAAGTGGGAAGAACTTTTATTTGATAGCGAAGTATCGCTGGAAATTGATTTATCGGAAACTGCAATCTCTGAAAAATTGCAGTATGTAGGGTTCAACTATGGTAAATTTCATACGCTTGATGAGCTAATTACTTATATAGAAAATAAATACTTAAAGAGTTTTCTATCTCAACCTATCTACAACAATAATTGGATACTCGTTAATACATACTCAGGGCAGAAAGTAGTTAATGAACCAAAATCAACGTTAGAGGAGGCTCAAATACTACCGGGTAATATATTGGCGGTAAAACTTGAAAATAAGGTTTAATTAAATAGTCTTGGAAAAAATAATTGTGGGCATAACAAGCGCGTCAACGCGGACAGGCCTCGCACCCCTGCGCTTCAAAACCAAAGCTTCGGGGTGCATGCCGTAGTGGTTTTGAGGTCAGTCGTTTCAATAGTACATTTGTAAATAATTACCGTTCGGTCGCCTGCCGGTTAAGCGCGGGGCCGTTGTACAAACCTTTCTCAAAATCCGGACAATAAATAGATCTTGATAATGTTAACATTATTGTTAACTTATGATCTATGAGACAAATTAAATTCTATCGCAAGAAATCTGGGAAATCTCCTGTTGAGGAGTTTTTGGATTCTTTGAAGCCGAAACATGCGAAAAAAGTAACCTGGACACTTCGACTTATCGAAGACATGGATTAAGTTCCAGTCCAATATTTTAAGAAGTTGAAGAACACTGATGATATTTGGGAAGTACGAGACGAATCGGCTCCCACAGTTTTCGGCTTCTTGGATTTCTGGCAGTTGATGAATTTGTCGTTTTAACCAATGGATTTAAGAAAAAATCACAGAAAACACCGAAACAAGAAATAGAGCTGGCCGAACGGCGTAAGGCTGATTATCTGGCTCGCAACGGAGGTTCAACATGAACGATCTTCAAGCATATATAACCAAGCGAAAGAAAAACGATCCCGAGTTTGCCAAAGGCTATGAGGAAGGATACCTGCATTTTAAAATTGGCGCTTTATTAAAACAAGCCCGGGAAAATGCAGGCTTAACACAAGCGGAAGTAGCCAAACAAATGGAAACCCAAAAAACGGCCATTTCTCGAATCGAGAATCATGCCGAAGATATCAGGCTCTCTACGCTGGAGAAATATGCTAAGACCTTTGGCAAAACGTTACGCGTTGAACTGGTAGATTGACGGTTTGTATAACAAGCGCGTCAACGCGGACCCCGACAGTGGTCGGGACAGGCTGTGCCTCCCACCTACTCCGCCAGCCGGCGGATTCGGTGGGCGCAGCGCCATTTCGATTTGACCAATTTCCATCGTACATATTGTAATAATCAACGTTATTTTGCATGCCCGTTACGCGCGGGGCCGTTATAGGGCTTATTTCTTGTCCATTATTCTTAATCTTTATATAAAGTTTTAATATTTAATTCTTATTAGCTATAATAGTATCAAAATCGGGGATAATGAGTAAAATTAGTAAAATTGCAGTCACGGTTATACTAATAATCGTTTTCTTTTTTGCAGGTATTCTGCTTCAGGAAGCTGGTTCAAGTAGAACTTTTATAGCTCTTTTAGCTATAGGGCTTTTTTACGGCCTCAGGTCAATGTGGAAAAAACCAAAGGAAAATTCGTCGAATGAAATCAAATTAGATAAATCACAACAAGAAAATAATGATTTAAGAAAAGAATGATACCAAATCATTATAAAATATTAGGTATTAATCGTAAAGCTACAGATCAAGAAATAAAAAAGGCTTATAGAAAACTCGCCTTGGAATGGCATCCTGACAAAAATAATAGTCCAAATGCTCACGAGATGTTTATTAAGATAAATAAAGGATATTTGATTCTTTCTGATAGCGAAGCAAGAGCAAAATACAATAAAGAATACGACTTTTATTATGTGTCTGAAGAACAAAAATCAAAATATTCTACAGAATTTGATAATAGACATACAACAAAAGGGGAATATGAAGATGAGGATCTAAATAATTGGTCAAGTACAGCAGAAAAACAAAGCGAGAAATTTGCTTCAATGAATTTTGATGACTTCTCAGAGATCGTAAAAAATATAGCAAAAGAAGTAGGTGTTCAGGGAGCAACAGCATTTATTTATGCCATTGCTGGCATTGTTGGCCTGTCATCACTTATTTCTTTCTTTTCTGGTATTTATTATGGCGATATACCGCAAATAATTTTTTCAATTATTTTATTTAGTATTGCAGTGGTAGGAATAAATTTTACCTCTAAAAAATATAATTATTGAATATGGCACGACAAATATTACTAACATTCTTTTCTATTACTTTATTAATTGGATGTGCGAATAAAGTAAAAAAAAGCGAAAGAATTGAACAGGGTTACAACTACTCCTCAATACTTTATATACCACTGAACAAAGATGAAGAAGTTGCAAAAAATAAATTAACAGGAATAATAGATTTTTCTGAAAATTCTATTATTCTCAATATGGATAATAATTCCCAATTAGCAAACGGGAAATTTAATATCAGAACAGTTACTTATAGTAATAAACCAAGCGAGATAAAATATCGAACAGATAAAGGTGAATTCGATATTAAAACAAAAAATAATACTATTGAGGAAGTAACTTTATCAACCAATCAATTTATTGCTACTTTTTATAAGGCTAAGATGGTAAAATCAAGTAGTTATCAATTATCTGCTTCAGTAAGTAAACCTCAAGATGATTGGAAAAGAATTAAAATAAAAGATGTTGGAACTATTGACTTACCCCCCAAAATGGAAATTCAAAAAGGCAAGTTCAAAAAAAACAAAGAAGAATACCTAAAGAATCGTAAAGATATTTGGGAAATAGATCTCAACAATTCAAAATTGATATTCCAACCAAAGGGTTTAAATGCGTATGATAAAAAGGCTTTGAAAAAATATGCAAGGGTAATATTTAGAACTATTACTGGTAATCCGGGTGATTTTCATAAAATTAATAAAGAAATAAGCCTTTCAGAACAGGAGTTGTCAAATCTTAATCAAAGTTTTAAAGCAGGTATAATGAAAAATTTTTCACAAACACCCTTAAAGCTTACTAAATGGCATTCAACCCAATTAGTTGAAATAAATAATGTGCCTGCAATTAAGATTAGTTATAAACGGCAACTTAAACAGCAACCCTACGTCATTGTAGATATTTATCGATTTCAAAATTATGATTGCATGTACTCTTTAACATTATCATACCGAGAAAATGAAAAAGAATATTGGGAAGAAACACTAAATAAAGTCTTACAATCATTCAGAATTACAAACATAAAGTAAAATTGAAATGAAAATTGTTTTAAAGGTATTATCCGTAATTTTTGCACTGGCATTTCTTGGTCAATTAATTGCTGGTAACTTTTTCATTGGTGGTTTAATATTAGCTGTTGTTTGTGGATACTTTGGATGGAAACCAGATAAGGAAGTTAAGGAATAGATTAAAAATGAAAATTCTCAAAATATTATATCAAACTATTGAACTCATAGGCTTAAAATGAAAAAATTAATTTTATTAGCTTTTACACTATTTTGGACGATAACTGTATTTGCTCAAGTTAATCCCAATAATCATTATGTAAAAGGCCATTATCGTACTGATCCAAATCATACAAATATGGATAATTACACTACCAGACCTAATACAAATCCATATACAGGGGAAAAAGGGTATATAAAACCTGATAATTACGATTTACCTCAAACTAATTATCCATCTTCGGAATATTTCAATTCATCAGATCGTTTAAGATTATTTGACGACAATTTTGAATCATCTTTCAATAGTAGTTCTGATATTGCTATAAATTATCATTACAGATATTCGAGAGAGAACAGAAGAATTCTTGAATTAGCTCTACAACAACTTGGATATAATATTGGATACCCTGATGGTGAATTTGATTTTTTCACGATATCAGGTATCAAAAATTTTCAAAAAAATTCTGGTCTTAAGCAAGATGGGAAAGTTGGGCCAAATACGTTGGAAAAGATTCTCGAGATAATTGATCAATAAGAATTGATAATTATTGTAGACCAAAGGATAAATTTGTTCGTGTAAGTATATGACCGTAAAAAATTTTAAATTTGCCCTGATTTAATCCAAATTCAACAAATGGAAAAATTCGAATTATCCTTAGATTATTTTGAAATTGATTTTCTAAAAACAAGTTTAGAAGTAATATTAAATAGACAACTAAATTCAATAGCCAAAAAAAAAGGTTTGGCTAAAAAAAAGAGAAAAAAATGAAATCCTTGGATGAAAAAATTGAAGCCGGAAAAAGTGGGATTTTTAGAAATTACAAAGATAAACTTGAAGAACTATCAAAGAAAAGATGTCCAATCGAAACTTTATAACAATAGAAGCATTCATAAAAGAGCTAAGAGAATTTATTTAAAAATCTTAAATCTTATACACAAAGATTGCCCTAAACATATTAAGTTAATAAAAGAGAACGTAAGTTTTTTTGCAGATGATAGAGAAAAGCCATTTAAAGATTTCTATAGGAAATGGGATAAGACTTTTTTCTAAGTTTAATTTAAAATTTTAAAAATAGAACAAGCAGCGGCTGTCGTAAATAAGTGGTGCTTTTTTTGAAAAAAATCAAATTGATTAAAAAATAGAACTAAGCCATTAACTCTGCGTCCCTTACTCCGCCAACTTGTGTTAGCCTTGACCGTTCGAATATCTCTTATCACAGATAATATAGCCCTATAACAAGCGCGTCAACTCGGACGTGCCTCGCCGTCGGCTGCCGGGTTTTAGTTTATAAAATTCTGTATTACATTTATAAATAATTAACGTTTGGTCGCATGCCCGTTACGCGCGGGGCCGTTATACCCACCAAAATTCAGTTGTTAATAGTTATTGATTGTATTTGTTTTTTTAGTAGATTTAAAGAAATAAAAACTAATTATTATGACTACTGACTTTAAAGAAATCGCAAATTCGGCTTTAAAATTAGATGAAAATCACCGTGCAGAACTTGCCAAACGACTGCTTTCAAGCCTTGATCACCAAATAGATCAAGAGATTGAACAAGCATGGATCGACGAAGTAAATCGTAGAAAAAAAGAACTTAATTCTGGAGAAGTTGCTCCAATATCAGCTGAAGAAGTTCTTTCTAATGCTCGAAAAATGCTTCAAAAGTGACAATAGATTTTCACCCGGAAGCGCAAAGCGAATTTCTTGCATCAATTAAATAATATGAAAAGGAAGCAGCAGGTCTCGGCGATGA
>Ga0306901_1000551_pt1 | contig 15362 bp, 10 predicted proteins | sample AntRauMFilla3767_FD_190431 | JGI IMG/M metagenome (GOLD analysis project Ga0306901, IMG submission 190431) | Saline lake microbial communities from Rauer Islands, Antarctica - Metagenome Filla 3 #767 (v2) (version 2) | ecosystem: Environmental > Aquatic > Non-marine Saline and Alkaline > Saline ... | reverse complement strand
CCGGGCCAGACCATAAGGCTATCGGGTTTGTTTTTAAACATTTGCGCGGTCTTGAATAGCGTTGCGGCGCCTTTTTTCATTTCACCTTCAAGTTTCGCTGCGCTTTCCAGCAAATCAGGACGTCCAAGATCACCGGCAAAGACAAAATCACCTGTCACGGCGCCAAGCGGCAGGGTGTTATCCCCTTCGGTAACCATAAAGGTAATGTGTTCGGGTGTATGACCGGGTGTATGGACGATATCGAGATGAATATCACCAACAGTAATCCGGTCACCATCCTTGATGAATTTTATATTCTTCTGGTTTTTGACCCAGTCATATCCCCATCCTTGGTCTTTGCCGTGTTCGGATAGATAGGCCTGCACAGGCGTGTTTGCAATAAACTCCTGCATGCCGGAAAGAAAATCTGCATGTATGTGCGTTTCGGTTGCAGCAATAATCCGTAGATTCTTACGTTCGGCCAAGGCAAGGTATTCATGAATATTCCGCTGTGGATCAATAATAATCGCCTCACGGGTTTTATCGCTGCCGATTAAATACGCGTATTGGGAAACCCCTTCATCATATATCTGTATAAATTCCATAGTTTCTCTCCTTAACTTTAAAGCTTTATTCGGTGGTGTTTCTGACCAATAACGCCTGACTATACTAGCCCATAAAGACGATATTGACTCATTCATTTATTATACAGGTAGGCGTAATAAAGAAAAATCCATGAAAAAGGCAAAAATAGGCTGCACAAGCTATTCTAAATAGTCAGTGCGCTTGTGTTTCTTGTTTAGGTAAAGGTGGGTCCGATAGCTCTGCGTAAAATTATTGAGGTTTCGCAAGTTTAATGTATTGACATAATGAACGGTGTCTGCTAGTTTGCTGACGATTAGATTTTAAATTACCAGTGTTGGATAAGGATACTTTAGCATGCCAAAATTTATAGAAAGTTTGAAAAAAGCTTTTCAACCTAACCTGTTTCGCTTGGTTAGAGAAAAAGATTTAAAAGGGGTGGAAATATTTTTGAAAAAAGGTGGTCGGTTTAACCCAATGTCGAGAGACATGGCGGAAAATACGGAAGCCATGACGATTGTCGAATATACCGGTTTGGCGGGCTTAAAACTTTTTGTTGAAAATGGCGGTAGTTTTAATCCGGAGGCAAGAACACGATTTGGCAAGACAGAAGCCACAGTGATTGCAGAACATGCCGGGATAGAAGGTATGAAATTTTTTGTTGAAAATGGCGGCCAATTTAATTCGGCGGTAAAGAATAGTTTGGGGCATACGGAAGCCATGACGATTGTCGAATATACCGGGGCGGAAGGTTTAAAACTTTTTGTCGAAAACGGCGGTTTACTGGATCCAAATAACAGAAGAGAGGTTTCTGTTGTTAAAGAATGCCTGAAACAGGATGCGCATAAAGCCAAAATCGAGGCAGGAAATAGAGAGAAAGCCGAGAATAGAGTTAAGATTAAAGGCGAAGCTGAAAAATACACCAAAACGATTGCAACACGTTTGACGCCGCGCAAAGCTCCTTGATGGTGTGTTCTGCCTGATGAGTTTGCCAATATCGAACTTGGCAGCATTTATGATTGTGATGTTGACCGGTTGTTCGTCTTTCTTAATGCAAACCCCGATATCCCTGTCTTTTTAATTCCAAAGAACGGTGCACGGTATGAATCGCATATCAAACGCGGTTCGGCATATAAACCCGGTTAAGGTGCGAATGGGCTTATAAACTGGCCTGACAAGGTTTTTCAATAAAAATATTTGACGGTTTATGAGAAACGTGCTCAAATTAATCCATGATAAAAAAGGGCAATATAGATAATTTTACTATTTTCATGGAAACAGGGCTTCAAACCCTTGTTTTTACTGATTCCCTGCGACGACCGTAGATTTAAGATATTAAATCTTGGCAGTCGTTGCTCTTTGTCTCATAAATCCTGAGCTTAAACTCCAAGGCCGAAACCCGTTTAAAGAAACGCAAGTCTTACCGTATATAAGTCAGGAGTTTAAAGTGTCTAGCAAGCAAACTGCATCACAAGAAATACTATCGAATAAGGATTTGTTGCAAAAAACAGTCTCCTTGATGACTGATGGATTTTCGTCAAAAGAAAATCGTTTGATCGGAATGGAAATTGAACTTCCTTTGTTTGATGAAAATCTGAAGCCCATTACTTATGCTGATCCTGAAAAGGGATTGAAAAAGGTATTGGAAGCCTTGGTCGCAAAGCATGGCTGGCATGTGGCCGAAAGCGAAAACGGTAATCCCCTGGCTTTGGTCAAGAACAAGAATATGGTTATGTTGGAACCCGGCGGGCAAATCGAGTTTGCGGGGGCGGCGCGTAAGACAATGACGGACGTCAAAGAAGACTTCTCTGGCTTTTTGCAGGATCTGGAAAGTGTTTGTGAAGAGATGGGGATTGATGCTCTGCCTTTTGGCTTTCACCCTCATACGGAGGAAAAAGATTGTCCTTTCGTGCATGAAAGCTCCCGTTTTACCGCTCTGTTACCAATTTTCGAAGCTGAAGGTAGCGCTGCCTGGCAACAAGCCTGTAGCGTGCAAGTTACACTTGATGCGGCAACAAAAGACAGTGCTTTTGATGATTTCCGCTTTGGGTTGGCTTTGCAGCCTGTCGCAGCGGCCATTTTTGCCAATTCTCCTTTTGCAGATGCAAAAAACAGCCAATGTCAGTCATGGCGGCGGAAAAGCCTGCAACAACTGGACTCTCCTTACTATGCGGTGCCCGAGTCTATTTATGACTCCGATTTTGGTATACAGGACTGGGCGGAATACGTGCTGACGGTTCCGATGAGTTTTGTGGTCCGGAATGGACAGTATATTGCCGTTGCTGATAACCCTTTTGAGGATATGGTTGGAAAACCTTTGCCTGAACTTTCTCATCTTCCTGAAAGTCAGCAATACCTGACTGCCTGCGATTTAAAAGATCATTTGACGGGGATCAAGCCTGATATGTTGTTAAAGCCGGGGCTGTTGTTGGAATGCCGGGCAGCAGATTTGGGCCCGGATCAGGATCATATGCTGGCTGTCGGTGCTTTCTGGGTGGGGTTGATGTATGATGAAAAGGCCTATCAGGCGGCTTCCGACTATATCGGAAACTGGACGGCTCAGGATAGGAAGATTATTCACGACAACGTCGCTGAAAAAGGGCTCGACACACCTGTGGGGCAAGAAACGATGCAGGAGGCGGCGCTAGGCCTTCTGGCGATTGCACGGGAAGGGCTGATGCGGATTGATCCAGACAGCGCACCTATGCTTGACAAGGTTATGGAGCAAGTGGCGCAGGGTGCGACACCAGCGACCAAAGCACTGTTGAAATATGAAAATAGCAATCAAAACATGGAAAAAAGCTTGAGACAGAGCTTTATGTTTGCAGCTGCAAAAAAAGATAAAGGTCTGGAACCTGAAAAATCCATTAACCCTACTGCGAACAAACAAAATCCTGCACAGAAGACCGTTAAAAAGAAGGCTCTAAAATGATTACAAAGATTTCTTTCGATAGTGGTCGGGAAGGTCAGCATCTTCTTGTTTTTGGCGGTATTCATGGAGACGAGGTTTGCGGGCCGATTGCTTTGCAAAAGCTGGTTGATGAACTTGAAAGCGGTGTAATAAAGATCCTAACAGGAAAAATAACAATTGTTCCTGTTTGCAATCCAAAAGCTTATGAACAGCAAAAGCGGTTTATTGATAAAAATCTGAACCGTGTAATTATGCATCATCCTAACCCTACGGCCTATGAAGAATATCTGGCCAATGAGATTGTGAAGCTTATATCTGATACACAGGCGGATGCTTTGCTGGATTTACATTCCTATACCTCTGGCACACGTCCATTTCTTTTTGTCGATAGTCCAAGTGATGAAAATATCGCTTTTGCCAAAAGCCTTAGCATCAATGACTGGATCACGGGCTGGAGCGAACTATATCCGCCTGCGTCGGGCGAAAGCGATACAACGGGTTTCGCAGATACGCAAAATATGGCGGCTCTGACTATTGAATGTGGACAGCACAAAGATCCTGCCGCAAATGACGTTGCCTATCAAACAACGATTGAGGCGATGAGCCATTTTGGAATTTTGAATGATACAGAGAAATCACAGGCATCCCCGCATAAAAATATCCACCGCCTTGAAAAAATTATTGTTAAGGAAGAGGGTGGAGATTTCATTCAGGACTGGCAACATCTGGATACTGTAAGACAAGGTACGGTTATGGCTGTCAGGTCAACAGGGCAAGAGATCATCGCCAAAAAAGACAGTGTGATCCTTCTTCCGCATCGTGAAGCCACTGTAGGTTCAGAATGGTTTTACCTTGGTGTTTTGCAAAAGAATTAAACTTATACCTTTTCGGTAAAGCCAAGGATAAAGTAAATATAGCTGTCACAGCCAAACTTCCCGATCTTTTATTATTTTAATTCATTGACATAACGACTAAAGCTAATTAGTCTTGAGGTTATGAAAATTTAAATGAGCCGTCTTCGGATAAGGATATTATAGCATGCAAAAATTACGACATCTTTTTGGAATGGTTTTTCGACCTGATTTGATAGAGCTGGTTAAAACCGATCGAGCAGAAGGGGTAAAAACTTTTTTAAAAAAAGGTGGCCGGTTTAAGCCTGAGGCGAAAACGGCAGATGGTGAGACAGAAGCCATGACCATTGCAGCTTATGCAAAAACGGAAGGCCTAAAACTATTTGTTGAGAATAGCGGTAAATTTAATCCAGCGGTACAAAATAGTTGGGGCGAAACCGAAGCCATGGTGATCGTAAAATATACCGGTGCGGAAGGGTTACAGTTATTTGCCGATAATGGGGGGGCTTTTAACGCTGATGCTAAAACAAGAGATCCCCTGACCGAAGCCATGATGATTGCATGGCATGCCGGAGCGAATGGCTTAAAAATTTACGTCGAGAATGGCGGCGTATTTAATCCGCAAGAAAGGTTCTGCTTTGGTAATACAGAAGCTATGATAATTGCCGACAATGCCGGTATCGAAGGTTTAAAGCTATATCTCGATAATGGCGGACAGTTAAACCCTGACGCCATAGGTTTTAATGGCTATACGGAATCCATGAGTATTGTAATGAACGCTAAATTCGAAGGTTTAAAACTATTTGTCGAGCATGGTGGTACATTTAACGCTCATGCAAAGACCGAACTTGGTCGGACTGAAGCTATGAATGTTGCGTTCTATGCCAGAACAGAAGGTTTAAAGCTATTTTTAGAGAATGGTGGTTCTCTGGATCCAAATAACAAGGCGGAAGCCTCTCTTATCAAAAAATGTCAGGAAGAGGATTTAGCTGATGCTAAAGTCAAAGCAGAGATCAGAGCTGAAGCCAGAGCTGAATTTGAAGCAGAAATTAAAGCCGAGGACAGAGCACCAAACAAAGTAATTACCAGACGCCCGATACCACCAAAAGGCTTTAAAAGACGGTTCTAATGATCCATCAGATCATTGCATTGACAAAATTATGGAAATAAAGTAATATGTATAAAAGCATACATGAGGTGACTTCAATGAAAAGAGCCGTTCTTGTCGGTGTTGGTCAAATGGGCAAGGCGCATGCTAAAACGGTTGTGTCGGATGACCTTGCCAATATCGAGCTTGTCAGCGTTTGTGATTGTGATGTTGATCGGTTGCTTGCCTTTCGTAACGAAAATCCGGATATTCCTGTCTTTTTAATTCCAAAGAACGGAGCGCGGGATGATACGCAAATCAAACGCGCCAAAGAAAACGGCATTGATTTTTATCCGGCTATTGCTGACATTATCAAAGATCTGGAATGTGATACACTGATTAACGTTACGCATAATAACAGTCATGTTCCCGTGCTGGAGGATGCATTTAACGCTCGTCATCAAGATGGCAGCCTTTTTATCCAGACTGTATTTCAAGAAAAACCTTTTGCGCATAATTTGGCCGAGGCAGAAAATATCGGGCAGACAATCTCAGAAAATAATATTACTTTTAACCTTAACGGTATTCTGACTTTCAGCCCGATCTGGAACGATTTTCATCAGAAAACCGATGCTCTTAAAGCAGAAGGTTTTCAGTTGAAATCTGTGAAATGCAGCTACGGTAAAAATCGGCAACAAGATACGCGTCCATGTCAGGGTGGCTGGGTCGGTATGGAGGCTATTCACGCGCTTGATATTTCTACAACAGGTCTGCATGATATTGAAATTAAACAGGATAGTATATTGTCTTTGCGTGGGTTTCTAGCGCCTCATGCAAGTGAAGAAAATAGTGATGGCATTGTATCTTATGCGCAGGAATGCGAAATTTCTGCCAAGACCAGCGATAACGCACCCGTAACCATTCAGATGGAAGGCTCCTATGCCTGGGCAGAAAAAAACCGCCGCGTTCAGTATGTTTTTGCCGATAGTAAGAATAATGAAAAAACTATACAGCTTGATTTCGATGTTGCCTCTTCTTCAGGAAAAGGCATGGCAGACCGTATGATGATATCCAGTCCAAATGGAGCGCCTGAAGTTATCGAAAGCAATGCGGATAAATTACATGGCTATTATCAATCAACTCTTGATCCTTTAGATAAAAGGCCTTTATATGATCTGACACGGGCAATCGCTGTTCAAAAGACGCTGGAAAACATGGCGAAAAGTCAGAATGTACAAGATCTGCACAGTGATTTAGCGCCAAAAAAACCTAAAATTCAGTCGATTTCTTATAATAAAGCTCAGAAAAAAATTAAACACGGTTCAGAATATAAATCTGGTTAAGGGACGAATGGGCATAGAAGCTGGCCGAAAAGCGTTGTTTTAAGTCGTGTTAAAACAACGCTTTTCTTTGTCCGGACTTTTTTTGCAGAAAGCTGATAGGTCATTCTTATTAAATGGTTGTCCTTTTAAGCCCTGGATGTTCCAGAGTCCTTGTTGGATGCGGTTGTTTTGATGTTTAAGCCCTAGCCAAGATGGAGAAGGGCCACATTGATCACAGGCGGTCAATAAGGAAAGAAGCCCTTTTTCTATTTTTAGGCGGTCATCTTTGTTTTCAATCTCATAGACAGAAAAAGATAAATTATCGGCAATGTATCGGCTTACATCTTTTTCGATTGCTGTTTGCCTGTCGAAGTCGATTATATTTTTGTATTCTTCTTTAATAACCTTTTTTGTGCAATCCAAATTCCAGTGTTCTAGAAAAGGATCCTGATGTAGCAAACAACGCCCGATATGTTTCCTAAAGACACTACGGTCTTTATTCTGCTTGTATAAATGTTCATAAATTCTTTTGCCCAGATTATTCTGACCGGTATGCGTGCCTACCCGAACAATTCTCTCTCCGCCATGTGCTTTTTCTTTTTTTTCAAAGACAATATATATACCGTTTTTAGGGAGGTCCTCTTTTTTAAAGCCATGACCAAATCTAGGAAGCTCGCGTGCCCATTCGTGCAGTGTTTGGCATGCATTATTCGTCATTCTTGTTTCCCTCTAACCATTGTAACTGTTCACCAAATGCGAGCCCTACCATCGGAATTCGGTAGTTTTTTAGAGCCGGTAATAAATTTTCCCGATAGCGTTGCCCGGCCAAAAAAGTAAAGCTATCTTTCTCTGGATCAGTTTCTTGTCGTAATTGATCTATCACTTTATCGGCCCATTTTTCGCGATCAGCTTTGCCCATTTTATTAAGGGTCTTTTCGTAGGGTTTAATTTTGTCAGATAATTTTAAAAGACCATACTTTGCGGAAAGAATAAAAATTTTATCAGGCTTATGGTTTTTGGCATATGCCAGTGATTTTTTAAAAAATGCGCTTGTATAAAGCGCTTCGGCTTTGCACATATGATGTCGTTTTGATTTTACGCAGGATAATAGATAAATTTCAGCCATAAAATACACTAACGAGACTTTATGCCTAAGGCAAGTATGTATGGATTTATGAGGAATAGAGTTAAAGTTTTGTACGATCTATAGTGATAAATAACCTCAAAATAAAAGGCGGCACAGGGTAAATGTGCCGCCTTTGTTATAGCAGGGGGTTGGTTTAGATTTGATCTTGATTCATGACTTTGACCCATGCTGAAACAAAATCATTTATAAATTTTTCTTCGGCATTGTCATAGGCGTAAACTTCGGATATCGCGCGTAGTTCGCTGTTAGACCCAAAGATCAGGTCAACTGGTGTTGCCGTCCATTTGGCTTTATCAGACTGGCCTTCATAACCATTGTAAAAGCCTGCGGTGTCAGATTTTTTCCAGGTTGTTGACATGTCGAGAAGATTGACAAAGAAATCATTTTCCAGTTCATCGGTATTGTCTGTGAAAACGCCATGTCCGGACCCGTCATAATTTGCGCCCAAGGTCCGCATACCACCGACCAGAGCCGTCATCTCCGGCACAGACAAGTTCAACAGGGATGCTTTTTCAACCAGCTTTTCTGTTGGCGACCGGTCATTTCCTTTTTCAAAGTAATTGCGGAAACCATCTGCGGAGGGTTCCAGAAAGGCAAAGGAATTGATATCGGTTTGTTCTTGTGTGGCATCAGTACGGCCCGGTTCGAACGGAACATCAATATCATGTCCGGCATTCTTAGCCGCTTTTTCAAGAGCAGCCGCGCCGCCAAGAACAATCATATCGGCCATTGATATCTTCACGTTATCATCCTGACTGTCGTTAAAGTCAGTCTGAATGTTCTGAAGCTTACCTATAACCTTCTCTAGTTCTTTCGGGTTATTGATATCCCAATTTTTTTGCGGGGCAAGGCGAAGACGTCCGCCATTTGCGCCGCCGCGCATATCAGTACCACGGAAGCTTGCTGCGGATGCCCATGCGGTACGAACCAGCTCTGAAATAGTCAGTCCTGACTCTATAATTTCAGATTTCAGATCTTCAACCTGCTGGTCGTTGACTAGCGTGTAATCGGCTTTTGGCACAATATCCTGCCAGACCATTTTGGCATCGGGGGCAAGCGCGCCCAGATAGCGCGACCGCGGACCCAGATCACGGTGGGTTAGCTTAAACCAGGCGCGGGCAAAGGCATCTTCAAAGTCTTTTGGATTATCGAGAAAGCGTTTTGAGATTTTTCTGTATTCAGGGTCCATTTTCAAGGCAAGATCAGTTGTAAACATAATCGGAGCATGAAATTTTTCAGGGTCATGGGCATCGGGCACCATATTAGCGGCGCTTTCATCGGTGGGGATCCATTGTACGGCACCAGCCGGGCTCTTGGTCTTTTCCCATTCAAAGTTATAGAGGTTTTGAAGGAAGTTATGGGTGAACTGGGCCGGACTTATAGTCCAGGCACCTTCAAGGCCGCTTGTAATGGTATCTGGGCCTTTTCCGGTTTTATAGCTGTTTTTCCAACCGAGGCTTTGTTCCTCAAGGCCGGCCGCTTCGGGTTCGGCGCCGACATATTTTTTGGGGTCAGCGGCACCATGTGCCTTACCGAAAGTATGGCCACCGGCAATCAGAGCAACGGTTTCCTCGTCACTCATGGCCATACGACCAAAAGCTTCCCTGATGGCTTTAGCAGCGGCAACAGGGTCGCTGTTGCCACCGGGGCCTTCGGGATTAACATAGATTAAGCCCATTTGTGTTGCGCCAAAGGGTTTTTGAAGATCGCCTTGAGCATCCCTACGGTCATGGCCCAGCCATTCGCCTTCGGGACCCCAATAGACATCTTCGGGTTCCCAGCCATCAACGCGGCCGCCAGCAAAGCCAAGGGTTTCAAAGCCCATTGATTCCATCGCAACGGTTCCTGCCAAGGCCATAAGGTCGGCCCATGAAATTTTTTCACCATATTTCTGTTTTAGTGGCCATAACAACATGCGGGCTTTATCAAGATTGGCGTTATCCGGCCAACTGTTTAAAGGTGCAAAACGTTGCATACCACCGTCAGCGCCGCCGCGGCCATCGGTGACGCGGTATGTACCGGCGCTATGCCAGGCCATACGAATGAAAAACGGGCCATAATGTCCGTAATCGGCAGGCCACCAGTCCTGCGAGGTTGTCATGACATCTTCCAGATCTTTTTTAACTTTGTTCAGATCAAGTGATAGAAAAGCCTGTTCATAATCAAAATCATCGCCCATCGGATTTGATTTCTGGGCGTTGGTCCGTAGGGGGGATAGGTCCAGACGGTTCGGCCACCAGTGCTGGTTATTGATATCGGCTTCGGTCTGGTGCGCGGCTGTGGCGCTTTTGTCGCTTTTTGAAATATCGCGTAGCTCCGCACCATTCTGAGCCTGCGCTGCTGTAGTCAATGCGATCGTAGATACGCCCACGGCCAGAACGGTTGTAAAGAACTTAACTTTCGTAAACATGCTTAATCTCCTGTAGATGTTCAAATTGTTATATGATTAAAAGAATAATAAAACCTTACAATTAATATAGTATATTGTTTCTATCGATACGATAGGCTTTTCTTATTAACGGTTTCGTTTGATGCGGGCCTGTTGCAGTCTATCAAATTTTATTGATTGATAGCTTGACGTATTGCACGCCTTTGGTGGCGATGCTGAATTCGGGATGCTATTGATATGTTACAAGAATGAGACTGAATAGCTGTGAACTTTTGTGAGGCTTTCTCTCTCCGTCGATTGCTACCCCTTATAATCTTTGAAATGATTTATTTAGGCATGAAACCATAACAGAGGGACAATTTTAAAAAAATAACTTAGTTAGCCTGATAAGGCTCTCGCTTGTTCCAAAAAACAATAGCCGATAGAATAACGGGGCTTTTAATCAACCAGACTGGATATGTTTATATGAATGATTTTATCAACACGCTGCTTGGCCGGATGACGCTGGCGGAAAAAATTGGCCAGCTTAATCTGGTTACACCCGGCGGATTTAGCAATACGGGTCCGGTTGTGACGGAAGATGTCGAACAGAAAATCACGAGCGGCCAGGTTGGCGGTATGTTTGGTATTTACGGTGCGGCTGAAATCCGGCCTTTACAAAAACGGGCCGTTGAAGAAAGTCGTCTTGGTATTCCTTTACTGTTCGGGTTGGATGTTATCCATGGCCATAAAACGATCTTTCCCATACCGCTCGGCCTTGCTTGCAGCTGGGATATGGCATTGATCGAGCGTACTGCCCGTATCGCTGCGATTGAAGCTACGGCAGAGGGTGTCCCTTGGGTTTTTTCACCTATGGTTGATATTGCCCGTGATCCCCGCTGGGGACGTAGCGCCGAGGGCAGTGGTGAAGATCCGTATCTGGGCAGTTGTATTGCACGGGCAATGGTCGTCGGCTATCAAGGCACTGACCTGTCACAGCCTGATACGGTCATGGCTTGTGTTAAACATTTCGCCCTTTATGGCGCGGGGGAAGCGGGCCGTGATTACAATACCGTAGATATGAGCCGCATCCGAATGTATGAAACTTATTTACCACCTTATAAGGCTGCCATTGATGCCGGTGTCGGCAGTATTATGTGCGCTTTTAATGAGATTGATGGTATTCCCGCCACTGGTAATAAATGGTTGATGACAGATTTGCTCCGCACAGATTGGGGCTTTGATGGTCTGGCGGTATCGGACTATACCGGAGTTAATGAAATGACCGCTCATGGTGTCGGAGATCTAAAAGCGGCGTCGGCCCTTGCGCTTAATGCCGGCACGGAGATGGATATGGTCGGTGAAGGTTATTTAACAACTTTAGAACAATCGATCAAAGACGGCACCGTCGATGCGCAAAATATTGATATGGCCTGCAAGCGTGTATTAGAAGCCAAATATAAGCTGGGACTTTTTGACGATCCATACCGTTATATCAATGAAAAACGTGCAACAGGGGTTTTGACGGCAGAACACCGTAAAGTCGCCCGTGATGCAGCTGCCAAAACCTGCGTATTGCTGAAAAACGAAGATCATGTCCTGCCCTTAAAAGCCAAAGGTAAAATTGCAGTGATCGGTCCCTTGGCCGCGGATCAGAGAAATATGCTCGGCACATGGAGTATTGCCGGTGACTGGCGCTTATCAAGCTCTGTCCTTGACGGTATAAAGGGCATTGCCGGTACCGATGCCGAAATTCTTTATGCCCGCGGTGCCAATATTACCGATGATCCCATATTGGCCGAACGTCTTAATTTTGCCGGAGATAAAGTCGATATTGACCCGCGTCCTCAGGCTGAGCTTATAAACGAAGCCCTGCTTTGTGCGGAGGCTGCAGATGTTATTGTCGCCGTTTTAGGTGAAGCGCAGGAGATGTCCGGCGAAGCGTCCAGCCGGGCTGATATTGGCATCCCAGCCGATCAACAGGGTTTATTAAACGCCCTTGCTGCAACCGGAAAACCTTTAGTGTTGGTTATTACCGCAGGCCGGCCCTTGACCCTGACCTGGGAACAAACGCATGCTGATGCCATTCTTCTGATGTGGTTCGGCGGGACGGAGGCGGGACACGGTGTTGCTGATGTTCTTTTTGGCCGTTACAACCCATCAGGGAAACTGGTAAATAGCTTCCCTGTTCATGTCGGGCAGGTTCCTGTTTACTACGCTCATAAAAATACCGGACGGCCTTACGGTGGAAATATGCTGGAGAAATTTCAATCCCGCTATCTTGATATCCCGAATGAACCTCTATACCCCTTTGGTTTTGGTCTCAGCTATACCACCTTCACCTATGGTGCCCTTAAGCTTGATAAGACAAGTCTTTGCGGGGACGACACTCTAACGGTGCGTATGACATTGTCCAATAGTGGTATGATAGACGGGGCGGAAACTGTTCAGCTTTATATCACAGATCCGGTTGCAAGCGTCACACGCGCCGTTAAGGATTTGCGCAGTTTTAAAAAAATATTTCTCAAGGCTGAGGAAAGCACGGAAGTCGCGTTTAGAATCACAACAGAGGATCTGAAGTTCTTTAACGCTGATCTTATTCATGATTGGGAAGCGGGTGAATTTATTATTCACGTCGGCCCAAACGCCGCAGATGTTCAATCGGCAACGGTTCGGTGGATGCGGAATTGATACCCCGCTCGGCTTTTCTTTCATAATTCTAAAAACATGCTATAATACCGTATGTTTAAAAAACATTTCGAAAAAGGCGCGGATCACAAAGCCGCAGTCCCGAAAAAGCTTTCTGATACGGATCTTCTGGATCTGGTTCAGCGCCGTACCTTGGCGTATTTCACTGATTTTGCCCATCCTGCTAGCGGTATGGCCCGCGAACGGAGCAATGTTGTTCAAAATTACGGGTATAATCTTGATTGTGTCACGTCAGGCGGTACCGGATTTGGCATCATGGCAATGATCGCTGGCACATCACGCGGATGGCTTAAGCCGGATGACACTTTGGACCGCGTTACAAAAATTGTTGATTTTCTGGAAACTACTGAAAAATATCACGGCGCTTTTCCTCATTTTATGAATGGTAATACAGGAAAAACTATTCCTTTTTCTGAAAAAGATGATGGCGGTGATTTGGTCGAAACCTCGTTTCTAATTATGGGACTGTTAACGGCACGTCAATATTTCGCAAATAATCCCAAAGCTTCTGATCTATGCGATCGCATCAACACAATCTGGAAAAATGTTGAATGGGACTGGTACACGAAGAATAATTCAGACACGCTTTACTGGCATTGGAGCCCCAATCACGGATGGGATATGGATCTGCCGGTTACAGGCTGGAATGAATCGCTTATTACCCATGTTCTGGCCAATGCCTCTCCCACCCATCCCGTTCCGAATTCCGTATATGAGCAATCATGGCTCAAGAGCAACGATTTTAAAAATGGTCAGGATCATGGCGGCATTGTTCTGCCTTTGGGTCCAGATCGAGGCGGGCCATTATTCTTATCGCATTATTCTTTTATGGGGCTGAATCCAAAAGGCATGACAGATGCGCATGCCGATTACTGGCAACAAAACCGCAATCATGTCTTGATCAATCGGGCGCACTGTATTCAAAATCCGCACGGCTATAAGGGTTATGGCGAAAACTGCTGGGGACTGACGGCTAGTGATGATCATAATGGCTATGCAGCGCATGCACCCGATAATGATACAGGCGTGATTTCTCCGACAGCAGCCTTGTCATCTTTCCCTTATACACCCCGTGAATCCATGCAGGCGCTGCGCTATTTCTATGAAGAGAAAGGGGATAAGATTTTCGGGAAATATGGTTTTAAGGATGCCTTTAACGAAACCGAAGACTGGATCGCTGACAGTCACCTCGCGATTGATCAGGGTCCAATTGTCGTGATGATCGAAAATTACCGGTCCGGTTTATTGTGGAAGCTTTTCATGAGCTGCCCCGAAATCAAACACGGGCTTGATAACCTTGGCTTTAAAACGCCTGTCGCAAAACCGTCTATAACACCACCCGGAAAATCTCCTTAATCATTACAAGCATGTCTTGATGTAAGTTTCTAACGCCTTGTGTTATGGATTTATTCACAGCATGTTATTACACTAAATGGTAACTGCATTCTAAACAGAAAGTCACACAAATAAATGAGTTTTGAAATTTTTCTTGCCACCGCGCCGGGTCTGGAAAGCTTGCTGTACGACGAAGTGCGCAGCAAAGGATTCAAGCAGGCCAAAGCAACAAAAGGCGGCGTTACAATTAAGGGCGGCTGGCCGGAAGTATGGCGTGCAAACCTTTGGGTTCGTGGCGCTTCGCGGGTTCTGGCACGCATTGCTTCATTTCAGGTGTTGCATCTGGCGCAGCTTGATAAACGCGCCCGTGAAGTGCTTTGGGGGGATATCCTTAATCCTGATAGGCCTTTCCGTGTCGAGGTGGCTTGTTCGAAATCCCGTATCTATCATTCAGGTGCCGCTGCCGAGCGGATTGAAAAAGCAATCACCGAAACATTAAAAGCCAGTCTTTCACCGGACGCTGAGATCACCGTCATGGCACGTATCGAGCGTGATATATGCACGATCAGCGTCGATACATCTGGTGACCTGTTACACAAGCGGGGTTTTAAGGAGAGGGTGAACAAAGCGCCGATGCGCGAAAATATGGCGGCACTTTTTCTGCAGCAATGCGGATATAAAGGCACCGAACCTGTTTTCGATCCGATGTGCGGGTCAGGGACCTTCGTCATCGAAGCCGCAGAGATTGCCGCACGTCTCAATCCGGGACGGGCACGGCATTTCGCATTTGAAAAACTCGTAACATTCGATCGGCCAGCATGGGAGAAAATGCGAAGCGTTCAACGGCAAGCCAACACAGATATTCATTTTTACGGCAGTGATAGAGATGAAGGCGCAATAAAGATGAGCGCTGAAAACGCTGCGCGGGCGGGGGTGAGTGAATTTACAAAGTTCAAACAGGAAACGATTAGTGACATTAGCCCGCCGACCAGCACGCCTGGCCTTGTCATTCTTAACCCTCCCTATGGCACCCGTATGGGTGATAAAAGAAAACTGATGCCGCTCTACCAA
>Ga0306901_1000550_pt1 | contig 15364 bp, 10 predicted proteins | sample AntRauMFilla3767_FD_190431 | JGI IMG/M metagenome (GOLD analysis project Ga0306901, IMG submission 190431) | Saline lake microbial communities from Rauer Islands, Antarctica - Metagenome Filla 3 #767 (v2) (version 2) | ecosystem: Environmental > Aquatic > Non-marine Saline and Alkaline > Saline ... | reverse complement strand
GTTTTGTCAATATTCCATTGCACTATTGCCAGGCTGTTTTCAAGCCGGGCTGAGCTTGCCTGAATACCTTCAAGCACATTCATAAAAGCGTTGGGGTCGTCCTGATAATCCCAGGGCGAACGAACAATAACGGCATCAAACACATCCCAATTCGTAGCATTGCGCCAGGGGACGGGCTCTGCCAGCCATCCTACTTTTTTGAGCGGTTCATACAGTAGGTGATCATAGCATTCAAAAGCATTGAGGTTAGCCATGCTTAAAAACGCGCAACGGTTCATAGAAAAAAGGTAGCTTAAAAATTATTTATGAGAGGCCTTTGCATAACCTACGTCTATTTTCCCGAACCGTCGGGACTACGCTGCGCTCTCCGTAGGAGTCCTTCGGACAATATGACGTCAGTCTGAGCGTGCCTCCCGAAGGGATGCCTATGGCAAAAGGCATACCTACGGTGCAATGAGTACCGATTACTTCATCGGGTCCCGAATAATCGGGAAAGACTCTTGGATAGTATTTCAAAAGGCCTCTATGCCGCATTGAGCGGTTGAAATAAAAACACCATCTGGCAGCGTTTCGGTGGTTTTTTTCTGAAACGCTGTTAGCATGAGGAATCAACGCAGTCAGGTCTTACAGACTCTGACAGGTTGATTTAGTCGGGTTATTTATATCACAAAAAAAAGGCCGCTTTCTTAACAAGCGGCCTTTCTATTTAAGAATTAAAAAACGGAAATTAGATGTTATCAACTTTTCCGCTGTTTTTCCAATCCTGTATTTCCAGACGGACTTCTTGGGACTTCTTCTTAATGGTTTGAAGTGTTTTTCGGGCGCGCGTACCGGCAGCCTTATTCCCCTTGTCGTAGAATTTGGAAAGGTCAGGACGTAACTGATCCATGAGATCATTCATTTCATCATATCTGCTCATTAGTAAACTCCGTATTTATTTATAATTATATTTATGGAAAATGTTGATATCGGGTTACCCCCGTAATATCGAATGCATGAATCTATGTATTAGCAGCTCTTCTGTCAAGTTAAAAAGGGTTTTAATTGATATAAATCCATTTTATTGCTGCACTTCGTTCAAAAAAGCGTCCAAAAATTTGTAAAAAATAAAAATTAGTGAATAAAAATGTGATTTTTTTGAGCTACCGGATCCTGAAAATCACGGGCTGTTGAAAGCCGCAGAGGCTTATTAAAATCTTTGAATTCTTCCGGGATATTTTTGTCCGCAAACGCATCGGGCATATTATTCCATCTAATTTCATCCGGTTTTTCTTTGATGATAACTTCATCCTCATCCGCTTTCGAAAACGCGTATATACCGTTTACATCAATCTGATGCTGTAAAAAAGCCACCATTTGAGCGAGCGGAATAACATGGGGTGATGCAGATTGTTCATCCCAAACCAAGGTGGATATAAGCAAAACGGGGCCTTCCGGCAGGCGATCAATAAAATCAGTATCCATTGAAAGTTGGCCCTTGCTGCGGGTTATCAATTTGCGCTGGTAGCCGTTTACGCCCACCGCCGAAATACCCTGATCAGCTAAAAGGGCAATGAGTCGATGGTTGAGGTCTTTGATGCTGCGCCGGGTAGCCTGTTCTCGCATCACCCCGGTTTGCATGATGCGTTCAGTGTAGGCACTGTCGCCGTGTACCAAAATGGGGTGCGTATTATGCTGTTCACTGATTGCTTTGGCAAGCGCGGTGAGAAATAATCCGTTGTCGAGGTGCGCGTAATCCAGGGCGGCAATATATTTCATCATCAAGAATCGGCGATTTTTTTATGAAGATTAGCTGATTGAAAATTGTAGGGCAGTAAATCAGAGCTGTAATGTGTGGAGGTGCTTCCGTCAGCGTGGTATAAATGCACGGGTTGATGGGGCAGATGTTCGATAATCACTTGTCGGCAAGCACCGCAGGGACTGCTGTATTCTCCGCTGCGTGTACAAATATGGAGCGCTTCGAATTTTTTTTGACCATATGACAGTGCTTTGGCAAGCGCCACACGTTCGGCACACAACCCTTTGCTCCAGTCATTAAGTTCAATATTTACGCCGCTCACAAAGCCATGTTCAGTTTCCAGCAGAGCAGAAACAGGAAAGTCGGATTCTGCAACCATCGCATCATCTAAAAGCTGCTTAAGTGTGCTTTTGATGTCATCAACCTGCAACAGAACCGGCTTGAATGAAATTTCGTTGAGCGAATTTAACGCATGTACTGCGAGTTTCCATTGGTTTTTCCAGAAGGGGAGTGCGGGGTGATCCGTTTGTCGATCAACATATAATATCTGTGGCTGCTTTCCTTCACCGAGGCAGCAAAAAAGTGCATTTTGTATGGCCGAAATGGTAAGCGGAAAAGAAATATTTTCAACCCGAACACCCGGAAAAAAGTCGCCGCTTTTGCTTTCTACTACGGCCGCAGTCCGACGGCTGGAGTAGGGAGCGTGGCTGCGTTTTTGTAGTTCAGAAATATTCATTCTTCTTTGATTGATGAAATGATTGCATCGGCAATAGCGGCCCGCACCTTGCTAATATTTTCTCCATACGAGCGCTTGGGATAGGTGCGGTTGGTTAACAGAATGATGGCGATATCTTTCTCCGGATCAACCCACATACTGGTTCCGGTAAACCCAAGGTGGCCAAATGTTTTTGTGCCGGCTAACGATCCGGCGGTGCTAAACCCAACCGGACTCTTGCGGTCGAAGCCGTAGCCGCGATTATGCAGCGAAGATTGGCTGCTTGTAAAGGTCGCAATGGTCTCCGGGCTAATGTACGAATGTCCGGCATACGATCCTTTGTTTAATAGCATTTGGGCAAAAATGGACAGATCCTGGATATTGGAAAACAATCCCGCGTGCCCGGCCACGCCATCAAGAAACCAGGCGCGTTCGTCATGTACTTCAGCCTGAATAGTTTTGTTGCGGTAACTTTCGTCTACTTCGGTGGGCGGTATACGGCTGGAGAGCCACGACCCCACCGCTTTGGGGTTAAAGGATGTCGATTTCATTCCCATTGGCTCGTAAAAATGCTGCCGCGCATATTCATCCAGCCGCTGCCCGGAAACCTGTTCCACAATGCGCGCAAGCAGAATGAACCCCAGGTCGCTGTATACATATTTGGTGCCCGGATCGTTGATAAGTGGTTCATTTTTTACAGCCTCCAGAATTTCATCGCGTGTTTTCAGTTCATCAACGTACACGCGGAAGGCCGGCAGCCCGGAGGTGTGCAGCAGCAGATGGCGCACCTGGATATTCGCTTTTTTACCTTCCTTAAATTCCGGAATGTATTTCGATACCGGTTCGTCCAGGCTTATTTTCTTCTCGTCTGTCAGTTTCATGATCGAAGCCGTGGTAGCCACCACTTTTGTAAGCGATGCCAGATCATAGACATCATTGGGTGCCACCCGGGTTGATTTATTATAGGTGTGATAGCCGCTGGCATTGCAGTAGGCCAGCATGCCATCCTTTACCACCCCCACCACGCCGCCGGGAAAAGTAGAGTCGGCAATGGCATTTTGCATGATGCGATCAACCTTTTTGAGGGCCTCGGTTGAAAGCCCGGCTGTTTCCGGAGAATCAAAACATTTTGAAGCACGCGGTTGCTTAATGCCGGCTCCCAAATCGTATAGGTCGGGAATGCGGATGGGCAGGGTGCCGCCAATAGCACTTTGGCCAAACAGGGCAGGGACGGTGTTCTCCATTTGATGTTCGGAGTCATCCCAGGCCAACAGTTGCACTTCGGCATCGGGCAAATCATTTACAACATACGGGTTGCCCAATGAAAGGAGTGCTTTTGGGGTTTGTGGTGGAAGTTTATTCAAGAATTTTTTTTGCCGATCGGTGAACTGTTTGTCATCCTTGGAATTAACGCTCACGTATGATCCCACGATTATCAGATCGGCCCAGCGGGCATCGCGCAAAATATTACGCTGCTCTTGGTCGCCGGCCCGTTGGTCAAAAACTTCAAACCGTACGCTCCGATGATATCGACGCACTTGTTGAGCCAGGTACTGGCCGGTGTCACCGTCGTTGTCATTGGCGATGGACAGCACCAAAATACGCTGAAAGCGGCTCGATTTTATAGGGACAATGCTGCCCTCGTTCTTAAGCAACGTAAGCGATTCACGGGCAATTTTATCGGCCATCAGCTTATTTTTTGCACTGCTGACGTTCGTACTCAGCTTATTAATATCCACCTGCGAATTCTCAAATAAACCGGCCTCTTTCTTCCAGCGCAGCAGTTTGCGCACGGATCTGTCGATGCGTTCTTCAGTAATTTTATCGTCTCTTACGGCCTGTTCAAGCGTTTCAATGGCCGAAAGTTCATTAGGGCTCAACAGCATAATATCTGCTCCGGCCTGCAGGGCATATACAATAGCATCACCCGCGGAGTAGTACGATGAGATTCCGCTCATTTCCAGGGCATCGGTCACAATCATTCCGTTAAAACCAAGCGAATCAACCAAAATTCTATTTAATACTGATGGATCGAGCGTACTGGGCCGCCCCGGATTCTGGCTGATGTTTGGAAAATTAATGTGTGCACTCATCACGCTGGGCACCTTGGCGTTGATCGCGGCCTGGAATGGTACGAGCTCGATCGAGCTCAATCTGTTATAATCAGCATTGATGACCGGCAGCGCATAATGCGAGTCGGTATCGGTGTCGCCATGGCCGGGAAAATGTTTGGCCGTCGATTTCACACCTTCTGATTCAACGCCTTCAATGAACCGTGTGCCAAAGTCGGAAACAATTTGCGGATCACCCGAAAAAGAACGCACATTGATGACCGGGTTACGCGGATTGTTATTAACATCCAGAACCGGCGCAAAAATTTGGTTCACCCCCAGCGCTTTTGCCTCTTGAGCGGTAATTTTACCGGCTTGGTACCCGTAGTTTGGGTTGCCGGTAGCGCCAATGCCCATGGCCGGGGTGATGCGAGTAGTCCCTTCAACCCGCATGGCTGCCCCAAACTCCATGTCCTGCGTAATCCAAAGAGGTATGTTGCTTCGGGCCTGTAGTTTATTGGTCAGTACGGCTTGTCCATACACGCTTCCTTTAAAAAATATGATTCCGCCTACGTTAAAACTGTCAACCCTGGCAGCAAGATTTTGATATTCTTCAGCTTCTTCATTTTGAAAATAGCCGCGGGCGCGTACGAAAAGCAGTTGCCCGATTTTTTGCCGCAGGGTCATGTGTTGCAGCATTTCATCAACGGATAGGGTGTCGGGATTTAATTTTTTTATGTTGGCCCGCTCAAAAGAAGGTTGAGGTACTTCGGGCGTAACGCTTTCAGGTGGAACGGTTTCTGCTGATGGTTGCGAAACTTGAGATTCAGGTTTTGAGCTACAGGCCGTGGTGCCCATTGACCCCGCCAGAAATACAAAAGCAGCTCCCGCGTGAATACACTTTTTGAGTAAAAATCCGGATAAAAAAGACATGGAATTAACTTAGCTAACTGACAATAGTTTTCCAGAACATAATTGAATTTAGCAGTGTAATCAATATCGGTAATATTTTGATAACCACGCGGCTATTTTTTGGGCGTTAGCGTGGTTGTTGCGTGCTCTTTAAAAGCGCTGCTGTCCTGATATAAAAATTTATACTGCCCGTTCAGCCAGCTGTCGGTTTGGTCGCCGTAAAATTCAGAAAGCGGATTACCCGACTGCCCGGTTGGCAAAATGGAAAGCGATCGGTGGTTTGTTCCCAAATCAACAAGGCGCCTGATGGATGCACCGACCCCCATATCAAATGGATTACTCCAAAGATATCCGCCATTATTAAGGCTCAGGGCATGCCCGCCGGCCGGGAAAGGTCCCCTGTTGAACACGTTTTTGACTATCATTTTTAACGATGATGATGCATCATCTGCCGCGGCTGCCTGGCTTAAAAAAGGAGGCCTGAGCGTAAGGGTGTGCAAATTTCCCCAACGCCATTGCGAGGGATCAGGGCCTAATTTTCCACGCAGCTCATCAAGTGTTTGCTGCATACTTTGCCGGATGATTTGCTGCCGGGTCTCCGTTTGAGGGGTATTCACATCATCAAAAAATGGGCTTCCGTTTTCGAGCATGCGTTTTAAAATTCGCGCCGGCTTGGCCGAGTAGGAGATAAAAAGATCATAAAGTTGACCGCCCATTTCATCCCGAAAGGTGTTTTTCGATAACTGAAGGATAAACATATCCATGATGGAAGCGGCTGTCTCGGAGGGTTGATAGGTGTAATCCCAATTTTGAAGGTAACTGACAGCTGTTGTAAATGATGAGTCGGGATCACTTTGCAGGGCCGGAATGATGATGCGCGTTACCGCCCGGGCATAGGAGGAATACGTATCATTTTGCATGATTTGAAATGCCTCAAGGCTCAAATTATCATTATTTGACAGATATTCTTCGATGCGCCGGTACCGCGATTGTGGCTGCCAGTACACCGATAAATAATAGGGATAGGCATCATCAACAATGGGGTTATTGGCATTGCCCACCCATCCATTGTTCGGGTTGATGGTATGCGGTAATTCATCAAAATTTACGTATCCCTTCCAGTCTAATTGCGGCTGCCAGCCGTTGCGCACAATGATGGGATTACCATCACGAATGGGTACATTTGCGGCCGTAAATCGAGCTATATTTCCGGCGGTATCTGCATAAATAAAATTCTGAGCGGGATTTTTAAACTGTTTCACCCCTTTTTTGAATGCATCAAAATTGGTAGCCCAACCCATTTGTTGAAGAGCACTTATATCCATGGTCGGCTCCAGGCCGGTCCACTGCATGGTGATAATTTTGCCTTCTGTAAGCTTTTGATAGGGATAAATATCTGTTATTACTGGCCCATGCTTTGTAAGCCTCCGAGTGAAGGTGACATCATCGCTATTTTTTACTTTTATAAGTTCTCGCTGTTCAGTGAATTTTTTATACACCGGTTCGCCGGCCAATGAATCCAGCAGGTATCGGCCGGAATCATTCGGGTGGGTGCGTTCTTTGAAGAAATCCGTATCGTCCAGCATTACATTGGTGAGTGACCAGGCCAGTACATCATTTTGTCCGAGCACAACGGAAGGTACACCGGGGAGCGTGGCGCCGGAAAGATTTTTTCCATCCACATTCAGATGCACTTCGTACCATTTACCGGGAATGCCGAGCCCCAAATGCGGATCACCCGCCAGCAAAGCTTTGCCGCTGCTGCTTTTGCTTCCATCAACAGCCCAGGCATTGCTACCGGTAGAAAGCCCTTGCGAGCCCCTTATTTTTGCGTAGCTGGCTTGCAATTTTAGTAGTGCGCTCAGGGTATGGGTCAGGGATGAATCCCCGCGAGAAACTTCGGGTAGATTGGTCGATATTTTTGAATTGGGAAAGAGTTCAGAAAACTGCCCGGTAGATAGTTCATTAAATAAAACGGTATAAATAAGCTCCGTTTTCCAGGCCAGATTCAGCTCCCAGGCCATCAAACGGCTGATAGCAAGCGTATGCATGGGCGTCCATTTGATGGGGGAGATACCGGCCAGGGCAAACTGCGGCGGCAACTCTTTTTTATGATTCTGTATGTACTTATTTACGCCATCGGCATAGGCCTGCAATATTTGACGCGTGGAATCCGGGAGTTGAGTTTCTATTTTTTCTGCAACGCGCCAAAACCCGATTGTACGCTGCATTTTGTCAATATTCAACAGATCTTTGCCAAAAAATTCTGCAAAACGTCCCTCCGCCGCCATTTGTGCAATCGTCATTTGCCAAAGGCGATCTTGGGCATGTACATAGCCCACGGTGTGATACAAATCCTGCTTGTTTTGAGCATAGATATGCGGCACGCCGTACTTATCCCATTTAATTTCCACATCGTTCTGCAGGCCGGCCATTTCGGTGGTCGACTGATAGTCGGGCAGCGGGCGGTAGAATGTCCAATAGATGGCCAGGCTTGCAACCCCGATCAACAGCATGCCTGCAAAAAGTATAATTTTGAAAAAGCGTTTCATATGACGGAACGTGAAGTATTACCTTGTGAGGGAAAGTACAAAACATGTACCTGAATGAATACCAATGAATCATTGAAAATGCTCAATAAAATTAATACTCTCTACGTATTCATAATGAGATTATAAAATTTTTCAACTTTTTTAAGTACGCGATTATTTCGCATCTAAATTCCAAATTAATTGAGCAGGTATGAGCATAAAACAAGTAGCAGTTATTGGCGGCGGCACCATGGGCAACGGAATTTCGCACGTTTTTGCCATGAATGATATAACCGTTCACCTTGTAGAGACGAGCGAAGAACTGGCCCAAGAAGCGACTTCCACCATTGCAAGGAATTTGGACCGCATGGTGAAGAAAAAGAAAATTGATGAAGCTAAAAAAGATAAAACGCTGGACGCTATCAAATCTTTCACCAATGTAGGTGAAGCCGTTTCTGATGCTGATTTGGTGGTGGAGGCAGTGCCGGAAAACTTTGAACTGAAGAAAAAGATTTTTGCGCAGGTTGATGAAGCTGCCCCTTCCCACGCTATTTTGGCTACCAATACCTCTTCTATTTCCATCACAAAAATAGCAGCCACCACATCGCGGGCCGAAAAATTTATCGGTATGCATTTCTTTAATCCCGTTCCGGTGATGAAGCTGGTGGAAATTGTGAAGGGGTTTGAAACGAGTGACGAAACGTTCAACTTGGTTGAAGAAACCGCTAATAAGCTGGGCAAGACGCCCGTTCCGGTTGAAGATTTCCCCGGTTTTGTGTCAAATCGTGTGCTTATGCCAATGATTAATGAGGCTATCCAATGCGTGCACGAAGGGGTAGCAACACCCGAAAATATTGACTCCGTGATGAAGTTGGGTATGGCGCACCCAATGGGGCCGCTGCGACTGGCGGATTTTATCGGGCTTGATGTGTGTCTTGATATTATGAATGTGCTGCATGGAGGATTTAAAGATTCAAAATACCGTCCGAGCCCGCTGTTGGTAAAAATGGTTGATGCGGGAAAGCTGGGTAACAAAACCGGCGAAGGTTTTTATGAGTATGAATGATAAAAATTAACTGCTGAGAGGGAGTTGAACTCCCGGAGATCATAATTTATTCTTCGAAGGTACAACCCTCTCACAGCATTGTAGATCCGCCGGCTGGTGGAGAGAGATCTTTGTTTTTAAAAATACTGAACAGAAAGATTGAAGAATTAAAGATTTCTCACTGCGTTCGAAATGACAAACAAAAATTTATCAATTAAATGAGTTGAGAACGTATGTCCGACCTTAAAATTCATACTATAGAAGAAATTCAATCGGCCCGCCAAAAGCTGGGAAACAAGGTGCGGCATACACCGGTTTGGGAATGGAAGAGCCACGAAAAGGATGCGATTTTTGGCAAGCAAACTCAGCTGCATTTAAAGCTGGAGCTGTTTCAGTATGGCGGCAGTTTTAAAGCCCGCGGCACGCTTATGAATATGTTCAATCTTTCCGATGAGCAATTACAGCGCGGGGTAACCGCGGTGAGTGCCGGTAATCACGCTATTTCTGTAGCCTACGGTGCTAAAACGTTAGATACATCGGCAAAAGTGGTGATGCCGGAAACAGCCAATAAGGCCAAAGTAGAGCGCTGCAAATCATTTGGAGCCGAAGTAGTGCTCGTTGAAAATGTCCACACAGCGTTTGAAAAGGTAAAAGATATTGAAGAGGACGAAGGCCGGCATTTCATTCACCCGTTCGAGGGCCCTTTAACGGCTTTAGGCACGGCAACGGTGGGGCTGGAGTTGGCCAACCAAGTTTCTAATCTGGATGCGGTGATTGTGCCCGTAGGCGGCGGGGGACTCATAGCCGGAATTGCAAATTATCTGAAACAGTTAAATCCGCAGATTAAAATGTATGGGGTGGAGCCGGAAGGGGCGGACAGCATGAACCGCAGTTTTGCAACCGGCCGGCCCGAAGAAATTGAAAAAGTCAGCACCATTGCCGACAGCCTCGGGGCCCCCCACGCCGCTCCTTACAGCTTTGAATTAACGCGTACATTTGTTGATGAAATGGTAACGGTCACAGATGCTCAACTGGCTGATAGCATGGAATTACTATTCAACGAAATGAAACTGGCTGTGGAACCGGCGGCCGCTTCCTCAACCGCGGCCTTGCAATATCAGCTGCTCGACGAACTGCGCGGTAAACGAGTAGGCATTATTGTTTGTGGCACTAACATCGATTTGGAAACGTACTATTCGAATATTACCGAGAATTAGAAGTACACCTATGTAAATCGATTTGTATAATTGATCTTTTAAACAAAGTTAATACATGATCGAATTGCCAATTCGATCTACATTCACCTATAGGTATTGATAAGACTTTTAGTTGATCAACATTCTGAAAACGTACAATAAAAAAAGAAAATAGAGGTGTAGAGCGATTTGATAAATCGCTCATATCATCCAGATAGTTGAGTTGAGAATATTGTTGTAGATTGATTTGTTTAATCGATCTTTTAAACAAAGTTAATACATGATCGAATTGCCAATTCGATCTACATTACTTGCTACCAAAAATGATAGATCTCCGCAGCGATACTGTTACAAAACCCACCGAAGAAATGCTGCAGGCCATGATGGAAGCGCAGCTCGGTGATGACGTTTTTGCAGAAGACCCCACGGTTAATGCTTTTCAGCAAAAAATGGCTGATCTTTTTGGCTTTGAAGCCGGCCTTTTTGTACCCAGCGGGGTGATGGGCAACCAGATAGCGCTGAAGCTGTTAACCCACCCGGGTGATGAGGTTATCATTGATGAAAAAGGACACATATTTAACTACGAGACCACCAGCGCACCACTCATTTCATCGGTTCAATTGCGCCCGGTATCGGGTATACACGGCAAACTGAATAGTGATGCAATTCGGTCGAGCATGCGCTCGGGTCAGGATTGGGAGCCGCACTCCAAAGCCGTGGTGATCGAAAATTCCACAAATAAAGGCGGCGGCGTTTGCTATTCGAAAGCCGAGCTGCAAGAGGTTCGACATACTGCCGATGATGTCGGTCTTTTCGTACACCTTGATGGCGCGCGCATTTGGAATGCCATGGAAGCCACCGGCATCAAAGCCGATTATTTTGGAAGCGTGGCTGATACTATGACGGTGAGTTTCAGCAAGGCGCTGGGGGCACCGGTGGGCAGCATGATTTTAAGTACGACCAAAACTATAGCCGAGGCCCGCCGCATCCGGAAAATGCTGGGTGGCGGTATGCGTCAGATTGGCCTGTTGGCGGCGGCTGCGAATTATGCCGTAGAACATCACCGCCCGCTGCTGAAAGATGACCACCGCCGGGCGCGCTCGTTGGCCGAAACGATAGACCAATGCTCCAGCCTTTCCATCGACTTGGATACCGTCGAAACCAATATTCTCATTTTTGATGTGCTGGAAGACAGCGCCAATGAAGTCGTGGAGAAGCTGGCCAGCCATGGGATACATCTCGTAAAATTCGGTCCCCAAACCCTGCGCGCTACCTTTCATTTTCAGGTTGATGATGAAGATTTGAAAAAAACGCAAAAGGTTTTCCGGAATCTTTTTGGCTGAATTGTTAAACCTGCCTAAATAAAATGGCACGGCTTTTAAAAGCTGTAAATTTGTTGGCTTTGGTTAATGAGAATTATTATAATTCCCTCGTGTATAGCAGGCCTTTAGTCAACATTAAGTCATTAATCTAATCTATTATGAAACTCAAATTTCCAGCTTGTCTTTTATTTTTAATTTTGGCCGCAGGTAGCATGCAACTGCAAGCGCAGGATGAGTCTGCTGTTTCTGAAGCCAGTTACAACGGAATTGAATTTCGAAGTATCGGGCCGGCTTTTACATCCGGCCGAATTGCTGATATTGCCATACACCCCGATGACGATAATCTTTGGTATATAGGGGTAGGTTCCGGTGGGGTATGGAAGACCAAGAATGCCGGGACGACTTGGGATCCGATATTTGATAATCAATCATCCTATTCTATCGGTTCGGTAACGATAGATCCAAACAGCCCAAGTACCATTTGGGTGGGCACGGGCGAAAATGTAGGCGGCCGTCACGTAGGGTATGGCGATGGCGTTTATAAAAGTGATAACGGTGGCAGAAACTGGAAAAATATGGGCTTGAAAGATTCTGAGCACATCTCCAAAGTAATTGTTCATCCCGAAAATTCTGATGTGATCTGGGTGGCCGCTCAAGGGCCGTTATGGAATAAAGGCGGTCAGCGCGGATTGTATAAATCGTCTGACGGCGGAGAAACCTGGAACAAAACACTCGGCGCCAATGAATGGACGGGCGTTACCGATATGGTGATAGACCCCCGCAATCCCGACGTAATGTATGCCGCAACCTGGCAGCGCCACCGCGTAGTTTATGCCTATATGGGCGGCGGACCGGGAACGGGCATATTTAAAAGCACCGACGGCGGTGAAAACTGGACGGAATTAGAACAAGGACTGCCACAGTCGAACATGGGGAAAATTGGTCTGACGATATCACCCCAAAAGCCTGACATCGTATATGCGGCTATCACGCTTGACCGTACCACCGGCGGTGTATATACCTCAATGAATGCCGGCGGATCGTGGGAAAAAATGTCGAATACGGTAGCCGGTGGAACGGGCCCGCACTATTACCAAGAGCTGTATGCATCACCCCACCAATTGGGTACGATCTATTTGATGGATGTGCGCACGCAGGTGTCGGACGATCACGGAGAAAATTTTCGTACGCTTCAGGAAGAATCCAAGCACTCCGATAACCATGCCATGGCATTTCGCAAAGATGATCCCGACTACCTGCTGATGGGATCGGACGGCGGAATTTATGAGAGTTTTGATCTTGCCGATACGTGGCGTTTTATTAATAATATACCTATCACCCAGTTTCATAAAATGGCGGTTGATGATGCGAAGCCGTTCTATAATGTGTACGGCGGGACCCAGGATAATGGGTCAATGGCCGGGCCATCGCGCACCGATAACAGTGATGGCATACGCAATGCCAATTGGGAAAAAACGCTATTTGCCGATGGCCACGATACGGCCACCGAACCCGGGAAGCCCATTTTCTATGCTGAATCGCAGCAGGGCGGGTTGTACCGAATTGACAAGCGCACCGGAGATCAGGTTTACATTCAGCCGCAGGCCGGCAAGGGTGAAGGATTTGAACGCTTCAACTGGGATGCACCTATTCAAATAAGTCCGCATAAACCGTCGCGCCTCTATTTTGCTTCACAGCGCGTGTGGAAAAGTGAAAACCGCGGCAACAGTTGGACCGCCATTTCTGGTGATTTAACACGCGATCAGGAGCGGCTTGAGCTGCCTATAATGGGTAAGCAAAAGAGTTGGGACAATCCCTGGGATTTCAACGCAATGTCGGTTTATAACACCATTACCTCACTGTCGGAATCACCCAAACAGGAAGGACTGATTTATGCAGGAACGGATGACGGACTCCTTCAAATTACGGAAAATGATGGGGAAAGCTGGCGCGAAGTTGAGGTCGGCAGTATCGAAGGTATCCCGGATAATACCTTTGTGAATGATATCTACGCCGATCTGTATGATGCTGGCACCGTGTATGTTGCGCTGGATAATCACAAGTTTGGTGATTTTAATCCATACCTGGTAAAAAGTACCGACCGAGGCCGTACGTGGACCTCAATCAGCGATGATCTGCCCGATAGGCATGTCGTCTGGCGTGTGGTACAAGATCATGTAGATAAAGACCTTTTATTTGCGGCAACCGAATTTGGGGTCTTCTTTACAAACAACGGCGGTGAGAACTGGATGGAGCTGGAAGGCGGCCTGCCCACCATATCATTCCGTGATATAACCATTCAGCGTGATAAAAATGATCTCGTGGCTGCCTCGTTCGGGCGTAGTATTTATATTTTGGATGATTATACGCCGCTCCGCAATATCGATGATGAAGCACTCAGGCAGGAGGCCGAGCTTTTCCCCACCCGCAATACCTATTGGTACACAGCAAACAATGCGGTAGGGTCCGAAGGGGCCAATACATTTAAAGCGTCCAACCCCCCATCCGGTGCGGTATTTACCTATCATCTGAAGGACGGATATAAATCGCTGGAAGCCCAGCGCAAAGAAGATGAAAAAGGTCTTAATTCCGATGATGATATTCCGTTTCCGGGCTGGGACAAACTGGATGCAGAAAATCGTGAACCTCCCCCCCAAGTGGTTATTACGGTGAAAAATGAAGATGGAAATGTGGTAAACCGCGTTACTGGGCCGGCCACCAAAGGGTTTCACCGCGTCAACTGGGGGCTCGATTATGCTTCCAAAGATGTGGTTGAGATGGGTGAAACGCCTAACGAAGACGGTTTCTTTGGCGGCGGATTTATGACAACGCCCGGTACTTACACGGCCAGCCTTTCTAAGGTGGTGGAAGGCAAGGTAACTGAGCTTTCCGATCCCATAACATTTAATGTGGTACCGCTTCAGGAAGGTACGCTCGAGCGCGTGCCCGACCAAGAAGTGGTTGCATTCCGCGAGAACCTGGAAGCTTTTCAGCAAGAGCTGACAAAAGCTACCAATAATTTGCAAGAACAGCTGCAAAAAATTGAAGCCCTTCAAACAGCGCTTTACCGGGCCAATGAAGAAGCGCCGCAATTATCTGAGCGCATTAATGATGTGCGGATGCAACTGCTTGAAATAAATGAAGAGATGAATGGCAGTGAAGCCAAGAACGAGGTTGGGGTAGGGAATCCGCCCAGCCCGCGTTCGCGCGTATTTGTTGGCTACCGGGCATTGCGAGGCACCTACGGACCTACGCAAATGCACCGCGAGGCCATTAAGATTGGTAAGGAAGAGTTGGATGAGTTTGAGCAAAAACTTAGCCGCATTACTGATGAAATAATGCCCGAGCTTGAACACGGGGTAGAAGATGCCGGGGCTCCGCCCATTGAGGGAATTAACGGTTAAATCAGGTGGAAATCCAATCTCAATGAAAGGGAAGCACCTCAAAAGTGGTTCCCTTTTTTATTTAATTCTCCTCTTTTTCATCAAGCTGGGGATCCAGCAGCGGGTGGTCGCGCTCAATGATAGGCAAATCATAAATGCGGTACACGGCGAACTCAAATTTGTTGTAAATAAAGGGGGCTATTGTTTTGAAGAACTGAAACAGCGACGTGCTGGCTAAACCTTCCTCCAATTCTTTGAAGTAGGCTTCAACAGCGTAATCCAGATATTTTTGTCCTTCAAAGGGCGGCGTATAATATTCGGTGGGTTCGGGCACGTTATAGGTGCCGCTTGAGGGCAACAGAAAATTATTGGTCGAGCGCTCGCTGTGGTAGGGTTGAGGTACCTCTTTTTGCTCGAGTGTGCGCTGCGTAGTTCGACTAGTGTCCGTTTGTTGCGCTGTACTGAGATTTA
>Ga0306901_1000548_pt1 | contig 15377 bp, 16 predicted proteins | sample AntRauMFilla3767_FD_190431 | JGI IMG/M metagenome (GOLD analysis project Ga0306901, IMG submission 190431) | Saline lake microbial communities from Rauer Islands, Antarctica - Metagenome Filla 3 #767 (v2) (version 2) | ecosystem: Environmental > Aquatic > Non-marine Saline and Alkaline > Saline ... | reverse complement strand
GCAAACCCTACCGCGTTCACTCATTCCCAGGCGAAGCGTCCGTCAACCTGTACCGTCTCGCCGTCGACCTCAAGCAGCGACCCCCCGCCCATCGTCGTGATGAGGTCCTCGTGGACCGCGCTGTCGTTGCCGGCCACCCCGTCGGGCAGGCAGGCGTCGTAGGCCCGCCCGAGCGCCAGATGGACGGTCCCGCCCATCTTCTCGTCGAAGAGGATGTTGTCCGTGATACGGTCGACGCCGCGGTTCATCCCGATACCGAGTTCGCCCAGCCGGCGCGAGCCGCCGTCGGTTTCGAGCACCTCCTCGATGACGTCGGCGCCCTGTTCGGCTTCGTAGTCGACCACGACGCCGTCCTTGAACGTCAGTTTCACGTCACGCACGCGGCGGCCCTGGATAGTCATCGGGACGTCGAAGGTGACGACGCCGGCGGTGTCGGCGGGCGCGGTGAAGACCTCGCCCGACGGGAGGTTGTGCGAATCGTAGGTGACGCTGGCGGCGGAGTTGACCGCGATGCGGTCCGCGATATCCAGCGTGAGGTCCGTCCCCTCGTTGCGGATGCGGACCGTCTCGCCGTCGTCGAGGACGTCCTTGAGTTTCGCTTGCTCTTCGGCCAGCGCCTCCCAGTCCCGCAGCGTCGCGTCGTAGACGAACTCCTGGTACTCGGCGTAAGCCATCCCGGCCTGCTGGGCCATCGCCCGCGTCGGGTGCTGGGTCGAGACCCAGTCAGTGTCGAGGCGGGCCTCCCGTATGGCCTGACGAGCTTTCGAGTGGGCCTGCCGGCGGTCGCCTGGTACGTCCGCGCTCCCGGCCGTGTTGTTCGAGCCCTTCAGGATGAGGACGCTGTCGGCGCGTTCGTACAGTCCCAGTTCGTAGTCGGGGTCAGGTACAAAGTCGCCGTCGTGGGCCCGGAGATAGGCTCGCTGGAGCTCGGGTGAGCGGTACGTCGCCAGCAGGTTCGCGCCTTTCTGGCCCAGCTGTTCGGCGACGGCGACGCCCAGGTCGTGGGCCCCCTCGCCGACCTCGACGACGACGTCGTCGCCGGCCTCGATGCGGGCGCTCCACTCCACGAGCGTGCGTGCGTGGTCCCGTATTCGGTCGTCCATGGACGGGGAGAGGTCGGCCGGGGTCGAAAGGGTACCGCCCGACGAGACGGAACAGAATTGGGGGTAAATCTGAAAATCGCTTATACCGACCCGCCAGAGAGTACCATGAGAATACATGGGACTACTCGACGCGTTCGTCGGTGGCTCGGCCGCCGACACGGAGACCGAGGACAGGTACGCGATACTGCTGCAGGCCGGTCCGGACGACGCTCCCGCGGCCAACAACGGCTTCAACTACGCGCTGGAGTTCGACGACGCCGGCTACGACGTCCAGGTGTTCCTCGACGGACAGGCGACCAAGTGGCCCGCGACGTTCGAGGACGACCCCGACCTCCCGTTCAGCTACGACTGGAGACAGATAGAACAGCGTGGGCTGCTCGCCGGCGCCTGTGGCTACTGTGCGAACGCGTTCGACGTCGTCGACGCCTGCGAGCGGTCGGGCATCGACCTCCTCAGCGACGAGGCCGAACACGCGCCGTCCGTCGCGGAGCTGGCCGACGAGGGGTACGAGATGCTGACCATCGGGTGAGGCGGCGCCGGCCTCGTGGCGGCCCGAATCGCAACCACTACCTGCCCGCTCACAGAGTCGCAGGTATGGAACTAGGCGTCATCGGACTCGGACGCATGGGACGCATCGTCGTCGACCGCGTGCTGGATGCGGGCCACGACGTGGTCGTCTTCGATATCGACGAGGAAGCGGTCGCCGACGCCGCCGAGGCGGGCGCACGGTCGGCCGAATCCATCCCCGACCTCGCGCGGTCGCTGTCGGGCGAGAAGCGCATCTGGCTGATGGTCCCCGCCGGCGACCCCGTCGACGCGGCGCTGGACGAACTGGAACCCCACGTCGGCCGCGACGACGTCGTCGTCGACGGCGGCAACTCCCACTTCGAGGACTCGATTCGGCGGGCGGCCAAGACCGAGGCTGCCTATCTCGACTGTGGCACCTCCGGCGGGCCCGCCGGCGCGGAAGTGGGCTTCTCGCTGATGGTCGGCGGCAAGCAGTGGGCCTACGACGAGCTCGTCCCGGTGTTCGACGCCGTCGCCACCGGGCCCGCGGGCCACGACCGCATGGGCCCGGCCGGCTCGGGCCACTACGTGAAGATGGTCCACAACGGCGTCGAGTACGCGCTGATGCAGACCTACGGCGAGGGGTTCGAGCTGCTGGCCAACGGGCGCTACGACCTCGACCTCGAAGCCGTCGCGCGCACGTGGAACAACGGCGCGGTCATCCGCTCGTGGCTGCTGGAACTCTGTGAGGAAGCCTTCCGCGAGGAGGGCAACGCTTTGGGGACCGTGGCAGACCGCGTCGAGGGTGGTTCGACTGGGACCTGGACCGTCCAGGAGGCGCTGGAACAGGAGGTGCCGGTGCCGCTCATCTACCAGGCGCTGGGCGAGCGGTTCGGTTCGCGGGCCGACGACGGCCGCTTCTCGCGGCGGCTGGCCAACCGGTTGCGCTACGGCTTCGGCCGGCACGAGGTTCCCCGTCGGGAGTGAGTGACCGCGTCGCGGTCACGAACGACGGGAGGCGCAGCGTCTCCCGGAAGTGAACGAACGCAACGCGTTCGTGACGGTCGGGAGTGAACGGCGTCCCCCCGGGCTGTCGGCCACTCACGCGACCGAAAAAACAACAGCTAATTAAATCAGTACTCCAAAGCGTCGCACATGGTATCACTGGTAGGCGTCCTCTCCGGGCTCACGCTCACCCTCATCGTCGTAGCCTTGCACTACGCGAAAGGGACCGGCTGGGAGGCACCGGAGGACATCTCGCAAGAGGTCCTCGAACAGCGGGCCGCGACGGTGCCGGAGACGGAGTTCCCGGAGCCGTACAACCGCGGCATCGGTGGTGGCGGCGCGGCGGCCATCCCGGCCGGCGAGGCCGAGGGCGAACTCGGCGAGTCCGAGGAGGAAGCGGAGGACGCGGGCTTCGATCCCGACGCCATCGCCGACGACGAGGTCGAGTACTACGAAGTCGAGTTCGCGAAGGAGGGCGAGACCATCGAGGTCGCCAGCAACGAGAACCTGCTCGAGGCCGGCGAAGAGGAGGGCTGGGACCTCCCCTACGCCTGCCGCGAGGGCCAGTGTATCTCCTGTGCCGGCCAGATCACCGACGGCCCGGCCGAGGAGTACGTCCGCCACAGCCAGAACGACTCGCTGATGGACGACGACCTGGAGGACGGCTACTGTCTGACCTGTGTGGCCTACCCCACCCAGGAGTTCACCCTGGAGACGAGCGAATCGCCGTAAGCAGGCGCAATTTTCTTCGGAGTGTCAGGACGCGATCAGCGGGAGCCAAGAGCAGGCGGTTCGAATGCCTCGCCGCCCCGTCTCGCCGCGTTCGATTGCTACCCTACCAGTACGGTCGAACGGAGGTACCGGAGTCTCGTCACGGACGTGCCCACGATTGCCGAACCCCCAGTCGTGCCAGCGCGCGGTGGACAGCGACGGGGAGTATCACGTCGTATCGTCCGATTCCACACGTCTGGGTGGTGTTCTACGGGACACGTCCAGGACAGGGCTGCGGGCCACGGGTGTGTGCTGGGGCTGGTAAGTCGTCGGTGAGCATCTGCCGGCAGTCCGTCTGTAAGCCATTAGTGGCTTTTGAATAACATATATTAGCGGTGTCGACGAAAACGGAGATGACAACCGTATGACTGCCCAAGAAAACCAGGCGACCGGGCTGGAGTTTTCGCCCAGCGAGAGCGAGCTCGACTACCCGCCACCCGACGAGCTGTTCAAGGCACTGGCAAGCAGCAAGCGACGCCGTCTGCTGGCAGCGCTGCCGGCCCAGTCGACGATGACGCTGGACGAACTCACCGACGTCCTCGTCGGCTGGCAGAGCGCCGGCGACGGCCCCGTCGGTCCCGACGAGTGGGCGAAAGTCAAGATCGAGCTCGTCCACGCCCATCTCCCACTGCTCTCCGACGTCGGGCTGGTCACCTGCGAGGACGAAGAGATAGCCCGAACCCCGTATCCGGAGTCGATCGAGGAGCTGGTAGAGTTCGCCGGGGAGTACGAATCGACGGTCGCGGGCCGCTGATGAGCTTCGGGCGGATTCTCTCGGACGTCGCCAGCCGTGAGAAACGAGTCATCGTCTACGCGCCCGACGACAGCGGGAGCGAACTCGCGGACGTGCTGGCGACGCGGAACCTGACCATCGACCACCGTCAGCTCCCGGCTATCAGCAGCGAGGCCTTCGTCATCGTCAGAGACGGAGGGGAGTTTCAGGGGGCGCTGTCGCTTTCGGATCTGCTGGAGTTTCTCACGCCGCCGATTCGCCGCCCGGACGACCTGGACTCCCTCGCCCGGAAACACCGGATAGTGTACGAGCTGCTCGACGACACCGTCTTCGTCTCGCTGGACCGCCGACAGCTGCTGGCCACCTCCCGGGAGCTGGAAGACCGGGCCTGGCGTACCGGTCACGGCCGTCTGCACGCCGGGTTCCAGCGCGCCGACGCCTTCGAGGCACAGGCGACCGTCTACCGGGAGCTGTCGACCACCGATATCGACATCGACGTCTACGTCCCCGGCGGCGTCTCGGGGGACCCGCTTTCGGACACGCCGGTGACGCTTCACACGCGAGACGGCGACCTCGACCGCTACTGGTTCATCCTGTTCGACGACGGCGAGACGGGCTCCCAGAACTGCGCGCTCATCGCCCGCGAGACCGAAGACGGCCGCTACCAGGGCCTGTGGACGTACAACGAGGCACTGGTCGCCGAGGCGTTCAAAGCCGTCGAGTAGCTACGATTCGTAGGCCTGCTCGATGTCCGTCTTCGCCTGCGGGATGACCCGCTGTTCGGCCCGGCGCATCGACCGCAGCGCTTCGTCGGTGAAATCGACTTCCAGGTTCGGGAGCGCCCGGGCGAGCCCGCCCAGCACGTCGCCGGGGTCGATAGCCAGCTCGAAGGCGAAGGCCTCGCGCTCCTCCCGCAGCGGCGTGGTGAACACGAAGTGCTCCTCGACCATCGACAGCGCCGCCTCGCGGTCGTAGGCCGCGGCCACGGCCTCGAAAAAGTCGTCGCTGTCGGCCGCCACCAGCGGCGCGAGGGCGTCGCCGAAGGCGTGCTGGCGGGCGAGCAGCCGCTCCTTTATCGCCTCGCGGCGCTCGCCGCGCACGTCCCGCCGGAGCGTGTCCCAGTAGAGGTCACGGGCGAGCACCTCGTCTGCGTAGGCCGAAAAGTCCGCGTCGGTGTCGGCAGCGTAGTCGAGCACCGGGTCGAACTGCCGGAGGATGGTCCGCTGGTACTCACGCAACTTGGGTCGGACGACGTGTCGTTCCAGCGGCCGGCTGTTCTTCAGGAGCTTGCTCACCGCGCGGGAACTGCCGCTTCGGGACCCACGGAGGACGGCCGCCACGTCGAACGCCTCGTACGTCTCGTCGACGAGGTCCGAGAGGTAGCGCTCGAACCCCGACTCGACAGCGTCTCGGGTCATAGACGCCCCTGAGGACTCCATCGCCCTATCGTTTGTGCCGAACTCCCACACCGCGAGACTGCCGAACGACTTATGCCGCCGTCCGATAATCACTGGGTATGCCCCAGCGAATATCCCAGTCGGCGGACCCGCTCGCGGCGGCGGGGGAGCGAGAACTCGTCGTCGGCGGCGACCGGCCAATCCGCATCTCGGCGGGTCACCGGCTCATGCACCACGACGGGAAGTGCTCGCGGCCCCACGGCCACAACTACGAGGTCACCGTCCGGCTCACGGGGGAACTCACCGAGGAGGGGTGGGTCGTCGACAAGGGCGAGGTCACGAGCGTCATCGACGAGTGGGACCACCGCTTTCTGGTCGAGGACGGCGACCCGCTAGTCGAGGCCTTCGAGGCGAGCGGCGACGGCGACGCGCTGGTCGTGCTTGACCATCCGCCGACGGCCGAGGTGATGGCCGCGGTGCTGGAATCGCGTCTGACCGACCGGCTCCCCGACACTGTCTCGGACGTGCGCGTGACGGTGCGGGAGACCAGCGAACTCTGTACCCGCTGATGCCGGTCAAAAGCGACACCGACGGGCTGGACGAGGCCGTCGACCGCAGCAACGACGCGGCCGAGGGCGACCTCCCCATCAACGAGCTGTTCTGCTCGCTACAGGGCGAGGGCCGGCTGGCTGGCGTCCCGAGCGTCTTCGTCCGTACGAGCGGCTGTAACCTGCGCTGTTGGTTCTGTGACTCCTATCACACCTCCTGGGAGCCCACGGGCGACTGGTACGGTGTCGAGGATATCGTCGCCGCCGTCGACGAGTACGACGCTAACCACGTCGTCCTGACCGGCGGGGAGCCGCTGGTCCACGACAAGAGTGTGGACCTGCTGGAGTCACTCGCCGACCGGGGCTACCACACCACTTTCGAGACCAACGGCACCATCGCCGTCGACGCGCCCATCGACCTGGCGAGCGTGAGTCCCAAACTCGAATCGAGCACGCCCACACCAGAACGGGACCCGAAGGGCGACGGCGAGTGGGCCAAGCGCCACGAGGAGCGGCGCCTGGATGTGGACGTACTGGCCGAGTTCGTCGAGAGCTACGAGACGCAACTGAAATTCGTCGTCACCGGGCCAGAGGACACGGCCGAAATCGAGACGCTGGTCGCTCGCGTTCGCGCGGCGGCCGACGCGCCCCTCCCCGACGAATCGGTCCTGCTGATGCCCGAAGGACAGACGCGCGACCAGCTGGACGAGCACCGCCGCGTCGTCGCGGACCTGGCCCTGGAGTACGGCTACCGGTACACGCCGCGGCTCCACGTGGACCTCTGGAACGACGCGCCGGGCACCTAGACACCCAATCCCGACACCTATGACCACCAACGACCGCGCTGTCGTGCTCGCCTCCGGCGGCATGGACAGCGCCACGGCGACCTACGAGGCACAGGCACGCGGCTACGAGGAGCTGTATCTCCTGCACACGAGCTACGGCCAGAACACCGAACAGCGCGAGTACGACTGTGCCCGGGCGCTCGCCGACCACGTCGACGCGGCCGACTTCTGTCACGTCGAGACGAGCCACCTCCAGCAGATAGGCGGGTCATCGCTGACCGACGACGAGATGGCCGTCGCCGAGGCCGACACCGACAGCGACGAGATTCCCAGTTCCTACGTCCCCTTCCGCAACGCCAATCTGCTGTCGATGGCCGTGTCCTACGCCGAGGCCAACGACTGCGCGGCGGTGTTCATCGGCGCCCACAGCGAGGACTTCTCGGGCTATCCCGACTGCCGGCCCGCCTTCTTCGAGGCGTTCCAGCAGGTCGTCGACGTGGGGACGAAACCCGAAACCGACATCTCGCTGGTCGCCCCCTTCGTCGAGTGGTCCAAGACCGACATCGCCGAGCGCGGCCTGGAACTCGGGGTGCCCTACGAAGATACGTGGAGCTGTTACCGGAGCGACGAACCCGCGTGTGGCACCTGTGACGCCTGCGCGTTCCGGCTGCAGGCGTTTCAGGCGGTTGGGGAGCGAGATCCGATCGAGTACGAGCAGCGACCTGACTACACCGACTAAGCGGACGCTTCGGCGTCGCGGGCGAGCCCCTCGATGACGTACTCACCGGCCGACCGGCAGGTCGCCAGCGGCACGTCGTGGACGTCGCAGATACGCACCAGCGCGCCGATGTCGGGCTCGTGTGGCTGGGCGGTCATCGGGTCCTGCAGGAAGACGACGCCGTCGACCTCGCCTTCGACGACCTCCGCGCCGATCTGGGTGTCCCCGCCGACGGGGCCGCTCTCCTTGCGTTCGACGTCGAGACCGGTCTCGGTGGTGATGCGCTGGCCGGTCGTCCCGGTCGCGACGAGGTCGAACCCCGAGAGGTCGGCCTCGTACTCCTCGACGAGGTCTATCATCGTCGACTTCTCGTCGTCGTGGGCGATGAGCGCGACTCGTGTCACACCTGCCCGGTAACTACGCGGAGATATATCGCTATTGGATTACGCCACTGTGACGGTGCCGCCGGCCGTCACGGTGACCTCGTTGCCCTCGACGTCGAAGGTGATGGTGTCGTCGTCGCCGTCGCCGACGACCCCGCGCAGTTTCGCCGCATCGACGTACGAGCCGATGTAGTCGATGTCGTCGTCGGTGAGGTCGGTCGCGTCGAACAGCGCCTCGGTGATGACGGCCTCGGCCGGCTCGGGGCTGACCCACTCGTCGTCGTCGTGACCCCGTATCATGTACACTGTGCCGTTCTCCGATTTCATGTGTAGACATACACAGCTCACTCATATAACGGCACACGAGCGCTTTCACAGCGTGAAACAACCCGCGACACAAAGCAGCGGCTATTCCCCCCACCGAGGCCGCCCCCCAACAGCGACAGCCTCGACCTGCCCCGACAGTCAGTGCTGACGTGACCCGATGGACGGCCGCGCGGGCGCGGCGAGCGTGTTCGCGACGAGCGTCTGTGTCCCCCGACGAAGCCGCTCGGAGGCGGCCTGACTCGAGATGTCGAGGTCGCCCGCGAGGTCCGAGAGCGACGCGTTACGCGGGACGGTGTAGTAGCCCCGCTCCAGTGCGAGCAGCAGGACCTCCCGCTGTGGGTCGGTCACGCCGAACTGCGTCGACGCCTCGTCCTCGTCCTCACGCATCCGCTTGACCTCCACGTCGAACCCGTCGGCGACGAGGTCCTCGCGGAACGTGAGCAAGGAACTGCGGTCGGGGAACCGCGCCTGGACGACCCACTCGTCTTCTAACAGGTCTGCCCGGACCAGCATCCCGTCGGCCGTGAGCAGACCGCGGCTCATGGCATCGAGCGGTTCGTCGACCGTCGTGATTACGTACCAGTGACCCTCTGCTTCCGGCCCCAGATGGGACGTCGGGCCCGCGGTGTCGTCGCCAGCTAGCGCCGTATCGACGGTGTCGCGGTCGGCCACGTCGACCCAGACGGCTGCCCGACAGCCACCGTCGACCCGATGGAGTCGCTGTATCGAAATGGCGCCCGCGGGCAGTCGCCCCGCTGCCTCTCGAAGGAACCCTGTCTCTATGTGAAATGTGACTATCACGTAACAGATTGCGACTGCAACTTATATAAAACTCTGGCAAACGGCGACGACTGAACGCGGGGTGTGAGACGAGTCGAGACAGGGCTGTCAGAGGCACCAGTCGCTCGACATCGCCACCACCGAGCGATATTACTCGTCGGTGCTATTTAAATTCGCAGCATCGTGTGAGATTCCTTGCCACGGCGAGACGGCGCTCCGCAGGGGTTGCTGGCCCTGTGCGCCCCGCTCCCCGTTCCGCCTCGAGGCGTTCGCTTCGCTCACGCCTCGCTCACTCCAGATTCTCGCCCTGATAACTCCCCTCGTAGGTCTCTTCGTGGGCCGCCTCGGCGAGGACCAGCTGGGCGATGCGCGCCCCGGCTTCGAGCTCGATGGGGTGGTGGACTTCGAGCAGCCCCTCGCCCCGGCCCTCGTAGCCGGCGTCCCAGACGGCCGTATCCAGCATACAGGAGTTGCGCAGCAGCGACGACCGGGGGTAGAGAAAGCCCACGTGTCCCTCGGGGATGACCACGCGGTCGCCGTACTCGACGATGTAGCCGCCCCTATCGAGCGTGTAGACGCCGTCGTCGGGCTCGAGTTCGCGGCGCTCGCCAACCGTCTTGCCGTCCCGCCCGATACGACCGGACTCGACCTGCTCGTACACCGTGCCCAGCGTCAGGTCGACGCCGTTTGGCTGGACCTGTGCCGCCGTGAGCTCGTCGAGTCGCTCGGCCACGAACCGTCCGCTTTTGAACATACCGTCGCTGGCACCGCGACTGCGAAAACGCTGCCGTTCGAACCCTGAGAAACAACCGTCGGAGACTGTTGGATGATGAAAAATAGGGCGGGATACGCGGGATTTATACCCGCGCGCCGTCGATTGTGGAACGTTATGGGACAGACGCTCACGGAAAAAATTCTCGACGAACATCTCGTCGAAGGGGACCTTACCCCCGGCGAGGAGATCGGAATCGAGATCGATCAGGTGCTGACACAGGACACGACGGGGACGCTCGTCTGGCTGCAGTTCGAGGCGCTGGGCCTCGAAGAGGTCCAGACCGAACTCGCCGCGCAGTACTGCGACCACCAGACCTACCAGTTCGACTTCAAGAACACGGACGACCACCGCTTCCTCCGCTCGGCGGCCGGCACGTTCGGCGCGCACTTCTCGCGCCCGGGCAACGGAATCTGTCACAACGTCCACAAGGAGAACTTCGCCGCGCCCGGCAAGACGATGCTGGGCTCGGACTCCCACACGCCGACCCCCGGCGGCCTCGGTGAGCTCGCCATCGGCTCGGGCGGGCTCGACGTCGCCGTCGCGATGGGTGGCGGCGCCTACTACATCGAGATGCCCGAGGTCGTCAACGTCCGACTCGAAGGCGAGCTGCCCGAGTGGGCCACCGCCAAGGACGTCATCTTGGAGCTGCTCCGCCGGCTGACGGTCAAGGGCGGGGTCGGCAAGGTTCTGGAATACACCGGCCCCGGCGTCGAGACGCTCACGGTGCCCGAGCGGACCACCATCACCAACATGGGGACCGAACTCGGTGCGACCTCCTCTATCTTCCCGACCGACGAGAACACGAAAGACTACCTCGAACGGCTCGGCCGCGAGGACGTCCACGTCGACATCGGCCCCGACGAGGACGCCGAGTACGCCGACGAGATTGTCGTCGACCTCTCGGAGCTCGAACCGCTCATCGCCAAGCCCTCCATGCCGGACAACGTCGTCCCGGTCAGCGAGGTCGCCGGCACGGACGTCGACCAGGTCATGATCGGCTCCTGTACGAACGGCTCCTACGAGGACATCCTCCCGGGCGCGAAGATGCTCGAAGGGCGCAACATCGACAAGAAGACCGAGATGATCGTCGCCCCCGGCTCCAAGCAGGCCTCCGAGATGCTGGCCCGCCAGGGCTGGACCGCGGAGATGATGGCCGCCGGCGTCAACTTCTCCGAGGCGACGTGTGGTGCCTGTATCGGCATCGGCCACGTCCCCGCCAGCGACTCCGTCTCGCTGCGGACCTTCAACCGCAACTTCGAGGGTCGCTCGGGTATCGAGGACGACAACGTCTATCTGTGCTCGCCGGAGGTCGCCACCGCGGCCGCCATCGCCGGCGAGATCGTCGACCCGCGCGACCTCGCCGAGGAGCTGGGCGACCTCGAGGCCCCCGGTCTGGAGATGCCCGACCAGTACATCGGCAACTCCGAGTCGGACCTCATCGCGCCCGACGAGGCCGTCGACGACGAGCTCATCAAGGGCCCCAACATCGGCGACGTGCCGCTGAAGGACCCGCTGGAGACCGAGGTCGGTGGCGAGGCGCTGCTGAAGATGACCGACAACATCACCACGGACCACATCATCCCGGCCACCCAGGACATCCTGATGTACCGGTCGAACGTCCCGAAGCTCTCGGAGTTCACCCTCTCGCGAGTCGACGACACGTTCGCCCAGCGCGCCCTCGACGCCGACGGCGGCGTCCTCGTCGCCGGCGAGAACTACGGCCAGGGCTCCTCGCGTGAACACGCGGCCCTGTGCCCGATGTATCTCGGTATCGAGACGGTGCTGGCCCAGAGCTTCGCCCGCATCCACAAGGCGAACCTCTTCAACTTCGGCATCGTCCCGCTCACCATCGACGAGGAGACCTACGAGAAGATCGAGCAGGGCGACGACATCGAGGTCGTCGACGACGCGGCCGAGGCAGTGCGCTCCGGCCAGGAGGAGTTCACCATCCGCGTCAACGACGACTGGGAAGCGTCGGGCTATCTCGACGCCTCCCCCCGAGAGCGCGAGATCCTCGCCGCCGGTGGGAAGCTCTCTCACACCAAGGCCCAGCACGAGGACGGCGGCGCCGCGCCCGCGGACGACTAAAGCGAGGTTTCGGTAAAAACCTCGAAACCCGAGCGGGCCTCGCCCGCGAGGGAGAGACGTCGAGCAGAGCGAGAAGTCTCTGATACGTCGAACGGCGCTTCGCGCCGTGAGACGACTAAGTCGGTATCCGAATCGGATTTTCTTTCGCTCAGTCCGTGAGCGTCGGTGCCGTCGGTAGACAGCAGCTATTTGTAATCTCAGTAGAAATTCCGGCCTATATCCGGCCAGACCTTCGGCGAGTTCGTCAACGAGTGGCAGAACGGAGCGCTGCTACTCTTCGCCACGCTAATCGGCGGCATATTTCTGGCGGCGATAGTGTCACAGTTCGGCCCGGCAGTCACGCTACTGGCGTTCGTCGTCGGGACTGCAGCCGCGTTCGTCACTCTCACGTACCTGCTGTACGGTCGCTAAGGCCGTGAGCGAGTGGAACGGGGAGCGAGATTCCGCCGTGCGGCGGAATCTCGATGCGGAACGGCGAGCGCAGCGAGCCGTGGAGTCACCGGCGTTCCCGAGCGAAGACGGGGAAGGGCAGGAGAGTTATAGATTTAGAAAAATGACTCTGTTGAAATGTCTTTTCGAATATTATTTGCTTGAATCATATGTTGAGTGTACGGTCGAAATGCCCAATCAATTCAGATTTGGCGCCAAAATACTCATATCAAGTGCCACGTAGGTTGTTGACAACTGTAGAATTCCTCTTATGAAACGAGTAACGCGTGCAGACCTCGTTGAAGATTATCAGAGAGTTAGTGAAGAGTTAGATAAGCGTCCGACCCTCAGTGAGTACAATGAACACGGAAGTTACAGCAGTACACCGATTTATAAGCGATTCAATTCATTTGAAGAGCTAAAAGAGGCTACTGGATTTGAAACCGGTGAAGAAAAAATATCTGATATCAAACTGCTTGATGACCTTCGCCGAGTAGCAGGTGAAATAGGCCGTAGTCCTCCTGTGATGTTGTACGATAAACACGGACAACACAACTCTAAGACGCTAAAAAGCCGGTTTGGTAGCTGGAGCAAGGTTCTAGAGGCTGCAGATTTAGAATCGACTGACCATTCAGAACACTGGAAAGATAACAACCCTGAGCAGGTTGGGAAAAACTATGGAACAGTGTCAGTAGAGTGTTCATATTGTGGTAAAATAAATAAGCGGACGCCACACGCTGTGAAAGAAAGAAACCGATTCTTCTGTAACTATGACTGCAAGGGGTCCTTTATGTCGCAACAAACAGGAGAAGACTCCCGAGTCTGGGAAGGAGGAAAAGTCCCCATTAGATGCGAGACCTGTCAAGAGAAAAAACTGGTAAAACCCTCTAAGGTAGACGAGAGCAGATTCTGCTCACAAGAGTGTATGATCAAATGGCGGTCAGAACAGTTCTCTGGTGAGAACCATCCTCGATATAAGGGTGGATATAAGCGATATTACGGACCAAACTGGAGAAAACAACGTAGACGTGCTAGAGAACGTGATGAGCACACCTGCCAATCGTGTCTCATGAGCAAGCGAGAACATGAGCAAAAATATGATTGTGTCCCGATAGTTCATCATAAGACCCGCTTTGCCGATTTTGATGATTATGAAAAAGCGAACAGATTGAGGAACCTCATCACTCTGTGTAAGCGTTGTCATGGGCTTATTGAAGGTGGCCAAATGGTACTACTCGCTGAGTAGATTGTTTTATTAACCGTCTGAATCAGAACGCGATGTATGACAGTGATTCTATAATATCAGAATGTGTGATGTAGTATCCGACGAGCGAAGCGAGTCGGTTCCACCGCAGCGCGCGGACCGCCGCGGGCCGAAGGCCCGCGAAGGGAGCACGCAGCGATTTTTCCCCAAGTTTTTGCCCGAGCGAGCGCGCCGTCGGCGCGCTCGCGACGGTGCAAAAAGTGGGTTCCTAGATCTGCAGAAACTGCGTCACCAGCCACTTCGTGAAGGTGCCGGTGACGCCGCCGATCCAGGCCAGCAGCACGAAGTGGAGGTACGTGTTCGCTTTGTGGCCGCCGTCGATGGTCCGTATCATCAGCGCCGACAGCATGGCCGAGAACATGATGATAACCACGAGCAGGAACTCGATGAGCGGGATGTTGTAGACGCTCGTATTGATGAGTGAGTTGACGTCGAGTCGGCTGCCGGCGTTGAGGTCGAGCGACATCTCGGCGAGGATGTTGACGACCTGCAGGCCGATGAAGAAGGCAAAGGTCGAGGCGGCGGTAATCCCGTACAGCAGGCCGACCATCGTGGTGGTGGCCTGTTTGCGCTTCTGTCGGAGTTGCAGCACCTGGTTCATGTTGGCGGCGATGAGTTCGCCGAGCTGTTTCGGCGAGCCGCCCATCTCCCGGCCGATGAGATACATCTCGGAGAACGTCTGGATGAGGTAGGAGCGACAGTCGGCGGTGAAGAACCGCCACGCCGCAGTGGGCTCGATGCGCATATTGAGCCGCTTGTAGAGGTCGTCGATGTTCGGGGTCAGCGAGCCGAAGTCCTTCTTCCGGAGGGTGCGAAGCACCTGGCCGGTCGTGGACTGTTTGGCCCCTTCGGTGGCCCCGAGCGCACGGATGAAGCTGGGGAACGCCTCGTCGCGGCTCTTGACCTTCTGTTCTTCCTGGCGGAAGACGATACCGGGGATGAGCATCGGGGTGATCGGGACGACGGCGTAGAACGGCAGGGGAACCGAGTCGAGGAAGAAGAAGATGTCCGCCAGCGTGACGGGCGAGACGCCGAACATCCCACCCAGCGTGACAAAGAGGAGGACCGCCGAGAGGGCGACGCCGGCGTACATCGACTTGTCGAGGCGCGCTTCGATGGGCGAGGGGTACTCCTCGGGGTGGAACCACACCGGGTCGTACGGCGCCATCGACCGGATGGCGAGATAGAAGCCGGACTGGACGAAGATGTACATCACGATGACGGCGCTGACGGTCATCGTCGGGTTCGTTCCGGTCAGCACCGGCAGGACGACGGCGAACACCAGCGCGAACGTCATGGAGAGAATCATCGACAGGTAGAGGTCCTTCATGACCTCCAGAGAGTCGAGCGAGGAGCGATAGACCGTGGTGTAGTGCTGGATGATCTGCTCCTGTTCGGACAGCAAGTAGTCCTCCAGCGACTGGCCGGCCCCGAGCGTGTAGGCGAGCCGGTCGAGGAAGTCGGCGAAGGCGTCGCTGGGCACCTGCTTGGCGCGCCGGCGACAGGCGTCGTCCAGGCTCTGGTTCCACGTATCGACCAGTTGGACGATGCGGTGCATCTCCATGGCGAGTTCGCCGTACTCGTCTTCCTTCGCGAGCGTGCGGAACACCTCCATGCGGTCTATCTTCGTCGTCGCCAGCACCGTCATGTGGGTGATCATGAGGTGAAAACGGTTGTTGAGTTCGCGCTTGCGCTGGGAGAGCAGGATTTTGGGGTAGAAGACGGCCGAGGCCATCGCCAGGAAGCCAAGCAGCGGGATGGGCG
>Ga0306901_1000545_pt1 | contig 15389 bp, 15 predicted proteins | sample AntRauMFilla3767_FD_190431 | JGI IMG/M metagenome (GOLD analysis project Ga0306901, IMG submission 190431) | Saline lake microbial communities from Rauer Islands, Antarctica - Metagenome Filla 3 #767 (v2) (version 2) | ecosystem: Environmental > Aquatic > Non-marine Saline and Alkaline > Saline ... | reverse complement strand
ATTATAATCAAACGCGGCCCCATTCAACTTTCAATGGACAGACACCAGATGAAGTTTATACTGTTTCTCATATTCAGGGGCATGCCCCTGAATATGAGAAACAAGCGGCATAACATCAACCAACCAGGTGTAGCTTAACTTTGACGCTAACTTGTCCGAAGTGCCTAATCAGAGGTTAAATTGGGTTCAGACCCTAATTAACCCCAGATTAATTGTAATATGTAATAGTTATATAACAGCCTATGCTTAAGTATAGATAGGGCCTATAGAAGAGAAAGAAATGATTAATCAACGCGGTAATGCCTTATTTTTAGTCTTAATTGCCGTGGCATTGTTCGCGGCGCTGTCTTATGCAGTGACGCAATCAGGACGAGGCAGCGGTGATATAAGTCGCGAAAAAGTGCAAATCCAAGCGGCACAAATCATTCAGTATGTTGGTAGTGTCGAACAAACCGTACAGCGTATGGTACTGCTCGGCACCCCTGAAAATGAATTGGACTTTTATTCAGATCAGCGCATACATGGAAACGGTGTAGTACGCACTATGGATAATACGCTATGCACCGATACAAGCTGTCAAATATTTCATCCGAACGGTGGCGGAGTTGTATATCAACATTTTGACGCGTCCGGGGAGTCAAACCCTCTGCCTTCCGGATATGGGGCTACAGATCTTACACCGGGCCATCACATGCCCCTTATCGCACCAATTTATGGTGTAGGAACACCTCTTCCGGAAATTGTCCTCCAGTTTCGGGCTGTCAAGCCGGAAATTTGTCGGGAAATTAACCGTAAGTTCGGCTTGCCTGCCGAAATTACTGAGGAAGGATATATATGGCTGTTTGACGATGATCCAACCGCTGATCTTGAGAATACTGTTGTTACAGCAAATATGTTCGGCGGTGATGCGGCTGCCCCAGAGTTGGAAGGGGCGCGAACCTTCTGCGTTGATGCGCCGACAGATACACATGATGGTATTTACCTATATCATGTTCTATGCGCAAGATAATTTATAAACACTTCTATAGAATGCTTAAGCGTAAATCAGCAATCTTTAATGAAATTTTGGATTACTGCTCAAAAGAGTTATATTACGGTCGATGACTTCGATATCTTCGGGGCGGGACAGGCTGTGATCGCCGCCATCAATCATAGTGATTTCAACATCGGTTGACTCCAGAACGGCTTTAATGCGTGCGGGTTTGCTGGCCGGAACAGCTTTGTCTTCGGTGCCTTGTATCAGGCGTACCGGACAATGGATATTAATCGGTTTGGTGAGCAGGCATTGACCCTTGCTGTCTTCAATCAATGTGTTGCTGATGGGGTAGGGGCTGCCGTAATCGGATGGTATATGGGTCAGACCATTGTTCTGCAAATCAGAAAGCTGCCGCGTATCCAGATCATAACGCATTTCTTCGGTAAAGTCGGGCGCGGCTGCAATACCGACAATACCCGCAACCCGTTCAGGCCGTGCGCGGGCTGTCAGCATGGCAATCCAGCCGCCCATGGACGATCCGACCAGAATTTGTGGCCCTTCGGTTAATTGATCCATCACCGCAATGGCATCATCCGCCCAGCTACAGACTGAACCATCGGTAAAGTCACCTTCGGATTGGCCATGGCCGCTGTAATCAAACCGGACATAGCCTTGTCCGCGCTGCTGGCAAAGCTCTTCAAGACGGGTGGCTTTGGTGCCGGTCATATCCGACATAAACCCGCCCATGAAAACAACCCCGGGCAGGGTTTTATCTGTGGGCTCTGATTTATGATAGGCGATGTGTCGGCCTTGTGGTGTTTCGAGCATGTCAGCCATCTGGCAATCATCCTTTTTTCTGATGTCTGCGGAAAATTTCGAATAGAAATAACTCTATCGCAGCCTTGCATCGGTTACCAGTATTAATGCTTTAGCAGCATTACAGAATGTAGAAACCGCCCCGAACGGATCCGGGGCGGCAGGAGGTTTTAGGATTAAAGGTTTAGATTTTTTCCAGCAGGCTGGCGACCAGTGGATGGCGGACAATATCGGTTTCGGTTAAGCGTTCAACGGCAATACCGTTTACCGGACTTAACCTGTGGGCGATATCGGCAAGCCCTGAAATACCGGCCAGAAGATCGCTTTGATCGGGATCGCCGGTGACCACCATGGTTGAATGCCAGCCAAGGCGGCTCATCAGCATTTTCAACTGGGCATAGGTACAATTCTGCGCCTCGTCAATGACGACAAAGGCATTGTTCAGTGTCCGGCCCCGCATATAGCCAACCGGCGCGATTTCGATTTCACCGCTGTCGATCAGCATTTTCAGTTTTTTCAAACCCAGCCTGTCATTCAAAGCATCATAAAGCGGCCGGAGGAAGGGCGCCATTTTATCCTGTAGATCCCCGGGTAGAAAGCCGATGCTCTCGCCGGCTTCAATGGCCGGACGGGAAAGGATAATCCGGTCGACCTCGCCCTTTTCAAAGGCTTCGACCGCCGCCGAAATGGCAAGATAGGTTTTACCCGTCCCCGCCGGTCCTAATGCCAAAGTCAGGTTTTGTTCCTTGATCGCTTGCATCAGCCGCTTTTGGCCTTCGCTGCGTGGTTTTATGGTCTTTAGATAGCGTTGATCGCGCCGGTCGTGACTTTCTAACGGATCCCAGTTGCCACCGTCGAAGACCTTATGAACCTGTTCCATTTTTGGCGCCTTTTGCTTGTAATTGGCGATTTTGGATTTTTTAGCCATGTTTATTTCCTCCTTCGATGGGTGCCGGGATTGGCGTGGATGGATATGTGGCCGGCAGATGCCGGACACAAAAAAACCTCCCAGGGGGAGGCTGCAAAACTACGGACAATGTTGATGGTCTCACCGGCTTTGATACGTCTTCGCATCATGGCGCCATGGGCACGGGGGTAAAACGCGATGTGTGGTGTAACGGGCAAGGAAGGACTCCCTTGTTGTGATAACCTGTTTAAAGGGTAACGCAAAACGAATCACCTGTCACGCTATATTTTGTATCTATGTCCTTTCCGATCGCTAGATGATGTAAAAAAGCGGGTTTTACGTTGCAGGGATAACGGGAATTGGTATGATTAAACTCTAAATTTTAAAGGTATATTTCCCGATGACTGATCTTAGAACGCTGTATCCACCGATCCAACCTTATGATAGCGGCTTTCTGGGGGTCGGCGATGATCACCGGATTTATTTCGAGCAAAGCGGAAACCCCAAAGGCGTGCCCGCTGTTTTTCTGCATGGTGGTCCGGGAAGTGGTTCATCCCCCTGGCAGCGTCAATTATTCGATCCGGAAAAATACCGGATTATCCTGTTTGATCAGCGCGGTTCAGGTCAATCAACCCCCCATGCGTCCTTGACCGATAATACAACAGCACATCTGATCGCAGATATGGAAGCATTGCGGCATAATCTGCATATAGAAAGCTGGCATGTTGCCGGCGGGTCCTGGGGCTCGACATTGGCGCTGGCCTATGCGGATGCCTGGCCTGATCGGGTTGCAAGCCTTGTATTGTATGGGATTTTCCTGTGCCGCCCAACAGAATTGCAGGACCTTTATTTTGATGGTGGTCTGGCCAGTAAGGTTTTCCCCGATGTGTTTGAAGAATATTTGAATCTGTTACCACCCGACCGGCGATCTGATCCTTTGACCGGCTACAGGGATCTGTTCCTGAGTGAAGACCGTGCCCTTCGCCTGAAAGCGATTGATCTGTGGACCAGATTGGAAAAACGGGTCTCAGCGCTGGTGGTACCGGTTGCAAAGCTGGACGAGGATATGAGCGATCCCGATTTTGTTCTTGCCCATTCTTTGGTCGAAAATCACTATTTTCTGCATAATGGGTTTATTGATGGTGATAAACTGCTTGAAAACCTGCCACAAAAACTAAAGGGCAAAAGCATTGATCTGATACAAGGCCGTTATGATATGGTCTGCCCGTTCAAGACCGCGTGGGAGGTGCATAAGGCCTTACCGGAAAGCCGGCTGCATATTATAGACGCTGCCGGTCACACAGCCAAGGAGCCGGCGACAACAAGCGCTCTGGTCGAGGCATTAGATAGAGTGTTCTGAATAAACAGGATTATACAGGCCGGTATTCGCGGCGCGGGCCCGGATCATCCGGCGCGGGATGGACATTATGTTCGATCAGCGCTGAAATCATTTTCTCGTCCTGATTATTAAGGGCGATAAACATCATGCCTGAATGCGGTTTAACGCCGTGTTCCATCAGACTAAGTGCCAGATCGGCTTTTTGTGCGCCAACAGCATGCACCAGCATATCTTCATTGGGCTTGGCGCCTTTTTTAATGGCTTGCTTGACCTCATAGACATTGGCGGTCGTGACCGCTTTCCATAGCTTGCGCTTTAAAGATTCTGCTTTAAAATCATCGGCTGGTGTTTTTTCAAAAATGCTCATTTGCCTGCTCCCTTTTTCGTTTAAATATCAGTGTAGTAACAGGGGGTGCATCTGACTGGCTGCTGGTTTTCAAATTCAACCAGCAGGATGACGCCCCGTTGTTTGGAGATTTCAAGGACATCGGCTGTGACATCCGGAAAAAAGGCCTGTCCGGTTTCGCTACCGGCAATGATATTCTTGTCCTCGTGGATCGTAAACCAGAACGGCCCTTCTTCGGCCGCGGTATCCAGAGACGGCTGGCGGTTCATAAAAAACGCCACCGCATTGTTATTATTTTTGAAAATTTCATATTCCGGAACAACCGGATTTGGTTGTGCTGCGGGATCTGTTGTCTGGGTTTCAACCATTATGCGGCTCCCGTCGGGTCAGTTTTACCGTCCCCGTCTTCGGGCGAAGCGGCGGGAGCGGTGTTTTCAGCTGTCTCCGGCTGTGGTTGAGCCGGTGGCTGGGCGGGTGATTGAGCTTTTGTCTGTGCCGGACGACTGCCACCCGGTGCGGCGGGTCCGGGGCCTGCCGGTGCTTTGGCGGCAGCAGGTTGCGGGGCTGCTTCCAGTGAGAAATCCTGAACTTTGACAAGGCCTTCGGTCTTGAACAGAGCCTCGGTCACGATATTTGCGTCCTCACCGTCAACCCGGCCTTCTGCAGCTGTATTTAGATTTAAAGCCATTATATCCCCTAGTTTATTCAAGTTCAGTAACGTTAAATCAGATTATAAAGTAAAAATATTAAAAATCCATTGCTATACAATTCAGGATGATTTTCTTTCTTGATATGAGCCTGTAAAGCCGATTATTTTCCATGAAGATACTTATTAGCCAATCCGGCTATCCGTCGTCACAATTTCGGTTTCTTCGTAATCATCCCCTTTAGGTGTCAGGATAACAGATTCTTGATGCCCGACTTTTGGCAGGCCTTCAGGCTTATCTTTCTTTATCTTCGGCGCTGCCGGTGTCCAGGATTGAAGGTTTTGTCCTGCGATTTCATAGAATGAGGTCACAGTATTTTCTGCCGTTTCAATAAAGGTATTCCGGCCTGAAAACTTTCCGGCAACATCCCTGATCATCATGACTTCAAAGGCAATGGGCTGAATTTCATTGTTTTGATTAAAAAGAACAGCCTGTGGATTTTCCCGTACTTCGGTAAGGGGTGCCTGCGGATTATTGGATTTGCCCAATGTTACTGCTTTGATAAAGATTTCATCCGAAGGGATATCTTTAATTTGACGTAAAAGCCAATTAACACGGGCGACGGCGGTTTTCCTGTCTTTGGGGGCTTCAACCCGCATGGCACAATTCAAAGTACGTCGCGCCATATCGGCTGTTACTGTTAATGTTGATGCGGTGTTTGGGATTTCGAGCTCACAAGCGAGACAATTTGTTGTGACAAATTGTTCACAATCATCTTTTAAACGTTCGCTGGGATTGTTTTTATGTTTGCGGGGCAGTTTTAAAGATACCGGTACAGCAACCTTTCGGCTCATAATCAGGCATAAATCACGTGTTTCTTGATGCCAGCTTGCAAGGGTATTTTTTACCTCATCGGACGTTTTTGCGAGTTTTGCGCCGCTTCTGACCTTTGTGTTCACATCTTTCCATTCTTTGTTCATTTGTGTAAAGCTGGAGACGCCGACACTTGGATGATTAAAATACCGGACCATTTCGGACAACAAGAATTGCTGGTCTTCATCTTCTACGCTTAAAGATTTCAAGAGAAGGATAGCTTCGGTCAGAATAAACATCCAAGACCAGTGATAAAGCTCAACACCTTTTAAGTCCGACTTTTTAAGGGGAATAGGATGATGGGTCGGCAGGGCAGAATATTGATTGGAAATTGTTATTACCGCGTCAATTTTATGTTTTTTAGCTAAAGCGAGATAGTTTTTAACCTGTTCTTCCTGAATTTCGGCATTGCCGACTTTGGCTTCTATTAAAGCCCGCCATTGTCCTTTAGGCGTCTCGATAATCAATAACCCATCCGGCCGAAGTTTTATCTGTTCTGTCTTATCTTTGAAAACAATTTCAGTATAAACCTCGATTTTGGTTCGAACACCAACCCGTATACCGATAGCGCCAAGTAAGTTTTGTGCATATTCATGAACTGCAGAAAGCGTAGAAAGCAGGATCGATGTGGCACGGCTTTCTTTACTGCCATCAGAAACAACGGGGATCAAACGGGCACGCTCGCCAGTAATTAAGAAATCGGGTAGTGACGGTTTATCGAGGGGCATAGTGATATTTCCTTATAATAATTCTATCATAGGATGGTCTGTTGTATAAAAGATGTCAACTATAGCCTGTGTATCTATTCTGGTCGCTTGCTATAAAAAAAGCCGCCCGGGTGGGGCGGCTTTTTGAAAAAGGTGTGGTTGTTTTACGCGGCGTTGAAAATATCGTTTTCAAAAGCTTCTTCCCACGTCCCTTGTGTGGCCGCCCGTGAATATTCGGTGGAGCGGTTTTCAAAGAAGTTGGCGTGTTCAATACCGTTCAGCATCGCATCCATCCACGGCAGCGGATTTTTGTCGACACCGAATTTGGCTTCCAGACCCAGTTGTAGCAAACGGCGGTCACCAATATAGCGGATATACTGTTTGACCTCTTCCCCGGTCAGGCCTTCGATATCGCCCATTTCAAAGGCAAGATCGATAAAGGCATCCTCATGGGTGATGATCGTCTGGCAGGCTTCATACAGCTCGTCTTTCAGCTCGTCAGTCCACAGCTCTTTATTCTCGTCGATAAAGGTTCTGAACAGACGGATTGAAGACAGGGTATGCAGGGTTTCATCACGTACCGACCAGCTGATAATCTGACCCATGCCCTTCATTTTATTAAAGCGCGGGAAGTTCATCAGAATGGCAAAAGACGCAAACAGCTGCAGCCCTTCGGTAAAGGCACCGAAGACGGCAAGGGTCTTGGCAATGTCTTTTTTGGAATCAACGTTGAATTCCTGCATATAGTCGTATTTATCCTTCATTTCCTTGTATTTCATGAAGGCGGTGTATTCGACTTCGGGCATGCCGACGGTATCCAGCAAATGCGAATAGGCGGCAATATGCACGGTTTCAATGTTCGAGAAGGCCGACAGCATCATCTGGACTTCGGTCGGTTTAAAGACCTGACTGTAATGCTTCATATAGCAGTTGTTGACTTCGACATCAGCCTGCGTGAAAAAGCGGAAAATCTGGCTCATCAGGTTGCGTTCGGACGTGGTCAGTTTTTGTTTCCAGTCACGCACATCTTCGGCCAAGGGCACTTCTTCGGGGAGCCAGTGCAGGCGTTGTTGCATCAACCAGGCATCATAGGCCCAGGGGTAATGGAATGGTTTGTAAACATGGCGTTCGGTAAGTAGTCCTGACATTATGCTCTCCCTTAGGGTTGGTATATTGACCACGACCGGCAGGCCCGGGCGTGATTTTCCTATGCCGTCAATTTATAAAAGACGGATTGCTTGCGATCATTTAATTTCTATCCTGTTCCCCGCCCGAAAGCGGGGACAGCGTTATCTTACTGACAGGACAGACATTCATCGTAATTGTTGTCTTCGACCGGTTTTGTCGGCTCCAGTATTTCGGTTACAGCTTCAATCGGGTTGCCGCTTTCGGCGCGCTGCATGGATTTTGACCGGCAGTAATACAGCGATTTCACGCCGCTTTTCCACGCTTTCCAGTGGATCTGGTGCAGATCTTTTTTGTGGATATCCGCCGGAATAAAGACGTTTACTGACTGGGCCTGTGAAATCATCGGTGAACGGTCAGCGGCATGTTCGATAATCCAGCGCTGATCCAGTTCAAAGGCGGTCTTAAAGACATCTTTTTCATCTTGGCTTAGGAAGTCAAAATGCTGGACGGAGCCTTCATTGGTGAAGATCGAGCTCCAGTTCTCTTCGGTGTTCTGGCCTTTTTCTTCCAAGAGGGCTTCCAGATGGCGGTTCTGAACAGGGAAAGAGCCGGACAGGGTTTTATGCGTAAACGCATTACCTGAAATCGGTTCAATACCAGGGGATGTACCACCGCAGATGATCGAGATCGAGGCTGTCGGCGCAATCGCCATTGTGTTCGAAAACCGCTCTTCAATACCGTATTCTTTGGCATCAGGGCAGGCGCCGCGTTCTTTGGCCAACAGTTTCGAGGTATCGTTGGCACGGCTGGAGATATGGTCAAACATACGTTTGTTCCAGACCTTTGCCATGACGCTTTCAAACGGGATCATTTTTGATTGCAGATAGGAATGGAAACCCATAACACCAAGACCAACAGACCGCTCGCGCATGGCGGCATATTTGGCCTGCATCATGCTGTCAGGGGCTTTTTTGATAAAGTCGGACAGGACATTATCCAGAAAACGCATGATGTCTTCGATAAAGCTCGGATGATCTTCCCATTCGTCGAATTTCTCGAGATTGACCGAAGACAGGCAGCAAACCGCTGTCCGGTTCTGGCCGTGATGATCCCGGCCGGTTGGCAGGGTAATTTCACAGCACAGGTTTGACATTTTAACTTCAAGACCGGCCATTTTGTGATGTTCCGGTGTTGCCTTGTTAACGGTGTCAATAAACAGCAGGTATGGCTCACCCGTTTCAACGCGGGCCGTCAGAATGCGGATCCATAGATCACGGGCCTTGACGCGTTCAACGACATGACCGTCATGCGGGCTGATAAGACCCCAGTCTTCATTGTTTTCAACGGCGCGCATAAAGGCATCGGTGATGACAATACCGTGGTGCAGGTTCAGCGCCTTACGGTTCGGATCGCCACCGGTCGGACGGCGCAATTCAACAAATTCTTCAATTTCAGGGTGGTGTACCGGCAGATAGCAGGCAGCAGAACCGCGGCGCAGGCTGCCTTGTGAAATGGCCAGTGTCAGGGAATCCATGACACGGATAAACGGGATAATACCGCTGGTTTTACCGTTACGGCCAACTTTTTCACCGATCGAACGCAGATTGCCCCAGTAACTGCCGATGCCGCCGCCTCTGGACGCCAGCCAGACATTTTCAGTCCACAGATCAACAATACCATTCAGGCTGTCATCACATTCATTGAGGAAGCAGGAAATCGGCAAGCCGCGATCGGTGCCGCCATTGCTGAGAACCGGGGTTGCCGGCATAAACCATAGTTTGGACATATAGTCATACAAACGCTGGGCATGGGCATCATTATCACCGTAGTAAGATGCAACGCGGGCGAATAAATCCTGGAATTCTTCGCCTTCCAGCAAATAACGATCTTCCAGGGTCGCTTTACCAAAGACGGTTAAATTATCATCCCGGGATTGATCTATTCTCAGCTTTTGTCCCTGAGCAATCTGTACGACGTCAAACATATTATGTGCCTCCCGATTTAGCATGGTTTTTGTACTTCATTTCTTCGATGTGGACCTGCCAGGGCAGGTGGAACGTTTTTGAGGAACCTGTGGGAAAACCACAGTATCTTGTGAGTTCGTTTGAAAATCATACCATATCTAGTATGCCTGTCTATGGTCTTGGATGAAATATATTTGCAAATTAGCGGTAAAAAAAACTTGACGCGCCCGTCATATCCCATGGGTGCTTGATTACAAAAATTACGAAATTTTATTACTTTTTTCATTTTTTATGTTTTACGCTGTTGCTGGTTGGCTTATCCACAATTCAGGATCGTTTTAATGAAATTTATCATTAAAAATATGGTAACAAGCCCGCTTCGGTTCAGGGAAACATACTGTTCCGGTCAGGGTCTTATTATAGAATCAATGGGTAAGTTTTATTATAACGCACAAAGGCAAGGACGGACATGAAAATTATCGATGGTTTATCAAAACCGGGCAGTATGACCAAAAATAACGAAGATATCTGGGGTCATAGTGATTTTTCTGTCTGGGTTTTTGATGGTGCCACAGGACTTACCCCCGATCAACTGGTCGCGCCCGAGGGGCAGACCGATCCACGTTGGCTGGTCGAACAGGCGCATGACAGCCTGCTGCGTAATGCGAATAAAATTGCCGATATGCAGCAGTTGTACCGGACCGTACTGTTTGATTGCGCTAAGGTCTTTAGCCAGCAGACCCGCCGTCAGCCGACAGCGGGATATGAATTACCAATGGCCGCAAGTCTGGTGTTAAAAAGCTATCGGGGGCGGGCGATTTGCGGCGCCTTGTCCGATTGCAGTCTGATTATCGAAACGACGACAGGGCTTGCCAGTGCCGGTGGTGATCCTGTGCATGCAGAGCTGGATGCCTATGGTGCTGAAAAAATGGCCGAAGAACTTGCCAAAGGCCACGGTTTTGAACAGGGTCTGGCCAATATCATGCCCATTTTACGTCGTAACCGGGGTCTGGCCAACCAGCCTGACGGCTATAGTGTTTTTGCCCCTGATCCGGTGATTGCAGATCGGGTGGTCATTCACAGCTTTACTCCCAAAGCTGGCGGTTATGCTTTATTGATGAGCGATGGTTTTTATGCGCTGGTTGATAAGTATGATGCTTATTCGGAAGAATCCTTGCTGGCCGCTGTCAAAACCCGTGGATTGAAGGATCTGTATGATCAGCTGCGTGAGATTGAAAATACCGATGATAGCGGTGCATCTTATGCGCGGGCCAAAAAATCCGATGATGCGACAGCCGTGCTGGTTCAGTTTTAAACTCATAAATCGGGGTCGCCCGTTTTTCCTTGATATAAGACCTGATAACGGCTTTATTTTTAGTAATATATTGACATAAATGCATTCTTGACATAACATTTAGAGGGTTAAAGGCTGTTTTAGGGGACAGGCAGGAATGCAGGCGGAGCAGATCAACGAAAATACCATCCAGAGTAAATTTATGGCACCGCAAACCGTTCATAAACAGTTTGTCTCGACAACGCGCGACCATGTGGTCGAGGTGATGAGCCAATTGGCGAATGCCTTGCCCGAAAATGTTTTGAATGATCCCGATCAGCCATTGATGGTGGGGTTGAACGGTGGACGCAATACCGGAAAATCCCTCGTACCCTTTGTGTTTCGCGATGCCTTGTTCGATGGTGCCGAACAAGAGGTCAAAGGCCGCAAAGAATTTGATGAGTTATGGACGGCGCAAACTGCTGATAAAGATATTGAAGTCGGCTTTGTCAATCTGATCTGGGCGTGGATGGATTTTTCGGACACGCTAAAACAGGATTTCCCCCAAGGTCGCAAAGTTGAGCCGAATGAAGTGGCCGAGGCTTTTTTTAATAAGCGTGAAAAAGGCGGCATAAATTTTGTCAGCTTTGCCGATCGCGGCGAAGTTTCGCAAGGATTAAAGATTGAAGTCCAGAAAGACGGTATCCTTAAAGACATGGCACAGAACAATCTGTTGAATGAAGACATCGTCGATCTGGCTACAAAACAAAAAGACCAATCCTGGTTGCGGATGATAAAAATAGAAGTCAGTGATCCGCGTCTGTTGGCGTCAAAGCTATTTATGCAGGCGGTGGCCGATATTCAGGCGGTTTATGATCACAATCCTGCGCCGGTGACAGCCCGTCCGGCAATTAAACGTCCATCAGGCCCGGCGATGTAAATCTGCAAGGCGCCCGATCAGGGCATAAACTGTTCCTTGCGGATGCGTTCATCCAGATTAAGTTCGGGATCGTAGAGCAGGGTCAGGGTCTTTTGGCGGTCTTCAATAATATTGACCTGACAGACGCGGCGGATTTCGGTGTAATCGGCAACGGCCGCCACCGGACGATTTTCAGGATTAAGAATATCAAGGGTGATTTCCAATTTATGCGGCAATAACGCACCGCGCCAGCGGCGGGGCCGAAAGGCGCTGATCGGTGTCAAGGCCAGTATATCGGCGTTCAGGGGGATAATCGGCCCATGCGCCGACAGGTTATAGGCCGTACTGCCGGCAGGGGTGGCAACAAGAATGCCGTCACAGATTAATTCTTCCATGCGAACAGTGCCGTCAATGGTGATTTTCAATCTGGCCGCCTGATGGGTCTGGCGTAAAAGAGAGACTTCGTTGATCGCATAGGCGGTGACGGTTTCTCCGGCTGCGGTTTCGGCCTTCATTCTGAGAGGATGCAGGGAATATTTCTCGGCCCGCGCCAAGCGTTCGATTAGATCGTCTTCACGATATTCATTCAGTAAAAAGCCGACCGAGCCGCGATTCAATCCAAAAACCGGTGTTCCTGAATCAAAGGTCTCGTGCAGGGCATGCAGCAGCGATCCATCACCGCCAAGGGCAATAATGACATCGGCCTCATCAAGGGCGACTTCGCCATAGCGTTTTGCAAGCGTTTGATGCGCCTGACGGGCCTGTTCACTGGCAGCGCTGTAATAAGCAAGTTTCATCTGTGATTATCCTGTGGCTTTAAGGGCATCAGCCTCACTGATTTTGCCGATGATTTCTTTAACTGTCCGGCTGATTTCATCCTTGTCATCGCCTTCGGCCATAACGCGGATCAAAGGTTCGGTGCCCGAGGCCCGCACCAGAATCCGGCCCCGACCTTCCAAAGCTGCGGTTTTCTCAAGGATCAGATCCTTTACCGCGCCGTCTTCCATTGTTTGCCGGTCACGCACCCTGATATTCTCCAGAATCTGCGGGACAGGGGTAAAGACCTGACACAGTTCGCTGGCCGGTTTATCGGATTGCTCCAACGCTGATAACGCCTGTAGGGCGGCGACCAGACCATCACCGGTGGTGCCGTAATCAGACAGGATCACATGGCCCGATTGTTCGCCGCCAAGACGAATATCATCGCGGCGCATGGCTTCGACAACATAGCGGTCACCGACCTTGGTGCGGGTCAGATCGATCTTGCGGTTGTTTAAATACCGTTCCAGCCCCAGATTTGACATGACGGTGGCGGCAACGCGGTTGTTTTCCAGCCTGCCGTTATCCTGCCAGTTGATGGCGATCAGGCCCATCAGCTGGTCGCCATCAACAATCTGGCCCAGTTCATCACACAGAATAACCCGATCAGCATCACCATCAAGCGCAATGCCAAGACCGGCCTGATGCTGGACAACTGTTTCGGCCATGACCTGCGGATCGGTGGCGCCGCAGTATTTATTGATGTTCTTACCATCCGGATCGACACCGATGGCAATGACCTCGGCCCCCAGTTCGTACAGAATGCGCGGGGCAATTTTATAGGCCGCGCCATGGGCGCAATCAACAACGACTTTTATACCTTCCAGCCTTTGGCCTTTGGGGAAGGTGCTTTTGACAAATTCGATATAGCGACCCGGCGCATCATCAAGTCTGGCGGCTTTACCAAGCCCGCCCGAGGAAATGTAATGGGCGGTCAGGTCCTGATCGATCATATGTTCAATCCGGCTTTCGAGCTCATCGGACAGTTTAAACCCGTCGGCACCAAACAGTTTAATGCCGTTATCTTCAAAGGGATTATGCGAGGCTGAAATCATCACCCCCAGATCAGCGCGCAATGATTTTGTCAGCATGGCGACAGCCGGTGTCGGCATGGGCCCGACCAGAATGACATCCAGCCCCATACTGACAAAGCCTGCAACCAGCGCCGGTTCCAGCATATAGCCCGATAACCTTGTATCTTTACCGATAACGACTTTATGGACATGATCCCCGCGATTAAGCACCAGGGCTGTTGCCTGCGCCAGTTTCAAGGCCAGATCCGCTGTCATCGGATATATATTTGCCGTACCGCGGATACCGTCTGTGCCAAAAAGTTTTCGGGTCATAAATCTGCCTTCCTGTTATCCTTGCCGTAAAGTATATCCGACAAGATTGCAGAAATCCAGAAGTCCTGCCACGGACCTTACCAGTGTGGTTTCCGGCGTATATCCATATGCGTAAATTCTATTGCGCCCGGTTGCTGCTTGGCTCTATGATAAGGGCGAAGCAACAGGAGAATTGAAATGGCGATTAGAAACAGCAAAGCACCGCGGCCCGGTCGTGACCAGATGGATATGTCTAAACGCATCGTCAAGGGCGGCAAGGTCATTGATGCAGAGGATGAGAAAAAAAATGCCGGTCGTCGCAGCCGTGGCATGCCGACGCTTTTTGTCGTCGTCTTTTCGGTGGCTTTTGCGTTTCTTTATTCTGAATATTATGTCGACAGCACGGCTTTGCTGAACCTGTTTGAAGATGCCACCATCAATAAAACCTTTTTTGGTCCGGGATATGCCCGCCTGTTCGGGGAACCTTTGCTGGATCAGGCGCTGACGACGATACTGCGTGGAGTAATGTTTATGGCGGTCTTTGCTGTGTCACCGGTGCTGACCTATGTATCAGCCCGCATGTTGGAGACAAATGCCGGCAGTTTTTATTACCGCAACTGGATTGTCCTGTCGCTGGCAGCATTTATTTTTGCCCTGATGCATGTGCTTCTGATCCCCTTGGCAGCAGATGTCTATGAGATGTTTACCCTTGAAGTCTGATGATTTTCGATAAATTTAGCTAAAATTTTAGTAAAATAAGACTTTATTAAGATTATTATGGTTAAATGGAAAGATAAGAGATTTACATTGGGGGTCGATCTGTAGACCAGATTGACAATGAGGGCGAGGCAAGACGACGGATCGGGGCAATCCGTCGTCTTTTATTTTGTCGTGCTCTTACAGTAGTTGGAAAATTTCGCACCCAGTGTCAAAGGGATGCTCAATACTTAAACAACCAAATGTTTCATCTGCGGACACAGCGGACGCTGCGGTCAGCATATTTATAGTTGTCGGTTCCGGCACCATCACTAAACCTATTAATAAACGTACGAGCACTACCGCTCTCTGCGGAAGTCCAGTAGTAGCCGCTGGGATATGAACCACTAGTATCAAAGCCCCCTATGGCAGCGCGGTTCGTATAAAGCGTGTTCAACTCACCCTGTGACGGCAGATACCAATCGCTGCTAATATTGCGGCAGGCATTGGCCGCGTTATAGGGCGCGCCTGCATCAGCCAGGGTAACAAGTGTATCTGTATTGGCCTTACCGTCGGAGGTCGATGTGGCCCCCGTTGTTGTATAGTTGGTCGAACCATTGTTCCAAGTAAAAGTACCTTGATCGGCCGCTGTCG
>Ga0306901_1000538_pt1 | contig 15464 bp, 10 predicted proteins | sample AntRauMFilla3767_FD_190431 | JGI IMG/M metagenome (GOLD analysis project Ga0306901, IMG submission 190431) | Saline lake microbial communities from Rauer Islands, Antarctica - Metagenome Filla 3 #767 (v2) (version 2) | ecosystem: Environmental > Aquatic > Non-marine Saline and Alkaline > Saline ... | reverse complement strand
AAGATGCTGAGTTGCTGGCGCTTGTCCGACATAATAATGATGCGTTTAATTCAAATTGGAAGATGTTCGAGCAAATCTACAAATTATCACAGAAAACCCTAAATTAGGGGGTTCTGCAAAGCCCCCGTATATCCTATTGCTGCATTTTTTGCTATTCCATTTATCGTGCTCACATTGGGACTGTTTTTATTAGTTCTAAACGCACTAATGGTTATGCTGGTTGATTGGATGATAGATGGGCTAAAAATTGACACCTTTTGGTGGGCATTACTTTTCAGCGTGTTGATGTCGATCGTAAACGTTATCTTTTTCTAAGGCTTAGGCTTTGCCGACATTGATTTTCGGGTATCCTTCTTTTTATCAATTTGCAAAGTGTAGAGTTTAGCGGGTGGAATGTTACGTAGCACAAATTTTTTGTCGTGCTCATATTCATCAACGACCTTTTCTTCAAAATCAGATTTAAAATTCCGAAACTTAACATATTTAAAATAGCAGATGTATGAGTTCTGCTTGCATAGGGAAAGTTTCTTTTCCCATATTCTGCGGCTCGTTGCGGGCGGCATATTCTCGTACGGAAGGCTTGAAAAAATATAATCATAGCTTCGGGTGGGCTCAAAATGCAGGATATCACTCAAATGAGCTGATATATTGTCACTGCTAAACTTCTCATCAATAATTTCGTAGAAGTTTCTTTGCACTTCAACAATATCCATGTGATCGTCCGGGCGCAACAGCTTGATAATTTCTTTGGTGAGGGGGCCGGTACCCGGGCCAAGTTCCAAAATGTTGAGGGGCGGACACGAAGTGCGGTTCAAATCACATTTTAATTGATCTACTAAATCTCGGGCTAAAAATTTAGAGCTGGGTGCAATGGCCCCTGTTTTTTTTAAATCTTTAATGACCTGTTTGAAAAAATCCACAATTTAGTTTAATGAGTTAAGCTAAAATTAAAATACTAAAGCTGTTGATAATAGGAAAAAATATTAATTCTCCAAGAGCAGAAGGTTTTTAAAGTATATTAAAATGTTTTTAAAAGGGATCGTTTTTAATATTTTAAGTCAGAAATCAAAGGCCTGATGTCTTCACAACTAAGGATGTATATAAATGACAGCTTTACCAATTCAATACAGCCTTTAAGACTGCACCCTCATGTCTCATGTTTTACAACTACAATCTAAAATTGACTCCATTTTTATGATTTCATTTAAAAATTTGTTGATCATTTCCCTGCTGCTGAGTTTTAGTATGCTGGCCGGATGCGCCTCTACTGATAAAATGCAAAAGAACGGTAAAAAGTCCCCTTCGTCCACGAAGGAAGAGCAAGAAAAGGAAGGTGACTTAAAACCATACAGTGAAGTAATCACCGATGAAGCCGAAACAGATGAAGGATTATTCACCGTGCACCAGATTGATGAGAAGTACTATTTCGAAATACCTGATTCTTTGATGAACGAAGAAATGATTCTGGTCTCGCGCATTGCCAAGACCGAAAATAATCTTGGATATGGTGGTGAAAAGCTTAACACACAGGAAATTCGCTGGCAGAAAAAAAATAAAAAAATTCTGTTGCGACAGATATCATACGAAAATGTGGCGAGTGATACCACAAAGCCTATTTATAAGGCGGTACAAAACTCAAACTTTGAGCCCATCATCAAAGCATTTGATATTAAATCACTGGGCGAAGATTCGGCAGGGGTGGTCATTGAAGTGACCGACTTATATAAAGATGATATCCCGGCACTGGGTCTGCAACGCAGTCAACGAGAACAGTATCAGGTTCGCCGTCTTGATGATGATCGCACCTTTATAAATTATATAAACAGCTATCCAAAGAATATTGAGGTCCGCAACTGGTTAACCTATCAGGCCCAAGACCCTCCCTCAGGTTCTTCTACAGGAACCATTTCAATTGAGGTTAACCACAGCATGGTACTGCTGCCACAAGAACTAATGCAGACGCGTAAAGCAGATCGAAGGGTGGGATACTTTACCGTGCAACAAACAGAATACGGCACCGATACTAACAGAGCCGAAGACGTGCAATACATTGATCGTTACCAGCTGGTTCCCAAAGATAAAGAAGCCTATATGGATGGCGAATTGGTAGAGCCGGTTAATCCCATTGTCTATTATATCGATCCTGCTACGCCGGAGAAATGGCGTCCATACCTAAAGCAGGGCGTTGAAGATTGGCAAAAAGCATTTGAGGCCGCCGGTTTTAAAAATGCTATTATTGCCAAAGATCCGCCCACAGCTGAAGAAGATTCGGCCTTTAGCCCGGAGGATGTACGCTACTCAACCATTCGGTATTTCGCTTCCGACATCCAAAATGCATATGGCCCAAATGTAACGGATCCCCGGACCGGAGAAATTATGGAGAGTGATATTGGCTGGTACCATAACGTAATGAACCTGCTGCGAAACTGGTATTTTGTACAGACCGCTGCGGCCAATCCTGAGGCTCGTTCGGTAGATTATGATGTAGAAACCATGGGGCCGCTGGTTCAGTTTGTATCAGCCCACGAGGTAGGCCACACATTGGGGCTTCCTCATAATATGGGATCAAGCTCGGCTTATCCGGTTGATTCGTTGCGTTCAAAAAGCTTTACCGATACCCATGGTACGGCGCCCTCCATCATGGATTATGCCCGTTTTAATTATGTAGCGCAGCCCGGCGATGGCGTCACCAATTTCTACCCTGGCATTGGCACTTACGATAAGTGGTCCATTAAATGGGGCTACACGTGGTTCCCGCCCGAAATGAGTGATGAGAAAGTACAAGCCACACTGAATGAGTGGACACGCGAACGCGCTGGCGATCCGCGATACTTCTTTGGCAGCGGTGGCAACGATCCGCGGGTACAAACCGAGAACCTATCCAATGATGAGATGAAAGCCAGCGAGCTGGGTATGGCTAATCTCGAACGGATCACCAATAATTTAATGAATTGGACCAATCGCGAGGGCGAAAACTATGATCAATTGGAAGAACTTTATGGTCAGGTAATATCCCAGTGGCGCCGGTATCTGGGGCATGTATCCAGCAATATTGGAGGGGTGTATGAAAATAATAAAACCTTTGAACAAGAAGGTTCTGTCTATGAATTCGTAGATGAAGAGCGACAGCGCCGAGCCATGGAATGGCTGGGGGAATACGGCTTCACAATAAAGGACTGGGTTCTTAATGAAGAGGTTCTTAACCGTATCAATGAGAGCTCGGTTGTTGATGATATTCGCGGTGCACAGGAGGGGCTGCTTAACAGTCTGGCCTCACCGGAAAGACTTGGTTTGCTTATCGAATGGCAGTCCCGCACCCAAGGAGACACCTACACTCCATTCGAGATGATGGACGACTTGCGCGGCACCATCTGGAGTGAGCTTGATGATAACAGTAGCATTAATGTGTATCGCCGAAACTTGCAGCGCGCCTATATTGAACGCATGGAGTACTTGATGACAGAAGAACCTTCTATACCCTCGGGAATACCCGCTCGATTCCGGGAGTTTTTCGAGGTTGATGTAGATGTAAGTCAGTCTGATATCCGACCCATCGTGCGCGACCAGCTACAGCAGCTACAGCGTGAAGTGAAACGCACTCAAAATCGAGTTGATGACCGCGCCACGCGTGTGCATTTAAACGATGCCGAGCGGCGTATAAACGCTATACTCAACCCCAATGAATAGATCTTAAATACAACTTTTACTCACTATTAAGATAGCCTTGGCGTTTACGCTGAGGCTATTTTTATTTCTGTCTAATCTGAATGATTCTATCACTTGGAGTGATAGAATCATAAAAACAGGGCTTTGCAAGGGGCCCGATTCATTTTTAAAAGATTAGCTTTGTAGAGGCCTTTGAATAACCTACGTCTATTTCTCCCAAAGGGATCCCTTCGGGAGAAGACTCTTGGATAGTATTTCAAAGGCCTCTTGTAATGAAACCAGAAACGTATGAGCATCTATTAAATTAGACAATCCCCCTTAGCAAAGGGGATGTCCGCCGTGGCGGACGGGGGTTATATTTATAGGACGGAGATTTATCACGATTTTTCATTTTGCCACACATAGCTCACCGCTACACCAACCAATACCACTGTGGCCGTGCCGATGGGGTTGAGCCAGAGGTATTCAATGGTCTTTTCAAAGCCCTGTGGTATTGTATTCCAGGGCAGGATGAATTGCCAGGCATCGGTAGCGGGGTTGTCATACAGTCGGTCAAAAGCAAAAACAGTACCCATGCCACAAACCAAGCCGGTGAGTGCGCCGGTGCCATTCGCGCGTTTGACCCATAGCAGCAGAACAAAAACACCAAGAATGGAGCCGTAAAAATAGCTGCCGATTTTATTCACCAGTTCAATGATAGAACGCGTTTCGCCCAGCGCCAGCGCGGCCAGCGTGGCCAGAATACCCCAGAAAACGGTAGTGGCGCGTGATGATTTGAGATACCAGGCCGGCCCGCGTTCTTTAGGGTCCAGTCGTTTGTACCAATCCACAATGAACACGGTGGAGAGCGAATTGAGCTCGCTGTCAATACTGGAGAGGGCCGCGGCAAATATGCCGGCCACAATTAGCCCGATAATGCCCACCGGAATTTCATTCAGGATAAAAAATGGGAAAATATAGTTGGTATCGTTTAGGCTTGATTGGGTGATGCGCTCCTGCCGCTCCAGCTCTGCCTGCCGCGTTTCGTTGAGGCGGCGGTCGGCGGCGCGGAAAGCTTCTTCGTTGCGGGTTGAGGGATTTTCGATCAGCGCCAGAGCACGTTCTTTGCGCTGGTTATAACTGGCATCATACTGCCGCTGAAGTTCCTGCCCGGCTACCATTTCCTGATTTTGCTGCGCAGTCGGCTCTACCGAACGGAAGGTCATAGGCGCGCCCCCGAAAATATAGAAGACGTACAGCATCACCCCCAAAAGCAGGATAAAAAACTGCATGGGGATTTTGGCGTATGCCGAGAGCAGCAGCGATTTACGGGCGTCTTTCAGAGACTTGGCCGTAAGGTAGCGCTGCACCTGACTCTGGTCAGTGCCAAAATAGGAGAGCATCAAAAACAAGGCAGCAATCACGCCGGTCCAAATGTTATATTTTTCGCTGATATCAAAGCTGAGATCGAGTGCTTGCAGCTTGCCGAGCGTACCGGCCAGGTACAGAGAATCACCAAAGCCAACGTCGGGTGGCAAGCTGGTGAAAATCCAGTAGAAACTGAATATCAGCCCGAATATCATCACGCCCATTTGTTTTACATCCGTGCGGATAACGCCTTCAATGCCGCCCACCATGGTGTAAGCCGTGGCCGTGATGCCGATAATGATGATTGTTGAAGAGAGCGGAATATTGAGCAAAAGCGCCAGCACGTACGAGGGGGCCGCAATAATAATACCGAGACCCAGCCCACGGGAAAGCAGAAATAGAAAGCTGGTGAACAGGCGGGTCTTCAAGCCGAATCGTTCTTCTAAGACTTCGTAGGCGCTGAAGTTCTGGAGCTTGTGGAAGAAGGGAACCAGCGTCATGCAGAGGATAATCATGGCGAAGGGCACAGCCAGATAGATTTGCACAAAGCGCATATCTTCGGTGTAGGCTTGCCCGGTGGTGCCGATAAATGTTATGGCTGAGGCTTGCGTAGCCATTATCGAAAGGCCCATGGCCCACCAGGGCATGGAGCGGTTGGCCAAGAAAAATCCCTCAATATCGTCAGATTGCGCTCCGCGACGGGTACCGTCCCAAATAGTGTAGCCCAGAAATGCGATAAGTATCAGCCAGTCAATCCAGTGCATGCGTCAGAGTGCGTTATTGAAAATCCAGGTGAACAGACCGAGCAGAACGATGTACAGCAATCCCGCCAGCGCTACCATGCTATACTGCTTTTTCCAGTGTGAATTATTTTCCGGCTTATCCATGTAAGAATTGATGTCAATAGAATTGAATGACTATATTAATGAATCATATAATGCCTATCAACATATTACGAGTGCATTTATTGGGAACATATATTGATATGATAATTTAAACGTATTACAACCTTCAAACAAAAATAGGGTTATGGACCGACTGCTTATTATCATCGGAATTATCTTCACCACGGTATCCCTCAGCAGTTGCAGTGATGAAGCTACCCGGGCACATTCCGAATTGACCGGCAGCACCTATTCCGGCATCACCCCGTGTGCCGATTGCCGAGGAATTTATTATACCCTGACTTTTAAGGATGACCACCGCTACCAATCATCCTCGATGTACATTGGGGAGAGCAACCGCGGGTTTAATGAACAGGGAAATTGGGCCTTTATGAATGATTCGACCATTGCCTTGAATAAAGGGAGCAATAACGTTCGCCAATTAAGGATTAGGGGCGCCCGTGTGATTATGCTTGATGTAGAAGGCCAAGAAATCACCGGTCCGCTGGCCGGCCGTTATGCGCTGACCAAAGACGATTCACTGATGACCGATAAGTATCAAGCAAAAAATGTAAATGAAACGGTGGACTTTAGAGCAACCGGCAACGAACCATTTTGGAATCTGGAAATAGATTTTGACAAAGTGATGAAATTCACCACGCTTAACGGAGATTCCATCCAAACGCCGGTGCCCCCAATGCAGCAAGATACATCCGGTAAGGCACGTATTTTGAATGTAAAAACAGAGAGCGGCTCACTTAATATTCAGCTGTACCCCACCGGTTGCTTGGACAGCATGTCGGGGAAAGTATCTGATTATGCCGTAACGGTAAATTATGGCCGTAATTCCTTCAAGGGATGCGGTCGTTTCATCATGGAAGCATACAAAATAAATGACACCTGGAAGCTTGACCAAATCAACGGTTTCAAGATTCACCCAACAAATATGGTACAGCAAGTACCGATGCTCCAGTTTGATCTGAGGGAGGCTCGAATATCCGGCCATACGGGATGCAATCAACTAAACGGTAGATTTACGCGTGATAAAAAAAACCTTGCGTTTTCTGCCGTAGCCACGACCAAGCGCGCATGTCCGGGCAATTTGGAATCGCGCTTTTTGGAGGCCTTAAACCGTGTTTATAGCTACGATATTGCCAACGCCGAACTTTTATTGATGCGTCAACAAGATACGCTGATGGTACTTCAACGGGCGGAGTGATTTTAACGGCAGAGGCACAGAGTTACGCAGAGGATGAGTAAAATATGGGTTTTCTCCTAAAGCATATGCCATTGTCTTGATTACGAGCGATAAGAAGGTTACGAATTAACGAGCACCTTCCGTAACGCTGCAATATCCGCTTCATCATTATATACATTGGGTGAAACGCGCAGCGCTGAACCGCGGACCGAAACGTGGATATTGTTTTCTGTGAGCTTTTGCTGTAACTCTTTAGGCTGAATGTGTTCCGGCAGGTGAATCCCAAACAGGTGATGGGTTCGCGAGTTGGCATCTTCAATTTGGTAGCCCAATTGAGGAAGTTCTTCCGTCAGTTGGTTTGTCAACTTCCGGCAATAGTTCTGAATATTCTTCGGCTGCCATTCCAAAATTTGCTCCAGCGCTTTAATCATCATCGGCACCAGAATAAAGTTACTGCTTTGGCCCACGTCGTAGCGGGCTGCACCCGGCTTATATTCGTCGGTGTAGTTAACCAGCTCCGCAAAATTCTCACTTCCCTTACGTTCAATCCAGCCCTCTTCGAGGGGAAGGCCGTCGGCGAAACGCTCGCCAAAGTAGCCCAAAGCTGTGGAATACGGACCCATCAGCCATTTGTAGCCTGAGCAGATGAGGGCATCGGCTTGTAAATCTCGTATATCAAACGGCAGAGCTCCTACCGATTGCGTGCCGTCAATCACAAAATATGCGTCGACATCCCGTGCCCGTTCGCCAATGGCTTTCAAATCAAACAGCGTGCCGTCGGTCCAGTGGATATTAGCCATAGCAACCATCAGCGTTTCACTGTCGATGGCATCTACTATTCGGTCATTCCATTTTTGAGCGCGATTCTTGAATTCGGTCGGCGCTGTAATTGTTTCAATTTGGCATCCCGATTGCTCGCAGTACCGCTTCCAGGGATAATAATTGCTGGGGTACTGCTCACCGACTACAATAATCTTTTTCCCTTTGGCTTTTTTAGGCAGGTTATGAGCAACGGTTGAGATACCGTAGGAAGTAGCCGGTAAAATGGCAATTTGATTTGCTTTTTCAGCATGTACCAGTTGAGCAAATAGTGATTTGAGCCTCGCACTGTGTTCAAAAAAATCATTGGGCTGTACTTGCCACGGTTCCCGCTTTTGACGAATGCCTGCAATGCCGGCTTCCTCCACAGACTTCAGGATGGGTGAAAAGTACGCTCCATTTAGGTAATGATGATTATGAGGCAGAGAAAACAGGCGTTTTTGGCAGTCCATTTGGGAATGTTGAATGGTAAATGTTTAGTGATGAATGGGGTTTTAATTTAACATTCATCACTCAACATCCAACATCGTAATATTATCAATAATTCGAAAACTTTCGGGCCCCAGTTGAAACAGCACATCCAAAATGCAACACCACGGCTCAAACCCCTTGAAGTGTTGGTGATAGGTAGGATGCGAAAAATTAGGATCGCTTTTCATATTTCCCTGACGTTGGTAGTGGCGGCTGTCAAATTCTTGAAATAAAATGTCAGCTCCAAGCCGTTCAGCAAGTTCATCAGGATCAGAGGTATAATTATCCAGCTCGCTGGCCAGGGTAAAATCAACCTGAATATCCATGAATTGAAACAAGCGCTTTTGAATATAAAGCACAAACGGCTGCAAGTATTCATAGTCTTTAGCCGACTCAAAATCAGCCTTAATTTCCGGTTCGTAAAAATCATAATAAATGCTGTTGCGGTAATTATACTCAAGCGTGCGCAGCAGCGGGGTGATCCAGTCTTGCCTGTGGTCTATACGCACCCGGTTGATCGGTTTTTTTCGGTCTTCAGTCCTGACGGGAATATTAATCCATTGGGTTCCTTCGGGCGTGCGAATTTGCGCCCGGTGCACCCGGCTTTTGCGCGACCAGTGCTCGGTGTTTTGCATAATGATGCGATCAGCCTGTAGCATGATTGCTAAATCATATAGATTGGGAGAAAATTGCGGAAATAGCAGAGCCAGCTTCAAATTGGGATTTTTTTTAAAGTATTTAAGGCAAGTTCAAAATAAGGTAGAGTTTTAGCATAATAAACAAGGGTGTCAAAGCACTCCTTTTTCTATTCGCCCGACCACAAAACCAGTGTCCGGACGAAGCAATGGCTATTTTATCTTAACTCATATTATTTAAGATAAGTCCGCTCTTGAGGATATAAAAACACCGTCGGTTGAAATTCTTTGGGAATAAATAACCCCGAGGCAGAGCCATCGGGGTATCAAATGGAATGAGATACATTAAAATAATTTTCTTTCATTATAACCCACCCCTGCACCCCTCCAGAGGGGATTTTCCCAAAGGGATGCCTTCGGCAAAGGATATTTTAGCGTATCTTATTCTGTAATCTATCCCGACCCAAAGGGTCGGGGTATTAAACCCCTTATCAAATAAATTTTAGCCTTGTTACCCCTTTTTTTGAAGCACCAGGGTAAAATGGGGATACAGAAACATTCTCCTTTTATAAAATTGCTTTATAACCATTTTGGCATCATCATGGATAAGCTCCTTTAATGCAGGGATGGTTGGCTCATTTCCCATGTCTCCGGAAAGCAGTAGGTCGTGGAATTTATTCCAGTACGATAATAAGCTGGAGCCGTCGATATCTTTGAAAATCAAAAACGAACCTTTACCCATTTTCTTGAACAGCTGTATCAGAAACTCGTTTTGCTGCCGCGGCGGAATATGGTGAAATACGTCGATCATGCATATGTATTGAAAATCTGAGATGGTAGCCGGAATATTGATCCCATCAAAAGTTGCCAATGTTATATGGGGATGTTCATCTGCATTTAGCACATCGTTAGCGTTGGCTATAAGCTGTTGCGAAATTTCGATGCCGCCCATTTTTGAAGGGTTTCGAAAATGCTGTACAAGCGATAAAAACATGCCCGAACCACAACCCACATCAAAAACAGATGATTGTTTTGGTATCAACGGGAGCAGATCTTCAAAAGGGCAAATAAGCGGACGATAGGCAATCTTCAGGGAATCGATAAATCCCGCATTATCCTTTTTCTGCGATTTTAAATGTGTGATCAGCTCTTTATTGTCCATAGTATGTTTCATCACCCCCATAGCATACAAAAAAATCTACTCTCCCGGTCATCCGGCATCATCAAGCCATACCCAGTGATTTTGAAACTTGACCAGCTGCCGATTTTGGTAGGACCCAAATACCTCAACCATGCGCACCGAATCTATTTGCATGATTGACTGCCGCCCGGTAAATCTATGATAGAGCTTATTCCTTGCAGTCAGCTGTTGGGTACGGAGGCGGTTTGAGGCCGGAGCTACCAGCGATTGATAGATAAATCCAGGGGTTCCATCCGGGAGCTGCACGGCATACCATTCGCCCGTTGCCCCTGTAATACGCACCGGATTGTGCCGTTTTAGCGAAGCAATCGGTTCCTTTTGGGTTGATGGCAGCGGACGCACATTGGCTTTGGGCGCTGCTATGCGTCCCCATTTGGAAAAGGCCAAGGGGTTAGCGGAAATAGGTTCTGCTTGTTGATTTGAAAAATCAATAAAGGGCAGCGGGTTGATGGCACCGCGATCATAAATACTAAAATGCAGGTGCGTGGGCGTGGTGCGCGCATTGCCAGAATTGCCTACAAATCCCACCGTATCGCCTTGTTGAACATTTTGCAGCATGGATGCATTAATGGAATCCAGATGCGCATAATACATGGACTTACCGTTGGCCCGCAGCCACACCTGCTTGCCGCCCAGCCCGCGGTTTCCGGAGCGTGATATGCGTCCGTTAGCCACGGCAACCACCGGCGTACCGCGGTTGGCAAAAATGTCAACCCCTTTGTGTTTACGCGCACCGCCGTCGCGCGGATCGCCCCAGAAGCTGCCAATATCAGCACGAATGCCGCCAGAAACCGGAAATTTCATGCTGGGATTATCGGTGAATGTGATCGTGGCTGAGCCCGCCACCAGTAATTCTGGCTGTACGCGAAGCACCAGTTTTTGATCTTCGTCAAGCGTGTGCGAGAGCAGTGAATCCTCAGCCGTCTGTTCCAGCTGCGGTTCACCGTCTTGCAGCGAATACAGTTCTACAAAAAGCTGATGGGTGGTATCTTGCTGCGCAATATCTGCGCGGAAGGTACGCCCCTGCGGAAGATTAAATGTCCAGGCCCGGGCGTTAGGTTCATCACTGAAATAAACCATTTGGGTTCGAAAGGGGAGTTCCACCGGTACGGCACGGTTGAGAACGGAATCACCTTGAGTGATCCATTGCTGAACCAACGCATTTTGGGCAAGCAGACCGTTATTAAGTTCTTCCACATATTTATGGCGGGGACTTTCGGCCTGGAAGGCGTCATTTATTTGTCGGCAACTGGCCAATAACATAACAAATGATATCACCACAATGCCAATTCGGAAAAGTTTAGCTCTCATATTTTAATTCGCATTTGAAGTCCATTTTAATAGATGCTAACAAATCAAGCTAACGATAAAGCGAGTGAAATAGTTGTAGTTTGTTCATTAGCCATCGTGCCAACAAACCCTTATTTTTGGCATTCGTAATTCGTTAATGGTTATTTGCTATTCGGAGTCTTGATAAAAGGCTCATTCCAATAACTGATAACGATTAACAATTAACAAACAATAAATAACGAATGAACAAATCACCACGCGTACGTTTTGCTCCATCGCCCACCGGCCTGCTGCATGTTGGCGGCCTGCGAACGGCTTTGTATAATTATTTATTTGCTAAAGGCGAGGGTGGAACCTTCATCCTGCGTATTGAAGATACCGACCGAAGCCGATACGTTGAAGAAGCTGAGCAGGACATCATTAACGCGCTGCAATGGGCCGGTATGGACATTGATGAAGGGCCGAATAATCCCGGCGATGTAGGCCCGTATCGCCAAAGCGAGCGTAAAGACATGTACGAAGAATATGCCGAGCGGCTGGTTGAGCAGGGGAATGCGTACTACGCTTTCGATACCACCGAGGAGCTTAATGACATGCGCGACCGGTTGAAGAAATCCGGAAATCCGTCGCCCAAGTACGATGCCATCACCCGCATGTCGATGCGTAACAGCTTAACGCTACCGCAGGAAGAAGTGGAGCGCAAGATGGCCGAGGGCGAAGAGTACGTGATTCGCCTGAAGGTGCCACGACGTGAAACCGTACGTTTTGAGGATGAAGTACGCGGTTTTGTCTCTTTTGAAAGCAAGGGGCTGGACGATCAGGTGCTCATTAAATCCGACGGTATGCCCACCTATCACATTGCCAATGTAGTGGACGATCACCTGATGGAAATCACCCACGTTATTCGGGGTGAGGAATGGCTGAGCAGCACGCCCAAGCACATTCTTTTATACGAATATTTGAATTGGGAACCGCCTAAAATGGCACACCTGCCGCTTATTATGTCGCCCAGCGGCGGCAAACTTTCCAAGCGCAAGGCCGAGACCGAAGGCATTCCAATCAACGCAAAAGATTATATTGAAGAAAAATATGAGCCGGAAGGCTTGGTAAATTTCCTGGCATTTTTGGGCTGGAGTCCGGGTGATGACAGTGAAATTCATTCTCTCGAAGAGCTCACCGAGCTATTTTCGCTGGACCGGGTAAGCAAGAGCGGGGCTATTTTTGATTTTAAAAAACTTGTTTGGTACAACGAGCAATACATGCGCGAAAAATCGGCTGAGGAATTGCACCCGCGTGTGCAGGTCATTGCCGAGGAGCATGGATTTAACCCTGAAAAAGAATATCTGTTGCAAGTTATTGATCTGATGAAAGACCGGGTCAGCAAGGTGGAAGATTTCATTACCCAGGGGCGGTTTTTCTTTGAGGAGCCCCGGGAATACGAAGAGCGTGCGCTCAAAAAGTGGAAAGACAACAGCGCCGAATTACTTCAGGCCTATCTTAAAAAAATAGAGCCATTGGATGAAGCAGAATTTGAGGCCGTTACCCTAAAGGATAAAATAAAAGAAGTCATTAAAGCTCATGATGTGGGCTTTGGTCCGCTAATGATGCCGCTGCGTTTGGCCGTAAGTGGCATGGGCCACGGGCCCGATTTAACGCCTTCACTGGAGTTAGTGGGTAAGGATGCTACGGTGCGCCGTATAGAAACGGTGATTAAGAAATTGGGATAAGTTTTCATATCTATAGCGAGGGAATTAATTCCCTCGCAAACTAACAAATCACCAAGCTCGAATATAAATCGGGATTCATTTCGATCACACCCTACATTAATATCGAGCTACCAAAATCAGCTTCTCTGCTTCAACACGTCTAAACGGTAGCATCGGTTTTGCAGCAGAGCGACAGAACCAGATTTTTAGGGAATATCTTATAGCGAGGGAATTAATTCCCTCGCTAACCTTCATCAGATAAATCTGATAAATTTGCGATCCGGGTTGTATTTTCTTGCACCAATTACCTATTCTTAGCCATTCGCTTCATTTTTTAATATTATAGCAGCAAATGAAGAAAAAGCTGATTTTTTTCGGGGGGTTTCTGGCCGTCTTTTTGCTATGGATGAGCTCTGGCATCGCATCGCCTGAGGCCGCCTCGATTTTGCAGGGCACTGCCGAAACGCCCGCCGTGTCGTGGACCAGCATCCTTCCGCCGCTGGTAGCTATTGGTATTGCGCTCCTTTTCCGACAGGTTTTGCTGGCTCTTTTTCTGGGCATTTGGTGCGGCGCGCTGTTGGGCATGGGCTTCAGTTTTGAAAATATATTTATCACCTTTTTTACAACCCTTACCGATTACATTGTGCCCGCCACGGCCGATACCGGTCACATGAGTATCATCATTTTCACGCTTTTAATTGGCGGTATGGTGGGCATCATCACCGAAAACGGGGGCACACGTGGAGTGATCAACGCCATCACGCGCTTTGTAAAAACCAAAGTTCATGGTCAGCTGATGACCGCCCTAATGGGATTTATCGTCTTTTTTGATGATTACGCCAACACCATGGTGGTGGGCAACACTATGCGTCCGCTAACCGACAAGCTGCGCATCTCGCGCGCCAAGCTGGCCTATCTGGTTGATGCCACGGCTGCCCCGGTAGCCACCGTGGCTTTGGTAAGCACCTGGATTGGTGCCATGGTTGGCTTCATTGCCGACGCCGAGGCCAAAATGCCGAATTTTAACGAGTCGGCTTACGCCGTTTTTATCAATTCGTTGCCGTATAATTTCTATGCGTTTTTCACCATTATGTTTGTACTGGTCATTGCGTGGTCGGGCCGCGATTTTGCCACCATGCTCAAGTCGCGCATCAACCTGTATAAAGCCAAGCATGAACCCGAGCTCGACACCTACAATTTATGGAAAGATAAAATCAGAAAAGATGAGAAGGAGAAGAAAACCTCGCACTGGCTTAACGCCGCCTTACCCATCGGGGTATTGGTTTTTGGATGCATCGGCGGCCTGTGGATAACCGGCGAAGGAGATTCCATTCAAGCGGTTATTGAAACGGCTAACTCTTACAAGGCACTTCTATGGGGCTCGCTGCTGTCGATTGTGGTGGCCATTATTATGACGCTTGGGCAAAAATTGCTCAACATTGAGGACACTCTCGAAGGCATGATGGGCGGCATGCACACCATGTTCGACGGGCTGCTTATTTTGGTGATGGCGTGGGCCCTAAGCGCGGTAACGGTAGAGCTGGGCACCGCTGATTACCTGATGTCGGTTTTTGGTGAGGCGCTAAATCCCTATTGGTTGCCGGCGCTTATTCTTGTTCTTTCAGCGCTAACAGCTTTTGCCACCGGCTCCAGCTGGGGGACCATGGGCATCCTTATGCCGCTGGTGGTACCGCTGGCGTGGGAAATTGGCAATAACAGCGGGCTGCCGTTTGCCATCACCCACGAAATAATTTACGCCAGCGTAAGTGCGGTACTGGCCGGTTCGGTATGGGGTGATCATTGCTCTCCTATTTCAGACACCACTATTTTAAGCTCCATTGCCACACAGTGCGATCATATTGAACACGTAAATACACAACTGCCATACGCAATGATTGTGGGCGTTATCAGCGTGGTGGGTATGATTGGCATGTTGGTGGCAGGCATTCCGTGGTGGATTATTTATCCGCTGGGCATTGCCATCATCGTGGGCATCATTTATACGTTTGGTAAAAACCCCGACCCGTCTGAATATGCGCCGGAAGGTAAGGAACCGGCCGTGACACGGATTGAGGAATAGAACGCAATTTAAGCACGAGCGGACGCTCGCGCTATTCAAACTCGCGCTATTAAAACTTGAACCTAAGGTCTATAAAAGTGTTGCTGCGAATTTATAGGTTAGCGAAGGAATTAATTCCCTCGCTATTGATGAATTATCTGCGTTCTATTTCAAACTCGAATTGGTTG
>Ga0306901_1000537_pt1 | contig 15466 bp, 9 predicted proteins | sample AntRauMFilla3767_FD_190431 | JGI IMG/M metagenome (GOLD analysis project Ga0306901, IMG submission 190431) | Saline lake microbial communities from Rauer Islands, Antarctica - Metagenome Filla 3 #767 (v2) (version 2) | ecosystem: Environmental > Aquatic > Non-marine Saline and Alkaline > Saline ... | reverse complement strand
AAGAAGCGGCTATCAATAAGTTATTGGAGAAAGTATCGTGTCTACCGCTTAGTTATTGTAAATCTGGATGTTTATGGCTGTCGATTAATTGGCCGGTTTCTTTAACTCTCTATTTCTATGTGATCCAGTATATTACAAAGAATAATACACTGATTTTATCCGGTTCTTTTGCCGGTTAAATTAGGGGCATTATTTCTACTTCTACCAATTTAAACCACTTAGAATCGAAATTTGATATGGGGTGACATTACGTTGTCACTCTTGTTATATATTCTACACTAAACATGCTTAAATCAAGTAGAAACAATAGTTATGGAAAAAATAAAAATTGAAATTACGTGTCCTAAATGCGAAAAATAATTCAAAGAACGAATTGAAAACATGCGACCTGGAAAGTCAAAGAAATGCCCTCATTGTTTAATAAATATTGATTTTTCTGGTGACGATTTTAGTAAAGCTCAAAAGGTGCTCGATAATTTTGAAAAAGAAATAAACAAAACGTTGAACACCCTAAACTTTAAATGATATAATACCATGAGTAATAATGATAGAATTGTTTATAAAAGAGATGACGGGAAATGGGTTAATAAAACCCTGGACAATAAAAATGCTTCTTCTTTGCATCAAACACAAAAGGGGTAAATGGCAAGATAAGGAGTAAGGACACAATCAAACCTGCCAAAGATCCTTTTCCACCTAAGGATACTGAAAACTAATTTTTAAGAATAAATCTTATCTCATGTCAAAACACCTAACAAAATCCAAGTTCGTACGCGCCCTCGATTGCCCAACGAAACTTTTTTACTATCAAAATGATGAGTACAAAAGTATTCTTGAAGATGACGATTTTTTGAGAGCTTTGGCCGAAGGAGGCTTACAGGTAGGAGAATTAGCCAAGCTCTATTTTCCAAGCGGACACGATATCCCCATGACGCAGGATAAAGCTATTTCCCTTAGTCAAACGAAGGATTTACTTGATCAAGAAGAGGTAACCATATATGAAGCAGCCATTCAACATGAATGCTGTTTTATATTGGTGGATGTATTGGAGAAGAAAGATAACCGCATTAATCTTATCGAAGTTAAATCCAAGTCGTGGGAATCCGGCGAAAACTTTGGCTACAAGCAAAAGGATGGCATTCATAAAGATTGGCAACCCTACCTGTACGACATTGCCTTCCAAACATGGGTGACCCGCAAGGCCTATCCCGATTTCCAAGTGGAGCCTTACCTCATGCTTATCGACAAAAGCCAAAAAGCAACGGTCAATGGGCTGCATCAATATTTTAAAATCGTTGAAGAAAATGGCCGTAGCGAGGTAAAAGTCAAGGAGGGCGTATGCTGTGATGATCTGGGTAAACAAATTTTGCGTCAGGTGCATGTAGGCGAACAGGTCGAGCAAATTCTAAATGGTAATGGACGCGAACCAAAACATGAGCTTGAAGCTTCCGGTTTTGACCAGTGGGTTCATTCGTTAAGCGACCTACTGCAATCGGATACCAAATACCCACCTATCACTGGCTACAAGTGCAAAAGCTGTGAGTATCGCATTAATCCCGATAAACTTGATGCCGGTGGAAAAAGTGGGTTTCGTGAATGCTGGAAGGAAGCGCACGACTGGACCGAAGCTGATTTTGAACAGCCACATATTTTTGACATTTGGAATGAACGCAGTACAAAAAAGTACCTGAACCAAGATGTGTACAAAATGAATGAGTTGATTCCCCGTATGCTTAAGGCTGATCCAAATAAGCTATATGAGCAGACCGAATGGAGTTACAGCCAGCGCCAAACCGTTCAAATTATGAAAGCAACTGGCCAACACAATAAAGATGAAGCGGTACTGGCCGGACTCTTTCAGGAAATAGATAGCTGGACATACCCACTTCATTTTATCGACTTTGAGGCCGTAATTCCAGCTATTCCTTTTCATAAGGGGCAAAAGCCGTATAAGAAAACGCCTTTCCAGTTTTCATGCCACACCGTAGCCAAAGATGGAAGCGTTAAACATAGCGCAGAGTGGATTGAACGGCGACCGGGTGCATTCCCCTGCTTTGAGTTTGTGCGAGCCCTCAAAAGGCATTTGGAGAATGATAATGGCAGTATCTTTATGTATCACCATTTTGAAAATACGGTGCTCAATGATGTAGCCGACCTGCTAAGGGAGCGTCAGCCAGATGATGCTGAGGAATTAATTGCCTGGATACAGACCGTCACCAAGGGCGGGCAACGTGCCATGATCGACCAGCAAAAGATGGTGCTCAAATACTATTACTCTCCACACATGGAAAATTCAAATAGTATTAAAGACGTGCTCCCGGCAGTACTCAATGAAAGCCCACGGCTCAAGGAAATTTACTCCCAGCCGTACAGTGGCTTGAGCATCAAAGACAAAGTATTTTATGAAGTGGATGAAAGTAGCGGTCTGGTCATAAATCCTTATAAACTTTTAGATCCTATTGGACATGGCATTCCCGACTATGAGACCGGTGAGGAATACGTGGCTGATGGCGGCACTGCCATGATGACCTGGAGCCGTATGCAATTTGATGATGTCTCTCCGGAAGAACGAGAAGCAACCTTCAAAGCCCTGCTGAAATATTGTGAGCTTGACACCTTGGCCATGGTTATAATTCATCAGCATTGGGAATACCTGAAAAACAACTAAATTTTATAAGATAAGTGTTACAAAATTGATCCTCTGCCAAATATGCCTAATCAAATTATCCTTGACAATTGGACCTTACAAGAAGTTAAAGATTTGTACTTGTCAGGAATCTCTAATGAAAGTGCATCCAAGATTTTAATTGATAAGAAAAATGATTCTCATTCTTATCAAGATTTGTCTAAAGGATTCATTCAGATTGAAGCGTTATTCAACTTTCTGCAAAACTTAATTCTGCGTGATACAATAATAGTTGATGATCAATTCACATCAGCTTGGGACCAGAACCAGAGGCTTAAAAAACTTAAACAAGAAAAAATTCTTAAAAGCCATGATTTTAAAAAGAACAAAATTTTTGAAGTTAGAAAGGCTATTGTTGATCAGGCTTGTGTAACCAGCAGTATTACCGAAGTTCAACAAAAGAATGAAAAACAATATCCTGAAGATGGTACGACCCACGATCCCTTGATGTCTCAAATTATCTGGGGTGGAGCCGGGATGTTTGCAAGGAGCCATGTTTACGAAACCTTTTATATACCCCATCCACTAAGAAAATATGCTTTTCAACAGACTCCCATACTTGCCAGAGATGCGGTAGATCAAACATTAAACTTAATCCAAACAAGCAGAACAAGACTTTTCCAATACCAAAATAACTTTAACACAGGACAACACGCCACTTTTTCTCTTCCGGCTTTAATGATCAAAATTATTCAAGAATCAAATGATGTCGATAATCTTTTAGAAGTATCGTTACAGTTGAGAGAAGAATATGGGGATTTAAGATCCTGGCTAAAACAATTCCAAATTGCAATTGAATCAGACGATCCAAGAAAGATTTCTAAATATTCAAAAACACTAAAATCAGTACAAAAACATATTGAATCAAAATACAGTCCGAATAAATATGGGGAACTGAGTCTTGAACTCGACCTTTTCACTTTATCACCAAGCGCTAGCATACCTGTAAATCTTAATAAGATTAAAAATAAATTTGGCATCCGATCAACGCTGAATAATCTTATACTTACTAAAGCAGGGACAAAATATTTAGGAAAGTTCTTCCAATTATTTGGCGAAAACAATTCCAGCCTATCTCAGAAAATTAACACTGAATTGCTACGAAATTACTCATAAACCACGAAATAGCCGTATAGCTAAGATTAGTGAACAACATTCACCCACTTTTTTGACGGGAATATTTAGTTAGTCTCTATTTTAAACCATTTAGAAGCGAAGTTTGAGACAGGGGGATTACGGCATTGCTTTTAATCTGCAAAGGCAGCACAAATCAAATGATCATCCATCTTATTGTAAATTACTTCTCATTAGTTCTTCTCTAACTTCAAGATATTTTTTTTATCAATTAGCTCTTCCGCATGATCGGGATGGCAAGTCATTACAATAGTCTGATACTGTTCAGAAAACTGGGTGATGGCTTTTACCACTTCTTTCCTGCGTTCTGGGTCAATATCCACCATCGGGTCATCCAGCATAATAAAGCCGGATTCATCCGCCAGAAATTTTTCGCATAGGGCAAATCGCCAGGCTAATGCGACCGTATCCTTAGTACCGTGTGAAAGTATGTCGAAAGACAGCGAAGTCGCATTTTGCGTTTTAAAAGCGGCGGGTAAATCATCATCCATTTCCACGGAGAACCGTTTTCCAATCATTAACTGTAACCATTTTACGAAGCTTGATTCAAGTCCTTTATAGGTATCGCTATCCATCGATTTGATTAAATCTACCGCTTTTTCACGTACTTGTTCCAATGTCTCCGCCTGGCTGTTGATTCGTTCAAATTCCGATTCGGCATCTTCACGCAGCTTTTGCAGTTCCTCTGAGGATGTATCAGGAGCCTCGGCTTCTAACTGCGTGCGTTCCTGCTTTTTCTCAAAAATTTGCTCTTTTAATTGCTGGATGGATTGATCTAACCGGTTTACCTTTTCAATGAAGGCTTCCGCAGAGTCGTAACCATCCGGCAAAGAAGGCAGCTCTTTCAAATCTTGCCTTAGCTTCTTAATTGAACTTGTGATATCCGCTAACTCAAGCAAAACATCATCCGAAGAATTATATTTTTCTTTCCACTCCGTTAGTTTAGCTTTTGACTCTTTTGCTTCTTGATTAAGTTGATTTAATTCCGTCCTTGCGTTTACAAGGTCGTTGGTGATTTCTTCGGTAGAGCGCACTTCCGATACATCACCATAGTCTTCGAGCTGTGTTTTCAATTCCTTTAAATCTTTATCTCCAAGCTCCGTTTCATAACTGCTCTTAGCCTGTTTTAAATCATGCTGCTTTTGGCGGTACAGTTCGGCCTGTGATTCTGCATCCTGAAGAGATTCCACTTCAAGCTTCTCCAGGTAGTCAGCAAGTTCTTGTTCGCTTGTGTTCAAATCTTTAACGGCTTGCTCAAGGTCTCCTTCACCGGAAAATACCTGGAAGCTTAAGCCATTCACCTTCAGGGTAAAACCTCCTTCGGCCGTTCGGTCAATGGGAGTGCCTACTTTTGCCTGAACCTCCTGCTCTTCTCCACCGGCTTCGGCATAGTGAATGGTATGGTCAGCATCAGTTTCAATGTGTAGCGTGAGCTTGGCCGCCTTAATTTGCGTTTTAAACTGACGTATGTTGGAATTAAGCTGCCTAAGCTTTTTTAAATCCTCTTGCGTAACCTCTTTGGCTTCGTTAATCTCTTTTTGCGCTTCTTCTACGTTCTTCGAAAGCTGTTCAATAGTATTTATCTGCTTTTTAAGCTGATACGTTTTCACTTTATTTTGAGCCTGCTTCTGCTCTGTTTCAAGTTCTTTTATCTGCTCCTTCTTTTGGGCAAGTTTTGGCTCCAAATTTTCAATCTTATCCTCATATACCGGCCACTTCTTGCTTACATCCAGCAGCCGCGTTCTGCGCTCGGTTGCAGCATCCAGCTGCTGCTCTTTGAGCTGTCGTTGACGGATACCTTCTTTTAAAGGATTAAGCTCCTCAAATGTTGTTTTTCTCTCCTCTTGCCGGTTGATGAGTGTGGTCAACTTCTCATTGAGTGTATCTAATTCGTTCTCAAAGCGCCGCGCTTCTTCGAGGTCGATCCGTAGCTGCTCTTTTTTATAGAAGGCCTCTACAACCGTTCCCGTGCCAACTTTATAGGGATTTTTAATTCCTCTGTTATTCTCCGGATAGTGCTGCTTGCGATCCCATCGCTTAAAAAAGTTGTCGTATTTTTGATCGAGTAATTCTCTGAATCGATCTACGGATATGCCGCCGGTATCCATGAAATTTTTGCGGAGCAGATTTCCCAATTCCTTTCTCACCCGGCCCTCTTGCTTCATCTCTTGAAGGGTACGATGGAGTCCCGATTGATTCCCAAACATAATGGTACCCAAAGTGGCAGCAGAAACCGGCAGTAAAGCTTCAATCTGTTTTTGCACTTCTTCTTCATCCGTTATTTCCGAACCATCGGCCCGTTTCAGCGAAGCACTGCCATTCCGGTTTCCTTTCTTCCAGGTCTTTTGAATCGCTACTGTTTGCCCATTGCTATCGGCAAGTTCCAGATCTACGCGAATAACATCGCCTCCCACCGCGGGGAAATGGCGACCCATTTCATCCTCTACTTTTGTTCGGGTTAGGGAAGTAGTTGTTAGCAAACCACACATCACGGCTTGAAAGACCGTGGACTTACCTGCTTCGTTTGGTCCCAACAATACGTTTATGCCTTCATCAAATTCATAGCGTTGATCCTCTATACCCGCAAACGGATGAAGCCGTATGGATGATAATCTCATTGCTTCGCCTCTTTTATCAGTTCATAAGCCATTTGCAGTTCATCTTCTTCATCCTCATCTGAAAAGAAGGACAGCAGCTTTTCGGGGAATGATCCTTCCGAAAATTCTTTCTGTATCTGTTCGGGGGTTACTTTACGCCTCACGCCGGAATCATCCAGTCGCAATTCCAGCACGGAATCTCTGATTTCTGGTCTTCGCTCCTGCCAAAGTTCAAACGCTTCTTCTTCGAGTTTGCCCGTAAGCTGAAGGGATAACACGTTCTCTCGCCAGGCATCTCCACTGTAATTGTCGATTAGCTTGGACACCTCATCAGGGCTGGAAACACTTTCATCAGCCTGCACAAACCGGTAAGTACCGGTGCTGATAAGCTCTGTCGTTATATTTTTCTTCTCGTCTATAGTATGCAGAAACGCCCGGCCTTCGTGCGTACAGGCGAAGCCATCCGGCTCAGGCGTACCGGGATTAAAGATCATATCCCGCTTGTCGGGTTTTCCCGGCCAGGTGATGTGCGTATGTCCCATCAGCCAAAGATCAACTCCTGCCCCTTCCAATTCCTGAATAGTCATGGGAAAGTAACGCTGCTCAAAATCGGGAGAAACGCCTTCGATGCTGCCATGTGCAATACCGATATCAACGGCATCTGAATCTTTTGCGGCTTCTTTGACCCACCCAATGGCATTCTCAGCTGAATGTTTGGCGTGGCAAGGCGCCGGATAGATCATGACGTTATGTTCAAACACCGATAGTTCAAGGGGTTCATTCTTGTCCAAGACCAGTACATGCTCTTCGGCTTTTTTTTTGAAACGATCCCAAAGGGGGCTGTCTGCGGTGATATAATCATGGTTGCCGGGTAAGACCAATACCAATTCCCCTTCAAAGCGGTTAATAGCCTGTACCGCTTTCTGAATATCACCCACCTTCACAGACGTCCGGTCAAACAGATCTCCGGCAATGACGAATATATCGGCCTTTACCTCATTCGCTTTACCAATGCAATTGTTTAGCGTCTCATATCGCGCTTCGGAAAGGGTATCCTGAGCCTCCGGCAGATTGCGAAAGCTGCGCCCGAGGTGGAGGTCGGCGATGTGGAAGATTTTTACACTCATTGTAATGCTATAATTTAGTCCCGGCTTTTTCGTTTACTGATTAGGATCAACATACACGTAGTCAAGATATACTCCATCCAAATGCTCAAAATCTTTATCTGTGGTAATCAAAGCAGAATTTGTAACTGAAGCAGTAGCTGCAATCCACAGATCATTTTTTCCCATATTTCGAGAGGATAATCCACCCGGGAGTGCATTATCTTTTAATTTTCCCTGGCTATACGCATCAATCTCAGCATAGCGGTCTACCAGATCAAGGGATTCAATGGGCACCACTAAAAAGTTCCTGATCAGTTTTTTAAGGTAATCCCTTTTTTTCTTTCCATAATTACGCTGGTGCGCTATTGATTCAATTTCGCCAATACTTGTAATCGAGAGTATAATTGTATCTTCGTTCTCAATTTCATCCAATGTTTCACGAATTGCAGGCACCAAATAGGTTTTTCTTAGCAGATGAAGTAATATATTAGTATCTATGGTGACCGTCATTTGTTAAGCATTTCAAGCAGCTCTTCGATAGACTCGTCTCCCGGCCACTGACCTATAACCTCATCTAATTTCGTGCCTTTATACTGTTGTTTGGCTCGCAGTTCATTAAAATCGAGCTGTTCTTTGATGGGCGATGGCTCTTGCGTGAACCAATCATCTTTTTTAGTTGCTAACCGTACTTTTTCGACTTCAATGGCACTAATTTTAGCAGAAGGTTTAAAATTGGCAATGCCTTCCAAGGTTACTTTTTTTCCGAAAAATGTTGAAATCTCTCCAAAGGTAATATCACCACTTAGGATGGCCCGGATTGCTCCCTGCTTTGTCTGTATTTGAATAAGATCCTTGCTGTATTGCATCAGATCCAATATTCCCGTTACTCGTGCCCGGCTGGGTGGGGGCGTCTGCTCTTCCAGCTCTTTAATATTATCGAAGCTTTGTGCGCTAATTTTAACAGGTTTTTCACTTACATACCCTGTGATTTCAATTACTTTTTTAGTGCCACTGAAAAGTGAGCGATATTCTTCCATTTCTCTTAATAGGTGCTTATCCAACAAGTCGTCATTATTGGTTTCCCGGAAGGCCTGCCGGAAAGATTCAAGCGCAAGGTCGATACCGGTATATTTTTGCAGTGATTCGGGACTGCGCCCAAATAGTGAAATTTGCGGTTGTACTAACGTCTTCTTTAGCAATGGTGCTTCAACCACTAAATGGGTGGACCCTTTTTCCAATCCCGTTAATTGAAAGTCAATGGATTTTTCTAACCATTTGGGTTTGGGCCCTTTTTTACTGCTGATCCCTTCCATAACCAATCGCAGCGAACCCCCGGCCACGGTTTGAAACATGGCTGCCACTTTCTGCAGGACATTAAATGATATTTTTCCACTTTCTATGGGAAAATCATTGAGGGTAATATGATGTTTTCTGATAGTCAAATGTGCGAAGGTAACACCTTTTTTTAGCAGGTTAACGATTTGAGAGAACTAATCATATACTTTCTGTTGTTTAAAATAACGTGTTTACCAGTTAAAAAGAAAATGTGTATTTATTCTCACATTTGGAAAATAATACGCTGAACTGGTTCAAATTTGCAACTTGGACCAGCCTGAAAGGACAATACAAGCCATTTTAAACTGGCACAAGTTGCCCCGATTATTCGGGTCGCTGGTAGTAGGCATTTCTCATTCCGTGCTTCTGATAGCGTGTCCCATACCTCCGGCAAATTACGAAAGCTGCGTCCGAGATGGAGGTCTGCTATGTGGAATATTTTTGAAATCAATTTATTTATCTGTTTGTAAATTCTTCATGCCAGTTCTTTAAGTCATTTAAGTCAGTTTCCAATTCATCAGGAGTTGGCATTTGGACTGGTGTGGAACGAGGTTGTGAATGTTCAAATTTAGAATATTCCGACATCCAATTATCAAAATCCTTACAGTCTGAATCTGTTATTTTAGATAAGTTGTGAATTCTTCTTTTGGTTTGAACAGATCTCCTAAATCTGTGGACAACATTTGAAAGAAGTACATCTTCAATCATTCTTTCAAGTAAAATTCTAAAATCGCTACATATCGCTTTTGCCAAAGGGTAATAAACTTCTCTACCTTCGTTTTCATATGCTTTGCGTGCAGGTGACAATCTGTTATTTAATAATGTGTTTAGAGCTTTATCAGGCCTTTTTACATTTATCGGAGTATCTCCAGGATTTCCGGTTCCCCAAGATTCTCTTCTTACACTGACAAAATACGCACTTTGGCCTGTTTCTTTTGCTGTTTCTTCTAATAAACTTGTTAATGAAAGACGATGAGTAAAAACTATCACCTGCCTATCTTCACAAAGCTCAACTAATCTTTGAACAACCGCTTCTTCAAAATCTTCATCCAAGGATGTTATTGGATCGTCAAATACGAAAGGTGCAGGAGTCTCTTCTCCTGTTACATCTGCTAAAAAAGCGGCAAATGTAACTATTCGATTTTCACCTTCACTCAGGATTTCATCTGGTACTTGTTGTTCAGCATTTTTAAGTTGAAGTTTATGAAGTACACGTCCTTTTTCTACCTTTGTTTTAACCAACTCAATTTTTATCCAACTTGCCCCAAGTATTTTTAGCTCTTGGTTAAACCGATCTACAAATGCCTTTGTAATTAACTCTTCAGCTAAAGATCCTTTTTTCTTCGAAAGAGCAACCGGATTTGTAAGTTTTTTTGCCTCATCTAACAAATGAACCTCTTTCAACCTATTCACTTCTTCTGTTATCGCTTCACTTTGATTAAAAAGCCACTCATTGGCTTCCAATTCTTTTTGTTCTTTAACCAAAGAATCCCTGTTATCTTCTTCTGCATCCTTTAGGTATGCTTTGGATTTTGCATAGTAAGCCTGAGATAATTTTCTTGCATCTTTAAATAAATTGAGTAAGTCAGGAATGGATGGAAGTTCATCTAAATCTTTGACCTCAGTAATTTTTCCAAATCGTTGATTAAGTACACTATATAATTGCTGGACTTGGTCTATTATTTCTTCATCATCTACTCCGATTGCTTCTAAATTAGTAGCAATATTATTTGAATCTTCAATTTCACTCAGTGATTCTATAGCTTTATCATACTCCTTTCTTTTTTCTATAGCATCCTTTTTTAACTCACCCTTTACATAGCCTTCAAATGACTGCAACCTATCTTTTGCATTATCTGATAATGATTGATGACATAGAACACATCTTGATTCATCTTTGGTTACAGGAAAATCTTCGCCCTCATAGGCATAATTCTCAGAATATTCTCGTGCCTTTTCCCAAAGTTTTTCCCAAATAGGTTTTCCCACACCTTCAAGTGGTACCGTAGAAAATACTTTTTGGGCTGCAACTTCAGCTATTTCTTCCTTTTCTGAAGCTTGTCTATCTAAATCTAATATTCTTTGAAGGTTTGTATTTGAGAATTGCCTCACATGATGAATGGTGTTTATGATTAAATTATCTAATCTCTCTTTTTTTCCTTTAACTTTTTTGGCTTGATCAGAAGACGATTCAGTATTAAGCCTTTCCTTTAGTTCTTTTAACCTTGACTGATCTTCCTCAGTCCAACCCGTCAACCCATCAATGGATTCTTCTGAATCTTCATGTGTCAATTCAGTGTATTTTTTCCCGAAACCCGTCTCTTCTAAATATGGTGGGATAGATGGCTTTTTAGAAGGTTTTTGGTTTTTCAATACTTCTATTTTATTAGAAATAAGTCCTGCTATATCTACTAAATTACTAAATAACTTTAAGAGTGGCGGTTCATAAGTAACTTCATTTTCATCATCAACATATATTTTACCAGAGCTTGTATCATATATATCGACATTTCTTAATTCTTCAATCTTTCCATCGTCTCCTTTCCAACTTATGGTTTTATCGCTACCATTCACTATATAATCAACATCACATCTTTGTTCTGTTTGAGAATCTTCAAATACATTCGGTAAAAGTTTTCCTGCCTGACGAGCTCCACAAATATGCTTTAATATTCTTACATAGCCCGACTTACCCGAACCATTCTGACCATAAATAATTGACAAGTTTTTATCTCCAAACTGCAAAGGTTTTTTAGGAGCTAAGGCATTAATACCTTGAATATTTTTAAATGATTTTAGTTCGATTGTATCTGATGAATCTCTGGTCAATGAAATATTTACGTCATTTATATCATCTTCATTTAATTCTTCGTTGGCTTCTTTAATACAAAGCTCTACTAACTCTTTATAATCATCTTCGCTGAGTTTCTCTTTATCTTTAAGTTTAGTTGCTGCAGATCTTACCCAAGCATTTCGCTCTTGAAACCAATCTTCTAATTCACTCATTATAGTATTGTCTTAAATTCTAATAATTCATATTAATATCTTCTCAATTATTTTTTTATTCATAAACTAATATATGGCCAACTTAACAGGCTCATTCCACATACGAAACCTCTTCATCCTCATTCAATATTTCCCGAAAAATACTATCGATATAACTTAAATCATCTTTCGGAAAGAAAAGTCCTAATTCATTGTATTCCACTTCACTATTGTAAGCATTGTTTTTTCGTACTTCCTTAAAGTCCGTTTGTGAAATTATAAATGAATGAAGCAAGATGTCATCCCTGCCACTATTCTCATTGATCTGCTTTTCATATTCTTTAATATCCTTTGAAAATTGCACCTTATTATTTTCATCAACATTAATTTGGTGCTGCAACCCTTTTGGATCCATGAAGCAAATATGTTGTTCTTCGTCATTTTTCAGCCAAACGATAAAGTCCGGGAAAAATCGCTCTCCCTCCAATAGAAAACCGACACCATGACCGCGCGACTGATTTCTTATCACGTAAACTTCAAAGCCTTCCAAAAGGTCATTGGCTCTGGGTTTATCAAAATACTCTTTTAAATGATTAACAAACTTCCATTCTCCTTCATTAAGTCCCACGGGGGTTGACTCAATAACCTTCTTCTCGTCCTCAATGAGCAAAGGATAATAGATATGCCGATCAAGATAGATGCGGGGTAATTTACCTTCGTTTCTACTGGTAACATCCTTTTTTAGTAGCTCTTCATCTTCGAAAAGAGCTTTTATCTCTTTTTCCAGCTTGTCGACTGCTTCTTCCTTAACCCTTAGTTGATACCCTGGTTTGGCTTCTTCCAAATGTGGAATATTAGGATCATCTGAATCAAATGATTGATATTCCAACTGGGTATATTCCCATTCTTGTTGCTTCTTCTTATAAAAGGTATCGATATACTTTCGAACAATACTAAGAGCTACTTGTTCAATCTTTTTAATATCTCTGAAATTGGTCGGCTCCAATAAACTTTTATCACAATATAGCTCGTAGAAATCTTTTCTTAAGATTTCAGCAGTTTCCTTTCTGGTGAAACTGAGATTATCATACCCTTTTTGACTTCGATAATACCAGGCTTCACGGTAAATACGCTCCGTGTCAAGTAGTGGGATAAGATTATCAGGGATATATTCCTTACTCTTTCCATCCGGCGCTGCGGCTTGGTCTTCAACACGATCATCGGAGGCTCGCTCTTGCACGGATGCGGTCAAATCAATTCGTGGCATTATATCTTCAGATACCTCCAATACCAACTGCCGGACGTCCTTAAAATCATCTCTTTCCTTTGGTTTGATGACTAAAAGCCCCTTATCCTCAAAATTATCTTTGAGCTTTATATCAAGATTAAGTTCAATTCTCCGGTCGGTATCAATGCCTTCATCTTCAAGATAATCGCGGAATTGTTCCATATAATTAGCCTGTAAACCAAATATTTGCAGCGTTTCTAATTGATCAATGTTTGAAGGCTTCTGTACATTTTTCATCTCTGAAGAACGTTTTAGGCTTCGATCTTTTCCTAACAATCGTACGCCCCTACCAAATAGCTGAATAATCTGGGGGCCTTCACTTTTCCCGATATTCATAAGCCCCATGCAGGATACTCTCCAGGAACTCCATCCCTCAATAAACTTTTTAGAACCGATTAATATATTTACCGGTGAATGCTGGGCATTGATCTTTTGGAATAGCGAAGATTCGAATGCATTCGGTTCTTCAACCGTTAATTCGGTTAGTTCTTCTTCAATGTAGGACAGGAAATTGCTGTCTTCCCCAATGTTAATCACCCCAAAAAAAGATTCACTGTTTCCGGCTCGCAAGCCAATCTCCCCATCTGCGGAGGTGAGATTCGTTAGTTTTAGGGGCGCCGGTCCATCAAGGTGAAAAATATCTTTAAGCAAGTCGTTAAAAAGATCATTGCTGCTTGATCCATATCGGCTTTTCAATAAGGTGAAACTATCTTCAAATAAGTCACTTCCATCCTCGCGGTTAACGCCGGAATCACCTTCGAGTATCTGCTGAATAGTTTGGGTTGACCAGTCATTCTCATTGTTTAACACCTTGCCCAAAAACAGTATTAATCGCTGTACGTCGGAAACGGTCTTTTTCTCATCCTCAAGCCACCCCGATTTTGTTCGTCCTGCCTGCACGCTGTGGCCGATAAAGGTTAGTAAGGGTTGACGAATATTCCAGGTTTTATAAAAAATATCCGGTTGTTGATTGTAAATAGATTTCTGCTCAAAAAAGGTTAGCAGGTTGGCAAGCAAATAAACCTGTTGCTGCTCATTTTCAAACGTTTGCTTTTCCTTTAGATTCAGAATGCGATAATCTTTGCCATATCCATCATCGTAAAAGCGGGGATAGGAATAGTCAAACAAAATAGCCTTTCCGTATTCATCCTGCACTCCTACAGCCGCATTACTCATGGCTTGCCCAAAGGTGGCACTATACTCAAAGGTAAAACCATCCTTAGCGATCTCTTTGCGACGTCGCATCCATTTGGAATCTTCGGTGCCCGACCCCTTATGGCCTTCATCAACAAAAACAAGATTATTTCCTTCAAACTCAGAAACCTCAATACTATCGCCCTCTCCGGCCTTATCATCCACCAACTTTGTAATTTCTATAAGCCGCACCGTTTCTGGGTCTATTCCGGAACCTCCATTGGCATCTAAATAATATTGGCAGGGAATCCCGCTCTTTTCCATCGACTGCGTATGCTGATGCGTTAATCCGGCATTCGGTGTTATCAATAAAATGTTATCCGGCTTCTCATCTAACCTGGGCTGATAATGCAGAAATTGATAATAGTTCAGATGCATGATCAGGGTTTTCCCACTCCCCGTGGCCATCCAAAATGCAAGCTTGTTAAGGTCGTCCTCCTCAAAGGTTGAGTACTGAACTTTTGAGCGGTGATTTTCCTGTTGCCCTTGGACAAAGGCATTCAGTTCATCTAAAAAATCTTTCTTTCGGCTTGTGAGCTGATCTAAATAATACTCAGTATAAAAACCTGCTAAAAGCTGAAAATATTTAAATACAATTTGATCTTTACGCTGCCGGTACTTGTTTATTTTTTCTACGTGCCGTGCAATATTTGCATCATATTCCAGCAGTTTGTCAGCCGGTACAGTCACCCGGCTGTCATATTGCAGTACCCGGCACAGCTTACTTATACCATCGGCGTGGTATGCAGCCCCTTCGGTTTTTTCATTTAACTGCTGATAATAAGTACGAATAGAGATGGGCTTATGGATATCAAACACCCCAAATTGCTTTCGCATGTACCCTAAAAGCGATAAACGTTTATTAAAATTCATATTTTCCTAATTATTTGCATTCTTTCCCCCTTCTAAGGGGGAGGCTTCGTGGTTTTGCGAAGCAAGGGGGATGTTATTTCCTTCTGAATTTTAGGCTGCTGCTGGCTTTCCAGGCTTCGCCAAATCCCCCTAACCCCCTTTTGTCTAGACCGGGGACATCCTTTACAGGTGTTCCGGGAGATCCTTTACACTTTACAAGGATCAAAAAAAGGGTGTTTTTGCCTTCAAAAAGGAGGCACAAATGTCCTGGAAGGAGGCAACTAAAATG
>Ga0306901_1000535_pt1 | contig 15521 bp, 14 predicted proteins | sample AntRauMFilla3767_FD_190431 | JGI IMG/M metagenome (GOLD analysis project Ga0306901, IMG submission 190431) | Saline lake microbial communities from Rauer Islands, Antarctica - Metagenome Filla 3 #767 (v2) (version 2) | ecosystem: Environmental > Aquatic > Non-marine Saline and Alkaline > Saline ... | reverse complement strand
TTTCTGTTCGTATATCTGAAGATTTTTTTTGATCGACATCGTTTTCCAAGCCATCTGTTATAGAAAAAATATTTTATAACATTTCTATAAATAGCATTGTATAAAGTTTGAATACTAAGCGCCAGGTTCGGCAGGCTTTGGCTTTCTGGGGAAATCTTTCAAATTACTTATATCCGAGCGTGTAGAAACCGCTTCGATTACTTTGCTGATTTGCGATGTGTAATCGGTGCTGGCGATAATAAATTTGGTCTTTAAAGCCCCATTTTCATACACATAAAGTCGGGGGACGCAATAGATATGCAGATTGGCAAAAGCTTTTGGAGCCTCGTCATACTCTGCAATGCCGAAAGACATATGGTTGATTTTCTCGGCCACTTTTTTGAAAGCGGGCTTCATATCCTGACAGGGCAGGCATTTTTTCGAAGATAACATCACAACTGTTGTGCCTTTTTGGGCAACAAAATCATCATAAACATCATCATTTAAAGTATAATTTTTTTCCATGGGCGGAAACTAGCAAGATTAAAATGATATGTAAAGTGATTTCGCTAAAATCACGCCCCTATAACACGAGCAATCAATATCATTGCAAAAGCAATATTGCATGCAGCGCATTTCAATGTAGAATAGGCTTTATGACGATCTTCAGGGCAATTCCATGCGTTTAAAATCATTTCTGGCAAATTCCATGCGTGAGGCCATGCACAAAGTGCGTGAAGAGCTTGGCGAGGACGCTATCATCGTGACAACGCGGGAGATGTCGGGTGGCCGTGTCCGCATTACAGCTGCGATTGAACAGCAAAACCGCTATGGCATTGATCTGCCTGAATTTGATCTCGACGAAACAGTAGAAGATGATCCACGTCCTGATGTTTCTGAAACACAAGGAATTAATACGGATCAAAGCGCCCGTCCCGAAATCTTTCCCTGGCGCCCTGCCCCCATGGCAGAACCACCGCCCGAAAAAGATGACTTCCTTGCCCAATGGCTAGAGGATTCAGGCGAAATACCGGGCGAACATAAGCAGGAAGATATTATTGAGCTTGTGACCGATGCCATGCTCCGCCATCGTTTTCCGGCCAATGTTAGTGAAAAAATTATATCAACAGCGACCCTGATTGAAGGTCGCTCGCTGCGCGAAACTCTGGCAAAGGCCATCGCAACGCATTTTGATTTCGATCCCCTGCCATTGGGGCCTTATAAAAAACCCATCATTCTGGTCGGGCCGCCCGGTGCCGGTAAAACACTGAATACAGCAAAACTGGCGACACGCGCCGTGATGAACGGCCTGAAACCAGCTGTGATCAGCACCGATATCGTTCGCGCCGGCGGGCTGGAAATGCTGTCGACCTTTCTGGACGTTCTCGATCTGGAACTGGATGATGCCGATAGCCCGCAAAGCCTGAAAGCCGCCATTGATAAAAATCAGGACGCTGACCAGATTTTGATAGATACCGGCGGCCTTAACCCGTTTGATCCCCATGAAATGAAGGATCTGGCCCGTTTGTTAAAAGTCACGGAGATGGAGCCGATTTTGGTGCTTCCAGCGGGGGGAGACGCCGAAGAATCCGCCGAAATGGCTCTGACCTTTGAAATTCTGGGCGTAAAACGGATTTACCCGACCCGATTAGATTTTGCCCGTCGGTTAGGCGGGGTGATGGCAGCCGCAGACCGTGGAAAGCTTAGCTTTGCCGGTGCCAGCCATACGCATAAAATACCGGATGGCATTCTTGATATAACGCCGCAGGTTTTAGCTGATCTGTTAATGCCTGGTTCATACCTGAAAGGTTAGAATAAATGTGGTACAATAGGAAATCGCATCATGACGTCTGACACACAAAATACAGCCCCGGGACGGCGTACCATTCCCCGCCAGCTAGAGCGGAATGTCATTGCTATTGCCTCGGGCAAGGGCGGTGTCGGTAAAACCTGGTTTTCTGTCAGCCTTGCCCATGCGCTCGCCCGTCAGGGTAAAAAGGTACTATTGTTTGATGGTGATCTTGGCCTTGCCAATGTTGATGTTCAACTTGGCCTGATGGTCAAACGCGATTTGAATGATGTTATTGATGGACATATTTCACTGGCGCAAGCCATCCAGCGATATGACGAAGGCGGCTATGATATTATCGCCGGACGATCCGGTCAGGCCTCGTTATCAACATTACCATTGCAGCGTTTGAACGAGGTTTTAAAACAACTTCGTATGATTGCCCCGAGCTATGATGCCGTTTTGATCGATCTTGGTGCTGGCGTTGATAAAAGCGTCCGTTTTCTGGCCAGTTCCGCTGGCACAATGATTGTTGTCACCACCGAAGACCCGACCGCACTGACCGATGCCTATGCCCTGATCAAGCTATCTAATGCCGCCGGACACGCCGATACGGCCCATATTGTCGTTAATATGACTGATAGTGAAAAAAGCGGTGATCGGACCTACAACACACTGCTGCGCGCCTGTCAGAACTTTCTTAAACTATCACCACCCGGTCTTGGCAATATCCGTCATGATAAACATGTTAGAGAAGCCATCCGAACGCAGATGCCCTTATTAATCCGTTCCCCCACCAGTGACGCTGCCGAAGACCTTGAGGCTGTTGCCGGACGGGTTCTGGAACGACTAAAAACCTTGCAGTAATCATGACTGAAACCGGAGCCCCGCCCCCATCGCCCAGCAATAGCGCCGAACGTGCTAAACTGATTGCAGAGCGCGTCCGTGGTGATATGAACCGCGAGACAGAAGACATCGGCCGCGATAAACAAGACCGCCGCCAGGACCGTCCGATCCGCGCTGAATCCGAACGTCTGCCCCCTAAAACAGAAAACCAGCCAACGCCGCAAAGACTGGAAGGACACGTCGAAAAAGTCGATGGTAATAGCGCCACAATCCGTACTGATAGCGGTGATGTTAAAATTCGCATTCCCGAAGACGTGCAGATACGGGCCGGACAACGGGTCAGCGTTGAAATCCCGCCCCAAAGCCGAAGTGGTGATACCGTTACCGTCCGCGTTGAAGCGCCGCCCGCTGAGACACCACCGCCACCGCGGCCTGATTTTCCACCGTTGAAGACCGGTGATACCGTGATCGCTACGGCCGCGCCGGTTGCCGTGGCCACGACGGAAACCGGCCAACGGCAATCGCCCCCGCCAGCAACAACGGTTACAAAACCGGAACAAGCCGCCCGTTTTTCATCTGCCCAACTAGCAAAACTGGACCTACCTGCGGCAAATAAAATACCGGCCTTACCCGTATCTTCCGGATTTAATGCGGGTCAGATCGAACAAGCTTTTACCACCAGCTTTGCGCTTGACCCTAAAGCGCCGCCGCAAAACTGGCTGAATACAGATATCAGAACCTTAAGCACTTTGAACACAGCATCTATCAATACAGCTCCTGAAAATACGCCCACTGCGGCCAGCCCCCCACAATCTTCTATAATGACCGAAGATGATAATGCCCTGACCCAGATGGCGCAGACATACAGTCAAAAGGCAGAAACACAAGCGCTATCACAGATGACAAAAATTCCGCGCAGTCTTGCCATGACCGATACGGCCTTCTCTACGCTGACGCAAAATGCAGTCACGACAGGTATGGCCGAAACACCAGCGCTGCTAAAAAATCTTTTTAATACAGCACCAACAGCGCAGCCAGCTGCTGCCATCAAAACCTTTTTTCAGATTGAGGTTCTAAGCATTCTACCGCCCGATATGCCGCCCGCTGAAATACAGAAACAGATTTCAGCCCTTGTGACACCGCAAACGGATAAACAAACAGATAAACCAGCCATGCCATCCGCATCGAATCCTGCCACGCCCAATAATCAGATGTCCCCACAAGCAGGCACAACGACAACAACTACTACTACACAATCAACAAACCCGCCTGTTCTGGCAAATGTTATCGGCGTGACCAAGACAGGTCAGACCCTGATCACTGTTCCGAACAATAATGCTGACCAAGGCCATCAGCTTCTTCATATCCAGACACAGGTTATGGTACCGGCAGGTACACAAATGCTGGTCAACCTGACGCCAATGACGGCTGATACCCTGCAGACTGCCCCCGATCTTTTAAACAAGCTGCCTACCGAAATGGCCAGCCAGATTACAACACAGACCACACCGCAGGCTGGCGCTTTACCGCCGCCTATCGGCCTGCCCGCCATCGCGCCTACCTGGCCGGCACTACAGGAAAGCCTGAATGTTTTACAACAAACAGCACCGCAGGTCGCGCAGGCGGTACAAAATTCTTTGCCCTCCCCCTCTCCGCGCATGGTTTCGACTGCGTTGTTCTTTCTGGCCGCACTAAAAATGGGCGGCATAGACAGCTGGCTTGGCGACAAAAATCTTGATGCCTTGAAAAATTCCGGTAAAAGCGGTCTGGTTGACCGTTTAGCCGGTGATTTTGGTCGTATTTCCAGTCAGGCCTCTGAAACACTGTCCGGCCAGTGGAAAGCGATAACCCTGCCGATGCTTTATGACGGGCAAGTTGAAAACCTGCAATTTTTTGTTCGCTCCGAAGAATCCCATCAGGGTGAGGAAAACGGGGATCAGGATGACAGCCGGACCCGGTTTATTTTAAACCTTGAACTCAGCAAAATCGGCCCGCTTCAACTGGACGGTTATCTGGCGACCAGCAGTCTTAATATTATTTTACGGACTGATCACCGCATGGATAGCAGCATTCGTCAGGATCTGATGAAAGTTTTCGGGGATGCTTTGGAGACGGTTAATCTTAAAGGCGGGTTATCTTTCCAAAACCGGCCTGATGACTGGGTCCGGATTTCACCCACCCCTACCCGTGACGGCTTTTTCATATAAAGGTTTACAGGACCGGCCAGCCATAGACGATTTCTTCCAGCTCCAGATCATCAATGACAATCATTTTGAATAAGTCTGTAATCTCGATACCGCCTGCCTTCTCATAAAATCTTCGGCCTATTGGATTATCTTTTAAAACCCAGACATACAGGTTTTCAATCCCCTTCGCCTTTAGGCTTTTACAGCTATGTTCAAATAGTTGCGCGCCTATACCTTGCCCCCAATAAGTTGGGTGCAGATAAAGAGCCCTAAGCTCTGCCATAAATCCGGCCTTATCATCACGTGCCGGTCCGGTATTGATAAAGCCGGTTACGACGCCATCAACAAGCGGAACAAAAAAATCGACGTCCGGATCGGTATCAGCAAGAAAGCCTTCCCATTTCTGAATATGGGTTTCGGTGTGCATGTCATCAAGATAACGGTCAGGGACGATCCCTTTATAAGCTTTACGCCATGAAGAAATCTGAATATGGGCGATGGCTTTGGCATCTTCTATTCCGGCTGCGCGAATTTCAATCATTCGCCTTCTTCCTGCCGTCTCACATAATTCTCGATGGCTATGTCATCAAACATCCGGCCTTCTTTAAGCTTACGTTCTTCTTTTTCAATCCGCAGACGTTCTTCTTGAGTCAGTTCATACTTCTTAAGTTCGCCAAAGCTTTCAAGCATATCATCAACCGCTACTTCGACTTCCTGATGGGCCACAAATATCTGTTCGTCTATCTGCGCTTCCTGAGCAATCGATTTTTCCAGAAACCCTGCCAAGGTATACGTCACCATATCGAAATTACTTCCGGCCGAGGCCATTTCCCTCTCGCGGCGCTCCTGAATGGATTGTTTACGGTCTTCCAGCGCTTTTAAGCGGTCATAGAGCTGCCCTAGAACTTTTTGCTTCTCATCCAGCTCATGTTTATGCAAGCGGATCAGACTGGATAAATCGGCCATCTAGATCACTCCTGTGGCTGCCCGCCGCCAGGCTGCAATACAGTTTTCAACATGTCATAGCCTTGATCAAGGCTGGTATGTTCCTGCGGACGTTGAGACAGAAATTTTTCAACCTGCGGATACAGTGAAATGGCATAATCGACTTTCGGATCACTGCCCTGCCGATAAGCCCCGAGACGTATCAATTCTTCCATATCTTCATAAGACGAAATAATCCCCCGCGCTTTACGGACCAGATCTTCCTGTTCTTCGGTCAGACATTTGGGCATCGACCTTGAAATACTGCGCAGGATATTGATTGCCGGATAACGGCCACGATCGGCAATAGCGCGGTCAAGAACGATATGACCATCCAGAATCCCCCGAACCGCATCTGAAATCGGCTCGTTATGATCATCGCCTTCGACCAGAACCGTAAAGAAGGCTGTGATATCACCTTGTTCATTGGTACCGGGGCCGGCCCGCTCCAATAATTTAGGCAATTCTGCAAAGGTGGTCGGGGGATAGCCTTTTGAAGTTGGTGGTTCACCAGCAGACAAGCCGATTTCGCGTTGTGCCATCGCAAAGCGCGTTACTGAATCCATCAGGCATAGAACCTGTTTACCCTCATCCCGGTAATATTCTGCGGCCGCCAAGGTCAGATAGGCCGCCTGCCGACGCATCAAAGGCGATTCATCAGATGTCGAGACAATCACGACACTGCGCTGTAGGCCTTCTTCACCCAGTTCATCTTCCAAAAATTCCTGTACCTCACGCCCCCGTTCACCAATCAGGCCGATCACCGTAATATCCGCTGCCGTATAACGGGCCAGCATCGACATCAAGACAGATTTACCAACACCGGAACCGGCGAAAATGCCCATCCGTTGACCCTGACAGGTGCTTAGAAAACTGTTGATTGCACGAACACCCAAATCAAGCTTTGGCCCCAGACGTTTACGATCATGGGCGGCAGGCGGCGCTCTTCGTAATGGCATTGCCATACCGCCCTGCTCCAACGGTCCCTTACCATCCAGCGGCTGACCAAAACCATTTACCACCCGGCCAAGCCATTTGTCAGACGGATAAATAACAGGCTCAGTCGATACCGCCACGGCTTTGCAGCCAAGGCCAACCCGCTGCAGCGAACCAAACGGCATCGCCAAGGCCTGACCGTCTTTAAAGCCAATAACCTCGCATGGTACCGGTTCAACATTCTGGGGTACCAGAAGGCATTGATCGCCAATAGACAATTCACGTTCTATACCGCCAATTTCGACAAGCATGCCCAGAATCTTGGTTACCCGCCCGTAAAGTTTATACGGTTGGATCTGCTGTAAGTCTTTTTCGAGGGATGAAATAATATTATGTTCCATATTTTATATCATATCCTATTTTTGCAAAAAATCTATGATCAGCGCAAAAAAGACTTTAAAATTTGCCTTTTACATCTACAGGTTTATATCTTTTAATAAGTAGACATATTAACGAAACGGCAAGCTTTATTTTAAAAGAATTAAAATAGCTTGATGAAATTTAACGATTTGTTAACCGTTAACCTTTATTAATAAAAAGGGTCGGTATTAAATTTTAACCATTATTAATACTTGACATGTTGCAAATAACAAGAACAATAAAGCAAGAAAAAGTTTTAATAAAATAGGGAATGGGGAGGATACTATGCGCGTTTTACTGGTTGAGGACGATAAACCGACAGTTCAAAGTATTGAGTTAATGTTGAAATCTGACGGCTATGTCGTTGATTCTACAGATCTTGGCGAAGAAGGTCTGGAGATCGGCAAGCTTTATGAATACGACATTATCATTCTGGATATCGGTCTTCCTGATATTGATGGTTATGAAGTTCTGAAACGCCTGCGCGCTGCCAAGGTAGAAACACCAATTCTGATCCTCTCTGGGTTTGCCGAACTTGATAGTAAAATCAAAGGTCTCGGCTTTGGCGCTGATGATTACCTGACCAAACCTTTCGACAAACGTGAATTGATGGCGCGCCTGCAGGCTATTGTCCGCCGCAGCCAAGGTCACGCCCACAGCATTATCAAAACCGGTCCGATTGAAGTTAATCTTGATGCCCGTACTGTTAATGTAGATGGTAAGCCTCTACACCTGACTGGTAAAGAATACGGTATCATGGAGCTATTATCGCTGCGCAAGGGGTCTACCCTGACCAAAGAAATGTTCCTGAACCACCTGTACGGCGGTATGGATGAACCTGAAGTCAAAATTATTGACGTGTTTATCTGCAAGCTGCGCAAAAAAATTGCCAAGCTTTCAAAGCCGGGCGAGCAGTGCATCGAAACAGTCTGGGGTCGTGGTTATGTACTACGTGAACCGATTGAAACAGATGATCGTGAAACGGCTACGGCCTGATAGCACGCTTTAATTCGTAATATAAAAAAACACCTCTGGAAACATTCTCCAGAGGTGTTTTTTTAATAGCTTGTATTGTTTTAGTACTGCAGGGTAAAAACCATTTCCCCTTCGGATACTTTTTCCATTTCAATTTCAATGCCAAAGTAATCCGCAAAAACCGCTGTGAGATAACCATGGACACTGCGCGGGGTCAGATCGTCAAGATCGGCCTCTCCACGGAAAGCAGCGCCAACACCTTCACGAAATTCAACCTTCTTTGCGGTTGAGGTAATTTTAACACCATCACCGGATTCCAGGCTTTCAACGGTCAGGTCTCCATCCGCCGGAATGCATTCCCGGGCCATGATCATCGCATTCAATAAAACCTTCATGAAACCTGCCGGTGGCATGCTGCCGCCCATAGGATTGATTTGCCATTGAAAACGGGTGCGCCCACCTTCGATATAGTTGGCAAAGGTGGTTTTTATTTCTTCAAACGTAACATTCGCGCCGCTGCCGGCACCGCCATAAGCCATGCGGAAACACTGCAAAGCCGTAGAGGCCTGAGATACACTTGATCCAATCAACGCCATGGCATCCGGCGTTGCGCTGTCGCCCATTTCCTCGATAAATTCGATACCGTTATTGATCGCCCCGACCGGACTGACCAGATCATGGCAGATATGAGAAACCAAAAGCTCAAGAATACGCGGACTAATTTGTGGTTCGGACATAGTAAATTCCCTATTTATTTAAATAACTGACAGCAGTTTACGGATTGGCAAACAGTAGCGCAATAGTAGAGGTCAGAATTTGAACGCAATGCCGACATCCTCTAAAAAACCTTCCAGTTGTCCGGTTAAGGTTTTTAAGCCCTCCTCTGTAAAGGCTTCTGCCCGTAAAGACAGTACACTTTCGGTATTGGAGGCGCGCAGTAACCACCAGCCCTCGGGTGTGGTGATCCGGATACCATCCATCGTCTCGACATCAATATCCGGAAGATCTTTAAGCTTCTCGGCAATTTCAACCGAAATATCAAATTTGCGCGCCGGATCAACAGGCAGCCGTATTTCAGGTGTAGCAATCATCTTTGGCAGATGCCCGGTTAAGGCTGGAAAACCACCTTCGGCGCCACTTAGAATATTCAGCAACCGAACCGCACAATAAAGGCCGTCATCATAGCCATAGAAAATATCGGCAAAACAGATATGTCCGGCAAGCTCGCCACCCAGCGGTGCACGTTCGGCAATCATTTTGGCTTTGATAATTGAATGTCCGGTTGGCGACATGATCGCCCGCCCGCCAAGGCGTGTGATTTCATCAAACAATACGCGGCTTGATTTAACATCAGCGATAATCGGTGCGCCCGGCTCACGGCGCAGAATTTCCCGTGCATAAATCGCCATCAGAATATCAGCCCAGTAGATTTCGCCATCAGGCCCGACAACGCCTATACGGTCACCGTCACCATCAAAACCGATACCGATATCGCAATGATTATCACGCACCGCCTGCTGTAAATCGACCAGATTTTCTGCCACCGTCGGATCAGGGTGATGATTGGGGAATGTACCGTCAACATCCTCAAACAGCAAAATATGCTCGCCCGGGATTTGATCGACAAAATCTTTTAAAACAGCACCCGCCGCGCCATTACCGGCATCCCAGGCAACTTTCAACGGGCGATCCATCGTCAGGTCAGCAAGCAAACGCTTGATATATCGGGGCTTTAAGTCATAAGTTTCTTCGCGTCCCTCACCGCTTTCAAAATCGCGGGCTTTGATCAAGGCACCGATTTCCTGCACGTCATCACCATAAAACGGACCGGTGCGGAGTGCCATTTTAATACCGTTATGCTCGATCGGGCTGTGTGATCCGGTAATCATCACCGCGGCATCTGTATCCAGTTCTTTTAACCCGTAATACGCCATCGGCGTCGGGCCAAGGCCAAGGTCATAAACAGAAAGCCCGCAATCCATCAATCCTTGGCGGACATATTTGGCAAATTCGGGCGAGGTTTCACGTCCATCATAGGCAACACAAACACTGGAACCGGCAATTCTGCGTTTGACGATTGTGCCAAAAGCACGACCAACAGCATAACAGGCATCAGCCGTCAGGCCGGCACCGATTACACCACGGATATCATATGCGCGGAGGATGGAAGCATCGAGGGTAAAAGCCTCATCAATTTGATTCATCATATTTTGCCATTTGACGGTTGGAGTTAGACATGAAATAAACTTACACTACAGTTTATCTATGCAGCAAGAATTATCATGTCTGAAATCTATACCGTCTATCTCGCCTCCAAGGATCGTGAAGCTGATCTGGAACAGGAATTAAAAGGCCATATTGCCGAACGGCATGACCGGTTATTTCTGTGTAAAACGCCGGTGACACCGGTCTATTGGGCACAAAACATCTGGTATGATGCCCGAAAAATTGCCATAGAATCCATTGGGGATGCGGCAAAAAAACTACGTGCTATTCAGCGTAACTGGGCATTATACCCCCATGATTATCACCGCCGCACCGCCTTGATCGAAGGTAAACTGCCCCATGTCTCGGCAAAGCCGATTATCTTTCCATCACCACTGCCTGATGCACCGCTGGGAAGCTGGTGCCTGCTTGATAAAAACCTGATGCTGGCCGCGCCAACATGCTCCGAGCCTGTACCAAATGGTAAATATCTGTTTGCAGAAGACCGCGATATCCCGCCAAACCGCGCTTATCTAAAGCTTTGGGAGGTCTTTACCCGTACCGGAATCTATCCGCAACCCGGCGAAAAAGCGATTGACCTTGGCGCCAGTCCCGGCGGCTGGAGCTGGGTTTTACATGAACTTGGCTGTGATGTAATCAGCGTTGACAAAGCCCCGCTTGACCCGAAGATAGCCAATCTACCGCGGATCACGGCTTTACAGGATAGCGCCTTTGGGCTGGATCCGGCTGCAATCGGGCCGATTGACTGGCTATGCTCGGATATTATCTGTTACCCGGACAGATTATACAGCCTTGTCACCCAATGGATGGACAGCGGACTTGTCAAGAATATGGTCTGTACCCTCAAATTTCAGGCCGATACAGATTTCGAAGCGATTCAGCGCTTTGCATCTTTTCCCAATGCGCGCATACTCTACCTATATTGCAATAAACACGAACTGACATGGATATGGAGGTCAGAAGAATGAGTAAAGCACAGATTTCAATACATCTCGCCGAACTGCGCGCCGAAATGGAAGCGCTTGAGCTTGATGGATTTTATGTTCCCCGCGCCGATCAGTTTCAAAACGAATATGTGCCGCCCTGCAATAGCCGCCTTGAATTTATCACCGGATTTTCCGGTTCTGCCGGTCTTGCCATTATTTTGAAAGACACCGCCGCGTTTTTTACCGACGGACGCTACACCTTACAAGCGAGCGAGGAAGTGCCCGCTGATAGCTATGAAATTTATAGCACCGCCCCCGGTCAGGCACCAACGCCTACAATGAAACCTACCGACTGGCTGGATGATAAGCTCCCCGAAGGATCACGGCTGGGCTTTGATCCATGGATCATCACCCCCATGCAGTATGACCAGTTAAACAGTTCAGTTGCGTTGGAACATGGCCATCTGATCCCGGTCGAAAGCAACCTGATTGATAAAATCTGGGGGCACCGTCCGGCAGCACCACAAAACAAAATGGTTGCCCATCCGGTAACCTATGCCGGTCTGCCCCATGATCAAAAAATAAAAGATATGACCCAAAAAGTCGTTGAGGCCAATTGTGAAGCACTGATTCTGTGCTATCCCGAAGAAATTGCCTGGCTGCTGAATATCCGTGGTAGCGATGTTGATTTTAATCCGCTCTGCCTGTGTTACGCAATCTTGCAGGCTTCCGGCACGGTTGACCTGTTTATTGATAGTGCAAAAGTCACTGACGATATCAAAACCCATCTGGGATCAAAGGTTCACCTTCATGCCTTCGAAGATTTTGAACCCGCGCTTCATGCCTTGAAAGATGGCCAGAAAACCATCTGGTTTGACCCCGATACCGTACCTTTTATGGTCAAATATATTCTGGAGCATGATCATATCACCTTCCACGAGGAAGAAAGCCCGATCCAAATGGCCAAGGCCTGTAAAAACGAGACAGAACAAAAAGGCACCGTCAGTGCCCATATCCGTGACGGCGTTGCCTTGACCCGTTTTCTGGCCAAGCTTTCACAACAAAGCTATGCCGCTAACACCAGCGAACTCAGCGCCGCCAATGATCTGCGCCATTTCCGTGAGGAAGAAGACCTTTTTAAAGATCTTAGCTTTGACACGATTTCAGGTGCCGGCCCTGCTGGCGCGATTATTCATTACCGGGTCACCGAAGACAGTGATAAGCCGCTGACCTCTGGTCCTTTATATCTGGTTGATTCAGGCGGGCAATATCTGGATGGCACGACTGATGTCACCCGTACTGTTGCCGTTGATACCCCCTCTGATGAAATGCGTGAAAACTTCACCCGTGTTCTCAAAGGCCATATTCAGGTTGCCATGAGCCGTTTTACCAAAGGCACGACAGGCGCGCCTATTGATAACACAGCCCGCAAACCATTAAACGATGCCGGCCTTGATTACGCCCATGGCACCGGTCACGGTGTCGGCAGCTATCTTTGTGTGCATGAAGGCCCCTGCGGCATTCACAGCCGCTCCCGCACGCCTCTATTGCCGGGTATGGTCCTATCAAACGAACCAGGGTATTACAAACCGGGTTCTTATGGCATTCGGATCGAAAACCTCGTCATGGTCATTGAAACCGACCAAAACAAAGATGGTAAGCCTGTTTACGGCTTTCAAAACCTAACCTTGGCCCCGATTGATATTAACTGCATCAAAACCGAGCTTCTAAGCGAGGACGAAAAGAACTGGCTGAATACCTATCACCAAACTGTTCGTGAGACCTTAACCCCGTTAATAGAAGAAAAAGATCCCGAGGCTGCCGCATGGCTGAAAACAGCCACCAAGCCGCTTTAAGCCTGGTTCTTAGTATAGATTTATTGACATAATACCAAATCATCGGTATTATGGATCATCGAATCAATATAAGGACTTTTAGCTATGAAACTTTCGCTTAGAAATGCTTTTGCAGGTGTCATGCTTGCAACCGGTGCAAGTTTGGCCGCATATGGGGGCTATGAAATACTGAGCATTCCCGATGCGCAGCAACAAGAAATGTACAGTTGCCTGAAAACGCAGGACTGTACAAAAGAACAATGGAAAAACACCGCCAACACTTCTAACAAGTATGGTGGTGCATTGGCCCTTATTGCTGCCGGCGGAATCGCTGGTTTCGGCGGAACAAATTGCTTCTCTTCAAAAACAAAAAAAACCGCACAAGGCCCAAAAAACTTTTGAGCTATAGTGCTCTTTTTTCAATAAAAGTGACCTAAAAAAATAAAGCGCCCAAGGGCGCTTTATTTAATCTGTTAAGCAGATCAATCTTATAAAGATTATTCGCCGTCGCGCTCTTTGCGCTTGCGCTCGAGCTTACGGTAGCGGCGGACTGCTTCGGATTTTTCGCGGGCCCGCTTTTCGGACGGCTTTTCGTAGTGCCGACGGGTTTTCATTTCGCGGAAAAGTCCTTCACGCTGCATTTTCTTTTTCAAAACGCGCAACGCTTGATCCACATTATTATCGCGTACAGTTACCTGAACCATATAATCACCTCTTTCCACGTAAAAATTTTATGGTTCGGCACATCCTAAAACAATTAAGAAGCGCCTGTATTACGCCTGCAATGAATTAGCACGGCTAAACCAGAATTGCAAAGTCATTTTTTAAACTATACCCGAAAAGACTTAAGGATTCTAAAATATGTTGCGACGCACAATCCCTTTTATTTGCATAGCAGCCTCAAGGCTCCTATATTATTCACACATCCAAAAAAAGAATTCAGAGGATATATGGTTCGCAGCGCGGTTACACTTGAAGACAAATATACGGAAAAATCTGGCCGCATTTACCTAAGCGGGCTTCAGGCATTGGTTCGGCTTCCGATGTTACAGCACCAGATCGACAAACAAGCAGGCCTGAACACGGCATGTTTTGTATCAGGTTACCGCGGTTCTCCGCTGGGGGGCGTTGATATTGAATTTGGCCGGGCCAAAAAATTCCTGCCTGACAATAATATTCATTTCCATCCCGGCCTGAACGAAGATCTGGCGGCGACCTCGGTCTGGGGGACACAGCAGGTCTCTTTATCCAAACAAGGGCAATATGACGGCGTTCTTGGCATTTGGTATGGTAAAGGCCCTGGCGTTGACCGGTCTTTGGATGTTCTAAAACACGCCAATGCGGCCGGCACCTCGAAATATGGCGGTGTTCTGGCACTGGCGGGCGATGATCACGCTTGTAAATCTTCTACTTTTCCGCACCAGTCCGAACAGGCTTTTGTGCATGCCATGATGCCGGTGCTTCACCCGTCCAGCATCTCGGATGCTCTTGATCTTGGCCTGCATGGTATCGCCATGTCGCGTTATTCAGGCTGCTGGGTGGCATTTAAAATCATCAGTGATTTTGCTGACAGCTCTGCATCGGTTATGACGGATCCGCTGGCTATGGAATTCAATATTCCAACAGACTTCGCCATGCCGGAAACCGGATTATCGATCCGCTGGTATGATCCACCGATTGAACAGGAAGAACGGCTGATCAACTTCAAGCTTCCTGCTGCCAAGGCCTATGCCAGAGCCAATAACCTCGATAAGAATTTCTTTGAGCCTGCAAAAAAACGGCTGGCCATTGTCACCGCCGGTAAAGCCTATCAGGATACACGTCAGGCGCTTGAGGAAATGGGCATTAATGACCAGACAGCGGCTGAGCTTGGTATTTCCATCCGTAAACTGGCACTGGTCTGGCCGATCGAAGATATCGGCCTGCGCGAATTTGTCGATGGTTTTGAGGAAGTTCTGGTCATCGAAGAAAAACGCGGCTTTATAGAAGACCAGATTAAACAAGCGCTCTACAGCCTACCCGAAGGCAAACACCCCCGTATCGTTGGTAAAAGGACCACAAGCGGCGCGCTTTTATTACCCGAAACCTATGAATTGACCCCGACCCAGATTGGGGAAGCCATCTTATCCAGCCTGTCCGGCTTTGCCAAGACGGATGTTTCCGAATATCAGGCCCGATTAGGCGTTATGCTTGATCACTTCAACCGCCGTAAAAACCATGCCGAAGTGCAGCGGGTGCCTTGGTATTGCTCCGGATGTCCGCATAACACATCCACCCGCGTTCCCGAGGGCAGTCGCGCGCTGGCCGGTATCGGCTGTCATTACATGGCCATGTGGATGGACCGTAAGACTGAAATGTTTACCCAGATGGGCGGCGAAGGCGTGCCGTGGATCGGCCAGGCGCCTTTCACCGATGAAGA
>Ga0306901_1000533_pt1 | contig 15560 bp, 9 predicted proteins | sample AntRauMFilla3767_FD_190431 | JGI IMG/M metagenome (GOLD analysis project Ga0306901, IMG submission 190431) | Saline lake microbial communities from Rauer Islands, Antarctica - Metagenome Filla 3 #767 (v2) (version 2) | ecosystem: Environmental > Aquatic > Non-marine Saline and Alkaline > Saline ... | reverse complement strand
CAGAAGTGGCCGGTTCATCTGCTTCATCCTCATCAGTTTCGTCGTCGTCTTCCTCCTCTTGTTTCGCCTCCTCTTCTTTCTCCTCTTCTTTCTCCTCTTCTTTCTCCTCTTGTTTCGCCTCTTGTTTCGCCTCCTCTTCTTCCGCACCTTCATCAGCCGCTTCCTGAGTTTCTTTGTCGTCTGTTTCTTCCTCTTCAACCTCTTCAGCCTCTTCAGCATCAGATTCATCATCGTCTGCAGCTACCTCTGTTTCATCGGGTTCATCATCTGCAACTTCCTCATCTTCAGGTTCTAATTCTTCAATTTCATCTTCCTCCTTTGGCTTCAACCCTTCAATGTCTTCTTCAGCTTCAAGAGGGGTATCTTCTTCAAGCGGCTGCAAAAAATCTTCAACCGATACGCTCTCATTATCCCCTGAACGAATTTGGTTTCGGCGATTTTCGTAGTCTTCTCTTGTTTGCGTATGCTGCTCACTTTTGGCTTTATCATCGCCGTAAATTCCTTCGAGCACATCGTACATTTCCGGGCTTATGTTTGAATTTGGCTTGGTAGCAATTTCATAGCCTTCATCAGCCAGCGTTTCTACAATAGATGGGGTAGAAACGTTAAACTCGGATGCAACTTTAAATAATTTTCTCTTTTTCTTTTTGGGCGACATATAAGTTGTTTAGAACGAACTTTGGTATTATGGCTTCTTTAAGATGACTATAAAATAAAGTATATCTACTGCACCTAAAAGCAGAAATATGAAATTTGTGCGGTATTTAATCTTAGTCGTCTTCAAATTCGTAGGCTATGATATCAATGATGCGCTCAGCCTCTTCCTCATCAATTTTTCCTTCGGTGCGCCGTACAATTTCTTCTTCATCGAGTTCAAGTACCTGACGGGCCGTATCGCAGCCAATTTCATGCAGCTGTTCAATGACGACCGGACCAAAGTCTTCTTCAAACTCAACAAGATCGATATCATCTTCCACCTCTACTTCGCGATATACATCAATTTCGCAGCCGGTAAGCTTAGAAGCCAGCCGTATATTTACGCCCCCCTTCCCAATGGCTTTTGAAACTTCATCGCCAGGTACAAGCACGTTGGCAACGGTATCATACTGTCGCTCTTTTTCATCTTTTTCGTTTTTGACGAATTCAACGCTTAGCACCTTGGCCGGCTGGAGCGCACGTTTAACAAATGCATGCTTATCATCAGTATAGTTGATAACATCAATATTTTCGTTGCCCAACTCGCGGACAATAGCATGGATACGAATTCCTTTCATTCCCACGCAGGCGCCTACCGGATCAACACGTTCATCATGCGAAAGCACGGCCACTTTGGAACGATCACCGGGTTCTCGGGCAATTTCTTTGAGCTCAATGATCCCGTCGTACACTTCCGGAATTTCATTTTCAAATAAACGCTCTAAAAACAGCGGCGATGTTCGTGAAATAATAACTGAGGGGTTACTGTGATATCGTTTTACCTCAACAACCACCGCGCGAATGGTATCGCCTTTGTAATAGCGGTCTTTTTTAATTTGTTCGCTCCGGGGCATTACCAGCTCAACGCCGTTGTGATTGACCAGCATTTCACGATTTCTGATCTGGTACACATCACCCAACACTATTTCGCCGATGCGTTCGGAATAATCCTCAAAAATATTATCCTTTTCAATCTCACGGATGCGCTGCGCCAACTGCTGGCGGGCCATCATTACCGCACGGCGACCAAAATCCTGAATGGAAAGCTCGTCAGCATGTTCATCATACAGCTCATAATCCGGATCAATTTTCTGAGCTTCTTTCAAGGTTATTTCATTCACCTCATCAGTGAGCTCTTCTTCGGGTACAATTTCCCGAATATGCAAAATCTGAATCTCCCCGCGATCTGCATTCAAAATCACTTCAAATGCTTCATCCGAACCATATTTCTTACGGATCATAGTCCTGAAAACATCTTCCAGAATGGTTAGCAATAAATCTTTGTCCATTCCCTTGTCTTTTGCAATTTCGGCGAAAGACTGAATAATTTGTTTTGAAATATCCTTTTGCATGCGTCCGGTTCTGTATGCGTTGAAATTACTGTTTTATTTGAGTGATGGAATAATTTTTGTTTCCACTATTTGTTCTTTTGGCAAGGTCATGGCACTGTCTTCTCGGCCAATTTTTACTTCTTCATCCGTTAAAGCTTCAAGTTTTCCTTCCATTTTATGATAGCCGTCTGTATTTCTGTACTTCACCTTCACACGGCGGCCTTTATTCTTTTTGTACTGACGCCAGTCAACCAACGGCCGGCTCAACCCCGGTGAAGATACATTCAGGCGATAGGTGCCATTAAACATTTCGTGAGCATCCATCAGAAAACTTAGCTCATTGCTTATTTTCGCGCACTCATCCATATTGATGTTACGGTCTTCGCTGTCGGCATAAATCCATATTTCAGGCGTATTTGCACCTTTTATTTCCACGCCGACCAGAAAAAAATCGGTTGGAGCAAGCACGGATTCAGCCAGCTCTGTAATGTCGTTTTTGATTTTACTTTGCACGGATTCATAAATTTTGGATACAAAAAAAAGTGAGTCCCTCTCGGTGCTCACTTAGATCATGTGAAGATAGGGGTACTGCCGCTAAAATACAACCATTGGAATGGATGATTAAAGACCACTCAACATTTATTCTTTTTCACCCGAAATAAAAAGCATTCTGTAGATCGGACAGCCTGTCCGATTAGTAATACCTTTAGTTTCAGCTAATCATACAGATCAAAATTACTACATCTCGGTCAAGCTGACCAAGCTACAATTTCACCCTTTTTGAACTCATTCCGGTGCTCTGCTCCGGAAACAAAGCAGCTACTCTGAGATATATGCTCAACATCTATTCTTCTTCATCCGCAAAATAGGCAAATACATCGCTCCCGGTTTTATCGCCCACCGCTTGCTGCAATTGTTTTTTATTTACTTTTTTAATGTTTTTTACCGAGCCGAACGTACTAAGCAGTTTCTGCGCTGTTTTGGGGCCAATACCGTCAATGTCGCTTAATTCGGTTTTAATGGTTCGTTTGCTGCGTTTATTGCGATGAAAATTGATGGCAAAACGATGCGCTTCATCCCGCACATTTTGTATTAATTTTAAAGCGGATGATGATTTGGGAATCATGTACGGATCGGATCGCCCCGGAACGAACACCTCTTCCAGGCGTTTGGCCAAGCCTACAATTTCGCACTCCCCATAAAAACCAATTTCTTTGAGCACTTCCACCGCACTGCTGAGCTGCCCTTTGCCGCCATCTACCACAATGAGGTCGGGAATTTGATCACTCTGCTGCATAAGCCGTTTGTAGCGCCGGCTTACCACTTCGCGCATGGAGGCAAAATCATCGGGGCCTTCTACGGTTTTGATGTGAAAGCGTTTGTAGGAATTTTTGCGCGGCTTGGCATCTACAAAACAGACCATAGAGGCCACCGGATCGCTGCCCTGAATATTGGAATTATCAAAACATTCAATACGCCGCGGCAGGCGTTCCAGGTTGAGATGTTCTTTGAGCTCGCGCACGGAATGCGGAATACGGTCGCGACGGGCTTTCTCTTTTTCCAATGCTCGCTGGCCCAATAATAACTTAGCGTTCGATATAGCCATACGTACCATCTGTGCCTTTTCGCCCCGCTGTGGACGGTGAATGCGTACGATTTTTCCGCGCTCTTGTTCAAGGTACTGTGCCAGCGGATCATCATTTTCCAACTCATCACTCACGTACACCTCATCGGGAATGGTATCGCTGCCAAATTCCCGGGAGCCGGTGTAGTAATCTTCCACAAATGATTGCAGCATCTGCCCTTTATTTACATGCTCAATATTTTTGAGAAACCGATGAAACTTGCCAATCAACTTCCCTTCCCGCACCCTAAAGAGCACACCACAAGCCTCCGAAATGTCTTTATTAACGGAAATGGCAAACACATCGCGGTCCACTTTTTTGTCGGACACCATTTTCATTTTGCGGCTGTATTTTTTTAGCGATTCATAGCTGTCGCGCAGCCGCGCGGCCTGCTCAAACTCCAGTGCATCCGATGCAATCTGCATCTCTTCTTTAACGGAGCGCTTCAAATCATCCGTGCGGCCATTGAGCATACGCTCTACCTTCTTGATGGTGGCCCGGTATTCCTCTTCATTCCAGTCGCCCGAGCAACTTTCCAGGTAATCATCAAAACAGGAGTGCCATTTGGGCGCGCCTTTCGTACGATCGATATTTTTGCGCGACACGGCACAGGTACAGAGCCCAAACGTTTTGCGGATGGTTTCCAGCATGCGCTTCATGTGCTTCACGCTGTCATACGGCCCATAATATTTGCTGCCGTCATTGATCACCGTTCGCGTGGAAAATACCCGTGGGCGCTCCTCATTGGTGATGCAGATGTACGGATAACTTTTGTCATCACGATACAGAATATTATATCGCGGGTGATGTTTTTTAATCAAGTTATTTTCCAGGATCAGCGCCTCGGCTTCCGAGTCGGTGACAATCACTTCCAGATCATCAATCTTTTTGATCATCACCCGCAATCGTCCATCGTGCCCTCTCGATTGCTGAAAATACGAGCGTACCCGGTTGCGCAGCCGCTTGGCCTTGCCAATATACAGCAGCCGATCGCCGCTGTCTTTAAACATATAGACCCCCGGCGATAGCGGCAGGTGATCCACTTTTTCTTTCACGTCAATGTCGGGTGATTGGCTGCTCATCCTATATTCAGTTCTTGCCTTTTTGGAGGCTAATAATAACAACATTTGAGCATACTATTTCAATCCAAAATTTGGGGTATTTCAATGCTTTATAGCAGAATCTTTCTCATGAGATTTGGTTGCTTTTACTCTTGACTTACCATCCCGAACTAATTATGAGAGAGCTCAAATGAATGATAAGCAACTACGCCCAGCTCCGGCAGCGGAGCATACCTGCGCCATGTGTCCACTACGCCGAATCCCGAGCAGTCGGGAGTAGGCCGTACTTCAGTTTACGAGTGACGGAAGCAGTAAAAAAAACACCACAAATGTAAGCCGATTTGCTTAATCGGCCGATATGATTTCGGTGAAAAAAGTATATAGTTCCTAACCCTATTAATGAGCTGACGGGCAAGATGCCCGTCCTACCTTCATTTTTGCATCTACAACGCCGGGGTGATCTCCATTTCCAGAAACTGCTCAAAAATAGCATCAAACTTATCAATACGGTTCGACCAGTCAAGGTGGGTATTTATTTTTTGTAGTGAGGTCTTAGGTAATGGATCATGTTTGCCCGTAAGCAAATCTTTCAAATAGTGAAATAAATCATCTTCCGTATCATACAGCACGGGTGCGTGCAGCAGCGGCTTGTGCAGATGCTCGGGAATAAGCTCGGGGTAATGCAATCGGTTAGGCACCAGCGGATGGCATCCGCAGTAGATAGCTTCCATGATGGCTACGCAGAAAAATTCATAGGTAGCTGTTGAAACCACTATATCTCCGCTGTGCAGCAGCTTGCTGTAATTTTTCTCGTTTTCCACGTACCCAAAGTGAGTAATGTGCTGCCCGTATCGCTCCCAGGCCTTCTCAAACTCTTCCGGCTTTTCGTGCTGCGTATCACCGGCCAGGATGAGGTCAAATTTAAGATCAATATCGTTGAGCCGATTCAGCACGCGAAAAAACATGGCCGGATTACGATCAAACTGCCAGCGCTGGTTCCATACAATGACAGGATTTTCGTTTGATTTGCGCGTATCGGGCTGGGCATCAAAGCGATGCAGGTTCAGCCCCGGATACAGCACAATGCTTTTATCAGCGATTTTTTCTACCGTAGAGTAGTGCTTATCTTCAGGATGATTTTCTAAAAATTCAGGCAATGCGCGCAAAAAATCATTCCGGTGAAAATCAGACGAAAATATGAGTCGATCGGCCGTGAGCATACTCAGATAATTGATGTAACAGTAGGTCATATCCCGCTCCTCCTCTTCCGGCATGGGCTGGGTGAACTGATTTTCGTGCATGTACATGATTTTGGGCACATCGGCAAAGCGCGGATTGGTAAGCGCCAGGAAAGCCGGCAGGTTGGTCATACTACTGATAAAAAGAAGATCAATGGATTCTTCAATATCTCCCACCATGCCCGCAAGCATTACTGAATCGCTATGCATGCGCCATTTATGTCCCTTGAAACTCAAGTTCACGGGAATGACATTGTGCGCAGAATGCTGCTTCAATCCTTTTAAAAATGCTTTGTGCGAACCGCTGTAAAACGGTTCCACGGCCAAGATGTTCATAATAATATCGTTACACTAAGTTACGCAAAGAATTCACTAAGGTACTCAAAGAAAACTTAGTGGAACTTTGTGTCTCCTTTGTGAGACTTGGTGGCAAAGCTCACCGAAATCGATTTTCAATATCTTCGAGTGAAAGATACACAATGGTTGATTTTTTTAATGGATCGCGATACGGCTCATCGCAGGCAAACAGCCGGTCCACCAGATCTTCCATTTCGGTATACGAAAGCGTTTTGCCACGCGGAATGGCCGTCTTCGAAGCAAAAGCCACGGCCAGCGTATGCCGTGCATCCAGCTCCATTTTTGCATCCAGGTCGCGGTATTGATGCAGCATCGCCTTTAAAACCGACTGCTCATCTCCGATATCGGTATCCGCCGGAACGCCGCTTACCATGGCCGTATTACCACTCAGAAGCTCTACGTTGAAACCCATGCGCTGAATGATGGAATGCAGCTCTTTAAGCAACGAGTATTCCGTGGCCGAGAATTCGATAGTCTGCGCAAAAAGCAGTTGTTGCGTACTGGGCAGTGACGATTGCGTGGCTTCGAGCGTTTTTTCATAAACAATACGTTTATGGGCGGCATGCTGGTCAATCAAACACAAACCCGAGCGCGTTTGAGTGAGGATATAACTATTGTGTAGCTGCCAAAATCCCTGCTCCGGGAGACTTGAGACTTGTTTTGTATCATCCTGCTGAAAAGGTTGGTCATCGTTATTAGCCTCATCATACAAGGATTTTGCCCATTGTTTACCGCCTCCGCGTGGTTGCTTATCAAAATTAATACGCGACGGAATATTCCCACTGCCGGAACCTGATGACGGATTAAATGAAAAATCCGATGAAAAATCACTCTTCATGCGTCCCTGCCCGGCCACCATATCATCCTCGGGCACTTCGGGCACCATAAAGCGTTCGTTGAGGGTCTTTTTTACCACTGATTTAATAAGCTTGATGATGCTGCGCTCGTCCTCGAATTTCACTTCTTCTTTGGCGGGATGAACATTGACATCCACCTCGGCCGGATCAACCTCAATGAAAAGCGCAAAGAAGGGATAATCTCTTTCGCCAATCCATGTTTCATAAATATTCAATACCGAATGGATAATATACCGATGCTGAAACGGGCGGCCATTCACGAATAGAAACTGTTCTCCGCGACTTCGCTTGGTCAATTTCGGGTCACATAAAATACCGCCCACATTCACGTAACTGGTTTCTTCGGAAAATTGAATGAGACTGGCCTTATAATTTTTGCCAAACATGGCGGCGATGCGATCTTTTATGGGCTGGTCAGCCGGAAAATCATAAATGTCATCCGCATCGGCCAGCAGGTGAAACCCAATATCGGGATGCGCCAGCGCGGCCTGCTGCACTGTTTTAAGAATATGGCGAAATTCGGTGGCGTCGGTTTTTAAAAACTGTCGCCGCGCCGGTACGTTATAAAAGAGATTTTTGACCGCCACCGAAGTGCCATCTTCTACACCGGCCGGTTCAAACTTTTTTTCTTCACCGCCCCATATTTCATATTCAAAACCGGTTTCATCACCGGGGCGTTTTGTTTTTAGGGTGATTTGCGAAACCGATGCAATAGAAGCCATCGCCTCCCCACGAAAGCCCAGCGTGCGTACCCGAAAAAGATCGTCAACATCCTGTATTTTTGAGGTGGCATGCTGCTGAAAACACAGCCGAATATCTTCGCGTCCCATGCCGCTGCCATTATCAATGACCTGCATGAGCGTACGGCCGGCATTTTGAACGATGATTTTTATTTGATCGGCCCCGGCATCAATGGCATTATCAAGCAATTCTTTGATAACAGAGCTCGGACGTTGAATAACCTCACCGGCCGCAATTTTGTTGGAAATTTCGGGCGGCAGTGGACGTATAATCGAATCGGCGGTTGCGTTATCTTGGGTCAATACAGACAGAAAGGTTACAAATTAAATACGGGAGTTTTGCTATGCGGTAAAGTAGGCTATTATATCGGCCAAATTACCGGCTGTGAGTGAATACATCAACCATACCACAAATGCTAAACAGACGGCGTATAAAAGGATAGAACGACCCTGATGATGCTTTTTGTGCGGGCGTTCAATTTTTATTCGACGCTTCCGTTGTTTTTCCTCATCGGGATTGTGATGCCGAAATGGGTAGTCAAATTTTTTAGGTTTGCGGCGGTTGCCGAACATAGGTGTTATCATAATGGGACCCTCCGTAATTTTCAGAATGTTCTGCTACAAATATACATAGAAAATTTTAAAATATGCAGTGATCTGTATACTAACAGATGAAGCTGTTATCAAGCCACTGCTTTTTTTGATAGGTAATTTTTGACTATACTTAGGCGAAATTATTAATCCCAATAAGTAAATTTATCCATGAGCTACAATAAAATCACCCCGCCTGAAAATGGCACTAAAATTGAAAAAGAATCGAACGGAAATTTGAATGTCGGTGATAATCCCATCATCCCGTATATCGAAGGCGATGGCATTGGCGTGGACATCACCCCGACGATGAAACATGTGCTGGATAAGGCTGTTGAAAAAGCCTACGACGGACAAAAGAAAATTGAGTGGTTTGAAATGTACGCCGGGCAAAAGGCAGTCGACTTTTACGGGGACGACCAGTGGTTGCCGGATGATACGTTCAAAGCTATTGAGGAGTATTTGGTTTCCATCAAGGGGCCGTTGACGACTCCGGTGGGCGGTGGCATTCGATCGTTGAATGTAGCTATTCGCCAAAAAATGGACTTGTATGCCTGTGTGCGCCCGGTGAAGTATTATAAGGGAACGCCCAGCCCGGTGAAGGAACCGGAGAAAACTGACATGGTAATTTTTCGGGAAAATACGGAGGATATTTATGCGGGTATTGAATATCAAACCGGCACCGAAGAAAATGAAAAACTGAAATCATTTCTCATTGATGAAATGGGCGTTGACAGTATTCGGTTCCCTGATACAACCTCCCTGGGCATTAAGCCTATTTCGGAAGAAGGGACCAAGCGGCTGGTACGCTCGGCCATCAATTATGCTATTGAGCAAGGGCGCGATAGTGTTACGCTGGTGCACAAGGGCAACATCATGAAGTTTACCGAAGGCAGTTTTAAAGAGTGGGGCTACGAGCTGGCCAAAGAAGAATTTGATGCGGAAGAGCTTGACGGTGGTCCGTGGTGCAAACTGCCCAATGGGCTGGTCATTAAAGATGCCATTGCCGATGCCTTTTTGCAGCAAATTTTAACGCGTCCCGATGAGTATGATGTGATTGCCACTATGAATTTAAATGGCGATTACGTATCCGACGCGCTGGCAGCATGTGTGGGCGGCATTGGTATTGCACCGGGTGCCAACATCAATTATGAGACGGGATATTCCGTTTTTGAAGCAACGCACGGCACCGCTCCTAAATACGCCGGACAGGATAAAGTGAACCCCGGTTCGCTCATTCTTTCAGGCGTGATGATGCTTCGGTACATGGGTTGGAAAGAAGCAGCCGACCTAATTGAGAAAGGCATTGAAGGGGCCATCATTGATAAGCGGGTGACCTATGATTTTGAGCGGCAGATGGATAATGCGACTTTGCTTAAGTGCTCTGAATTTGGAGAGGAGATTGTGAAGCACATGTAGCAGAATGGCGTACCTAAACATGTAACAGAATTATTCCACATCCGCCGCTCTGCTGCGGATGTTCTGAACCTTACTCACAGCGGTGCAGAGTAAAATCTCTATGAAAATAAAAAAAGCCTGATGCCGGTAAGCATCAGGCTTTTTTATTTTAGGAAGGGTTACTCCTAATTAAATGAATACCGCAGGCCAAACTGCATACGCCATCTTGACTGCAGGTCAAACTGGTTGGTAAATGAATCGTTCAAGTCAGGGTCAAAGGTGTAGGTTGGTTCCAACGTTTGTTGGTCTACGCTGATCCCGATGGGCTGCGCATTGGTCGGGTTTTCCCGCACTCCCCAGTCCGAGTTGATCAAGTTACCTATATTCAAAATATCGAGGCTAAACTGTATACTGTTGTTACCGAGATTTAAATCCTGCAGCAGCCGCAAATCAAAATTACTGAACCATGGACTCAAAACAGCATACTTTTCAGCAAAGTCTCCCCTGCGCTCGCTTAGGTAATCATCCTGTTCAATAAAATTGTTGTAAGCTTCACGTTGGGCCGCTTGCTCTGCGGCAGTACCGGAAAAAGTGAAGTTTTGCAACTCCGACTCCGTTGGGACAAATATCAGATCATTAAGTCCTGAACCGTCTCCATTGGCATCACCGGCATAGGTATAGCTGAATCGGCCGCCGCGGGCAACTTCAGCAAACAGCGACACCGTTGTGGCCCAGGTTCCATCGCCATAATTAAAGGTTTTATTGAGCGTACCCACAAACCGGTGTTTATCTCCAAAAAGGGAGGGCGCCAGGCCGGGATTGTTCACATCGCCCAATGCCGGATTTCTATTAAAAGCGTCACTTGAAATTTCAGCTTCTATCGAGTTTACATCCCTTGAATCCAGATAATTATAGGCCAACGAGGTATAAAGACTGCCAAAACGTTTTTTTGCCTCAAAAGTAAAGTTAAAACTACGCCCATCGTTCGTATTTGTGAATACATAGGCATTGGTGGGTCCCCCAAATGGGCCTGTTGCACGATCTGAATTTAGATAAAAAGGCCGGTTATCAGGTCCGTTTAAATTGCCGCTGGGAGGGCGCAGCCCAAAATTTCTGACCAACAGCGCATTTATATCTTTTGTATAAATTAAATCCGTTGAGAGCAGCCATCCGCCCTTAAGCGTTTTTTCTGCCCCCAGATTGGTTCTCCAGACTTGAGGAAAATCAAAATCGGGACTCGTTGTTTGATAGAAAAAGAAGTCAGGGTTGGCTACCTGATTGCCAATCAACACAAAGGGGAACCGGCCGGTAAAGAGCCCCGAGCCCCCGCGAAGCTGCAGATTTTGATCACCCAACACATCCCAGTTGAAACCCACACGCGGTGAAAAAATCGGTGTTTGATCAGGCAGTTCGGTGCTGTCAAATTGAATGGGGTCGCCATTCTCATCAAAATAAGTTACACCCGGAGCATACGTTCCGCCTTCATCAACTGTTCCCCCTTTTCGGTCAATATTTTCCTGTATCAATTCTGAGGTGTTAAAATACAGCGGTAGATCTACCCGTAATCCATAGGTGAAATTAAATTTGTTGCTTATCGTCCACTTATCCTGTGCATATAAAGAAAACTGGCCTACATTGGTTTCGGCCAGTGCCCAGCCGTCATTAGCATTGTTATTTTGAAATGTTTCCCGGGCCCCTTCCACGATCGGATCAAGCTGACCCGAATTAACAAAATCCAGGAAGGACTGAACGCTTTCAAAACCCGGACCAAAAGTTCCACCGCGTGATCCGCCGTCATATGCACCCAAATTGAAAGAATTGTCAAACAGGAATGCTTCAAAAGAGGCACCAACGGTTATGGTATGATCATTGGCAAAAATGTCGAAATTGTTGGTGACCTGGAATATCTGCTGATCCAAGCGGTTGTGAATGGAAAAGGGCTCGTGGCCGGCAACAATGGCACGCACTCCATTCTGATTTATATTAATCACCGGAAACGGTTCGCTGAATGGATCCCGGCTGTCGTCAAAACGGGTATATCCTATCTGTAAATTATTCGAAAACTTACTTCCTATGAGTGAACGCAATTCTATAATACCAGATTGGATACTGTTATTTATGCGGTACCCAGAATTGGCAAACTGTAGGGTAGTAAAATCGGGTCCTCTGCGCCCTATTGCAGATGGGTTGGCATTGAGATCCCGGAATGCATCAAGATAATTATAGGTAGCGGTAAGGGAGTTATTGTTGTTAATATTCCAATCCAGCTTAAAGATGCCTTTGTTATTATTGGTCTCGCGTGAATAACGTTCAAAAGACCCCGTTTCATAACCGAAACGACTTTCCAATACATTACTGACTGCCAGTAAATCTTCTTCGGCCACCCTTGAAACGTTGCTACCTGTTCGGCTGGGATTGTTCGCCAAAAAATTGCTCCCCAGATCATCCCGCAGATCAAATTCAAGATTTGCAAAGAAAAAGAGTTTGTCCTCTATAATAGGCCCCCCTAAACTAAAGCCCGACTGAAACTGCGTGAGGTCTGGTACTAAAATATCATTACCTGCTACGGTTGACCCGGTAAAGTCTTCATTGCGGTAAAACCCAAAAACCGAGCCTTTAAAAGTGTTGGTTCCACTTTTTGTAACGGCATTAATTGAAGCCCCCGTAAAACCCGATTGCGTTACATCAAAGGGTGCAATTGAAACCTGGATTTGATCAATGGCATCAAGAGAAATGGGCTGCGCGTTCGTCTGACCTCCTGCTGTTGCAACATCCAGCCCAAACGGGTTATTAAATATAGAACCATCAAGGCTAAAATTATTCAGCTGATCATTTCGTCCAACAAAGGAGTTGCCGTCGGCTGATGGAGATACCCGGTAAATGTCTTCAGCAGAACGGGTAATGGTCGGTAAATCCTGAATTTCCTTAGTATCAATGGTAGTTGCAGCACCTGTACGATCGTCATTGATATCTTCGGTTCCTGCCGTGACAACCAACTCCGATAAATCGCTTACATTTTGAACCAGTTGAAAATTCACCGTTTTTGTTTTACCCAATGACAAGGTGATGTTTTGCTCTTGCTGTTTTGTAAAACCAACAAAACTTGCGGTTACTGTATAAGGTCCCCCGATACGCAAATTAGGCAAGGTAAAACGTCCATTTGCCCGTGTTGAAACCCCGCGCTGTGTGCCTGATGGCTCATGTACGGCAATTATGTTGGTGCCTGCAAGCGGTTCTCCGTCTTGGTCGGTTACAAGCCCATCAATAGAGGCCGTGGTAACCTGTGCAGTAGCTGAAGATGATATAATCATCACCATCAGGCAGGTACAAAAACAGGTACACAAATACAGTAGCTTTTTCTTCATTTTTAAAGTGGTTAAGTGAAAGATGAGGTTGATTGATTTTAATGTAACGATTTGATAACAAATTCATCACATTAGGTAAATATAAAAATTTGCAGCCATCCGCTACCCATTTTATCCACAACTTTTCCACAAATATCTTTTAAAAAAAACAAAACCCAGACATAAGTTAAGGGAGTGTTAAGCAATTATTACCTTATCATTAAATTGCTGTGGGCTTGTTACTCATTAGGGAAACATAGCAAACAAAAAAACTGCAAATATAGCTCGTTCCGCTGTCAGTAGTCTTAAAATATTATTTAAAATGAACGATTCTGAAACAAAACCAAGCGGCGGTAGCGGCCGACCTGATTGAAAAGGGCATTGAAGGCGCCATCATTGATAAGCGCATAACCTATGATTTTGAGCGGCAATGGATAATGCCACCCTGCTTAAGTACTCGGAATTTGGTGAAGAGATCGTGAAGAACATGTAAATAAACGCATCGATATTTAATAACTCAGACGTTAACGTCTGAGCTATTGATACGAATAACACATAAAAAAGCCTGATGCTTTTAACAGCATCAGGCTTTTTTTATTGAAAGAAATAGTGGTACACAACAATTAAAATGCTACGTACCTCTGGTGCCTATTTTAGGTTATTGACGTGGAATTTTAACCCAGGTTCCCTCTTCAATTACTTCATTAAGATCAACCTGATTAGCAATAGCCACATCTTCGGCAGTTATTTCCAGGGGTAAATCACGATCATTAAATAAATCGCTGAAACGTACATCGCGGTTCACCTGGTAATTATTGAGCTGAGCCGGTTGAATATCGAGTATACTTCGATCATTTAAATCGTCAAAGCTGTTTGCCGTTTCATCGAAAGTTCTACTTACCGAGTCAAAGCGTTCAGCTACCGCGTAACTTACAAAACGGTAAATTCTTCCATCATACTCCATAGCTGTTAGAAGAAATCGCACATTTCCGCCCTGCTGCGTTTCTGCTGTAGCTGTGGCTTCAAATCCGTCCAGCCCATTGATTGATGTTCTTCCACCCTGGCCGGCCTGAATACCTTCTTGGTTCAAAAATTGTTCAACAGATGCACGAGGAGTATTATTTTGGCCATCAATAGAAAATTGCATGAGGGCGCTGCCCTCTTCATTACCCATTACAACCTGGGATGGCGTGTTCTGTATTTGCCAATTTTCAGGATACCGAAACTGAAAAGCTAATTCGGGATGATAGAAGACCCCGTTACGGGTAAATCCCTGACGCGGGTTCATACCAAAAATCATATTATCAATTTCGCTCATGTATTGACCGGTTTGCACCTTGTTCATTTGAATGCCCTGGTTTTCCCATTCCTGTGCCAATTCAGGGATTCGATTTTCCCGCTCTGAAGGGTCAGGGTGCGTGGATGCCCAGGTGGGCACACTTTGGCCACGTTGCTGGGAGACCCGTTTAAGGGTGGTAAAAAAGTCAGCTCCTTCTGATGCCTTATAATTTGTTTTGGCAGAATATTCAACGCCCAATTTGTCTGATTCACTTTCATCATCACGGCTATACTTCAAAAATAACAGCTGAGTGGCCTGGCTGCCGATTTGTAAAATATCACCGCCCGGCAGACCCAAAAGCTCTCCGCCTATGGCTCCTCCAAGCAAGGCCAATTGACCGGCCTGCTGCTCAAAAGCACTTTGAGAGGCATGGCGTGCTGCAACATGAGCAATCTCGTGCCCCAGAACCATAGCCAGCTGTGCTTCATTTCTGAGATTAGACATCAGCCCGCGCGTTACGTACACGTACCCGCCGGGCAGTGCAAATGCATTGATTACGGGGCTGTCGAGCACGCGAAACGTAAATTCTGTGTTACGATATTTAGCAGGGGTATCCTTCCTCCGCATATCGCTGTTAGCCAACACATCCTGAGCTACACGATCAACGTATTCCTGCACGCTGTCATCTTGATAGACTCCAAATTGGGCCTGAATCTGTTTATCCGATTGTTTACCCAGTTTCTTTTCTTCCTCCCAGGTATAACCGTAGGCACGTTTATTCCCGGTTACCGGGCTGCGCTGTACGGTACATGCTGAAATAACAAGCAATAAGGCCAGTACAGACAACGAAGCGTTAGACCATCGTAAATATTTTTTCATGAGAATAGCATTTTTTGATTTTTAAGTTTGTGACCAATACTCTTATTAATTCCAATTTAATAGCAAAGTTCCTTAGTACAAAATATTTAGTTCGGCTTGGCTGCATCATTCCAATGTTGGTAAATCATAACCATAGCCAGCGTGTCGAGTTCGCAATATTTGAG
>Ga0306901_1000531_pt1 | contig 15595 bp, 15 predicted proteins | sample AntRauMFilla3767_FD_190431 | JGI IMG/M metagenome (GOLD analysis project Ga0306901, IMG submission 190431) | Saline lake microbial communities from Rauer Islands, Antarctica - Metagenome Filla 3 #767 (v2) (version 2) | ecosystem: Environmental > Aquatic > Non-marine Saline and Alkaline > Saline ... | reverse complement strand
TTTGTGCCACGCGCGCGGAACAATACGTTTAGACCATCGTGAGAGAGACGCTTTACTTACACCGATGAGATGTGCCGCAACACGCAGTGAAGGGGATCGCTCGATGACATTTATAGCAGCCGTTCTATAAATCCTGTATCTAGCAATCGTGACATAATACATGAATAAAAAAAATTAGAAATAAGCCGTCCAAGTGGGCGTTTCAAATTTGAATTGACGAACTGTATCATTCTGTCTGGAATATACAGCCTACGAAGTAGATAAACACAATGTTCATCGTCTCGACTTCTTGAGCCTCTTGCTCAACTTGTGAACGATCCCCTCCAATCTCTCCATCTTAATTGTGAACGATCCCTCCAATCATCTTTGTCGTTAATGCGGTCACTTCGTGGGACACGTCATTATTAAGCTTGGATCTCAATTCTTCGACGTCCTGTGCGGTGTTGTCGTCCACGTCAAACATGTCCCCCTCCAACCGTAAAGTCACGTTCGATCCCTCGATATTCAATTTCCTTCTCTGTCTCGGGGTGTTCACGTGATTCACTAGATCCATGTCCATACTCTCGCTGTCCTCGGTACTTTCGCTCTTCTCGATACTTTCGCTCTTCTCGATACTCTTGTCATCCTCGGTATTCTCGCTGTCCTCGGTATTCTCGCTGTCCTCGGTATTCTCGCTGTTCATGTTCTTTAGAAACCTGACGCAAGCATCAGCTGAGCGCATCTTTTTCGTAGTGTCAGAAATGTGGTAATAATTCAATTCCTTCGACTTTCGAACCACGGTCCAATCAGTCGGTTCATACCGCAGATTATTCATTTCTATCTTCGACTTGAGCAGATCTCGTACCGACATGTTTGCAGTGGTAATATTTATCAAGTGTATAAAATTGAGTTGGTATGATTGATTTTATAGCAATATTCTCATGGATTGTCACTCTTTTCCAAATTTTCTTCCATAATACGAAACAACCAATGCATACACATCGTCCTTCTGCCCCGACTGCGAAGGACCGGTCACCGAGAGTCGAAGACAATATGGACTCTTGAGATGCGAGCATACAACCGTTTGTGGAACCTATTGGAGTCGGGATGTCTTAGGAGCTCTGAACATCCTTGCCAAACGTCTTCATTTGTGGCATCATGCTGGTCTCCACCCTTTGTTCGATAGATGAATGAGTGGATCATAAGTAAAAACAAGTGCACCTCATCACCGTGGTCTCACCGTCTATAGGAGGAACCGAATGGTGAATGCTTAGCAGCTGAAGTAAAGGAAGCTGTGGGCATGAACTAAGAAGACGACTTCTTGTCGGAGTAAGTCAGCGAAAATGTGTCCGACGTCTAAACTTAAAACCGCTGTAAAAGATGTTGGTCCTTTAAGACAACCCTCATGCTGATCCCGAAGGCGTCCACTCTAACCTTCCGGTACCTGGACACCAGGTCCGCTCCCACTGTTTTTGGTATTGCACTGAAACGCCCGACGATACATAGCGTAGGAGGTGCTGGCGGATCTGATCGTCGACACATAGGGAAAACCTTGTCGACGCCCTTCCTGGTGCATCATTACGATCAGATTCAATTGAGAGACAAGACCCGCGTGGAATCCGAGGTTACGCAGTACAAGAGACGACGCGCTAAGACGGTGCTACGTAAATGGAATATATTCTCTGATCCTGAACCATCTTCTTCTTCGCCCGACCGTAGTAGCGTCGACTCGAGCAACCTCCCACCCAACTGCCTCCTCACTTTTTTGTGCCCGGTGCACGCCACGGCTCAAGCGGACGCCCTCCATCGTCTCGACCAAATCGACGCGACCGCCACGGAGCTGAGCCTGACGGAAGCCAAATATTTGGGCGATCACATGAACGTCCCGTTGTGCGTGATCATCAGCTCCGCGTCTGACCTGGACACCAGGGAGGTACGTGTGGAGATGTACATGCGCGTCCCGACTTCGTGGAGTGGTGGTGGTAGCGATCCCTTACGGAGTGGACGGACGTTTGGAGCCGAGGTACAAAAGAGAAGACCGAATTCCAGATGAAGACAACTGACAATTTCAGATGAACGCCAGTCCATGTCTGACGGTCGATAGTTACGAATAGACCCATTTCGAGGCTGTTTACACCGTATATAATATAATACCACTCTGTAAATTTAATGCTTCGTTCTTTGAACTCATCGGTTTCCGTCACCTCTTTTCAGCTCTTCAAAAGCCGTTAATGTCGTTATTGTTTCACGGGCTCGATTTGCTTCTTCGTTTATACACTCGGTAAATTGTAATTTGAAACCACGTAAACATAGGTGTTGGATTTTCGTTCTGATAGGGCTTGTCAGCTGAACCGTTCTCCGTCAATTTTGTTCATCGTATAGATTTGTCTGACCGAAATACTTCACACGATCAAACGCATCCGAACGCGATGCAATCATTCAATCAGGGGAGAATAGATTTGGACAATGTAAGTCATCGTTCATTCATTTTGGATCTCAGACGAACGTAACGTTATCTACGTCATACACTCTTTTCATGTAGTCCTGGACGGATTCTTCAGAATAAGCGAGCGGGAGGTGTGGTGGTGTATCAGGGACGATCGAGAACTTTTCGCTGAACTTCACCGGAGTGTAGCAGGTTGCCAACACGGGCGTGTCAATATTATCGTCTTCATCTTCGTATTCACACGCCACGATCGCGTCTTCCGTGTGACAGCGAGAATAAAGATCAACGTCATCTTCATCTTCTTCCGGTTGTTCACTGACTTTCTGACTGTCTTCTTCTTCGATCGTCATTTTTTCTCGGACGATCGCGTTTTCAAAACCGAGAAATAATAAATTCGAGGCGGTGCGGGCGTCATTCGCACGTTTACAGGACCAGAAAAGGAGGCGAGGTCCTTCACCGATCTCTCCGCAATCGCCAGCGCCTCTCAAGAGGATCAGGCTGTCTCGGACAGCGTCCTTGAGAAGAGGCGAGCATGCGTAGATCGCCATCTTTCTCTCTCCGTCGGCGAAGGACTATGTTACGGTGTAGAAGATGTCGAGTTATTGAAATCAAAAACACACGTCACGTCGTTTCCTTTAAGCTGAAGAAGTTATGCACATCACGCCACCGCATACAATAATTGTCTTCAGACAATATATAACATTCAAAAATGCGTGAAAAAACGATAACGTCGACATCGAGACATGCACCCCCCGCATCCAGAAGAGGTGGGGCGACGACTAGTACCGACACAACGAAGTCAACAATTACCCCCTTCAAACTCACGACTCCTGCCACGGTCGCCCTCGTTGGCTATGTGTTACTTATCCTGATCGTCCTCCTTCCTTTTCGGATGTATGTGTACGATCCTCGAGAAAACGCTTACGTCAAGCGTCCATACGATTTCTCACAACGCCTGTTGATCGTTATCATGTTGTTCTTCCCATTCTTCTTGGGTGTGTACAGTGTGAATTGTATGATGATCGGAGACTGTCGTCTATGGTCGTGGATCATCGCGGTGGCAACTCTCATTTGGGCGGCGCTCGTCGTCGTGACCGCTCTGCACTACCACGCCTTCAGGTTGGACGACGTAGTGTATTAGATTAGGTTTGAAATCCCCATAACTGGTTCATCGCTCTATTGTAAACATATACGGGATCGCAAATAGTGGTCTTGAACAACGTCGCCGCTGATTCGGCAATCTTTTGTAAGACATCAAACGTCATGTGATCCGGCGTGAAACTAGTCTTCATGTAGGCAAGGATAACGGGGTAATCGATAGAGCACATCAGCTTCTTGGTTGAATCATTCTTGGGAATGCGGTATAATCCACTGAGGGGGACACACTCGTTTTTCAGGGCCAGTTCGCTACCGTGCATCACGATGGCTAACGCCATTCCGGAGTGAGTCCCCCCTCTTTGGACCAAGAGCTCGTGTGGTAACAGGTATGGAAAGGCGTTGAGCAGGGTGATATTTCGTTCGAACAATTTGATTTGTTCTGAAGACATGTTGTTGGAGAACTCTTCGATGAACAGCGCGACGCCTGGAAAATTTAGGCTGAATGTCGAGCACGATCCTTTCACGAAAAACGGGAAGGCGTCCCCGCCTCTCACGAGTATCGAGTGCAAAAGTCCACAGCCTCCTTCCACTCTTTTCAACAACTCAGAATCGGGTGGAACCTTGGCGTCACGAAATTCGACTCCGGCAAGGTCGTACAAGGGTACGGAGAAAGCTTTTTCGACGGCGTCCTTGACGACACGAATACCCATCAGCCATGGTAACGTCTTGGTGCATCCCTCGAGGCAGGACAAATTGATATCTGGGTCTATCGGGGGTGGAAGTCGACCCGTCGCAGGTACGCCACGCTGAGACGACGGTGAAATGAGCGTCAGAGGACGAGGAGGCAGAGGCAGGGCGGGGGGGGGCAGAGGCAGGGCGGGGGGGGGGAGGACACGTTGATTCGGATGGTCGTGTATCGTCGAGACTGGCTGAGATTGGAACGCTTCCCAGTAACATCGCGACGCTCGTGTCAATAACGGTGTGAACGCATTCCGCATCTCTCTCCTTTTTTTCAGGACCTCTGAGTCTTCTAGGCGCGTCGCAGAAACATACGCTAACAAGCTATACATCACATCCAAACCTGCATCTGATAGCAACAGAAACCGACGACCTAAATAAACTTCCTCAGGATAGGACGATACGTGGCCTTGATTATCATTTTTTCGAAAGCTCAAGGTACGCTCTCTGTGGTTCCACGATATCACGTCTCTGAGCATGTCATCTGCCAAATTCGGTGGGAATGCTTGCTTATTCTGATCCATAAAATGTTGGACGATCTTCTTCAAATAGTCGACCGATTGTATATCAATATCGATCCCTGAGTGGTCGTCTTCAGGAGGGTGGCCACTTCGAGGTTCATTCATTTTTACTTTTTCAAAATAAGTGAGAAAGGCAACTCAAATGAAGGTTAAAGACCAATCACTGATCGTATATAACAACAAGTCGGTAGACTATACCGTTCGTCAATTTTTTTGAGCGTTTGCTTACAATGTGTAATGTTCCCTTCAGGATTCATGTTGCAAAATAACCTAACACGGTTGTAGGAAGAAGAGAAGGAGGAGATATGGGTGTATACGTGTTCAAAAGCCGTCACGCGGACTACGTCAAGGTGGGTCATTTCAGAGGGGACGACGCATGGGACCGCGTACGCAGACGGGGTTTTTACAGCTGCGTGTCCCCGCGTGAATTGAAATCTCTTCGTTCGGCATCTGACCTCGAGCTCCTGGCGTGGTACCCCTCCCTGACCACCAAACACGAGAAGTTGATCCATCGCACTTTTCGGTCAAAACATTCGGTGGGTGAATGGCACCCCGCGACCTCTTCAAACTCCCTAGTCGAGTCGCTCGACGATCTAGAGCGACGTCAGATCGAGGACACCTCCGCTCCTAATCAGGAGCGTCCATCATCGGTATCGAAGCGGTCGTCTTCATATCAGAGACGACGACCTACTCAGAGGGGTGTCAGAGGTTCTTCTTCATGCTTTCGGTCTCCGTTGGATGACCTGATTCCCTTGGAGAAGTATAGCTTCGTCGACGATGAATGAACACGACGAACATGAACATGTATTGTTCACTTGGTTTGACTCTGCCTCATCTGCTCGCACGCCAGAGCGATAGCGGCGACGACGCTCGGAACGGCAACCGCGTCATCGGAGCTGCTATGGGCTATGTGCCCGATTGCTTTCGATAAGGCGATCATCTTCGCACCTCCACTCGACGATAACAGGGCCTTTTTCAGGTACCCGAGGACACAGGCTTTCAGGGCGTAAACGTCGGATCGGGTGACGTCAGACCGTTTGAGGTGGTCGGCGCAAGCTTTCCAGTTTCCCGACGCCACGGAACGAGCAACGGCCATCACGTCGATGCTGGTGGACGCCGCGCTGTCTGATCTCGTACTGATCACGGCGTCGAGCGCGGGAACGCCGCCACTTATGTGTTTTTCAGCCGCTTGCAGAACCAATCCCGGACTCGTCACGTCATACGCGCACAACGCGTCCGCTAATGGCTCCAAGACCAGGTCCGCGTAGGCATTCGCATTTGCATCCGAGGACGCCACTTCGCGCGCCCTTTCCAACAAGAGCAGCGTGTCCGTCCTGCTCAACGGGGACGTGCACACGACGTACGCCCTCCTCTGCAGTGCGGGCAATAGCTTATGCTTGGCGGTCGTGCAGAATACGTAGTAAGTGTCCTTGAAGGCGTCCTCCGTCACCGTGAGGAGCGCGTTCTGGGCGGGTGTCGTCAGCTGATGGGCCTCGTCCAGTATGACCACCTTGTTCTTGCATGGCGGCAGGGGCCTGAACCGCATGTTGTCTATGAGAGCCCGTATGTCGTCGACACCGTTTTTGTCTGAAGCGTTGATCTCGCGTATGTCCGGCGCGGTGTTCTTGTTATCGCCATGTTTGGTTTTTACCGAAGATTCAGATAAACCGACTGACTGACCGACATCTGCTTCTTCTTTAGTCATCGTCAATCGACGTGCGATGATTTTTGCGAGTGTCGTTTTGCCGCTTCCCGGCGGACCGGACAGGATGAAGAAGTGCGGGATACGCCCGCACTGGAATTGGCGTTCCAGTGCGGCTACTTGGACGTCCAGTCCGATGAGATTTTCGAAAGTAATCGGCCGCATCTGCTCTGCTAACACTCTTCTGCGATTAGCTGACATCGCGTCGCGATATATATATATAAACTATTGAACACGATGAAATCGCACCGGAGTTTTGATATTTATTTTTATGCATTGGTAAGAAATATATTCTCCGACTTTTATCCCGTGACTTGGGCTGTATCAAGATGCTTTACGTCTCTGTTCTGTAACATACTTTCGCGCTCTTTTCAGCAGAGTACGGCACTGGGGCATGCCACGCACTTGGAACACACGTATGAGGCTGTCAATCACGCCGATGGTCGCCTCCTTCAAGTAGTCGTCTGATAGCACTGACGGATTCCGCGTCGCGTCCAATACAGTGCCCAAATCCGCGCAAACCGGGGAAAATCGAAGCGTGTACGTGATGTACAGTACGTGACGAGGGTATGAAAATAACTTGAGCTTGGGCGAGGCGAAGAGCACTCCGGCGGTCGGATGATGCACTTGGTCATTCAATTCTTTCTTACTCTTAGAGTATATCCACGACGTTAAGTCGGATGTGTGCTCCACCCCAACGCACATCTCTGACAACATCGAGTCCAACATGTTCTCTACTTCTCGGGCAGCAATTGCGTCGGGAAGGATCGGCACAGGGACGGACGCCAGAATAGGGATGTGTCGTCTGTGAGAAGAATCTCGCCGCATGATGATAACGAACAACAGGCCCACGTTGAGTTGCCAAGCGGGAACCTCGACCCACACAGTCGTTCCTTGAAGTGTATAATCAGAGGAGTCTGTAAGAACGACGTTGTCTTGCACACAGGCAACACGAACAGACGAGCTGTGACAGGACTCGCCGTCTTCGCCCACCAGAATGCGTGGGAGGTCCACGACAAATCGCACTGATGCAGGGATTGCATCCATTCCGATGGCAGGAGGGACCACATAGCAATTGTTCGGGAAACTGGTGGGGTGTTGTGACCATATGGGGTCCCTGATGAGTAATGTCTTCTGAAACATCGAGTCATCAAAATCCTCGACAGCGTCGAACCAAATATCATCCTCTTTATCGTGACCAGACATCGTTCGATTTACCATGTATAGACCGAGTTCTTCATAATGATGTGCTGAATGTCTTCTTTATTCCGAGTGTTCGCGACGAGTAGTCGGGTGAACAAGGGAAGGGATTCCAATTTAAAACTAATATCCACTCGCGAGTGCCAGCCTTACCCCTCTCTTACGCCGACACCTAACTTTTCATTCCTTTCCAAGAGGTCCTGGCAACACTCTCGGCTAACTTGACTTCGTTTTTGCTAAAGATACGACAATAATGTCTACGCCGAGGTATGAACTGATTTGTGAAAGAGGAAACTGACGAGAACATGCTTAGCTCGTTTCGTAACGGAGTTCGTTCAGGACCAGGGTGCTGTCCGTGCCTCCCGCCAGGCCTGTCAGACGCATGCCCTGCCAGGAGCGCGGCATCTTGCGGTTGCGCGCCACGCTGAGGCGAAGCTCGTTGTACATGAATTGCGTGTCGCTGACGCCTCCGACCACGTTTACACCTCCGGTCACGCCGAGTAGCGTCAGGAGCAGCATCGCGCTGGTCGAAGTGTCGTTCAGGCCCTGCAGCGGGGCTCGCTGCGCGGGCCTGCCGTCATACGAGCGAAGGTTGCCCCACACCGGCTCCGCGCTGATGTCCAGGAATTCCTCCAACCTGGCGTAAAACTCCCCCGTGCGTTCGGTCTCCGTCTGCGCGCGCAGGCCCTCCGTCGACGCCAGGAGCGCCGCGTTGATCGGCAGCTCTTCCGTGCCAGCGTCTTCCACGGCCTGCTTGTAGTAGTCGAAGTTCTTGATCAGGCCTTCGGCCAGGTTACGGCCGTTGGGATACAGGACCTCGGAGTAAGTGGGTGTGAGCACCAGGAGGGGCTCCGCGATGCGCACGGGGTCGCGGGGGGCCGAGTCCGCGTCGAAGCGAATGACGGACCGTAACAACGGCGCGGCATTTTGAAAGAATATCGGACGCACGTTGAAAAACACGGACGTCCAGGCGCGCTGCGTGCCCAACCCCAGGGCGTAAGACGCCTCGATGGCGGCCTTCAGGGCCAGGAGGCACGTGTTGGTCGAAAAGGCGTTCATCGCGCCGCGACTGCCGTCAAGAGACACCGTCTTCACCAGCTGATACTTGCCGGTGGACGCGTCCAATTCGAAGGCGCTCGCCACGAAGTTCGCGACACCCTGCAGCAGCGGGAACCCCCGCGTCTTCAGCCAATCTTTGTCCCGCGTTATACGGTAATAATTCCACGCGTTTACGCCCACGATCGCCGTGTTAAACACGTGCGTCACGGCCACGGCGTCCCAGTGCACCGCGGAGTTATAACGGCTCGCGGACGTGGTCTCGGCGTAAGGGAACTTGGCGCCCTTGAAGCCGTACGTGGAGGCCAGGCGAGTGGCTCGCGGTAAGGCCTCGTGACGAGCGTCTAATATTGCACGAGCAGCGACGGGCTTGAGGAGCAGGATGCACGGCAGGAACCACAGCTCCCCCTGCGCCGCGACGCGGCCCGTCAGGTCCAACAGACCCAGCTGTCCGGGGTTGAACAGCACATCTGCCCCACCCCGCACCGAGGCGTATAGGTTGTACAGCGCGTAGCGCACGTGACGCCGCAGCCGTATGATGCGGTCCATCTCGCCCACCGTGATCCCGGTTTTGGGCAGCACCGTGATATTGGTCGCCCACAGCAGGTCCCACTTGCGCACGTGGTCCGAGCGTAGCGTCGCCAGGACATTGCCATTATTCGCGATGCTGGACGCTCCGCGATCTACGACCGCCAAGAGGACGCGCTTACATTCTTCTTCCGGGTTTTCAAAATCGTTCTCCGTCATGGAACAGGTCACAAACTGAAACCGGAACTCCCTCATGTTTTCGCCGTCGATTGTCACCTGTTTGCCGTCGTACAAGTTCACGCGGTTGAAGGCCCGGCCCGGTCGGAAGCGGTCGACGTTGAACCCGGCGACCTCGAACTGCGCGCCGTCCGCCGGATCCCACAGGTAGAGCGTGGACACGGCGGCTCTCGTCGGGAAGGCGGACGCCGCGGGCAATAACGATGATTCTCCCGTGAACATGAACACGCTGGTCCGTTGGTCGGTCAATAGGAAACTGGTGTCGAAGCGCGCGGTGTGTTCCGCGCCGGGCGGCGCCTCGACCTCGTGAAAGAAACACGCGTCCCCCGCGTCCTCGAGCTCCTGCAGGTCCAGCGTTTTCAGACGCACTACGAAGCTCTGAACGGCGACGTGCGGGTACTGGCGCAGCGCGTACACGTCCCTGGAAACGTGACCCACGCGGTCTCCCTTCAGGTGGACGTCGTAGCCGGAGCTGAAAGTGCCGGTGTCCATGTGAAGCGCGGCGGAGGTGAGCTTGTACTCCACGTCGACGCCGCCCCCGCCCTCCTCTCCGCGCCTCCTGAAAAGGTCGAACGACCCAAAATTAAACGTCTGCACGGCGTTTCCGAACACGTTACCGCCTGTCGTGACACCTTGTTCGTTGATCGTCAGAAATGTGCGGTCGACGTACAATCGCGCCGGGTCCATGCGCGGAAACAGGGCCAATTTGCCGTTGGCCAGGTAAGGGGACGGCCACTTGTCCGGGTCGACATCTTCTACGTCCTCGCTCGGAAGCTGGAGCTTCCAGTTTCCGTCGTATTCCATAGTCGTTCTCTTGTGATAACTTTACATTTTCCTTCACACTCGATGAGCGTCGCGACGAAAAAAACACGTATTCAGAGAAAAGTGGCGTCGTCTCCAGCCAGAGGGACGAGAACTCGATGCTCGTCCATGCACACGTCGACGGTGTCGTGGTCTTCAGCGACGTGAGTTTTCAAAAAGTTCGCTCTGTCCTCCGTGACAGCGGGCGGGAGAGAGCACATGTCCATCACGCTCTTCCACATCGGAGCGATCCAACACGCATACTTTCCGACGGCGAAAGCGGAGCCGCAAGGGACGACGTCGTTCAGGAGATAGTCCAGCAAAAGCGGCGGAGGCGGCCTCTGCGTTCCGTCCCGATTCTCTCGACAGAACATTGCCGCCATGACGAAGCTGCTGTCCACGTCGCCGTCCAGGCCGGGGCTGACATTCAGCGCCGCGCGCGTCAAAACGTACATCAAGAATTGCCACAGTGGAAAGCTATATTTTTCGTCAGCGTCATTGTTGTTTGCCGTCCTGATCGCGCTGCTCGCTGCGGCGTTCACGAAAAACATTCCGGCGTCGTCGACATACGTTTTCAGCGCTTCCAGACTTTTGCTTGCACACAGCTCTCTCCGCACGTCAGGATCGTTCGCAGATCGTCCGCTGGTGGTGTCGTTCAGCAGACATTGTTGCGCCGCCATAACAGAGTCACCTGACCACGCGAGGTTGCCGAAGTGTCGAACGCAGGTCGTCATCGCCAGGAACTGATCCAGATCGCGCAGGCAGGTGGTTGCGTGCCCCGAACGCACTTGATGGCTTTTTTGGATGCTTTTTCGGAAGTGGACCAGGACGGGGGGCGTTTCTTTCTGGATCGTGGATACCCAGTGAGAGCGGGTTCTTTTCACGAAAAGAAAGATATCGTCTCGAGAGCGCGTGTTTAATGCAGCCGCATTGATCGGGTGCTGTACTCGTACCTTTGCCGCTGCCGCTTTCCTGTACATGCCATAGAGTTCCTCGATGTCCGCATCATTACCGTGGACGCTGTCCAGGGCAGTGTCCACGAACACGTTCATCATGAACGCATCTGCCAAACACCACTTCTCTTTGGCCGCGACGTCATCACCATCTGATTGATGCGCGTGTTGCAGCGCTGACATAGTAGTCGCTCACTTTAAAGTGGGACAGTGAAAATTTGTGTATTACAAGTAGTACAAGTTATTATCTACTATATCGTCCGTATCACCTCGACGCCTTCCTACTTCGAGGTGAGGATGACGCCTTGGACGCCTTCCTTGTCAAAGACGACGTATTCGAAGTATTGGTTTTTTTCGCTTGTTGTTTCCCTTGCTTATTTCGTGCAGATACACCGCCACCACCACCCCCGAACTCAAACATGTCCCCCATGCCGGAGTTCGACGACGGTACATCATCGCTCTCCATAGAGGGAGAAGCCTCGTCATCATAAGTTGCATCATTATTCGGTGAGGACGTCAACGCGTCGAGGGCACCCACGGCCAGGTTGACGACCAACAGAGCGGCTAAGACGCCTAACATGGCGCCGAACCCCGCCTTGACGTATTCCATGATGCCGCTCTTGCTCTCGCCCGCCTGCAGGCGCTCCTGGATGCCGGCCTGCATGGTCGCCATCCGCTGTTGTATCTCCGCCTTGGCCCTCTCCATGCGCGCAGCCATGGCGTCCTTTTCCGCGACCAGCTTCCCGTTTTCTGCTACCAGCAACGCGATCTTGTGCTGGGCTTCCCGGAGCTCTGAGGACACGGAGCCATCATCGGTAGCCCTCGTTTTCTTTTGGAGAGGTTGTCCTTTTCTGGAGGGTCTCTTCAGCGGAGACGACGTCTTGCTCATCTGTTTGTGTATATACAACTGTGACACAAAAAAACGTGCACATCGCCCCAAAATATATCCGGTTCATTCAAACCGAACTTTTCCGAAAATATATAACAATGACGCCTCCGTTCACCAAAACGATTAAGAAAGGGAAGAGCGGCGCTCTTATCAAGAGGAAAGAAAACGTATCGCCTTCACCGTCGTACCCGGACGTGGTATACAATGAAGATCACTTTTCGAACAACATTCCAACGTGGGAAAGGTACATGCTGCCGCACCTGCTACGGTGTCGCGAAGAAGGAGATGGTGGTGAAACGCAACCGCAAACACAGAAGCGGCAGGGGGGCGAGAGAGGAGGAAGAGGAGGTCGCGTCCTTGTTCTAGGAGCTTCGGAAGGTCTGGCGGCCGTCTGGCTGGCGAGGAAGGCTTTCCTCCCTGACACCACCAAATCGTCGATCACGACGCATGTTTGGACCGTGACCTGCGACGACGACCGTATGTTTACCAGGCTGCGTCAGAACGTGCGCGGATACGGTAAGACGGTGCGTGCCATTCACGCGAAGTCCGTTCCGGACGTCCTGATGGGCGACGACAAATACAAAAAACACGAATTTCCGAGCGATGGGTTTGACGTCATCTATATCGACGTGGGGCACACGTCGAAGGCCAATCTCGAGGCCGCCGTCTTATCGTTTCCGCTTCTGAAGCCGGGAGGAATCGTGTTCGTGAATAATTACACGCACGACAGTCAACATACGCACAGCTGCCCGCGGCCCGGAATCGACGCGTTCGTGGATTGTTTTAGCCATCACCTGAAGGTCGTGTACACTGGATGGGAAATGGTCTTCCTGAAGCGTCGTCGACCACTCAAACACTCGCGGTGCACGTCTGAATACTATAATGATGCCGAATGATCGCGCACGTTTACCTACCCGAAAAAAAATTGATACGATTTTTGCCGAATCGAAGAACAGAATCGTGTGTTACCGATATCGAACATTATCCTTTCCCCGTCTCGAAGCTGTATTACACGATTACAATGGCTGTTAGAACGCAAACCGGGTCGGTGAGCGCAAACGTGCAGGCGAAGAACGACCAGGAATTTATGAACCTGATCGCGTCGTTGACGAAAGTGTTTTTGAGTAGCAATAATAGAAAAGGGTTACTCGTGAAAGTGAAACAGGTGTACGATCTATTTACGAGGCTCTCGATGCAATAACCCGATGGACCAGTCGTAAGGTTCGACGAGACAACTGAGATATAAAGAATTTAACCGACTGATTTTCGAAGTTGGTGTTATTTTCTTTACTTTCGAAGCAGCATAAACGGTGCCGACGGACGGTGACCTGAAAACCTGATACCATGGCGTCGGACTCTCCAGACGATAAGAGTGCCGCCCAGAATGTAGAACGGACCAGCAGCGGAAGCATGGATTCGCCCTCTATGAGCCTCGATCAGCTCCGTGTGCTTAATCTGGTCAGAGCGGGACACAACGTTTTTTTTACCGGGAACGCGGGTTCCGGAAAGACGTTCCTTCTGGAAAGGATCGTTGCGGATCTGAAGAAGAGGTTTCCGATTCCTGACGAATTTCGCAGACGCGTCGCAGTCACCGCGACCACCGGAATCGCGGCCACCCACATAGGGGGGCAGACGCTGAACGCGGCTCTGGGTCTGTCCATCGTTAATACATATGAGGATTTCAAGAGCATGCGCTCCCCACAATCGACCAAGAGGATCAAAGAGCTGGAGGTCATCATCATCGACGAGTGTAGCATGCTATCAGGCGAGATGTTGGAGGCGCTCGAGGTGCAACTGCGAGAGATCCGGGGGAATAATAGCAGCAGGGACGGCAAGAAGAAGGCCGTGACCGCAGCAGGGGGTGTGCAGCTCGTTTTTGCCGGTGACTTTTACCAACTACCTCCCATCAGCCGACCTGTGTCAGCAAGTACCCCACCCTCGGCATTTGTAAATTTCGGGTACGCCTTCATGGCGCCGGCGTGGACGCGATGCGACTTTCGAACAGTGGTTCTGCGACACGTGTTCCGCCAAAAGGACCAGACGCTCGTAGATGCGCTCAACGCGATCAGGGAGGGCCCGGAGAGCAAACGCGCGCGTAACGCGTTGCGAAGGATCGTAAAGGCCTGTCTTCGCCCTCTGCACGAATTTGAGCAAAAAACGGGTATAATCCCGACTCAGATATTTTCTCGAAATGACGACGTCAACCGCATGAACGACGTAGAGATGAAGCGTTTGTTGGAAGAACGTATGGAACCAGAACACGTCATGCTCGCTCGAGATGACGTGGTACTCGAGAATCCGTTTGGACCCGACGCTGCGCGGAGAAAAGATCAACTCCGGCAAAGCGAGTTCTTTCGTGACTGCGCCGCGCAACCGCGCTTCTCTCTGTGTCGAGGTGCGCAGGTCATGTTGCTGCGCAATCTGGACACCTCGGCGGGGAGAGTAAACGGCAGCAGGGGTGTCGTGGTGGACTTTTTGTCGAAGGAGGCCGTGTTGGCGGACGTCCTTCGGGGATCTCATGACATAGCTCGCGCGTCACCTTACGTCGAAGTTGCAAACATAGCAGCGTGGAGCGGGTCGCGTTTACCAGTCGTACGTTTTACGGACGGGGCGCAGCTCGTGGTTACACCCACTCGATTCACCGCTCAGATGAACGGGGGGGAGTGCGCCCGCCTTCAGGTACCGCTGAAGCTGGCGTGGGCCATAACGGTACACAAATCACAGGGCATGTCGTTGGACGCTGCGAAACTGTCATTGCGCTCCATGTTCGCGGTGGGTCAGGCGTACGTGGCGCTGAGCAGGGTGCGCTCGACGGAGGGGCTGCAGGTCCTGGATTGGGACATGGGGTGCCTGCGGACCGACCCGGATGTCCGGCGTTTTTACGATGAACATCAAAAGGACGACTCTATCCCTTCTGATGAAAAGGATACGGAAAAGCGGCAACACCCGGCTTGGGAGGCGTACACGCGTTCGCGTTGTGTACTGTGCCCTTTACCCAAGAATAGAGTTATATAGTTCGTACGATCCTGCAGTCCCCGAAAATGTAATGTAATCTACTGCACAACTGTCGTCATGAAATACATAGAGCACGAAAACAAGATAACCTTTCGTGGCCGCTGCGTCATCGCCTTTTTCGTACAGCCCTCTTCACGATTGGCGTGCAACAATCGCACGACTTCGAGGTGACCGTTCTTGGCCGGGCAATTCATCGCACCCGTGCTGCATCGCACGCTCTCGACATCGACAGAATGACGTCTCTGGACGTAAATCCCGTACATACAGTCGTGCTTATTTAAAAATGGGACAATGGGGGAAGGTGTGTCTGAGTGCGTTTAAATGAGAAAAACGGGAGACATGAGTGATACATACTTAAAGAGATCTCACCACGATAGTGTATCCCCCGAAGAATCACATGGACCAATGGAAATCGACGCCTTGATGATCATT
>Ga0306901_1000529_pt1 | contig 15648 bp, 8 predicted proteins | sample AntRauMFilla3767_FD_190431 | JGI IMG/M metagenome (GOLD analysis project Ga0306901, IMG submission 190431) | Saline lake microbial communities from Rauer Islands, Antarctica - Metagenome Filla 3 #767 (v2) (version 2) | ecosystem: Environmental > Aquatic > Non-marine Saline and Alkaline > Saline ... | reverse complement strand
ATTTTTCACTTAATTTTCAGTGTATAAGTAACAAATCATTTAGGGCGTCGTTGTACAATGGGTATGTACACGAAAGGGAGGTAATCAATTAGTATTACTGCACGTACTTTGCGTGAGCACTTCAGCCGAGTGTCACCTTCCGTGTACGTTTACGTTTCATCTTTGGGTAGCGGAGTGGAGACCACTACCTTGTGCAGACTTTGTCTGTATATGTATCCACACCACGGATACATAATTCGTAAACCTAATACAACGTAGAGTATATGAACCGAACGACACATTCGTTCTCTATACTCCAAGCTACTGCAGCGATTGTAGGCTTTGCCATCATTCTATGGTCATTAGGTCTACCGTCACTCCGCTTTGCGGAAGCTGCATCTGTCACCTCATTTAGCGACACTCTTTCGGATTCAGCTCCGGATGCGCTATCTAATCACACAATTGAATTTGTGACCCCGACCGGACTCGTGGGTGGAGAAATTATCTCTATCACGTTCCCAGCCGAGTTTACCGGCATTGACGGATTAGGCTTCGAAGACTTCGACCTGAACGTCGCTGGTACAGATGAAGATCTGGCTGCCGCCGCTTCAGGTGCTGATTGGGGAGTAAATGCTTCAGGTCAGATAATTGACATTGAAGCCGGCACCGACACTATTGGAGCCGGAGCTACAGTGACAGTCAAAATTGGAACAAACGCCACTTTCGGCCCAACTGGAGACTCGCAGATCACCAACCCATCTACCTCAACTTCATACAAGATTGACGTTGATGTGGCCGGAAACGATACTGGGAGTACTCGTGTCTTTATCACTGACAGCGTTACCGTAAGTGCTTCTGTTGATACCTTGTTTACTTTCTCAGTAGCAGGAGTGTCAGCCGCAACACTGGTAAACACCGCAGATACAACTGGCGGAGACACCACACCAACTGGAATTCCTTTTGGGGCCTTGGTTGCTGATACAGCTAGTACAGCAGCTCAAACTCTAGAAGTGAATACCAACGCAGCAAACGGGTTTGTGGTAACAGTGCAAACTGACCAACAACTTACAGCTGGAAACGGTGCGGACATTGATGGTTTCCGAAACGGGAACTTCGACAGTACGCCAGTTGGATGGGAAGGTCCTACGCCAACTGCTGGAATTGAAGATTCGTATGGTCACTGGGGAATTTCTTCCAATGACTCTACTTTGACCGCTGGTCTTTCAGACCTATATTCCGGAGGTGACCTGTTCGTATCAGCGTCAACCACCCCAGTCGAAGTATTTCGACATGATGGTCCAACTGATGGAAACAACGCTGGTGAAGGTAATGCAGAAGTAATCTACAAAGTAGAAACATCTGCACTACAGGAAGCAGCAGGCGACTACACAGCTACATTGACATATGTAGCAACCCCAGTATTCTAGCCGAATACTGACTCTAAGCTTGGAGTTAAACGACAAAAAACCCTATCTCCCACCACGAGACGGGTTTTTTTGTTTGAGCAAAGGCCCAAGGGGCCTATTGCGAAAACATGTCCGAATCGGCGGCTTTAGCCCGCCGTCGATTCGGACTACGGAATGCAACATAATCATTACCTAAACACTAAGCCAGAATCGGCGGCTTTAGCCCGCCGTCGATTCGGACTAAGGAACGGTATATAATCACTGCTACAAATAAACAAGCTGGGCCAGCAGACCTGTTGCGGACATAGGCAAAATTCCACTCTTTAGATAAATATGTATATTACAAAATAATCTCAGCACATCCTTTACAGCCCTATGTGCACAGAACACCATCGAGATAGTAAATTGTTGATATACTAGAAGCATGAAATGGGCTCAATTTTTGGTTTTTTCCGCACTACTCTTTACGGTAGCTCCCGCAGCCGTGTCAGCTGCTTCTTTGTACATTGATCCAGCGATGAGTGAATTGTTGCGAGGTGAATCTATCACCATGGCGGTACGCCTAGATACTGACGAAGATATCAACGAATGTATAAATGCGGTTGATGCAGTAATAACCTACCCAGCAAATATTGAACCAGTAGACATTTCTATTGGTGAGTCCATTTTTTCAATGTGGGTAGAACGTCCAACCATCAATAAAAAAGACCGCACCATCACCTTTGCCGGAGGTATTCCCAATGGATACTGTGGCCGGGTTGCCGGAGACCCGCGGCTCACCAATGTCCTAACTGAAATAATCTTTCGCTCACCCGGTTTCGTAGTGGGCGGCACCCAGTCAGATTCAAATGTAGCAAAAGTGGCCTTTGCTCCAGAATCAACTGCCTACCTCAATGATGGTCGTGGTACGAAAGCTGCCCTGGTCACGTATGGAGCAAACATAACTCTAAATTCAACCGGCGGGTCGGGGGCAAATAATGTGTGGCAAGACAAAGTAAACGAAGATAACATTCCACCAGAAGAGTTTAGTATTTTCTTAGAAAAAAGAGACATCTCCGGCGATTACTTTGTAGTATTTAATACCTCAGACAAGCAGACCGGTATCGATGAATACCAAATCATGGAGGAACCACTGACTCAATTTGGTTCGTTCCAGTGGGGTCGAGCAAACGCACCGTGGACCGACGCCCAAAGTCCATACACGCTCCAAGACCAGTCGCTCAACAGCATCATTCGGGTCAGAGCAATCGATAAAGCAGGGAATGAGTACCTGGCAAACCTTATTCCGGATGAGTCTTTGAGAACACTGTCAAAAGAGCAAATGCTTACATACGTTTTGATAGCGGCGAGTTTTGTGCTGCTGGTAGTGTTTGCTCTCATCGGGTATGTCGTGATACGGCGAAAAAGAAAAAAAGCCTCTCTTCGCCAGCTAGATAACCATACTGATGAAGATGATTTCCAAGAACACGATGAGCTTGATGATCAACCAATTGAAGATAACAATACTGCAAAGTAATATGACCGGCATTCTCACTATAAAACTGCTCACAAAGATTGCACAAGCCGGTGTTGTTCTGCTGACTTTTGCTGGGGCGTTTGTGCTGCTCGCTGAGGTCACTTTGGCTGCTTCCTTAAGCCTGTCTCCAGGCACAGGAGTCTACACGTCTGGTACTACGTTCTCAGTGAACGTCAGAGTTAATACTCAAGGGGACGCAATCAATGCGGCGGAAGGTACGTTAAAATTTAACCCCAACGAGTTATCTGTACTGAGTGTGAACCGTTCTAATTCTATTTTTAATCTTTGGGTAGAAGAACCTGCTTTCTCTAACAGTGCCGGCTCCATTTCTTTTAGCGGAGGTTCACCAGCTGGTTACACTGGATCTGGGGGCACTGTGATGTCCGTTACTTTTCGAGCAGCTGGTGCTGGTTCACCGAGAGTCTCGTTCACCAATGGTTCTGTGTTGGCAAACGATGGTCGCGGGACCAACGTCTTGACTGCTATGAACGGTGGTTCATTTACTGTCCAAGCTCAGTCCAGCGCACCAGCACCGGAAGTAATTACCGAATATGTAGCGCCCGCGAACACACCAAGTGCACCGACAGTTACTTCACAAACTCATGCAGATCCCGGTGCGTGGCATAGCAGTAAAAGCGCAACGCTTGCTTGGAGTCTGCCAGCTGACATCACCGCAGTAAGAACAGGATTGAACACAAACCCTACAAGTATTCCCACCAAAGTCTACGAGGACCCTATTAATTCCATTTCTTTAGACGAACTTGATGAGGGAGTTTCTTATTTCCATATCCAATTTCAAAACGCAGATGGATGGGGAAGAGTCACTCATTACCGATTGGCCGTTGATTCACAGAAACCAACGAGTGTAGAGATTTCTCAACCAGAAGATGCAAATCTGGCAAATCCAGTACAAGAGCTCACGGTAGTCGCCAATGATGAAACAACGGCAGTCAATAGATTCCTCGTCAAAATTGACGATAAAGAACCGGTAGAAATCACTCGAGAAACTGCTAGCGGTACCTTGCAACTTCCAGCCTTAAAGCCTGGATACCACACGGTGATTGTTGAAGCGTTTGATGAGGCTGGTAATAGTGTTATAGCTTCGTATTCGCTGACTATCCTGTCTTTTGATAAACCGGTATTCACAAACTACCCGACGGAAATGAACGAAGAAGTGATTCCGGTGATTGAAGGTTTGACCCGTCCAAACTCAGAAGTTGAAGTCTTTGTGAAAAAAGTAGGCGGTGAACCAAATCAATACACACTACAAAGCGACGCTGAAGGAGTGTTCACTTTTATACCAGAAGGTACATTCTCAACGGGTGTCTACGAGTTGTCAGCTCAAGCAACCGATGAGTACGGAGCGCAAAGCGCAGTGTCAGACGTGGTCAGGATAGCCGTTCAGCAGCCTGGATACTTACGTGTCGGCTCACTGATAGTCAGTGTGCTGTCCGTAATTGTACCAATGGTCATTCTTATCGGGCTGCTGGTGGTAGGTACAATCTACCTACTGGCCTATGTCCGTAGATTCAAAAAGAAAGTAGGAATAGAGTCGGTTGAAGCATTGGAGATTCTCCACAAAGAATTTTCTCAGCTGCAAAAGACCATGCGAACAGAAGAAAAGGCTATGCAAAGTTCTCGGAAAACGAAGAAGCTTACCCAGGCCGAGAGTCATATGATTGAAACGTTTGACGCAGCGTTGATAGCATCACAAAAGAAAGTTGAGAAAGAAATTGAAGACATTACTGAACTCACTGAAAAATAAATATTAACCTATGAATACTGAATCCAAACCAACCAACAATCTGAAGCTGATCGGATTCTGCCTGCTCGCAGCAATCTTGACGTATTTTGTGGTAAATAACCTAGCTGAAAATCGTTTTCAAAACCTGGAGTCTCAAACTAGATTATTGATTTCTCAGCAACAATCTATTTTGGCAACGATTGCAGAAACCACGGCCAGAAATGGGGCGGACTCCGTGACGGAGCAAATTGTCAAAGACTGCTCGCTTTCTGAACGCTCTACTTTTGATACGTTATTGAGTAGTCTTGATAGCGGGTTGCCCCAATCTCAGTTGGTTGAACTCGAGCGTTTGTTTGGTCGGTGCGGTGGTTTTTACTCCGAAAGAAAATCAGTAATGGTTTCCAGGCTAGCTCGCGAAATCGAAATATACGAAACTTACGTGAACCAACTCGCAATTGTACTGGAAACTGACGTGGCTCAAGAGTTCCAAATTTCTCAGTGGAATAAACTGGCCACGGAAGAGCAAAAGCAAAGCGATTTATTTTCTCAGCTCGTTATCAAGCAGGATCAAATCATCACAACCTTGCTGTCTGGAAAGTCAGCTAGTTCTGATGAAATTGAAGAAATTTTGCGAGAAGTCAACGAGATTCAAGGTACACTCTTGGTCACTAATAAACAGGTGGCCGATATACGAGCGGAGCTGGTTTCGTTCTAGTAACCAACTATGAAGAAATTTACCTTATTCATACAATCAATCTTTTGGCAAAAATATAAAAGTAAGACTGTTCGATATATGTTTCCAGCTATGCTTACGTTTGCTGCGCTTTTGAGTGTAGCAAGTGTGGTGTCGACTCAGTCTTCTTACATTCGTTTAGAGTCATCTGAAACTTCTATTGAAGCTGGTGATAGATTTACTCTGCATGTATACGCTCGTGCACATGTGCCAGTTAATGCCGTTGATATCACTCTGGGATTTGATGAGGATTCAGTAGAGGTAGTGCAGGTAGACAGGGGACAGTCGGTATTGACTATCTGGACGGAGGACCCAATAGTCAAGTCTAACAAGGTAATCCTCAGAGGTGGAACTTACAGAAAAGGGTTTGTAGGTGAGCACGAAATTGCCTCTATAGATTTACGTGCTCTCGATACTGGCCTCGGTACCTTTGAAGCAAAAGATGTCGTTTTGCTGGCTGGCGACGGTTCGGGCACCCCAGTAACAGTAACAGAATCGCTGAATTCGAGTGTAAGCTTTTATGTATACGATGAAAACACTGATCCAGCAGAAATAGCAGTAAATGTGAAGGTGAAAGTAGTCACTGACATAAATGGCGATGGTAAAGTCACATTAGCTGATATTAGTGCTTTTATGGGAGCTTGGGGGACAAATAAGACCACTTATGACTTTAATTCAGACGGAAAGATGACTTTTCGCGATTTTTCTATAATTCTGGCCGACTATTTCTTTAGATAAGACTCGCACCAGCACCTGTGCATAAAGTGTTGATAAACCTGATGATAGAAACTGTACAAGACTGGTATTATTAGTGTGTGATGGGAAAATTTAGGAAGACGCAGTGAGAACTGCGCCAAAAAATGTCACGTAGTAGCAAAAACACAACAAAAAATAACAATTTAAAAACTAGTCAGGGGCGCTTTGTAACTAAGCGTTCTGCTAGGGTATTTGATGGTGGAAATACAAAGTCCGTCGTTGATTCAGTTTTTCTGTACCAACTAGTTTTTAAAAGTAAAAAAGCCGTGTTTATGGCGCTTTTCTTGTGTTTCTGTTTCGCGACACAGTCAGTAAAACTGGCGCAGGCAAGCGAAGAAGACGTGGCTGCTCAAGAGCAGGTACAGACTTCTGAAGTTGTGACAGAACAAGTGCCTGAAATGGATAGTGCAGAAAAATCTAATATCATAGAAACAGAAGAAGAGTCTGAGAATGAAAATCCAGACCCGGACCCAGAACCTGAGTCTGAAGTGAGTAACTCTGGTTCAGAAACTGAGGCAAATTTAAATACAGAATCTACGCTTACGTCTGATCAGCAAAACCTAGAAGCAGTACAGACAACAAATGAAGACTCATCAACCGCCACACAAAAAGAGATCGAACCAGGTGCTCGTGCCACAACCACAGATGTAGTTGAGGCTGAATCAAGCACCAGTACCTCATCCTCATCACCTGCAGTTGAATCTGGCTCGGGGGCAACTACAGCCACGACAGCCACATCTACCACTACTGATTCAGCTGAACCAGAGGCAAACGCAACGAGTACCAGCACAGAAAATGATGCAGAGTCTAGTACATCAACCACTGAAACCCAAAACGCATCAAGTAGTGATGAATTAAATGAGGATGACGAGTCGAGCGACACGTCGGACTCAGTTGATCAGTCAGAGTCAGATAATGGAGTCAGTGCAAATGAGCAGACAACAGAGGTTTCCGATTTGGTAGATGATGAAGAAGAGTATGTTCAGGAACCACCGACAAAAACGAATGAAAATCTAGTCTTCACTGTTGAGAGTGACACTCAATTCTCTTTTGATAAAAACGAATGTACTCGCATAGAAGACGGGACGTTCTATTGTCAGGAGCGCGATACTAAAACAGTTTTGGAAGACTCGCTCATTGCCGCACCCGATAGCGACGGCGACTTAGAAATATACTTAGTCAGAGATGGCGAGCGGTATCAGATTACTCAAAATGAAATTGATGATGCTTCACCGTATTACGACGAACTTTCCAACACCATTGTATGGCATCGATTACTCAACGATAGATATCAAATCATTTCTTATGATATTGAGTCAGGAGAAGAAGAGCAGCTGACGCAAACAAGCATAAACAACATGGAACCAGCTCGTCATGGCGAATATACTGTGTGGCAGCGCTGGGTTGAAAATAACTGGGAAGTCATTTTGTATGATGGAAAAACAGAAAGCCAAATTACTGATTCCGCTCGGCATGATATTGCGCCACATATCCGTGGTCCTTTAGTGATTTGGAATAGTCAATCAAATGACGGTTCTCAAGAATTACGCACATTCGATATTCAAAGCAGAACCCAAACGACTATTGCTGATAATGAAGGAGTGTCAGTTTCAAATCCGCGCATGGTGGTGATGTATGAAGCAATGTATGAAAATGGAGATATTGTCACCAAAGGATTTGATTTAGTGTCCGGAAAAGTTGTCCCGCTGCAAGCACTTCCCCAAGAACTGCCCGATGAATTACCTAATTCAGAACCTACAGAAGAAACCCGAGCTCTTATACAAAGCAAGCCAGAACCAAAAGCAACTGCTGTGGCAAATGTGCAAACTACGGGAGGCAACGGTACTTCTACAGCGACCACGTCAGTATCATCCGCAGAAAATGCCACTTCAAGCGCAGAAACTCTTGATTTACGGGCAATGTCAACGCCAGAACTCATTAAACACCTGACCGAAGCAGACGCCGCTACTTCTACAATTCGCGATAGTGTAATTGAAAGTGGGCAGTCTGGAACAACTACGCAAAGTGAGGCAGAAGCAGTCATTCCAGATCTCGTCATACCGCCTGCTGAAAGCGGCCTTGACACCAGTACCAGTACACAAAACATCCCTGACTAAGTTCATAAATAAGGTATTATAGGGAGACGGAGTTATGTATCATCTGCGGTTTTTAAAACGTTTTCAGGGGTTAGTGTCAGCTGGAGTCTTGACCACCTTGCTTGTCCAGGCAATAGGAATTTCATTATTTCAAGCAATTTTGTGGTTCCCGCAAAAAACAGAGGCTGCTACGGTATCAATTGACAATACTGTAAGTACGGCCACCAACGCCAACAACTTTTCGGGAACACAAACTGTTTTTGTGGATGACGTGACTGGGTACACTTTTTATAAAGATAGCAATAGTCAGTGTGTGTATAGTAAAACCACCGATGCAGGCGCGAGCTGGGGGTCAGCTGTGACGGTGGACAGTCAGACTGACTGTTTGAAAATCGTGGTCTGGTATGATCAATGGACCCCGGGAGATATCACTGGAACAAATATTCACATCGCCACGATGGATAACAGTGATGATGATTTGTTTTATAACCGACTCGACACTTCTAGTGACACCTTGCTCTCTGGCAGCTCACCGGTAAACGCGACCATAAATTCTGGACAGTCTCCAACTATTTCCGATAGTATCAATGCGCACACAATCACCAAGGCTACTGACGGGAAAATATACCTTGCTTTGAACGATGTCTCAGATTCATACGCAGTATCTTGTGCAACGAGTTGCGGAACAACAACAAGCTGGACTGAAGTCGGGACAAGCCCGTTTGATACGAGAAATGACTACAATCTATTGATGCCATTGTCGGGCGGAGACATTCTGGTCATCAACCGAGACACTTCAGCCGATGACATTCGCTCAACGGTCTGGGATGGAACGTCGTGGTCTGGATGGACCACTATCGACGCAAACGCTCCCGAAGATACGACGTACGATGTATCTATGAGTGCTGCGGTGGAGAAAACTACCGGGAACATATTTCTAGTGTACGCAGCCGACCTGGGTGATGCTATTGCCAATGATGATATTCGCACCGCTGTATATAGCTCAGGTGCGTGGTCAGCCGGGGGAAATGTAATTACCAATGCGAGCGGTTCACTCAGCAGCGTAGGGATTGGTATCGACGAAAATACCGCTGATGCGTACGTAACCTATGGACTGACGAGTACTTTTGGAAACCAGAGTACGGGTGATGTATTTTGGAAACAGTCAACCGACAATATGACATCTTGGGGTGCGCAAGAGGGCCCATTAAACACCACTCAAGGCGACATCTACGGCATCTCACTCAATTTGTCTAGTCCAGAAAGAATCTACACTACTTGGTTTGAGGCAGGGGGTTCAGACCGGTTTGGTGCAACTGTGGCCAACATTGGCCCAGATACAATCCTTGATTCAATTGGTAATCAGCTCACCGAAGCCCGGGCTGGTGCCACTGATACATATGTAGGCGGCGCATTCGCACTTTCTAGCCAGTCTTCGCGAACGGTGTCAAATTTTGTGATTAATGAAGTAGGTACAATTGACGCTCAGAATGGACTGAAAAATATTAAGTTGTATTATGATTTAGATACTTCAGCACCGTACGACTGTACGAGTGAATCTTATGGAGGAGGCGAAGCACAGTTTGGAGCGACGGACAGCAATGGATTCTCTGGCGCTAACGGAGAATCATCTTTTGGAGGCTCTATTGTAGGTATTAATTCTACCCAAACGATGTGTATCTACGTAGTGTTAGATGTCACCTCCACAGCGGTCGATGGGAGCGCTATAGACATTCAAGTCAGCGACCCGGAAACCGACGTCACAGTATCAGGACAGATAGTTTTCCCCGCGTCTGCAGTAGCTCTGCCGGGTACTACTTTGATTGTGAGTCCAGCTTTGACACAAACTCATTACCAGTGGCGAAACGACGATGGTTCTGAAACTGGAGCTACCTCGGCCACGGGAGGGAATGAGGACGTGCCGATTTCTGCCTTAAGTAGCGCTGACTCAAAGCGACTCCGAATGCAAGTGTCAAATGAGGGTTCAACTTCCACTTCACCAACCCTGCAACTGGAATATGGCGTTGCGGCACCTACGTGTGAAGATACTTCTACTTGGATAGACGTTGGACAGACAGCTGATGCCTGGGATATGTCTCCTTCGGCTAACATTGTTGACGGCGCTGATACAACAAATATCGCCACCAGTACCGGCGGACTTACTGATGAAAATGCTTCATTTTTGAGTCCAAATGGAGGCCTCAAAGATACCAGCTCGACTGTGAGTACCGTAACGCTGCAAACAACTGAATTTATCGAAATGGAATTCTCGGTAGTGGCTTCGAGTACTGCTATTGAAGGTGAAACCTACTGCTTTCGAGTGACAGATAGCGGCACACAATTGAGTGCCTACACTCAATATCCTCAAGTGACCATTGCTGCTGATGTGAGTGTTGCAGCTCTGGGTTCTCACGTTGCATCAGCAGATATTCCATCCACTGACCAATACTTAGGAGGAGCATTTGCAATACAATCAAGCTCAGGCTCGCAGACGATAGACAGTTTTACTGTAAGTGAAGTGGGAAGTGTAGACGCTGCTGTCGGTCTCTCGTCAGTCAAAGTATTTTATGATTTGGATACTTCAGCACCGTACGACTGTACGAGTGAATCTTATACTGGAGGAGAGTCTCAGTTTGGGACCACCGATACTGACGGATTTTCAGGACCTAATGGCTCCTCGACATTTACCGGGAGTGTAAATATATCAAACATCAGTTCAATGTGTGCGTACGTGGTCGTTGATGTAACTCAGGACGCACAAACCAATGACACGGTCATTTTTGAAATTACTTCTCCTACTTCAGATGTGAGCGCTAATGGTGCGTCGGTAGGACCGGGTACACCCCAGACTTTGTCCGGCTCAACGCTACTGCAGGGTGGATTCCTCACTCAAACCCATTACCAGTGGAGAAATGATGATGGGTCTGAGACTGACGCTACTTCGGCGACTGGTGGGAGCGAAGACACAGTGTTGAATAACTTTTCTCAATTTACCCAAATTCGGTTGCGACTTCAGGTATCTAATGAAGGAGCTACCACCACACAAGACGCTCGATTTCAACTAGAATTTTCGCCCAAGATTACCACGTGTAGCGCAGTTAGTTCCTGGACTGCGGTTGATGCAGCAGACGACGATTGGAATGTATACGATTCAACCTTCTTAACTCAGGGGTCGAACACCACTAATATTGCAGTTTCAACTGGCGGGACTACCGATGAAAATACCACCTTCTTGACACCAAACGGTGCAGTCAGAGATACCGACACCATATCTGCAAGCACCACACTACAAAACGACGAGTTTATCGAACTCGAATACAGCATTCAGTCCACGGCCAACACTGCCTTTAATACTACGTACTGCTTCCGGGTTTCCGACGATACGACAGATCTTTCTGAGTATCTTTCTTATGCTGAGCTGCGGACCAGTGCGAAGTCTGATTATAAAGTACAGCGAGGAAGATCGGTTATTTCCGGATCGAGCACAACTATTACAGCTGGAGTTGACTATACCGCACCCGCTTTGGTGGATACGGCTTTCGTGCGAATCACAAATAGTCAACATACAGGAGCAGGAAACACAACAGTCGGTGGTCGGCAAAACGCAGACGATGTAACAGCGTACATCAGCAACCCTGAAAATATTTTTTCTTCTATCACCTTTGCTCGAGCAGGAGTTGCTGATAACACTGCTATTGATTGGGAGATTGTCGAATTTATTGGCCAACCAGGAACAGACAATCAAATGGTAGTTCGTGACGTCGGCACTCTCTCGCTGACTAGTGGAGACCTGGTTGCCACTGGCACTTCCATAGCGGTGAGCGATGATGCTGATACAGTGGTGTACGTGACTGGTGTACAAAATCAAAACACATCAAGAAACTATTACGCTGGACAAGTGACGACCAACTGGGATGTCAGCAGCGACTCACCATTGATCACCCGCGGTTCGACTGGAGGTTCTGCTATTGAAGTGAGTTATGCTGTAGTTGAATACGTCGGTGAAAACTGGTCCGTCCAAAGAGTAGAGCATTCGTACTCAGGTTCTGGCGTGACGGAAACTGAGCCCATCACTGCAGTCAATGCATTGGACAAAACGTTCGTACACAGCCAAAAACGAATGGACTCGTATGTGAACGTGGGGGATTTGGGTCAGACTGTATGGCTTTCAAGTATTGGTGCTGTCTCTTTCCGGCTAGAGGTTGGTGCGGCCGCAGCAAACCAAGTCGCCGTGGCGTGGGTGATTGAAAATACTCAAACAGGAACAGGCGCAATGAATGTACAACGCACAAATGGCTCAACTGCAAATGGAGCGGAGCCACTCTCGCTTTCCATAGCCATTTTGTCACCGTTAGAGCTCGAAAATAACGCTTCTATTTTTATGAACACGAGCGCAGGGGGAGCAAATTTTGAACATCCGCGAGCTATTGCCGGAGCGCGTATTACCTCTACATCCTCGTATCAAATATGGCGTAGTGATACCGGATCGACTCTGACGTATCGAACAGAAATAGTCCAATGGCCAGTAGCTGACTTAGCGTTACGACAAAATTACTATCGCTTTTATGCAGACAATAACACGTTGACACCAAGTGATGCGTGGCCACCAGGAGCAGTTGACTTGGGTGAAAATACGTCTATTACCGATAATGACGAACCACTAGGAGTCGGCACTTTCTTGCGATTACGCACAACTATACGCGCATCCAACGCCAACCTACCAGCCAACTTCCAAAATTTTAAATTGCAATTCTCAGAGCGGATTACTACCTGTACCGCAGTGACTCAGTGGGATGACTTGGGCGGCGCAGCCAGTTCATCAGCGTGGCGAGGATATGCAGCGACGGGAACTACCGATGGCACAGCGCTTTCTTCAGACCCGCCACTGCCAGGTGACTTATTGATATCGGTTTCTGATGTGGCTGGGCGATTGGTGCATGAGAACCCATCAGCTTCAAATCCCTATTCAGTGATTGACGGTGAAGATCTTGAGTATGACTGGTACGTCCAACAAAACGGAGCCAATCCAAATAGTACGTACTGTTTTCGGATGGTCAGAGCTGACGGCTCAGTTTTGGAAGGGTATTTCAACTACCCTCAGATACGAACGGCTGGATTTCGCCCGGCCACTGAGAACTGGCGCTGGTATAGTGATCCACAAAACGAAACCCCTACAACACCATTAGCGGCAGAAAACATAGTTCCCGCGAATATTGAGAAAGACGAGACATTGGCCCTACGGTTAACTGTTTCCGAACTTTCAAACATAGCCGGACCGGACACAAAATTCAAACTACAATTTTCTGACGATATTAGCTTCGCGAATCCAGTTGATGTTGTCTCAACGTCCTCGTGCCAGCTTGATTCACTCTGGTGTTACTTTGATGGCGGAGGAGTAGATAATGAATTAATCACCACATCGCTGTTGTCAGACAATGAAGGATGTACAGGCGGTACTGGAAATGGTTGCGGTACCCATAATGAATCACCGCTCTTTTCCACAGGACATTTGCACGGAGCCGGACGAGCGTTGGAATACTCATTCACCATTAAGCAAGTCAATGCGCGCGTAAATTCCGTCTACTACTTTCGACTCATCAACGTACTTACAGGTAAGCCAGCCGAGTTGGCTGGCGGCGCAGCGTATCCGTCTGTGTTGTCGGGCGCTTCCGCACTCACATTTTCAGTAGCAGGACTGCCATCTGGGACAACCACCGCTGGGGTAATTACTGACGCAACCACCACTGCAGCAAGTGTAGATTTTGGTTCAATACCATTTAATGATGATTTTATCGCAGCACAAAGACTGTCTGTAGAAACTAATGCTACGCAGGGGTATCAGGTGTTTCAGTATGCATCTCAACAACTCACAAACGGCTACGGAACAACGATTGACCCAGTTTCTTCGAGTAATCTCGCACCCGGTAGTTGGGCGACAGTCTGCTCTGCGCTGAGTACTGGATGCGTCGGGTACCATACTACTGATGCTGTGCTCTCCAACGGATCTACTCGGTTTGGAGCTTCTGATACTTACGCAGCACTCTCAACCATCCCAGAAGAAATCATGTTTAATTCACTACCCGAGACGGGAACTATCGATATGGTTTTCCGTGTCCAAGTGACTGAAGAGCAACCCTCTGGAGATTATGTTACTGACATCACGTACTTAGTAGTTCCTGTCTTTTAAATGCTATACTGACAATAATATGCCTGCACCGAGACTGATACTTCTTGCATTTATTCTTCTAGGACAGCTTCTTTTGCCTGTAGGAACCGCCACTGCAGCCGGAATTGATGTTCGGCCTTTTTTGGTGGATGTTGAAATGGTGCCCAGAGAATCGAAAACGCAAACCATCACTTTACAGAATAATTACCCGACTCGAAAAGCCGTTCTCTACGCAACAGTGAACGAAATCAGTCTTGATGCAGGTGGCGAAATCAAGCAGTTTGTATCACCGGTGATGACAGATAGGACTAATACTGTAACGAGCTGGATTGAAATCAATCGCGGGCGCCTTGAAGTAAAACCAGGTGAACTGCTAGAAGTGCCCCTGACCATCAAAGTACATCCCTACGCAGAACCAGGTGAGTACCACGCGTTTATCGGATTGGTTGAAGCATCAAAACGTCATGTAGCCGAAGCAATAGCAAAGGCCGGGGACGCTAATGGAGTTATTGTCAAAATAACCATCGCCGATGAGCGTAAAGACAGCATGCGGATTAGTCGATTTTTAATCGATAGATTTGTGATTGGAGAAGAAAGTAAGCATATCTCCGTTGAAGTAGAAAATATGGGGGATGTGCCATCAACCCCAGCGGGGGAAATCATTTTTTATGACTCTCGAGGAGTTGAGGTAGATAATGTTGAGTTACTCTCTACCGAGCAAATAAATCCAGGAGAAACAGCCGTTATCGATGCGACGGTACCAATCGCTTCTACCTTGGGACGTTTTAAAGCCAATGTGTCTCTAGCGTATGGAGAAAATCAAAGCGCTTCTTTGTATGACACAACGTACTTCTACATGATGCCCTGGAACATCTTGCTTATGGTCATTGGGGCTATAGTTGTAGTATCATTACTGCTAACACTTCTTTTACGAAGAGCATTGTCTGCTCGTGACGAATACGAAGATGGTGAAGAGGTGGCGTTGTACGTCAAAGATGGACACGACCCAAAACCTAAAGATCATGACATTGACCTCAAGAAAAATTCTTTATAGCCTACTCTACAGCTTTGCTTTTGTATGTATGCTGGTTCCTGCTGGACTGCACGCGCAGTCGGGCTTGAGTTTGAGTATCTCACCGACCTTGTTTGAGATGTCAGCCAGTCCTGGTCAGCAGTGGTCAAGCAACCTGAAAGTCATAAATACCAATCCGTACGAACTTACTATTTCTACTGATATAGTCAACTTTGCACC
>Ga0306901_1000528_pt1 | contig 15668 bp, 16 predicted proteins | sample AntRauMFilla3767_FD_190431 | JGI IMG/M metagenome (GOLD analysis project Ga0306901, IMG submission 190431) | Saline lake microbial communities from Rauer Islands, Antarctica - Metagenome Filla 3 #767 (v2) (version 2) | ecosystem: Environmental > Aquatic > Non-marine Saline and Alkaline > Saline ... | reverse complement strand
ACTGAGAGTCCTCATGCTCACCCAAGAGAATAAGAAGCAGCGGCATAATCGTGAATCCCACGAAGTTCACTATCACAACTGCTAAAACTACATTACGAAAAAATGGTTTTTTCACCATCGCTTCTTCTACCTGCTGGACACCTCGATAGATATACGTACTCATAGTTGCATTCGTCTTTTATAAAAACTCTTATCTTGAGGAAAGATTTGCACGAGAGTGTTGCGGACAGCTTCTGCGAGTCCGACGTCTCGTGCGAGAACACCTCCAGTGTAGTTGCCCCAGGTGTCTGCTCCGAGTTCTGAATGGATATCCAGTCCGTACTTTGCACGTAGTGTGTTCATGATGTCTTGGTGGTTTTGTACATCAGCATTGAGTTGGTCACTTACTAACTGAGGCAACGCCAGACCACTAGAATACGCGGTGAATATTTCCCCATCATGCACAGCCACCACCCACACTTCTTCAAACCATTCCCCATAGCGCTGCACCAGACCACTTTCAATTCCAATATACATATCGGCTACAGGTTCACACGCCACACTATTCTTCGCTCGATTGATAGCGCCTTGTTTGGTCTCTGCATCGAGCGGCGTATCTCGCACATCCGATGCAGCGGAGCAACCACGAACAGAAATATCCATATTCCCGACCAATGAATCAAACACTGATTCAACCACAGCCAACTTTCGTCTGTTTTGAGTTCCGACTAATATTTTCATAAGGCTGGAACTAAATTTATTTAATCTTAGCAATTCTTTTCAACTTACTACCACAAGTACTAGTGCTAATGAGATTAACGTTCTGAACATACCTCAAGGCTCTCTGGGTGGGTGCTTGAGGTTCAAACCAAGTATTATTTGGGAAGAAGGTCTTATCCAAAATTAACATTTTCTGTTTATTAAACTCACTTTCATCACTTGAGTACTGCACGGAGAGTCGAAGTATTTCAGCTTGAGTTAATTTTACTTTCTCTTCAAGCATTAAAGAATGTTGATTTTGCCTTAAGATAATCTGACTCTGAATCAAAGTACAAAAATTGTAAAAGTCATTCAAAGAGTTTAATTCATCAGTGTCTAAGTCTGAAACAAATAAGTGTTGAAACTTATGCCAACTGCTAACAGGCATGATAGATGAGTCAATGAGAACAGAACTGGAGTTTTTTATCTCATTTATGGTTTTTTCTGCACTTCTGATCTCCATGAGCAAAACGCGCGCAGCATCTCTCTTGTAATGTAGTGTTTTCAGTCTAAACAAAAAAACTGCGACGCCTACAGAGAGAATTGTGCCAAAAGCTGTAAAAAAGTTTAATGTTATTTCCCATATATCCATATCAAAAATATACTCTTCCGGAGAATGAAAATCAAATTTTCAAGTAGAAGTTAAGGCAGGCAACAAAAAAGCCCCGAGTGAAACTCGGGGTTTTTTGTTCTTGGTTCTACCAAGCGAAGTGGGCGAACGCTCGGTTGGCTTCTGCCATCTTGTGCGTGTCCTCCTTCTTCTTCACTGCGTCTCCTTCTTCTTTGGCTGCGAGCAAAAGTTCTTTTGCTAGGTTCTTTTGCATTGTACTGCCTTTTTGCTTTCGCGCAGCTGCGATAATCCATCGGTAGGCCAACGCTTGTCGTCGTTCTGGTCGTACTTCTCGAGGAACCTGGTAGTTTGCACCACCGACTCGTCGTGAACGTACTTCCATCAGCGGTCCGGCATTTCGCAATGCCGTGGTGAATGTTTCCAAAGGATCATCCCCTGTTTCTTTATCATTCTTGATGATTTCAAACGCTCCGTAGACGATCTTGCGCGAGGTTTCTTTCTTACCATCGAGCATGATGTAGTTGATGAGACGTTCGACATCAACTGATCCGTACATCACATCCGGGGATGCTGCATGGCGTTTTTTTATTGGTCGTCGCATAATGTTGTTACTTAATGCGAATGAGAAAATGACAAGTCATGTTTTCATTCTTCGCATAATGGTCTCTCATTGAAAAATAAAATTTTGGATGAGCACCACGCACTAATCTGTAGCGAATATAAACTATTTGTAATATGGAGGAACCAGTCCTACCTCGCTGGCTATTCGCCCTTTGGCTTTTTAGCTCCGTATTTTGAGCGGCCCATTCGACGTTCATCTACTCCAGTTGCATCGTACTTTCCACGAACAACGGTGTAGTTGACTCCAATGTCTTTCACACGACCTCCTCGGATAAGCACCACTGAGTGCTCTTGAAGAGTGTGCTTGATACCTGGAATGTACGCAGTAATTTCCTGACCATTTGAAAGTCGGACTCGGGCAATCTTTCGAATCGCAGAGTTCGGCTTACGCGGAGTCTTGGTCGTTACTCGAGTACATACGCCTCGTTTAAACGGTGAAAAATAAGTGTTTGGCTGGTTCTTGATTTTGTTAAATCCAGACTCCAAAGCCGCTCGCTTACTCTTTCGCGGTTTATCGACTCGCTTCTTACGGGTTAATTGTTGAATTGTTGCCATAATGTAGCCCCGCTACTGTACTATATATTGATTATATTGCAACGTGAGCGATGAAACACACTTTATCTAGAGACCGGTTAGATTTTTAGTAATCCAGATGGTCAGTTCGTACAGTGGTTGAGCGAGAAATAGCACGAACAATAAAATGACCAATCCAAAGCCGAGTGCTACGTTTTGTTCAAATATCCGGCGGAATTTCTCGTACTTCATCGCGAGGCCAAACGGGAGGAACTTGGGCAAAATCTTTGAACCATCCAGTGGAGGAATCGGCACCAGGTTAAAAAAGGCCAAGAAAATATTCAAAGTCACTACTTTTTCTGCGAGAAAAATAAATGTTTCTGTCAACGACAATAGCTCAGCACTGCGAATCAGCAACACAAAAATAATGGCTATTGCTATGTTGGCCAGCGGGCCAGCAACGGCAACGATTGCTTCACCCCATTTTTGGTTGGTGAAGTTGTAGGGGTTGTAGGGAACTGGCTTGGCAGCACCAAAGAGGATGGGCGAGCCGGTCACTACCAGCAGTCCCGGTAAAATCACCGACATCATCGGGTCTAAGTGCGGGATAGGGTTAGCGGTCAGACGCCCGGCTAAACGAGCCGTCGGGTCTCCCAGCCAACTGGCGGCATAGCCGTGGGCCATTTCGTGCAGCACTACTGAAAATATCAGTATGAGTATCATTGCTATATCCATCAATTCCATAGAGTAACAGTGTAACCGGCTAGGGTTGCAATATCAAGCGGGCATGGTAGTATGGCGCCACTAAACAAGTATCTTATATGGCAAAGCAATGCGACATCACCGGGAAAAAAACCCAAATCGGAGGCAAGTACAGTAACCGCACACGAGCGACGCAGTTTAACCCGTGCGGCAAGACTATGCGAAAGCCGAATCTCCAAAAGAAACGAATCTTTGTTCCTGAGCTCGGTAAGACCGTATCACTTAAAATATCTACCGCAGCAATGCGCACTATCGCGAAAAACGGAGCATACGCAACCCTCAAAAAAGCAAACCTTATCTAATTTTAGATAATGACAAAAAGAACCGGTCTGAAAAGACCGGTTCTTTTTTATACGCTGATTACTGTTGCCACACACTGATTCCGTCGGTGACAAACTCAATGGTACCCACCTGAGCGGTACTCACCAGCTCTATCTCTCGCTCCAGTACCCGCTCTACCACTGCTGCGTGGGGGTGACCATAGCGACCATTGAGCTCCGCTGACACGACCGCGAAGTCTGGCTGCACCGCATCGAGGAATAGTCCGCTGGTAGACGTCTTGGAACCATGGTGACCAAGCTTGAGCACTTCACTTTGCATTTGCGCTTGGTACAATCCCACTAAATATTCTTCCGTCTCCAGTGGCGCATCACCGGTCAGCAAAAAATCAATGGCTCCAAAACTCACTTGCACAATAATAGAAGCAGCATTACTTCGCCACAATGTGGTATCTCCAGCTGGGGCGAGTATGCGGACAGTGGTAGACGCTCCCAGTTGAATCACCTGCCCAGCTTGGGCCAATACGATATTTGCTTCTTCATCTGTCACTGCCCCATCGTAAGCAGCAGCCGCTGGTGTATCATTGATATTATTGGTTTGTACAATCGTAGCTACTTGGTATCGCTGCAACACATCCACCAGTCCCCCGATATGATCGCTATCTGGATGTGTGGCCAACACCACATCTATCGTTGCATCAAAAAAGCTTCTCCCCTTGGATAATTCTCGTAAGACCAAAGCGGTCGGACCACCATCAATCAACATTTCGTACCCATCGGGAGTTTGAACATGAATCGCGTCACCTTGACCAACATCGAGAAACCGCACCGATAGATTTTGTGGAGACCCTGCACCCGTACCCGGCTGCAAGAAGGCAACCACACCAATGCAAAAAATCACTCCCAAAAAAATCAACCGTGAAGCTATGACTGACATTATCTCTTCATGATACAATGAGTGAATCAGTTATTTGTAACCTGTTCTTATCTATGAAATACGAAGCCCTTACATTCACTATTGGAGATCTCCCTGGGATTTCCAGTAAAACTATTGAAAACCACCTTGGTTTATATGAAGGATACGTGAAGCACGTAAATCTCATTCAAGAGAAGGTAGCGGCGTTTTCAAACGATCTAGAAAATAACGCCTTTGCTATCGCTGAAATGCAACGACGACTCGGATTTGAGTTCTGCGGCATGCGCAACCACGAGTATTACTTCGCTCAACTGGAAGGTGGTCCCAAAGCGTTACCAGACGGAGCTCTGCGGGAAAAAATTGAATTCCAATTTGGCTCATTTGACACCTGGCTGGAAAGCTTCAAGCTCATCGCGAAAACTCGCGGAGTCGGCTGGGTGATGTTGTATCACGACCCACATACAGACCAGCTCGCCCAGACCTGGGTAGACGAACAACACTTTGGACAGCTCGCCGACCTAGACATTATCCTCGCGTTAGATATGTGGGAACACTCCTACATGATGGACTATCCTTCAGGAGAAAAAGGTCTCTACGTAGATGCCTTCTTTAACAATCTAAACTGGGAGGTCGTCGCCAGTCGAATGCCTTAGTGAAATATTTTAGGGAGTGAGTCTCCAGTTTGCCCGGTGGTGTTTCTTTCACGAGAACCCACCGGGTTTTCTATTTCCGTTTCAATCGTCCAGTCAGAGAGTGGTGTACGAGTAGTTCGATGCTTGGCGTATACCACGGCTGCGGCAAGCACTCCGTATAAACACACTACCCCGACAGCAGAAAATTCGGGGATAGTGACGGCCGCAAACGGCAGGAGTGCAAACCACTGTGCCACCAGCAGAATATAGAGCAGCGACGCATGAGCGAAAAAGCCAACCACGAGCGCCAACTGTAGGGAGATAAACGCAACCATGCCAGTAATAAATGTCAGCAGCATCGCTATGGGCACCACCGGCAGCACCAAGACATTTACTACTATCGCGACAATCGATACTTCCCCGATGTGATACAGCAAGAGTGGCAACACGGCTATTTGTGTAGCCAATGTAGCAAAGAAGAAATCTGTCGCTCGGAGTTTGCGCAGACCTGTTACTACAGTCGATTCAAAGTGTGGAGTAATCAACAAGAGTCCGAGCGTAGCCATGAAAGATAACTGAAACCCGATGTCATATATTAATAAATATGGATTCAACAAAAGCATAACCGCTCCAGCAAACAGAAGCGCTCGCATCACATCGTACTGACGACCAAAGCCTTGAGCAAATAATAGTAACGAAGCCATGATACTAGCGCGCACCACCGTCGCCGAGAGTCCCACCAAAAGTGCAAAACTGGCAATCGCAATCACTCCTGCTACCACTCGTTGTTTTGGTGACAGAAAGAAGGAGAAAATCAGCAAAAAGAATGTCACAACCAGCATCACGTTGTAGCCAGAAAGAACGACTATATGAATAATACCCGTGCGACGAAAATCACTTTCAATATCTTCTCCCAGCGCTTGCTTCACACCCAACAATAATCCTTCCCCGAGTCCCACCTGAGGTTCTGGAATCACCTGCTCAAGGCGATTCATAAACGCGTGTTTAAGTGTCAGTAGGGCCATCACTATGGTATTCCCTTGACCGGATTCTCGGTGTTGGATTTCGGCAAATGACACTGTGTACTCCACTCCTTTGGCTTTGAGGTACCCCGGATAGTCAAAGGTCCGACCGAGCTCAGTAGTAAATGACTGTGGTTCTGACAACACCCCGTACACCGTTACCACGTCACCATAGGCAATCGCGCTATGTCTATCGGTCGAGACTAATAGCGTGTCAGCAGCATCTCGTACATACAACTGAGTAGTACTCTCGCTCTTCTTCGGCTCTGCCTCCACCACTCCGGTAAAGGTAATGGTTTCATCTACTTGGGATTGTAATGGTGAGGAGGCAAACTGCCATGAGGCAATTTCTGTCCGCAGCAAGCCCACACAGAGACTGCATAAGAGCACACTCCCGAGTAATAAAAATGGCGCAGAAATCAATGCTTGATTTCTGCGCCAGATACTCGCTACTCCCAAACTCATTACCAACCCCAGCAAAATCAATTCGCTCGGTATAGCCAGCAATGTTTGCACACCTATCCCAATAGCGAATGCGAGTACACCTCCATAAAAGAGCGCTGTCTGCATACACACAGTCTACCAATAAAAAGAAAAACCGCTTCAACAGAAGCAGTTTACAGGGGAGCGCGCACGGCTCCACCGGGGAAGGTAAAAATGTAGAACCGGCGACTTATCGAGCCACCGCAACCAGACTGGACACAACGACATCATCATAGCGGGCTGCTGGACGTCCGGGAGACCCATTAATCGATGATGACTTTTTTGTCACAGGGACTTCGGATTGGGCTGACACCAGTATCGGTACCGGGGCGGGGATGGCTTGTTCCATCTTATTTCGCTGCAACGCAGCTGCGTCACGCACCATGCCGGCTGTGATGCCACCACGCTTCACAATTTCATTTTTGATAAAAGCTTTCGCGGTCTTCAACCGCTTCATTTCCAGCGATTCAACGGCCGATGTTCTCGACAATTTCATGATTTCTTTATCCAAATGCTTGTGTTGTTGTTCCAATTCAGGCAACGTGAGTTTCAAAACAGACTTCTCGTGTTGTTGTGTCAATTCAGCCAAAGTGAGTTCCAAATTGGATTCCTGCATTTTTATTTTCCTCAGATTGTTATGTAATGAACATGCCTAGTGTGACCCAGGTCAACTTCGAACTATACTAGAGCTACTTTCCACCGTCAAGTGCTTCTTGGACCAGTCGATAGGCTTGGACGTTCTGCTCTTTCTCGACATATGTCAGTGTCAGATGAGACACAGTCGCCACACGCAGATTATGTACTTCAATAAACTGCGGTACGAGGCTCGCGTCTTTGATTTGTTGTTCGTTATTGAGATACTGCTTTATGAGTTCATTACTCAGATATAACTCAAATTCCATGTCTTTGGCTACCTCACCATACATTTCTTCGACAGTTTGCAAACCGCGCAGCACTGCTTGATATCCCGCAAAATCATTGGTCGCGTTCCCAATCGTTTCGGCTGCCTCTTGAACCATATTATCTTGGGCGTCAGTGATATACACTCCAATCGCGGCTGGACCGGGGTTTCCACGTGACTCTCCATCAGTATAGATGTGTATTTTCTCCTTCATTCTTCACAGCCTACCACAAATGCTGCTATTAGAGGATATCGATGATTCGTACCCGAATCTGTGGTCGGCCCATAAAAAATGATTGTTCGACATGTCCGACCAGTGTATGCGGGACATCAACCTGTGGGGTTTTGGTAAATTCTTCGGGTAATTGAAAAAAGGCGATAGCTTCGAGTTGCCCATTTTCAGTCGCAAAAATAATTTTAGTATGTTCCTTGGTTTTTCCAAATACTTCTACCGAACTCGCACTGACATCGACAAATGCGAATAGTGGTTTTTTATTCCCCATGCCAAACGGCGCCAACTGATTCAGTTGCCCAATCAGAAAAGGATTTACTTCATCAAGACCTAAGTGGGCATCAATCACAGTCGGTTCTGCCACGATTGCCGAATTGCCTAATTCTTTCATGGCCGTATTGAGATTTTCTCCAAACGTGAATATCGCTTCGTCTTTCACGGCAAAACCTCCGGCGACATGATGACCTCCATACTCAAGAAATACTTCAGGCACAGTCTGCATCAGTGTCACGACACTCGCGCCACCTCCGGAACGACACGAACCCTTGTACACTCCATTCCCATCTTTCCCCCAAATAAACACGGGTCGATTATATTCCCCAGCCAGTTTGTTCGCAGCCAAGCCTACCAAAGACGGTCTCCAATCTGGACTCCCAAAGACCAATACTTCTGGTAGCTCCTCTACTTGCTGCAGGCGTTTATGCAATTCTTTGGTCATCTGCGCCACCATGGATTTTCGTTTGGTATTTAAATCTTCCAAGTGACTCACCCGCTGGCTGGCTTTCTTCTCATCGGTTTCCGACAACATATAAAACGCGTCTTCTGGGGTATCCATTCGCGAAGCAGCATTGATACGTGGGCCAATCGTAAAACCAATATCGTCTTCCGTCAGATGTAACTGGCTGGCTTTGGCTTTGCGCAGGAGTTGTTGCAAACCAGGTCGGCGAGACTTGCGAAGTACTTGCAAGCCATAATGAGCCAAGACCCGATTCTCTCCGACTAATGGCACCATGTCCGCAATCGTTGCCACCCCAACCATATCCAACCACCACTTCTCCTGCCCCGAAGCGACCCCGTAAGACTCACGCTCAAGTAGCGCTTGGGTTAATTTAAACGCGACCGCTGCTCCGCATAAATCAGAAAACGGGTATTCTCCTAATTTGGGATTGACCACTGCTACGGCTTTAGGCAACACTGCTTCTGGTTCATGGTGATCAGTAATAATCACGTCGATGCCTTTGCTTTGGGCGTAATCAACCTCTTGAATATTGGAAGTACCACAGTCGATAGTAATAATCAGTGTTACTCCATCAGCGGCGAGACGGTCAATCGCGAGCTCGCTTAGACCAAACCCTTCGTAGTGTCGATGCGGAATATAATTTTGAAACGATTGATACCCGATAGCAGTAAAAAAGTCATAGAGCACCACCGCACCGGGAATACCATCACAATCATAATCACTAAAAATAGCAATCTGTTCATGGTGTTGAATGGCAGTTTCTACCCGCTGGCAGGCAGCCAGCATATCATGCAAGAGCAGTGGTGAATGAAGCTGTGTATCGTAATCCAGATGTACAAACGCTTCGGCTTTGGCCGCAGTGTCTAATCCACGCAAGCGCAAAAGCTGATTGAATAGTGGTGATTCATGAGCTAAAACTGGTTCATGTGTGTCTGTTTCGGGAAATACGAACGTGCTCATAATGATATTTCTATGATACCATTTAGCGTATATGAGTACTATTTTCACAAAAATTATAGGCCGGGAGATTCCTGGATTTTTCGTCTACGAAGATGATGTCTGCGTGGTATTGATGGATAAATTCCCTGCTGTCACTGGGCAAGTGGTCGTGGTGCCAAAGGAACCAGTTGCCTATGCCTTTGATTTACCGGATGAGACATACTTGCACATCTGCATGATTGCCAAGCTTACTGCCAAAGCCCTCGATGCCGTATTTCAAACTGAACGGACCTGCCTGGTTATCGAAGGATTTGAAGTGCCCCACGTACACATCAAACTCTATCCCATGACGAGCGAACAAGAACCGCTCGGTGCCGTAATGCCACAGCAACACGAAGCGGACGACCAAACACTAGGCGAACAAGCGGCCCGCATACAGACTATCCTGGAAGATCAGATAGACACAGCAGACGACCCTGCGGAAACGATCTAATTGCCCAAAGAAAAACCGCGTCCGGATGAGGACGCGGTTTTTCTTTTACCCAATGATGCGACTACTCCTTACCTAACACATCAATCACCGAAGTAGAACCATGCTCCAAGAACGCTAGCATCGCCCCACCAGCAATGGATACAAACCCAAATTCATCATTCAGCTCTAGTTTTTCAATCGCTGCCACCGTGTCGCCCCCACCAATCACCGAGAAGGCATCGGAGTGCGCCACGTGCTTGGCCGTAGTTTCGGTACTTTCAATGTACCCAATTTCGTACGCCCCGAACGGACCATTCCAAAGAATCGTTTTGGCTTTTTCGATATAGGTCACCAGCATATCTACGGTCAGTGGTCCGATATCCATAATTTTCTCCTCCGGCAATACTTGGTCTGGAGTTTTCGTTTGCTTTCCAGCTGGACCATCAACCACTACATCAATCGGAAGTAACAGTTTGGGATTATCTAACAGCGGAGCTCCTTGCAAAGAAATGTCAGACACCAATGATTTGCCAACTTCATAGCCTTTGGCTTTAAAGATGTCGTTCATCAATGCTCCGGCAATGAACACCTGATCGTATACCTCAAGGTACTTTTCCACCAAAGGCATTTTGGTCTCAAACTTCGCGCCCCCCAATAAAAACAGTGAGGGGTGTTCCGGAGTAAACGCTTTAGATAATTCAGTCACCTCTTCTTCCATTGTGAGTCCAGCGTAGGCTGGGAGTTTCTGGGCCAATCCAAACGTCGACGCATGCTCACGGTGTGCAACGGCAAACGCATCATTCACGTAAATATCTCCTAAGCTTGCCAAGTACTCTACAAATTCTGCATCATTTTCTTTTTCTCGTTCATCTTGACGGAGGTTTTCTGCCATCAGGATTTCTCCATCAGCCAAGAGTTCTTTTCGCGCCAAAAATTCTTCGCCAGTGACGACTCCTCCCCAGTGCACTGGTAGGCGTTTTTCTAAGGCGTCAAAGACAGGCTTGAGACTTTCTTCGGGCTTCCGACCCAGATGACCCAAGATAATCGTCCGCGCACCCGCTTCATGCAGATACCGCAAGGTGGGCAATGCTCGCTCGAGGCGGAAGGCATTGCGTATCTTTCCTTCGTGCAGTGGAATATTCAACGAAGAACGAACCAGCACATACTTCCCTTTGAGATTCTCTACATCCGTAATTTTTTTCATACTAAATAATTGATTGCGCGATGATTTCGGCAAAATCTTCAGCTTTGAGACTGGCTCCACCAACTAAAAATCCATTCATTCCCCCGCCGGCTTGTAGCTGGGCTGCATTGTGTGGCTTGACCGAACCTCCGTAGAGGAGTCGCACGTTATTCGCGGTCTTTCGGTCATAGAGTTTAGTCAACACACTTTCAATGAAGATTTGCATTTCCTTCACGTCTTCTACCGTGGCAGTCTTACCCGTACCGATAGCCCAAATAGGCTCATACGCAATCACCACTTTCTTGATGTGCGCAGCAGTCACTCCTTGAGACAACTCTGTCAGTTGCGATTCAACGAATGAAAGATAGTCTCCTTTTTCGTCCCGCTTCTTTTCGCCAATACACACGATTGGTGTCATCCGATGCTTGAGCGTCAGGAGCATTTTTTCGCGAATGGAGTCATCTTGTTCTCCCATAGCACGTCGCTCTGAGTGACCGAGAATAACAAATTCAGTACCGATGTCTTTGAGTTGCAGAATAGACACCTCGCCAGTAAACGCTCCCATATTCGCGGTTGAAACATCTTGTGCGCACAATGCAACTGCAGACTTATTGGTTTTCTTTTCTACGGGAATCAAATACGGATACGGTGGGGCGATAGCAACGTGTACATTTTCAATTTTTTTTGTGTTCTTCACGACATCGGCAGCCAAGGCAACCGCATCAGCCTGAGTCACCGGATGTAATTTCCAGTTTCCAGCGATTAATGGATTGGTTTTTTTCATATGAAGAAATTGTAGCATGATGAATGAATAAACGAGCGCAAGCGACTATTATGAATTTACTTCCAAATTCTTTTCTGTTCCTAAAAAGTATTTCTGGAAGCAAATGCCCAAAGGGCATATTGCGAATGCATCGCGAGTACATTGCCCTTTCCTAAGGCAATGTATCCGCGCATCACCACTACAATCTAGAACACCAGCCACTTTCAGGAAAAAGACTTTTTGCAAACGCGATGAACATAAAAAGAAAGCGACAGACCGTCGTCTGTCGCTTTTCCTTTACCCATCTTGTCTCCAATTGAAAAATGAATAGACATCGGAAGTGATTGGCGTGTACGGAGGGGGATCAAATACCTGACTCGCATCATACGAACTGTCGGAGCTATCGAAGCCAGACACAGTCACCCCGCCGCTGGTCACCCAATTATAACCAGCGCGGTTATTAGACACGATTGTGCCATTTAACGTGAGGGAGTTGCGCATAATATACTCCTCCCAAGAATTTGGCATTGAAGTGTTGTAATAGTTTCTACCAAAATGACCCGTCTGCGCTACAAATATTCCGTTCAGCTCCAGGTCATCAGGCACTACCAAACCAATCAACATGTCATACTCCGCTACGGCCAGGAGTCCAGCATCTGCAGAACCATATGTGAGATTACCATTGAGAATAATCGAAGGATCTTCTCCGACAGTGTCGATATCAGCCGCGGCAATTGACACCTTGCCATCAACCTCCCCTTCGAGCCACACCTGATCTTCAATAAAGATGACAGGGCACTGGGGATCAATATTGTAGACACCGACCAGACTCGTACCTTTGAGAATATTCATATACCTCCCCCACGCGTATCCACTGGGTTCATTTGTTTTGCTATTCACTCTTCGTACTTCAACCGTATTCCCAGGTTGAAAAATTACATGATACCCCGCCTTGCCTGAACTCGGAAAATAGAGGCCTCCTTTATTTTGTGCACGGTCTTGCATCACAGCCAAGTCAAGAGTGACGCCGTTAAAGTCAATCGGAGCGGTTGGGAATGAGAACAGTGAAGGGTTGGCATTTCCACTCGTAGTAAAGACCCCGTCCACCGTCTGGGTAGGACTGCAGCCGTATGAGTTATCACATGTCCAGTCGGCTTGTCCACTACTCACAATGGAGTTATGTGAGGCCTCCATGCGTATTCCTTGATTGGTATGAATCGGTCCATTGACGTTACTTGAGGCTCCGTACCAAACCCCAGAATTCGTCACAAAGGAATAACTCGCTACCGACGGACGAGAGTAACTCCCGCGCACCGTACTCTTTGCATCTGGGTCGACATAGGTATGTCCAGTAGAAGCGATTTCGACCGAAGCAATATCTCCACAGTAAGTACTACTCGCTACCTCCAGTGAAAATTCCCCAATTACGCCTCCCTCCGGGTCCGTGTACTCATGCACATACGGCCCAGGCAGACCTGTCCCATTTGTTACATCTCCAGGATAGTGGGCCAAATACCAACGATAATAATTCAATCCAGCCTCGGCAATCTCAGTAGCCCGTTGTTGCTCATGACGAAAATTGACGAGTTGGTTTTGGGTCACAACATACCCAATGAATGTACTGATCATTAATAGAAATACACTCCCCATCACTAATACCAACACCAGCAAAAACCCCGCGTTTGTTTTTGGATGAACTGATGAAGGACTATACATATTTTATAAGTTATCTTTTAGGTTTCTTGGAGCAATACTTGACCGCAACATAAATTCTCCAGGCGATCGAAACGGGTCAATATTTACGATAATCTGCGCTTTGATATATTTTACATCAACCAACGGTGAGGTGGAGTTCAATGCTGCGCCAGTTTCATCAAAATAAAAGAAGGTGGAAGTACCTTGATTCAAATTCTGCACAAACAGCGACAAGGTCTCTTGTGTATCGGGTGTAGTAAAATCGTAGGTTGCTGGAGTACCAGTCGCGTTATACACGTATTTTGTTAACGTTGTCGACGCGAGGATGTATTCGACATATTCCACATTTAAATCCTGATCAGTATCGCTAAAATATCCCAGCTTATGCTCCTCAATGACCGCCAACGGAAAAGTGCCATCTTCAGCCAAGAGCATTTCCTTGGTGTCTCGATTCCACTGTGTCATTCCGCGTCGAGCATTATCAACCTCATTGGCTTGGCTTAAAGTATAGGAATTTGTTCGATAGATAGATGTGATACTGGCTGTGATAGCTAACATCAACACGGTGTAGATACCAATTGCGATAACTGTCTCTACCAGAGTTAAACCGGATTGATTTTTGAATGGTGCCTGTTTCATATTAATCAGTCATTGTCACAGCTTGAGTAATGTCACCAGATATTTCAATTCCGGTCAGATTCACATCTGAATACCCAGCCGCTGAAATATCAATACTATAGTCATTATTGATACTCACTCCGCCGGTAAAGAACGCTTGCCCGCAGACATTAGTGTTGATGGTTTGACTATATCCGGGCCGACTGAGAGTGACTTCTACCCCGGGAATGGCGCGATCTGACACATCAGTTACGTGCACCCGAGCAGTGTTTGTATCATTGCTCACTAATGTAAATGAAAGTTCGCCATCAATACCCGCCTGATGTCTAAAGGGGTGAGCTGGACATGCACTGGCCACGTCAAGCCCCGACTGATTCTCTATTGTGTACTGATCAAATTCTAAGTCAGTTATTTCATACTCTCCTGACCCATCTGTAGTAAAAGAAGTGTCGTATTTATAAATCGGACTGGAACTACTGTTGGTACCGATACTCTTGGTGCCAAAAATATCATAGGTAGTGGCACTCCGCGGTGTTTGGCTCTGAGTATAAAAGATTTCTATTTCATCAATGGCTGGAGTTTGTGTGGTGTCTGATGTCTGGAGAGTAATTCCGGCAGTCATGGAAGGATAAATCGTAGTATCAAGCATCGAAATATCAATCAGTGAGTCAGTGAAGCCGATACCATTCCCCGGCAAGTCTCCATCAGGAATCAGGGTGAATGGTCCAGTTCCGGTGCCGGTATAGAAACGTACTGCATAATCAGTATTCACTGGCACATCGGTTGCTACTCGAACAGTCTCCCAACTATGGAGTGGGGTGGGAGTGATAACTTCAATGTAGACGATTCCGTTTGTCTGATAGACACCAGCCGTATTCTCTAGCACTGCCTCCCCGCTGACTGACTCCACATTCGTCGAAGAAGCTACCGTCAACAAATCAGTAAATTCTTCATACGTTGAACCTTCAGCCAAAGCACTATAGGTAGAAATATCCAAGTCACTTAGCTCACCTATCTGGAAGGTTAAGGTCGATACGTCAGCTTCCAGTACTGTAAACGGAGCCACAGTTGGGGTTGGGTTTGAAGTAGTCGATTGATAGGTTCCTGTAGTGGAATACTGGTTTCCAGCAATATTAGCCGTCACACTCACTTGATAATTACTGCCCGCCGGTGCGCCCGAAAACAAGGCTGCTCCTGACGCGTCAGTAAGACGGGTGACGTCAATTGTGGAAGTCGTAGTATCATTACGCAATTGCACCGACGCTCCAGGCAAAAGCATCGAATTCTCGTCAATTACATTAATCCGGGCGGTTCCTCCTCCAGCAGTGGTCTCAACAGACCTAGGTACGATATTACTAATTAACGAAATACTATTTGCTCCGTTACCGATGTCCCACGAGTATTCTACTTTTACTCTTTTATAATCAGACGGGATAGCGTTACTATCAGACGTTGTTGCCGTGTCTTGTCCATCAGCTGGGTCATCGACATATTCTACAAGCACTCGCTCGGCGAACTCAATGCCATTGAGCGTTGACGTGCCATTTTGCGCAATCGTACCAGATGGAATACCGCCCATGGTTCCCACGT
>Ga0306901_1000525_pt1 | contig 15707 bp, 25 predicted proteins | sample AntRauMFilla3767_FD_190431 | JGI IMG/M metagenome (GOLD analysis project Ga0306901, IMG submission 190431) | Saline lake microbial communities from Rauer Islands, Antarctica - Metagenome Filla 3 #767 (v2) (version 2) | ecosystem: Environmental > Aquatic > Non-marine Saline and Alkaline > Saline ... | reverse complement strand
TACGTGATATTTGAGTGCGTATACGCTATGGCCGGTGGTTGTGTATTTCATTGATTACATTGTACCGCCATCGGGACTCATTCAACCACGGCTAAAGCCGTGGTGTTCTGTCCAGGGACCGTATAAAGCGTGGGGAAAAAAGCCAGTAAAAACAAGACTTTGGTAAGTTCGTGTAAGCCATTGCCGGTATCTCTCTTATCTGTATTGTTACGTAGCATGCTACGTAACAATACAAGTCCTTTTATGTAAGCAAGATCCAGAAAAATTAGCAAATGAATAGCACCAAGTGGCTTTTGGAACTCAAATTACAAATCTATCCAACCGTCAATCACTCAAAGGACTCAAGTCCGCACGAATATTAATAAATCAGAATATGCAGTAGATAATTCTAGTACTGTCGCATGGCGATTTGACCATCTAATCGCTTAATCAGATCAACCAAAACAGCCACCACAATCAGGAGGGCGGTGCCACCGATGGCCAGCGACTGCGCTCCGGTGATCTGCTGCATAATAATCGGCAGGACCGCAATCAAGCCAAGAAACACTGCTCCCGAGAAGGTCACCCGGCTTAAGATGCGAGCGATGTGCTTGCGAGTACTCTCTCCTGGCCGTACCCCAGGAATAAAGGCGCCGGATTTTTGCAGATTTTCGGCCACCGAGTCAGGCTCGAAGGTAATGGCAGTATAGAAAAAGGTAAAGAGAAATACCAATACGAAGTAGATAACCGCGTAGAGGACATTATTCTGGTAAATGCTCTGCAGAAAGCCAACAAAGCCGGTAGCATTGGGAGCCGCCCCCAAGAAATTGATGATCATCTGAGGAAACAGCATAATTGAGAGAGCAAAAATGATCGGCATCACGCCGGCCTGGTTCACCTTCAGCGGTAGATAGGTAGAGACATCGCCGCTGCCTTGGCCGCGCTGCTTGGCATAGGTAATCGGCACCGGACGGATTGCCTCGGTCACCATGACAATGCCATAAACAATCACGGCCGACACAGCAGCAAACCCGAGATAAAGCGGCAGCTGTGCTGGTGTGTAGGTTAAGATCAGCTGATCAATAGTGCTCGGAAGCAGCGCAACAATACCGGCAAAAATAAGGAGGGAAATACCGTTACCCACCCCAAACTCAGTAATCAGCTCACCAATCCACATCAAGAGCATCGCTCCACCTGTAATGACGATGACATTAACTAGAAAATCAAAGCCGCTCAGGCCGGAGATGACTCCCTGCCGCTGGAGAAGCGTCAGAAATCCAAAGGCCTGAACCGCACCGAGCGGTACCGTCAAAAGTCGGGAATACTGAGTAAACTTACGCTTGCCGGCCTGCCCTTCCTCATGATACAAACTCTTTAGCCGCGGGCTCATCACCGTCAGCAACTGCATGATAATTGAGGCTGTAATGTAGGGTCCAACTCCGAGCATGACGATAGATATGGAGGATAAGCCACCACCCGAGAAAATATTCAAAAGACCGAGGAATTGATTGTCGGCAAAGAAGGGCGCCAAATTGGCCTCACCAATCCCTGGTGCCGGTACCGTCGCCAGAAGACGAAACAGAAACAGACCACCCAATGTATAAAGGATCCGTTTGCGAATAACCGGATCACTGAAGGCGATCTTAACTTTTTTTGCGAAACGTTCAAACATATATTTATTCGCGCACCTCTCCGCCCGCGACTTCGATCTTTTCTCGAGCACTGTCAGAGACGCCACAGCGGACCACGGTAATGGCAGTATTAATCTCACCATCACCAAGGATCTTTACCTTTGGCGCCTGCGCTCCAGAGCGTCGGACAACACCATGCTCAATCAGAAATTGTGGTGAAACGAGAGCTCCCTTTTCGATGAAACGAGCAATTTCGGAAAGATTAACAGCTACCGGCTTTTTTCCGACCGGATTATGGTTGTAGCCACGCAGCTTCGGGATCTTCTTTATGCGATCACGAATCTGTGGGCGGGGTGTGCCACCGGCACGAGCCAGCTGACCCTTGTGGCCACGGCCGGACTGCTTACCATGGGCACCACCACGACCAATACGCTTCTTGGTGTCTGGCTTATTCTTTGGTTGTAAATCGTGTAGTTGCATGATTAATTTTCTTCCACTCGAATCTTTTTTAAGGCGGCTACAGCCGCGCGGGCATTATTGAGCCTATTCTTTGAGCGGCTAATCAGCTTTGTCGAGACATCCTTAATACCAGCTAATCGTACCACGTCACGCACCGAAGAGCCGGAAACAAGTCCGCGGCCGGGAGCCGGATACATATCAACCTTGGTGGCATTGTACTTGGCCGATAGCTCGTGAGGAATCGTATTATCATCATTAAGAGCAATCTTAATGGAGTTCTTCTTGGCATTATTAATCGCCTTACCAATCGCATCAGAAATATCATTGGCCTTGCCAAGCCCCACTCCTACCTTGCCTTTATAATTTCCGGCCACAGCAGCTACCCGGAAGGAGAACCGCCGACCACCCGAAACTACACGCGTCACGCGACGAACATCGATAATTTCGGCGTCAAACTCATCACGGCGACTACCTCCTCGGCGGCGCTTGCGCCGGTTCTTTTTTTTCTTTTTCTTTTTCTTTTTCTTGTTTTTGGAGTCTTCTGACTTAGAAGCAGTTTCGCTGGTATCAGCTTCCTTCTTGGCCGGATTTTTGTCCGTTTTTGAGGTGCTGTCTGCCTTGGTAGAGTCAGTCTCCTTTTCGTTTGTTTTGGTATCTTCTGACATATTTAAAATGTTAATCCGTTAGCTCGTGCCGCATCGGCCAGAGTTTCTATCCGACCGGTATAGTTATACCCCCCACGATCAAAGACAACCTTTTTAATACCAACCTCCTGACCACGCTCGGAAATTTTTTCGCCGACACTTTTAGCTGCCTTCATAAGCGGCTCATCTAAACCAAGCTCTAATGAAGAAGCGGCCGCCAGAGTCTCGCCCTTCTCATCATTAATTAGCTGAGCATACATGTGCTGGTTGGAGCGGTAAACGCTCAGACGCGGTTTATCAGCTGTACCAGACACCGTAGCGCGGATACGCCGGTGGCGCTTTTTTCTACGGACTGTTTTTTGGTTGGTATTGGCCATAATATAAAACTAGACTGCCTTCTTACCTTCCTTTCGGCGAATCACCTCATCAGCGTACTTAATACCGGAACCTTTATACGGCTCTGGGGTGCGGACCGAGCGAATCGTGGCCGCAAACTGACCAACCGATTCTTTGTCCGGTCCTCCCACTGTGATCGTGCTCTTCTCTACAGAAACCTCCAGATCATCAGGGATCTCAAGCTCAACATCATGGGAGTACCCCATCTGAAGCGTCAGGGTACTACCGCCAACGTTAGCCCGATACCCAATACCAGAAAAAGTCAACTGCTTCTGAAAATCTTCCTGAACCCCAGAGACCATATTGGTAATATGAGCCGCCATAGTGCCCCACATTGAGCGCTCAAAGGTTGAATTACCGCGGGGTTCGACCGTTACTTCCCCATCCGTGATTGAGACATTTACAGCTTCGACAATTGGTCGCTTGAGCGTAGCGTTTTTACCTTCCACCACCAGCATGCCGTTGTCGTCTTTGACGGACACGCTGTCGGGAATTTCGATTGGTTTTTTGCCGATACGACTCATATGATAAATTTACCAAATTTCAAAAAGAATTTCGCCACCGACGTGCTGCTGGCGGGCCTTATCTCCAGTCAGCACACCGGCCGGAGTGGAAAGAACAACGTCACCGTGACCATTGCGAACAGTGGGGATCTCTGCAACTCCGATGTAGCTGCGACGAGCCGGTCGGCTGAGACGCTTCAGGTGTTCAATCTGGGGCGTGCCGTCGTCATGATAAGCCGGCTCAATCACCAGCTGATCCTGGGCACCCTCAAGCTTCTCAATCGAAAAGCCATCAATGTACTCTGCTTCAGCCAGAGTTTTAGCAATCCTCTCGAGCTGATTGCTGTGCGGCAGGGAAACTGACAGCTTCTGAGCTGCCCCGCCATTGCGCAGGCGAGTGAGCATGTCGGCAACTGGGTCTACCATGACGATTTGCGAATACCGGGAATCTTGCCTTCATTGGCAAGCTCACGAAACTCGATCCGGTTAATTCCAAAATCACGCATGTACCCTTTGGCTCGACCGCTTAAAAAGCTGCGGTTGTTTACCCGCGTTGGTGAGGAATTCTTGGGAAGCTTCTGCAGCTCATCCCACCTTCCTTCTTCCTTGAGGCGCGCGCGCTTTTCTCGGTATTTTTCAACCAGGCGGCGGCGCTTCTTATTTCGTTCTATTACTGATGTTTTTGCCATAATATGTATCGTCTTTTTGATGCAAACAAGGCCAAGATCGGCCTTGTGGACTTAGCCAGAGTAACAGCCTGCCCGTCCAATGTCAACGGTATTAGGCCTCGTCTTCCGCTTCTTCCTCCGCCTTAAACGGGATTCCAAGATGCGATAAATATGCTTTAGCTTCGGCCTCATTATCAGCCGAAGTCACGATGGTGATCCCGACACCGAAGACATTCTCAAGCTCCTCGTCGGAAGTCTCCGGAAAGGCGGTGTGCTCACTGATGCCAATAGTGATGTTCCCCATCTCATCAATGGTGTCCGGTGAAATGCCTCGAAAGTCCTTGGTGCGCGGCAGGGTTAGGTGGATCAGCTTATCGAGAAAGCTACGCATCTGCTCACCACGGAGGGTGGTCTTATAACCCATGACATCACCGGTCCGCGTATTAAAGCTTGCGATAGACTGCTTGGCCCGAGTGGCGGTTGGCTTCTGGCCGGTAATTTGGCCCAGGCGATCACGAATTAGCTCGACTTTGTCCGGGTTTGAGACCGAACCAATACCGCTGGTTACCACCACCTTCTTGAGACGCGGCACCTCCATAGCATTATCGTAATCATGCTCCTTAGTCAGAGCTTCAAAGGCAGTATTTTGTTTTTCCTGTAGTGTCATGGCCATAATTAAGATACTTTCTTTACGTTAGAGGCGTGGATCGGAAATGGCTTCTCGATAATACCACCGCCGTCAGAGGTTATCTTGGTGTGCTTCTTGCGAACATTAATACCGCTGACAACCACGCGATTCTCCTGGGGAAGCACTCGCTCAACCTCACCACTTTTCCCGCGGTCATTGCCGGCGATCACTTCTACATTGTCACCTTTCTTAATATGCATAATTTAGACAACCTCATTAGCAAGTGAAGCGATTGAACCGTAGCCCGCCGCCGTTAACTCTCGTGGCACCGGGCCAAAAACACGGTTAGCCAGCGGAACGCCGGTTTCTTTATCGATCAACACGACAGCATTGTCATCGAAGCGAATGTACGAGCCGTCAGAGCGACGCTTGGCCTTGCGCTGGCGGACTACCACGCCGTGGACAACATCACCCTTCTTTACATCCTTGCGCGGCTCCGCGCTCTGCACCGACAGCGCGACCAGCTCCCCGATCTCGGCCGTACGCTTCTTGGAAGCTCCCATCACCTTAAACACGCGACCAATCTTGCCGCCGGCGTTATCACAAATTTTTACCAATGTTTGGTGCTGAATCATAATTAGCTGCGAATCTCTTTAATCTTAAAGCGCTTCTTTTTAGAAATTGGCCGCGTCTCCTCAATCACCACCTGATCACCAACCGTGGCGACTTCTTCCGGGTCATGGACCAGCTGCTTACTGTCCTTTTTGATGTACTTTAGATACTTTGGGTGCTTCTCGAAACGGCCAATGCCCACAACAGCGGTCTTGTCCATGTCAGTAGAGACAACGACGCCGTTTAGTTTCTTGGGGTTGGTTTTTTTTGTGTTGGTTTCAGTCATAATAAAAGAAAAGTAGTAGTGAGCTAAGCTAGCTGGCGGGCGCGCATTTCAGTCAGGATTCGAGCCACATCCTTTTTGTGGCGGCGCTTATCTTTGATATCTTCACTCGACGCTCCCGTTAAAGAAAACCTCATTTCTCGCAGCGCTTCTCGCTTCTCTTTAAGGAGTTCCTCTAGTTCTTTATCTGATTTGTTTTCAAAGGCTGACATAATGAATGTTTAGGATACGAAATCATCGCGGGAGACAAACTTTGTCTTCACTGGTAGCTTAGTGGCTGCCTTACGGAAGGCCTCTCGGGCCACCTCCTCCTCAACACCATCAATCTCAAACAGCATTCGCCCGGGCTTCACCTCAACTTCATAGCCCTGAAGATCACCCTTTCCCGATCCCATCGGCGTCTCGGGCGCCTTGGCAGTATAAGGACGATCCGGAAAAATTCGGGTCCACATCTTGCTGGACTTGCCAGCGTGGCGTTTAGCAGCGCGGCGAGCAGCCTCGATCTGATTGGAGGTAATCCGCTCATAATCAAGCGTCTTAATGCCAAAGGAGCCGAAGGCGATGCTGGTACCACGACTAGCCAACCCAATCTTGTTTGGATTGCGGCGCATCTTGTGCCACTTACGATGTTTGACTTTCTTAGGGAATAACATGATTAAAATTGATTCTGCTTATCATCATCAAATACTTCCCCACGGTAGATCCAGACCTGAACCCCGATGGCTCCGTAGGGCAGGCGCGCCATCTCGCGAGCAAAGTCAACATCGGCCCGAAAGGTCTGCAGTGGAATCGGCCCCTTCTTCACCTCTTCTTCGCGGCTCATCTCTGAACCACCCAGCCGACCGGCAATAGCGATCCGGACTCCTTTAACGTCGCGGTTAGCCATCACTTTATCAACCGTCTGCTTCAGCGTCCGTCGGTACGGGAAGCGACGCTCTAAGCTAGAGCGGACCATCTGAGCAACGATGGCTGCATCAGACTCTGGTGAGCGCACCTCCTGAACGTCAATTGAAATACTATCAGGTTTATCGAGTTCCTGCTTTTTGATCAATTTATCAATTCCATCTTTGAGCATCTGAGCATTCTCGCCGTTGCGACCGATAACGAGGCCGGGCCGAGAGGTCTTGATAATAACGTTGAGCTTGCCTTCTCCGCGCTCCATCTCGATGGAGCTGACATGGTGAGTGCGCGTCTCTTCGGCGACGTAATTACGAATAATCGTGTCGGCCTTGAAGTACTCACGATACTGCTTATTATCAGAAAACCAGTGCGACTTCCAGCCACGGAGGATGCCGATTCGGTGTGCGTAAGGATGTACAGTGTGGGTCATAAAATAAGTTTAAGATTGCCGAGATTGTTTCTTCGGCTTGTCAGTATACAGGTTTTAAGACTCGTTTTCTGACAGCGTTACATTTATGTGACTGGTGCGCTTGTTGATGCGCGTAGCCCGGCCACGAGCCCGCGGTCGAAAGCGCTTCAGGGTTGGGCCTTTATCAACCGTGATATTCTCAATCGTAAGATCTCCCCGACGCTTGCCGTCATTCTCCTCAGCATTAGCAACGGCTGATTCGATTAACTTCGCAACCGGCTTCGCGGCTCGCTTTGTTAAAAAGCGCAGGCGGCGCAGCGCTTCATCAACCGGCTTGCCTTTGACGGCGTTGGCGACAAGGCGCACTTTGCGCGGAGACTGTCGATACTGGGAAAGTTTGGCTTTCATATAAATAAAAAGGAATTATCCCTCTTTCGCCTGCTCCTTAGCAGCCTGAGACTGTGTGCGCTCAGCATCCTGAGCAGCTGCCTCGAGCTTCTTCTGCATGCGACCACCATGCTTGTGAAAAGTTCGAGTTGGAGAAAATTCTCCGAGCCGGTGACCAACCATGTCTTCAGAAACAGTCACCTCAATGTGCTCACGACCGTTGTGAACTCCGAAGGTAAATCCAACCATGTCGGGAGAAATCTGGGAGTTGCGAGCCCACGTCTTAATCACCCCAGCCTTGGCTGGTGTCGTATCGGCAATCTTTTCCTGAAGATTGACGTCAACGTATGGACCTTTTTTAAGTGATCGAGTCATGGTAATTGGAGCAGTTTAATATAAAAGCCTGCCGGCAGGCAGGCAAAGCCCTCCCTTGGGTGAGGCTTACTGCTCTCGCATGGTAGCAAAAACCACCGAGATGTCAACGCACTTCCTTGCGGAATGATGTTTTCTGGCCTATTATTCACAGTAGACACATAAACTCGCAGATAGCGGGTTCATTTTCATTTAAAACTCAAAAATAAGGAGTACGTTATGGGAACACGAAAAGTAATGCGATTACGGTCATTTAAAGATCAACTTATCTCGCACAGGGTTAATGAAGACCTTTTAGCCGGGATACAGCCGAGGGTAAACCTGCCAATCAAAAAAATAAGTGACGGCATGATTATCTGTTTTGCAGATGTTGATACCGATCGTTTTTATGGGAAAGCAGTTCTATTTCAGGAACCAATTCCCGGGATGACAGCCCACGACTGGAGGGAACCGCAACACCACGGAATTACAGTCAGTAATGGTTTTATAGCTTATTATCATTGCTGCAGAGTAAATCAGTGTGATTGCCTCTTTACTATGCTGGGAAAGCACTTTGATAGGTTTGGGCTAACTCATTATGGTTGGGAGCCAATCAAAGACACCCGGGGTGAATACTCAGGACTAATGATCGTGGCTGCTTAGCAACTTCAAAAACATACACTCTAAACTAAAAACCCGGACGCTTTCTGCGCTCGGGTTTCATTATGTATACATAGGTCGTTACTTTTTCTTCTTTTTGGATTTGCGGCGCTGGACAATCAGTTTATCAGAGTACTTTTTACGCTTTCGAGTTTTCTGGCCCTTTCCGGCCGGCTTACCTTTGTAGGTCTTGGCTCGTTTGGTACCACGGGTGTGGTGGGCCTCACCACCACCGTAAGGGTGGTCTACCGGGTTCATTGCCTGACCACGTACCGTTGGACGTCGTCCCAACCAGCGGGCGCGGCCGGCCTTCCCGAGAATTCGCTGGCGATGCTCAGGGTTTGAGACTGACCCGACCGAAGCAAAGCAGTCTCGGGGCACCTTACGAATCTCGCTTGATGGCAGTTTGATGGTGACATACTTCTGACCCTTGGCGGAGAGTTCGCCGCTTTGACCCGCCGAGCGAACCAACTTACCACCGCCTTCGGGCTTGAGTTCAATATTGAAAATACTGGTACCAACCGGCATATTTTTAAGCGCCAGACGATTACCTGTCGACACCTCGGCTTCTTCTGCAATGCTGACACTGTCTCCAGCCGAAAGCTCGTCGGGTGCGAGCATGTAGCGGCGCTCACCATCAGCAAAGAGAAGTAGGGCGAGATAGGCTGAGCGATTAGGGTCATACTCAATCGCCTCAACCGTAGCCGGGATGCCGGCCTTATCACGCAGAGAGAAATCAACCTGCCGCAGACGACGCTTGTGCCCACCGCCTTTGTGGCGAGTGGTAATTTTGCCGGTGTTACCGCGCCCGCCCGTACCCTTACGCGGAGCGGTGAGGTTTTTTTGCGGGTTTGACCGCGTTACTGACTCTCCGTGGTTGGAGAGCCGAGCGTGTCGTCGGCCGGGAGTTGTTGGTTTAGAATCTTTCATAAATTGATTGATCACGGATAGAATTTCAGAGGAGCCCACCCAGCCCTTTCAAAATCATTTACACCATACAGTATTAGCGTAAAATCTGAAAGGGCTGGGTAGCTTACGAGCATAGTTACAATCAAAGATTGCGCCTTGCTGATAGGCTACATTAGCTCAATTGAATCACCTTCATTAAGGTAGACGTAGGCCTTCTTCATTCCGCCTTTGGTGCCAGTCTTACCACGGCGTGAGGTAACTGTTTTTTTAGGCAGCTTCACCGTCCGCACCTGCCTGACATCAACACCGTAGGCATCCTTCACTGCCTGCTTAATCTGCGGTTTATTCGCCGAAGCCTTGACCACAAATGTATAGATACCATCATCGGTCAGGTAGGTGGCCTTCTCGGTAATGTGCGGCTGTACGAGAACATCATGCTGGCTATTATCAATAAGCGAAGCGGGAACGGCCTGTGTCGACGTGGCCTCCGACTCACTCGGTGAGGTGGCCTCTTTTTCTGTGTCAGTCTGGTTTTTACTTCCAAATAAAGCCATAGGTAGGTGAGTTACGTAGTCTGCTTCCTGGTTACGCGAGCTTCGAGGATATCAAACACCGCCGACGGATCAACAATAATAGTGTACTTGTACGTCAAGAGATCGAGCGCGTTGATGTCTTGAGCCAGGCGTAGCTCGATATTTCCGAAGTTGCGAAAAGACAGCTCAGTGTTTTCTTCCTTTTCCGGCACGATAATAAGAGCTGCTTTGTTGCGGCGGTCCTCTAGCGGAGCAAAGCCTTTGACGGAGGAGAGCTCGTTGATCACCTCCCGGGCCTGGCTGGACGATGGTTCGCCAAAAGACAAACTATCGAGAAGCATCACCTCACCGTCAGCGTGCTTAGCCGAGAGAGCCGAAATGACGGCCTGACGCTTTTCGGACTTGCTAACCTTCTTTTTGAAGTTACGCTCATTGGTTGGACCGAAGGTTACTCCACCGCCCCGCCAGATCGGGCTGCGAACTGAACCATGCCGAGCCCGGCCGGTCCCCTTTTGGCGCCACGGCTTCCTTCCTCCACCACGGCGAGCCCGGCGATCCTTGGTATGCGCTACTGGCTGGCGGGCATTATGGCGCGCCACGGTAATAACACGGTGAAGTAGGTCAACCCGAGGCTTGGCCCCAAAAAGACTATCAGGAAGCGTTAGCGTATCGGTTGATTCGCCGACTGTGTTGTATACGGATGATTGCATAATTAAGCAGTCACTTCGTTAGCTGAAAGTTCGCCGTTGATTTCAACCAGACTTCCGGCCGGACCGGGGAGGCCGCCGCGAATGTAAATGAGATTGTCGTCGGTATCAATGTGGACAATCTCAAGATTCTTTACCGTGGCGCGCCGGCCGCCCATCCGGCCGCCCATCCTTGTGCCTTTAAATACGTGAGATGGGCCAGTTGCTCCAATAGAACCGCCGCCGCGCTCCGGGGATTTTTGTCCTCCGTGGGTGCGCCGTCCACCACCAAAGCCGTGACGCTTTACCACACCCTGGAAGCCTTTTCCTTTCGAGACGCCAGAGACGTTTACTTTATCGCCCACTGCAAAGGCAGCGATTTCTAACCTGTCGCCGACCGAAAACTCGGCCTCGTCATCGGCTTCAAGCCGGTACTCCTGTAGGGTGCGAAAGTAGGTACCGTCATCACGCTTGGCCGCTTCGAGCTGTTGGGGTTTGGCGGTGTTTTTCTTGCTGCGTGATCCGTAGCCAAGCTGGTAGGCGCTGTAGCCATCAGCATCAGCGGTCTTCACCTGTACCACCGTCAGCGGCTCAACCGCGACCGGTGTGGCAGGATGGGCATCCCCGGCCTCGTCAAAGACCTGCGTCATCCGTTGTTTTTTTCCAAGGGTAAATTTCATGACTGTTCAAGTGAGCAGCTCCTTTTTACGAGGCTTCGCGCAGTCACGCCTGGCGTGACGAGCGGAGAACTTGATTCGTGTCTCGAAAAAGTGAGTTGCGAACGACCGTTATACCATCTGCACATCAATGCTCACACCGCTCGGTAGGTTCAGGTTGGTCAGCGCATCCATCACGGATGAATCTGGCTCCTGAATATCAATCAAGCGTTTGTGCACTCGCATTTCGTACTGTTCTCGCGCGTCATTGTGTACGAAGGTTGAGCGATTCACGGTGTACTTCTTTGTCTCGGTCGGGAGCGGTACCGGACCGGCCACTTCGGCTTCGTAGCGAATGGCCGTATCCAGAATCTGCTGAATCGAGCTATCAAGAATTTTGTTGTCATACGCCCGCACGCGAATGCGTAGCTTCTGACCAGTCTCGTTTTTGTCTTTAGTGGTTGTTGCCATAATAATTTTGTAATAGCGCTCAAATTTATTCTTAGCTCGCGGCGCAAGTTGAGGATTGTGTGAGCGGTAGAAACCTACCGTGAGCACAACCGCAGGCGCCGCAACAAAGAGCTAAACTAAATATGAGATGCTATTCCGTGATCTTGGTTACTACACCTGCACCCACTGTCTTACCACCTTCACGGATCGCAAAGCGAGTTCCATCCTCAAGAGCCACTGGGTTAATCAGCTTAATCTTAAAGGTCGCGGTATCGCCCGGCATCACCATCTCAGTTCCTTCCGCCAATGTAACTTCACCGGTTACGTCAGTAGTACGGATGTAAAACTGCGGCTTATAGCCTGAGAAGAATGGTGTGTGCCGGCCTCCCTCTTCTTTGGAAAGGACGTACACCTCAGCCTCAAAGCTCGTGTGGGGTGTTACTGAGCCTGGCTCAGCAATCACCTGCCCACGCGTAATGTCTTCTTTCTTCAAGCCGCGCAGCAGGATTCCGGCGTTATCACCCGCCTGTCCTTCCTTAAGCTGCTTGTTGAACATCTCGATTCCAGTAATCGTCGTGGTTTGGGTGTCCTTAATACCGACAATCTCGGCTTCGTCACCAACGTTCATGACACCACGCTCAATCCGGCCAGTCGCAACAGTTCCCCGACCCTCGATTGAGAAAATGTCTTCAATCGGCATCAAGAATGGAACGTCGGTCTCGCGTTCCGGCTCTTCGATCCACTCATCAACTGCGTCGATAAGATCAATGACTGGCTGCACCTCATCGCTGTCAGCATCATCAGACTCGAGCGCCTTCAGGGCTGAACCGCGTAGAACTGGTGTGTTTTCACCATCGTAATCGTACTGTGTAAGCAGTTCGCGAATTTCTTCTTCTACGAGGTCGATCAGTTCAGCGTCATCAACCATGTCGGTCTTGTTAAGGAATACCACCAAGCGAGGAACACCAACCTGGCGAGCCAGAAGAATGTGCTCGCGCGTCTGGGGCATTGCTCCATCGGTCGCCGCTACCACGAGGATGGCTCCGTCCATCTGGGCGGCACCGGTGATCATGTTCTTAATGTAGTCGGCGTGACCCGGGGCATCTACGTGAGCGTAGTGCCGGTTGGGAGTTGTGTACTCAGTGTGAGAAAGCGCGATGGTGATACCGCGGTCCTTCTCCTCGGGAGCGTTGTCGATCTGATCAACCGCTCGCTCCTGAGCGCCGTATCCATCTCCTTTTGTAAAAAGGGAGTGTAGGATAGCGGCAGTTAGGGTTGTTTTACCGTGGTCAACGTGGCCAATTGTGCCAATGTTGACGTGCGGCTTGTCTCGTTCAAAATCTGCCATAATAAAAGATACTAATAGTAATTAATAATGTTCCCTCAGCCTGCTCGATGTGGAAGACGTGAATGCGCGAGAACAAATCGGCTCACGACTACCCACCAAAACAGTGTACTGAAAAATCAACGCACCTCACCACGCGCGAAAAAACCCACGCGACTGTGAGGCTGAACGCCATAATAGAGAAAATGAGCCCTCGAGTCAAGGGGCGTTCGCTCATTTATCCCTGACGGACACAGGTACCATCGTCCAGCGACGATAGTCCTTCCCACTCGTCGAAAAATCTGCTCCGCAGAACCATGCTTTTTCGACTCCGTGAGTTCCGTCAGGGAGAATGAGCTCACTTTAAAGAAGGGAGTGTAAATGAGGTGCGAAAGGTAAGAAAAGTAATCAAACTCGTTCTAAGGAAAGCCGCTACATTAAGTGACATTCAGCTCGTCGATCAAGACGAGGTGTGGGTAATCAAGCACGTCGCGAATCAGCCGGTCGTAGACATTGTGCCGGTAGGTAAACTCATCCTCAGAAAGCTGGGCATAGCGGAGCTCCGTGCCGAAAGATTTTTCAATTCGCGTGAGCGAACGCGATAGCTTAGCGCTATCAATATTCTCACCAGCCACCAGGACATCGAGCGGGCGGTTGTCTGAGCCAGAGAAGATTCCGCTGAGGACAAGAAGCTTGATACTGCCAACCTTCTTCAGGCGCTCGGCAATGTCTTCGGGGGTGACCCGCTGGTGTTGTAGGATGATGCGATGCAGTGGCTCGCGTAGCTTTGAATCCTGATTGAGTTGCCAGGCTATCACCGACCGACCAGCCTCTTCGGCGGCTTCAGTCTCTTTAAGAAAATCAATCGCCACCAAGTCACTGGTGTGCGAGCGCACCGTGCTGGTAGTAACGCCGGTCTCTTTAGCAATTGCGCTAGCCGAAAGGCGAGCGGTTGGTTGAAAGAGAAAGGAACGCAAAATCGCAACGCGGGCTTTAGAGGAAAAAAGAGTTTCAAGCGTTTCCATATAGATAGATATTACCACAAAAAGATCTGGAAACTGGAAAAAATCTCTGGTCTAAATCACCATTTAACGAAACGTGTGGGCAATAAAAAAGCCCCACGAAATGTAGGGCTTTTAAAATTATGATTTATGAAGTGTTCTAACCTTGCTCGATTCCTGATCCAGTTGAGTCCGGTCGTTTCATCGGTTCATCACTATCTGAATCATTTGTTTTAGGAAGCGGCTGAAGCCGACCCTCGTGAAGCTTATGTTCCTCGAGCTTCTGATTGATGATTTGTCGAGCCGTCGCAAGGGCCTGCAAAAGCTCGCCGAACTTTTCAACAATATCATCACGAGAAGACTTGAGCTCTTGCTCGATGTCCCGAATGAGAATATCGTCTTTGCCGACATGAAACCAACGCAGTTTAGCTAGCAGACTGGAAACAGCGGCGGCTTCGATTTTGTAGCGAGGCAGAAGTGTGTCTCGGAGTGTCTCACTAACTTTGTAAGCCTTATCGATCTCGCTTCCTGCCTGAATAAGACACCTCTGAACTCGCTGACATCTGCGAGCTATCTCTGAATCAGCCTCTCGGTACCCGGCTAAATCGAGACTGGCTTCTGCGGCTTTTTTTATATCCAGCTGTGAACTCTCCAGCATTTTTTTATAATCACGCAGAAGCTTGTAGCCAGCATTGAGCTCGGTGAGGTCAATCAGGCTTCCGAAGCTTTTCTTCTGGTCGTGGCTGGGCTGGGATTCCGGTAACTCTGCTAACAGAAAGTCAACCGTCTCCGCTGTCTTTATCGGTGGGCACGACTCGTCTTTCTGTCGGTACCATCGCCAAGCTCCCCGCAAATGCCGATGCAGGCGAAACATGTACACAACAGCGCCGAGAAGAGCAGCAGTGAGTAATCCAAGCATTGGCCATATGTTGAAGTTGGGAGTGGTTATCAGTACCACTATAGCCAAGAGTAGCACGAGAAGAACCACCCAAAATACTGCCAGTCCGGCCCACTTCAACTCCTCATCAATAGGGAGTGGTTCTGGTCCCTTAGTAAGAAAGGGAATCTTTACAAGCCTTTGCTTGCCTCGCTCCGCGTCAGCAAAGTCTTGCCACGTACGGTTTGCTCGCTTGATCGTCGGCATCTCGGAGAAGTTGAGTCTGTCATCTCTGTCTAATTCCTGTGCAAGCGGACAGTCGTCGCTGTAGGAAGCCACGGCCGAGCGCTCTTTTGGGTCAGTTTTTCTGCGCTTGAAAACGTCGAGCCAACTTTGGGCTCCTTCTTCTGTTTTTTGTTCCATCGGTAATCACTTTTGTTTTGTGAAAGATTATATTTATATGAACAATATATCTTATTTAAAGGTTTGTCAATTTATACGTCAGGCCACAAGTAACAAAAGACCGCCGGAGCGGTCTTTTGTTCTCTTCTTTTTGCGTTGAATAGATACCCACGGGTAAACCCGTGGTCCTCCCTACAACTCAAGCTTCGCTTGACCTGAATCCTGGCTCCCTTGATGCTCGACATACTTTCGTATCGTAGCCTCATCCGCACCAACGCTACTGACAAAGTAGCCCGGAGACCAGACTACATTCTCTTTCCAATATACATCATCAAGCCAACCAAATTTCTGCCGAAGCC
>Ga0306901_1000523_pt1 | contig 15746 bp, 12 predicted proteins | sample AntRauMFilla3767_FD_190431 | JGI IMG/M metagenome (GOLD analysis project Ga0306901, IMG submission 190431) | Saline lake microbial communities from Rauer Islands, Antarctica - Metagenome Filla 3 #767 (v2) (version 2) | ecosystem: Environmental > Aquatic > Non-marine Saline and Alkaline > Saline ... | reverse complement strand
CAGGATACATAAGTTACGAAATATATAGTAACGATATAAGCAAAGAAAAAAATGAAGGATGAATTAAAATATGAATGGTGGTAGACGGGGGGTGGTGTTGCAAAAATACATAACAAGATTGTAGAGGACCAGGTATTTTGGTACAGATCTGAAACGGTGCCAGACTTCCGTATTAATTCACCTCCGTCTGACAAACAAAAGAAAAACTTCACGACAGAAAAAGAAAAAGATATGAGCGAAGAATCAGGCGATCATGGTAAATCACGCAGCTTTAAACGAAGACGTAACATGTAAAAAACATGCTTTTTAACTTCTTCATGAGAGTAATAATTCCGACAATAATAATATATGTATGTGAGTACGATATGACGAAAGGACGAATCGGAAGCTACGACGACGAAACGCAACACGTGTGGGAGGTCGTCGCGAATATGGTGCGATCAAGGGGAATCCCGCAATATGTTACACGTTGGAAGTACCACGAAAACAATGGGAGTCGAATTCGTCACGGCATATACGAAATCGCGGAACGCTTGCGAGCATATCATTTACACAGCATGTTGTTCGATCTGCGAGGAGACGGATCTCGATACGTTCCCACTATCCAGCAGAAACGAGCTCGCGCGGAGGAGGACGCCGAAGAGGAAAGGGGTTTGAAGAAAAGGTCAAGGAGATGGAGTGCCCGCGAGAAAGAAAACGCACTGCGTCGTCCCACCGTCTTCAGCTACGACACTCGGACCGGCGTAGGGACGATAACGTTTTACAGCTTTTCAAATCTATCTCTCTCCGACGACGAGTTTCAAAAGAGGAAGGCCATCTTGGCTTCCGAACTGCGAGACACTCTTCGTGATTGGGAGACGCGTCGTCCCGTCGGCCTCACTGGCTTAGTTCTGGACTTTCGCCGTCATTCCGGAGGCAGTATGTATCCCATCATGTTAGGAATGGCGCCGTACCTCGAGGGCACTCCCCTCTATGCCATAGTAAAAACGATGGATGCTCCTGACACGAACGCCAGAGTATGGTTGACCATACCAAAATCCATAGGAATCAGTGAAACGGTTTGGAAATCAAATGACGACCTGCCCAAAGTCAGACACGACGGGAAGAAAGTGACTCTTCCTCGTGCAGATAAAGTACCTATCGCTGTGCTTATCGGAAAGGACACCTCATCAGCGGGAGAGTTCGCGGCGGCCATGTTTGTCGGAAAGCGAGGGGCGCGATCATTCGGCTCTCTTACGGATGGAGAGTATTTCTCATACAACGAGTGGCACGACGTACATAGACGTTTTGGGGTAGCCATAACGGAAGGCTTGGTGGTGTTATCCGATGGGACAATAGTCGAAGGATCGTTACATCCCGACATTATTACGCGAAATCCCATGCGAAGCGCCAAGCTCTGGTTGCGGACAACAAGAGATATTACGGCATAAAAAAAATACGCACTTGTTAAACGATTCGCAATCCCGTCGATCTTAATATTATATTCATAAGATGATGTTCTGTGATGTATGTGAGAACATGATGTACATCGTCCTCGACGACGAAGATAAACTGCAGTATAAGTGCAAGAACTGTATGTACGTCGTCGATGCAAAGGGTTCCGGGAATGATGACGGGAAGGGTGCCGCGAATATGTGCGTCCTAGGAAAGAATTACATCGACGACGAAACGAAATACAAACAATTCGTGAATCCCAACATCAAATACGATCCGACGCTACCGCGCGTGAACGCCATTCCATGCGCCAATCCGAACTGCACGAAACCCAAGGGTGAAGACAACGAAGTCATTTACGTGAAGTACGACAAGGAGAACCTTCGGTTCATGTACTACTGCTGCTTTTGCGAGTCCTTTTGGAAATCGAAATAAATATTCGACTTGAATATAAACACAATTCCCACGGGTTCAGACAAGCAAGCAAGAACCCACTACCTCCTTCATGGCGAACTCATCAAAACCGTCTCAAATCATAGCGCGCGAACAGTCTGACGTAATGGAAAAATACACACCCGAAAACAACCGGACGTCTCCCATCCTCACGCGATACGAGAGGGCGAAACTTCTAGGTCTCCGTACCGAGCAGATCGCGAGGGGAGCCAAGCCTCTTGTAGATCTCATGGACCCAGCGTTCGAAGGCCTGTCTCCCGCCGACATCGCCATGGAGGAACTGCGCCAAAAAAAAACCCCGTTCATAATTGTCCGTAATCTTCCAGACGGAAAACGAGAACACTGGAAAGTCAAAGATATGATTGTCATAGCTTACATGTAAGGGGAGTGGTGATCAAAATATGTCTCCGTCGGAACTCATGTTGTCGTCCCCGCCGCCTCCTACTGAATCGGATTCCATAGCCGACTCCAGATCAGCCGCTCCTCCTTCCGATTCGTCGTCCGACATCACGACACCGCCAGTTTTATTTTTTCCGACACGTGCCGACTTTATGATCTCTTTGTTATGTCTCTTGCCGCTTTCATGTACACTTTCTTCCCCGTCGACATATTCATCTCCGTCGCTTACACCATCCACCTCGCCATTTCCTTCGTCTTCATCTCCATCATTTTCACCTTCGTCCTCTTCGCCTTCTCCTTCTTCGCTATCACTCTCGTTTTCGTCTCCATTCTTTCTTTTAACTTTCGTGGTTTTTCCTCCGTGTTGTTCGTCGTAATCTTCGTCGCTTTGATTATCGTCATCTCCCGTGTCTTTAGATAATTCGTTAAGATCCGGGTTTTCATGATCGTCTATAACACCGTTATTTGCGTCGATATTAACTTCTTCGGCATCTTCGACGACACTGATGTATTCCGACGCGTTTTTCCTGGGCGCTGCTGACAACACGTCGTTTTCATGCGAGAGAGACACTCCTCTGGCCGTGACTTGAATTTTGAATCCGTTTAGTTTGAACTTTTTTCCCAAGACCTCGACGCGCAAAGTGTCACCTATTGCTACTTTGTCGAGATCCACGTCCGACTTATAGACCTGTTTCGGAACGACTATTTCAATGACGGGAATAAATCTAGCACGTCCATCTTCGCCATAAAATACCGTTCCGCTCTGCGACAATATGCCAAATTTGTTGGTGTTCACGACTCTTGACGGGATTATCGCGCCTTTCGCGGGGTTGCATATGTCGCACTTGTATGTTACCGTGAAAGACGTATCGCCATTCAATGAGTTGGTTTCTATAGCTCCCGTCGAAACTTTATAAAGACGAATCGAGTTTTTTTTCACGTAACCATTTCGAGTACACCGTCCTTCGATACTATCGCGCAACTTGCGCAGAATGACGTCCTTGTATTCGCGATGCAGTTCGTTGGGCTTCAGACGCACGCGTTCAGATACTATAGATTTGAAGAATATTTCGGAAGAGTTATCGATATCCATCGTATATTGTCGTAATGGGAACTTATCCGTATATGTCTATTACTACTTTATATTTATTTGTGGCCGATGAATTGCGGTTTCCTCGGTTCACATGATTCGACAGTAACTTCAATGCCGAAGAGGACTTGTTATAACCTCGTTCACACATTGGTTTTCGTATTATTCTGTGTTGCGCGGCTTCAATGCCGGACGTGCTCGCATATCGGCCTTGTTGTCCTTATTTTTTCCGGTTGTTAAAGCTGTCGAGGAAGAAGAAGAAGCAGAAGAAGACATGCGCTTTCCTTTTTGACGAAATACGCGAACGGTTACCGCTGGTCGCGCGAACTCGTTAGGTCGGTGATACCGTAGCATAATTTCGTACAACGCGCACAAGTCCTTCTTGTCGAAAGTTTTTTTCCGTTTAGGATTGTCACCCTCTTGGATCGCTTTATCGTTCACGGCTCTTATCATCCTCGATATGTCTTGGATTTTTACGCTGGACGTCTGGTGACACACGCATCCCGAAGATTCTTCCGACACTCCCAGAAGTTTGAAAAGAGCGGTGGACCGCGCCTTCTCTCCCGCCTTTCCGTCGTTCGGGTGCAGGACATAACCCATCAGGTTCCGGTAATCCATCTTGTCCGCCACTCTCTTTCCCGCGTCTCCGCTTTGAGCACGTGAGAGAGCAGGACCATTGCACTCTCTAATATCGAATTGTTCGTCTTCATCGAAACACACGTAACGATCTCTGAAGTAATCGAATGCGTAAAACTCGTCTTCTTTCGCGTTGTTCCACAGCACGTAACCTCTTAAAAAGCTGTTGTACAGTCGATCGTATTTGACTGCGACATCTGCATTCGGGTGGGCTTTGACTGCGTTGTTTTTCTTCGCCTTTTTTTTCGACATCATCCTGCGCTGCACGATCTCGCGGAGCACGCTCATGACCGCCCTCCTATCCAAGCGATCCACGGCGAAGTCAAAAACGGCGTTGGTGTATTTGTCCGATAGACGGAACTTGGATTTCATATCTTCTACGGCTCCCATCAAAAGATCAATCGACATCTCCGCGAGAATGCGGCCGTCTTGGGCTCTGATAGATCCCGTGTCTCCTTCTGTGCTGTTTTTGTCAGCGTCACCTAGATGTTGGCCCCTTCTCGATCCTCTACGGGACGAAGCTGAAGAAGAGTTCTGTCTCGCCTTGAAAGTAACGGCGTTTGGAATGCTCGTCCTCTCTCCCGAAAGTGATTCCTTTCCCGTTCTAGAAGGATCGTTCAATCCGTCTCTTTCATCAAAAGCGTACCGAGACTGAAACACGTACTTATCGGAAACATATATCACGTATCCGTCCTTTCCCGCAGGATTTTTAACAGGAGTATATTCGTCGATTACCTGCTGCACGGCCATCATTATAGCGTCGTCGGATATAGAAGGGTACACGCGCATACACTCAGCGCGCACTTCGTCGATCGTGAAGACGTGTTTTTCGCGGAACATGTTAGCGAACAGTGACTTGCAGGAGTGTATGCCGCCCGCGTGGTTTACCGCGTCGTACGTGCTGGTATCACGTTCAGCCGCGTTCATGTTAATGTCCGGAGCGCAAATCACGCGTTCTCGAGGATACCTATCTCCAATCGGGTAATTCGTGAGAACCTTACCCTGCGATGTAACGACGTTCAGGCGCAGGTTCAGCTCTTTCGGGTCGTAGTACTGGGTGTGCTTGTTCAGGTTGCAGTCCATCGAGTTCGCCACCAGCAACGCCTCCACGCGCAGAATGCGGCGCTGCTTCTGCTCCGCTATGCGATATGCCCGGATGTCGATAGATTCGCGCGGACTGCCCTTGATTCGTGCCGCGTGTAAATACACCGTGACGTTCCTTTTTTCAACGGGTAAAGAAGCGTGAGAACAGTTACGCGCAGCTCGTCCGACTATTTGTTCCGTCTTGTTGAAATGGTACCAGGGATCCAGGATGTGTACCTCTCTGATGTTCCGGAAGTCTAGGCCCTCTGACGCATTCTCGGACCCCAATATGACTTTTACTTTTTCTCCGTTTACATTGTCGGACGAACGGGCCGCTTCAATCTCTTCGTCCTTATTCATCGATAGATCTCCTTTCCGAGCCGTCAGGGCAATATATGTCCATCCGTTTTTGTTGCGCGCGCGAGACGCGTCTTCGCCCAATATGTTACTTTGACCATATCTTGAAATACCCACGTGCTCCAGCGCGATCGCCAGAGGAATGATGCCACTGTCCAAGAACTTGGAGTACACGAACACGATTCCCTCGGAATTCAAAATCCTGTCGATTATGGTCTTGATTTTGGGAGCGTACAGGCCCAGGCTCGGGCCGGACAAGAACTGTTTTTGCGGATCTGCATAACGGACTCGCAGACCCTTTCCGGGTAACTGTTCAAAACAGTTATTAAATCCCGTGCGCCCATGAGACAGCTTGCTCAACGTTGCCGCGTCATAGCCGCCTTTTCCCGTTAAAGAAACGGGATACACGACGTTGCTGACCCCCATGCCGAACACGAACGTGTTGGCGACGCTGCCATCCGTATCTCCGTCGCGTTCTCCGATTTCGTCCTCGTCCAGAAGGTCATCCTCCGCTGTGGCGACCGCCTCTCTGATCATCTGGTCCATGTAGGCGTACACCTGGCGCTGGTAGGCGCTCATGTCGCTTACCGTCAAAACGGTTCGTTTGAACCTCTCCTCCTGCGTGATCGGCGCTCCCTTGATACTGAGCGTGGGATGTAAGGGATGGTCCGGCTTCAAAGCGTTGGGATCGTTCGTGTTGGCCGGCGTCAGACGAAGAGGAAATGAAAACGGGTCGTCGCCTCTGAGATAAGATACGTACCCGCGCGAGGCTGCGACCAGAGTCTTCTCTCCTTCTCCCGTGAGGTTACCCGATTTATCAAAAAGATCTTTGGGATGAACGACCCTTCTTTTATCGTTGATGAGCATCAGGTTCAACAGCTCGATGAGATCCGTGACGTCGTTAAACATCGGAGTCGCCGTCAATAGGAGCAGCTTACAGCCCTCGGAAAATTTGAGAACATTGCGGATGGCCTGCGTCACGGCTTTCCGGTCTTCGTCTTTGATGTTGATGCGCAAGTGGTGGGCCTCGTCGACCACGATCACGTGGTTGGAGAACCGAAGGCGCAGCTGCTCCTCCCATCCCTCGGGGTTCTTCTCAATTATGGCGTTCACCTCCTTCGCAAACACCTGCGTGCCTCGGAAGGTGTACCGCGCTTTGATAGCGCGATCGATGCGTTTGGCGACGTCGTGCTTGCTGCTCAGTTCGGCGTCGGGGATTGAGCTCAGGTATCTGGTGCCGGTGCATTGTTCGGACGCATGGACCACGTCGACTAGTCCAGTCTCTGTCAAACGGAGCTTACTAAAATCGAAAATGTTTTCGCGAAAGTTGTTCTTGAGACCGGGCTGCACTAGAACCAGTATTTTCTTTTCTGGAAATTGCTCAGCTATCGTGACAGCGGCGCACGTTTTTCCCGTTCCTACTCCATGAAAAAGCAAAAGACCGTTGTAGGGAGTCGTGGGTGACACAAAGTTCTTGAGAACCTGCTGGTTGGGAGTGAGAAGGAATTCCCTCTTGTTGCACTTGTCCTCCCACAGCCCTCGGATCCCCAGGCGCGTGTCCACCTTCGGGTACGTCCCCAGCGCAAACTCCTTCTTTTTGGGAATGACGCGGTTGAATTCCGGGTTTAAAATAGACGGATAAGAAATGTAGTCCCGTTGTCCTTGTCCTTTGGTTTTAGCGACCGTGTTGGGTGCTGAGGGAAGGATAGCCTCGGCCCGCTTCTTTACTTCTACCAATGCCCTGTATTTGTCCGAGTTCATCGGCGGCTGCAACAGGTCCTGTGCCTCGTGGTACAGTCTGGCCAACTCGTCGTCTTTGTTTCCAGCGACAGCGGCAGAATACAACGGAAGCGTACCTTTCGGTTTTTGGTTTTGTTTCCGCGTATGTTTCTTGTTACTGTCGCTCTTTCGGTTCTTCTCCTTCTTTTCCTTCGCCGGCGATGATTTAGGAAGGCGGCGTTTTTTATCACGGCAATTGTTGTGATTTTTTGGTCCGTCTCCGCCTTGGTTTTCTACTTTGAATGGTCGAGAAACAATGTTGTCATCGGGATTCATGTGTTTGTGTGATGTATGTGTGTAAGCAGCGCAAGAAAGAATAACACACGCCGTACGTATAATTTATCCACATAATTAAATCAAGATCGCCCTCCTCTTCGTCTCTTTATTGGAAGGCCGCACAACAGACCAACAGACCAACCGAACGATAATGGAACAGGGAAAGAACATCATGTCGAAGATGTATAACCGCGTGGACAAGATCAAATGGAAAGACGTATTTTCGTTGGACAATGCCATGGACAACATCTTTAATGTCGTGGGCGCGGTATTGGTGCTCGCCATGGCACACGTAGTGGGATCCCTAGTGTACAGGACGATGGCGAGCATCGCGAAGTCACAAGAAGCTGCAAGACTGTCCGAGAAAGACCTAGAAAAAGGAGCAGAAAAAGACGGCGAAAAAAATAAGCAGCTCAACGGAACCCGGCGAAGCATCATCCTCTACATGATAGGGACTTTCGCGTACACATTGTCCGTTATCATCGGTTTTGTCATCATGTTACACATGTTTGGCGTCGAAATTGCGACCATTGTTACCGCGTTGGGCACGATCCTTCTCGTCGTCGTCTTCTCGCTGCAGGGAACGTTCAGCGACATTGTTTCTGGTGTCCTCCTGGCCCTTTTCCAGACGTACGACCTGGGAGACATCATCGTCCTGGGCGACATCGAGGGTATCGTGGTGGATTTTGGCGTAGTCAACACTCTGGTCGAACATTTAACGACGCGCGCGCTCATCACTATTCCGAATACTACCGTGCAAAAGTCAATTGTCACCAACTACTCCAAACACCGTCATCACATCTTCGCGTTGGACATCGCACTCTCGGGCGGACAGCGCGGATACGCCGAGCTCATATCCAGCCTTAAAAATGATCTCGATGACGAGCAGAAATACCCCGACATAGTGCGTCATCCTTCCGTTACAAATGGCGTTGGTATAACCGACCTAAGCGAATCCGGGACTATCATGCGAATTAGTGTGCCTTTCCTGGTGAGCGCCGACCTCAACAGCAAGCGCACGCGTGTTCGAACGCAGCTGATGAAGACCCTCGACGAATTAAAGGCCGTAAAAAGGGACAACGCTTACGATTATATTGTCACGGACAAATTTTGATACCTCGACAAAACCAACTGAAACGGATATAAGATTGACATAATGTGAGTGTATGTATATTGTTCACGATTTATTATACTCACCGCTTATATTCCATGCGCGTAGTCGAAGGAAACCTGCTCGACGCTGGAGAGGACTATATAGTCCAGCAGTGCAACTGCCTCTCCTCGACATGCCACGGTCTTTCCAGATACATCGCGGACAGGTTACCACACGCGGACGTTTACGCCAAGCTACCGCCTTCGGAGCGCGTGCCAGGAACCATAGCAGTCATGGGCGACCGCCAAAATGAAGAGCGGCCGGTGGTGTGCGCGTTCTCGCAGTTTGGCATGGGAAAGCCGGGATCTTACAACAATGTGGCTTTTAGGCTCGGAGAAGATTCGTACCGTTCTAGACACGACTGGTTTCGTTCATGTCTTAGTCACATAGGCAAAGATCTGCGCCCGCGTAGCGTCGCTTTCCCGTTCAAGATAGGATGCGGTCTGGCCGGCGGAGACTGGGAGAAGGATTACCTTCCCATGTTGAAAGAGTTCGACAAAGATAATCCTGACACCGACGTAGTCATCTACAGAAGACGAGGAGACGCGTGAAATAATTTTACACGTCTCGGAAAAATAAGAATCGCATTTCACGCTTCAATATATTGCGATCGGCTGCTGCGCCATATCGAACAAAAAGAGGCCGACTAAAGCACGACCGTGCCGCCACACTAAGCCCTCGTCAGCGATCGTTGGCAGACTAATCAAACCGCGCTCTCTTTATGGGCGTGCTGTGCTCGCGCGAAGCGTCGTACGGATGCCCATCCCACGGCCTGTCCCCTGTGATGAGCGCCGCCAGAACGAAAGCGTGGCCCATCTTACGTCGGGTGTTATACATGACGTCTGTCAGAGTCTGTGCGTTAAAAACGTGATCGTATCCGTCAAAATCGAATAGCGCGATATCTTTTCCTGACGAACGGAGCTCTCGCAACTCATCGAGCGTTTCCGACTCGTACTTCTCTACGCATTCAGCGTACAAGGGAGCATAAATACGAAGACGAGCTTCCACGTATCCCAACCTCTCTCCTCTCAACAAGGAGCACAGAGGCACGGCTCCCGCTCCCATCGGAAATCGACGAGCCGAAGACGAACGTCAGCCTTCTCGTGCCCAATCCAAGAAAGCAGAGAAGTCTTCTTGGTTTGACATTTCTCTCGACGGAGGTGCATGTTTCGCGTACAGCTTAGAATACTGCCAGGCATTCTCGAAATTTTTACTCGTATATCGCGTGTCATTCAGGGGGCACACATCGACAGGGCCCAAAAGAAACGGACTCAGACGTCTGTACTTGGGATTTCCCGACTTCGATGTTGGGTTCACAAGCACGATGTTGTCTCCGCAGCGAACTTGGTCATTTCGTCCATAACAAAAAACGCGACCAGGACGAATACATGATGAAGATGAAGACATCTTCGAAAATTTTAATTCATTTACGCGAAAGAATATTTATTTTTCTTTATTTTTCGAGAGTAACGCCGCTCATCCGAGTAGGATTGGTGGACAGTACGATTACTGCCCGCACTCTCTTCTGATCGTCCGCCCACAGCTTCAGCGTGTCGGGTTTTCCATCACGGACAAAAGAGTTCATCGCGTCTTTGATTACTGTTTCGTTATTTCCCAGACGGAAGAGATCGGTGTGTTTGATCTGACCGCGCATGTTCAGACACTCTTTCAAACGTTCTTCGGTCGTCTTGCAAGGAGTGACGTTGTTTCGATTTTTCCGACCCATTGTGCGATGTTCGGAATTTTCCTAACTCGTGTTTTTCTTTTCGTGAACATTATTTTGTTATCTGTTGCGGCGAGCGGTGTTTTACCAGCTGTCTGTACTCTCTCCTTCTCTTGCTCACTCTCTTTCTTCCTCCTTTGAACGCACCATCATGGCGGTGCGCGATGCAACGCACTTTTTTCACCTTGTAATGTAAGTAAAAGGAGTCAGCCTCCGCTCAGCTCCGTTTAGACGCAAAAGATAGCGATGGCATCTCCCGGGCAAAAAGACGACAGATTCATGAATAACAGCGATTTCGAAGGCGGGGCAGCTGCCAGAAGAACAAAGAAACCCGCTCAACCTTTGGCACAACAAGCGCAGAAGCTTACGAGCACAGATAAAACAGACTCGGAACCACCGCAAAAAAAAATAAACGGTGAAGAAAAAAACGTCCCCATTTTCAACGGGACTGGTAAGTCGAGACTTCAAGTCAGCGACGTGAATGCCGTAATAAATACGGTCCAAGGAAAGCAACAGGAGCTACTGACTCGACCCCATCCGGAGAGGTATATCTCGACGGCGACTCGAGCCGTGCTGGACAAGTATTACGAACACAACGCTAACTTCGTGACAAACCACCACCTTCATTCGTACAACGAATTCATTAAAAACGGGATACGTTCTATCATCCGTTCTATGAATGACGATTTTAAAATGATAAAGAAGGACCGAGTGCTTATAGACGGCGAAGAACGTGACATTATCAGAACTGTTCAGGTTTACGTCGGAGGAGATGAAGAGGCTAACGGAGTTTATGTGGATCGCCCGACGATAACCGACATGTCATCTGGATCTGACGGCGCATCCGTAGAAGGAGTTGAAACCACTACTGGAACGGTAAGAGAGACGCGCCTAATGTTCCCGAACGAAGCTCGGTTGCGCGGGTTGACATACGCTTGCAACGTGTACTGCGACATCCTGCTAGAATACGAGACAGACGGAATACCTATCGGCAAGAAACTGCTGGAGAAATACCGCATCGGCTTGGTGCCCCTTATGCTGCACAGCGACATGTGCCCGTTGCACGACCAGCCTCCGGCCTTGGTGAAAGAGATGGGAGAGTGCGTATACGACCAGGGCGGTTATTTCATCGTGGGAGGAAAGGAGAAGGTCGTGGTCGCGCGAGAGAGCCTTGTGTACAATCGCCTGTTCGTGAGCGAGTCGAACGACGAGACAAAACCGCCCTACATAGCGTTCAACGCGTGGGTGCGTGCCATCGATCCAGATGGAGATGACTTGTTTCCTAAAACAGTTCGTTTTGCGGTCTACGCCAACGATTACACACAACGGAGAAATGCTATCGACGTTCAGGTTCCGAGCGTGAAAGGGAACGTCCCGCTTTTTGTGCTTTTCCGGGCGTTGGGCTTGGAGAGTGATCGGCGTATCTTCACGCTGATACTAGGCGAAAATTTCGACGCGACTTCCGAAATGGCGAGCATGATGCGCAGCTGCGCCCTGGCGGCAGGCAAGGTAGGCGTGTTCGACCAGCTGGCCGCGGCGCACTTTATGGTGGAACGCACCAACTACAAGACCATCGAGCGCATGAAACAGATCCTGGTGGAGGAGTTGTTCCCGAACGCTGGCAAGAGCTTCGAACACAAGACGGTGTATTTGGCATACCTGATAGGAAAACTTTTGCGAGCTTGCACCGGAGTGGACCCCATCACGAATAGGGACACGTACGAACATAAGCGGGTTCACGTATCGGGCAACAAACTGTCCGACCTGTTCCGCGATATTTACGCGCGGTTCAGGAAGGTGGCGAAGAATCGGCTGGATTTCGAGTACTTTTCGGGACCCTGGAGGAAGAGGGCGACCGCTACTTTTGCCACTGCTGCAACAGAAGGAAAAGTAGAAAAGGGGAACAACCAGGGAGTGCTGGAAGCAACTTCCGACATCGTAGGGCTGGTGAACGCGTCCAACGAACGCTCAATTTTCGACGCGTCCATAGTGGACACGGGCATCATCGATTCGTTCAAGGGAGCGTGGAACAAGGACAAGACGGCCAACCGCGGAAAAGAAACGGAGTTCATGGAGGAAGGCGTGGTACAGGAGCTGAATCGCATCTCGTACCTGTCGTACCTGTCGCACGTGCGCCGCGTGGTTTGGGCGGGAAATATCGCAAAGATGAAAGAACCGCATTTACTTTACGGTACCCAATGGGGCGCAATATGTCCAGTCGAAAGTCCAGACGGACCCAACATCGGTATTACCAAACATCTCTCAACACACTGTCACGTCACGGCCTTCTCAAGCCCCACTCCTCTCATTGACCACCTCATCGCGCTGGAGCTCGTGCAATATGCCACGTTGTCCGACCTCAAGAGCGTAGACAAAACGGACTATTCCGTTAGAGTGATAGTGAACGACATTCTGGTCGGGTCCACGTCTCCGAAGAAAGCCGTTCAAATGGACAGGTATCTGTTGGCTTTGCGACGCAACGGTCTCATCAATCCCATGACGTCTTTCAAGTATGAAGTGTTCCGAGGAGAGTTCAACGTATTCACGGACGAAGGCCGCTGCGCGCGTCCTCTGTTCATTGCCGATTCCGACGCACCTCCGGAAGTTCCCGGACATACGGATAATCCTGCGCGGCTGAGGGCGGCCAATTTGGTCGACCTGGAAGGTGACGAGTGGAGGGACATGCTACTGGGCGGCGCGCTGGACGACGCGGAAAAGGACGCGGTGCTTCCGAGGTCCACGGGAGTAACAATGAACGTGCTTCATCCTGACCAGGACGTGTTCGCGAAATATGCCGCGAAAACAAGTGACGATGTTGAAGAGCGGACTAAATCTTTAACCGATACGGCAGGAATTATCGAATTCGTGGACGTGGAGGAGTCCAACGCGCGTCTTATAGCTATCGCGCCGATCGACTTCGACAAGAGACCCTGCCAAAAGTACACGCACTGCGAGATTCATCCGTCGACGGCTCTCAGCGTGCCAGCTGCGTGTATCCCGTTCATGGACAGAAACAACGGCCCGAGAAACGTGTTCTCGATGGCGCAGTCCAAACAGTCGGTTGGCATGCCTTTCACCAACTTCGCTAACCGCATGGACACCATGTCGGCCGTTTTATTCTACCCGCAGCGCCCAATAGTCACGACAACTTTCGCAGACCGTTTGTGCAATGGAAACCTATCTTACGGAGAAAATTTAATAGTGGCTATAGCCTGTTTTTCCGGCTACAATCAGGAAGACGCCGTCATGATCCACAGAGGCGCCATACAGAGGGGCGCGTTCAACAGCACGCACTATCATACGGTATCTTTCGAAGAGGATTCCAGCGCCAAGGAGCGGATAGAGATCGGTAATCCTATGTTGGATCCGGCCGTGGACTTCGGAGACGAGAGGGCGGTGAAAGGTATCGCGGACGCGCAGGAACGCGAGAAAATCTTACGCGAGAGGGTAGAAGAGCGACAGAAAAGGTTCGCCAACATCGACGAAGCGGGTCTCCCAATACAGGGATCGTTCGTGAGGGAGGGTGACGTGTTGGTCGGTCGGATCCACATCCTCACCGAGGTGGTCAATTCTACCGATAGCATCGGGTTTTCTCGCTCGGAACAGAGAGAAGTCCGTTCGGATGCGTCGGAAATGGTCGACAGGTCCACCATGGGTCACGTGGATAGGGTGTTCCGTAGCGGAGGAAAGGGCAAGGTGCGCATCAGCCAGGTGCGCCTCCCGGAGTTCGGAGACAAGTGCGCTTCACGACACGGACAGAAAGGAGTCGTGGGAATGGTGGTGCCGACGTCCGACATGCCTTACAGCGCCTTGTCCGGAATCGTTCCGGACATGATCATCAACCCCCACGCCATTCCGTCACGGATGACGGTTGGGCATCTCCTCGAGTGTGCTCTCGCCAAAACGTGCGCATTCTCGGGCAGACGGGTCGCTTGCGACAACTTTGAAAAAAATGACGTCCTGGAGGAGCTGCTCCGGAACGACTTCGGGTTCGATCACTTCGGGGACGAAGTGATGTACAACAGCCGCACTGGTGAGCAGCTTCCCGTGAAAGTGTTTATCGGTCCGACGTATTACATGCGCCTTAAACACATGGTCGCGGACAAGATCAACCACCGCGCCACAGGGCCCATGACGGCCATCACACGTCAGCCTAACAAGGGCAGAGGAAAACACGGAGGTCTACGCGTGGGCGAGATGGAACAGCAGGCGCTGCAGAGCCACGGCGCCGCGTCGTTCTTGAAGGAATCCTTCATGGAGAGGTCGGACAAGCACTGGCTGGACGTAGACGCTGACACGGGCCTACCTGTCAAGATTTCCAACGAGAAGACGGGATACAAAGTGGCGTTCGACGAAGACAATGTAGACATCCGGCGGCTTCAGGTGCCTTACTCGTTCAAGGTGATGCAACAGGAGCTCCAAGCGCTGGGGGTGGACATGCGGCTCCTCCTGGACGAAGCCGTGGACGAGGAGGACGAGGCGCGCAAACAAATGCCTGACGCCCGGACGCGCATCCACGACCTCGTGCGCGAAGTTTTACAGAGCCACGAACAGCATCAAACGTACCAAGGCTGTCCCGTTCCCGTGGTTACTTCTTCGTCATCAAATCGTCGAAATAAAACTTCCACGAACGATGATTTGTCTTCGGTAATAGTAGTAGAAGAAGAGGATGTGCAAGACGAAGCTAAAGACGAACATTTAAAAGGTGACGTTATCGCGTCTTCCGCGCAGATAAAAAAGAAAAGGAACAATAAAGAGGACGAAGAAGCTCCCGACTTACATCCAGAAATAAATGGCGTCGATTGAAGCTAAAATTGAATCCGTGACAAAACCCAGAACGACTTCTACGAGAAAGAAAAAGACGACTGAATGTGTCAACAACGATCCCAACAGCAGCGCGGCATCATCTAGTAAATTACGACCGAAATCGGAAGACTCCCAAACAATCCAGCAGAAACGTTCGCACCACCAAGGATCTCGTACATCTTCAGTTATTGCTCCATCGATTCATAAAAAAAACGGACAATTTTTGGGTCAATCATACGAAGATACGTTAGAGTTTTTTGGAGCTTTTGACGAAGCGGTTTTGACACGAAAGGGATACCACGATATTACGTTGAAGGAAAGCATCAAAAAAACGATAGAGAACATGTCTTCCATGTTTTCTAATTCAACGGGATGTAAGAACACCAACACGATATTAGTAAAAAATGATACCGTTTTACTGCTCTCTCTTCATACACCTATGTTAACAAAAAATGCAACAGGCGTATTCTCATCAGAGTTGGGAAACTAATCCCGGGTTCGTTACTTCCTGGTTTGTTCTTTTTTCGAGCACTGCTCACAAACAAGGAAGAAACGCG